>ENA-ORNR01000052-ORNR01000052.1-human-gut-metagenome-genome-assembly--contig:-NODE-52-length-84874-cov-15.551751_pt1 | contig 84874 bp, 72 predicted proteins | sample MGYA00242114_ERZ509020 | MGnify/ENA primary metagenome ERZ509020 (study PRJEB26280, sample SAMEA2338758) | human gut metagenome | biome: human gut; feature: human-associated habitat; material: faeces...
GTGCAAAGGAATGAATATTTATCGTTTTGCGCAAATATTTGACTAAATAAATGCAAAGTTTTGCACATTTTTCACTGTTTTGTGCATTGAATTTGAGAGTTATGAAGAAAAACATCGCAATTTTTGCCTCCGGTTCCGGCTCTAATACAGAGAACATTATCCGGTATTTCCGAAAAAGCGAAGCCATTCAGGTTTCGTTGGTACTTTCAAACAGAAGTGATGCATACGTTTTGGAACGTGCACACCGTCTGGGAGTACCTTGTAACGTGTTTCCAAAGGAAGATTGGATGGCTGGAGATGAGATTCTGGCTGTTTTGCAGGAATATCACATTGATTTTGTGGTGTTGGCGGGTTTCTTGGTCCGGGTTCCGGATTTACTTTTGCATGCTTATCCCAATAAAATTATAAATATACATCCGGCTCTTTTGCCCAAGTTTGGAGGAAAGGGGATGTATGGCGACCGTGTTCATGAAGCGGTGGTGGCTGCGGGCGAGAAAGAAAGCGGCATTACTATACATTATATAAATGAACATTATGATGAAGGAAACACTGTTTTTCAAACCGCTTGCCCGGTGCTTCCGACCGACTCTCCTGAGGATGTAGCCAAGAAAGTACATGCTTTGGAGTATGAACATTTCCCCCGTGTTATAGAGAGAGTATTGTGTGGAGAATAAGACGTAGGAGATGGTACGCCTTATTCTTTATATTTAATTATATAAGCTTGCTCTTCTCTTCTTAATGGATAGTCTCCACGTAAGGTTTCGAATAGCTCTGGTTGATTTTTTAACCGGTCGCTGTCTTCAGCCGGATTATATATTTGGAGAAGTGTATTTTCGTAGTTTTCTGCATGGATGACAGGAGAATTCGGTATCGGCGCATGAATTTCATAATCCCTCTCTATCCGGAAGAATCTGCAGATAGCATCTAAAGACATACGTGTTGCATTTGCTTTCCCGTCAGCAGAATATCCGGCAATGTGTGGAGTGCCTATGATGACCTTTCTGAGCAGTTCAAGATTGATTTCCGGTTCGTGTTCCCATACATCAATGATGGCATCCGAAATCGATTTATTGTCCAATGCTTCCAGAAGAGCTCCCGTTTCAATGACTTCTCCCCGAGAGGTGTTGATGATGACGGGCTTGCGTTTTAGTGAGCGGAAGAAATTTGTATCTGCTAGATGAAAGGTTCTGTATTTCCCTTCTTTATATAAAGGTACATGAAAGGTGATGATGTCGCACTCTTCAGCTATTTCATTTAAAGAGGTAAAGAAACGATTCCCTTCTTTCTCTTCCCGAGGCTGGTCGTTCAATAGGACCCGCATCCCAAAGTCTTTTGCTACTTTTGCTACCTTACTTCCTACATTTCCAACACCTATGATACCGATAGTCAGTCCCTCCAGCTTTTTGTTTCTCATAGATTTCCATACCAGAAGCGAAGCTTGTACGTATTGCGCGACGGAAGCTGAGTTGCATCCCGGTGCATTAGTCCATTCTATGCCTGCTTGTTTGCAATATTCCGTGTCGATATGGTCGAAGCCAATCGTAGCTGTCGCTATGAACTTTACCCGGCTTCCTTCTAATAATTCACGGTTGCAATGTGTACGGGTACGGACAATAAGCGCATCCGCATCCCGTACCAGTTCCGGTGTAAAATCCTTTCCGGGAGCGTAAACTACTTCATCTGCTATACTCTGGACGGCTTCTTTTATATAAGGTATCTTGTTGTCTATAATGATTTTCATATACAATTTATCTTTGGTATCCACAAAGGTACTAAATAAAAAAGTAAGAAAGGGTTGCTTGTCTGAGAAATATTACATAGATTTGCCCTATTATATATCTAATAGCTAGTTAAGATTATGACATTTAGTAACCTTTGCAACGAGATTTTTTGGAAATCGACTAATGATTACCATGTAACGGATAGTGTAGACGCTCAGATGAACAATCCTTACGAGTTGAAGTCGATTGAGTATTATTTATATTTGAAAAATTGGATAGATGCCGTTCAGTGGCATTTCGAAGATATTATCCGTGATCCCCAGATTGATCCGGCGGCTGCTTTGACTTTGAAGAGAAGAATCGATAAGTCCAATCAGGATCGTACGGACCTGGTAGAGTTGATTGATAGTTACTTCCTTGACAAATACAAAGAGGTAATCCCCCTTGACAATGCGACAATCAATACGGAAAGCCCGGCATGGGCTATAGACCGCTTGTCTATCCTTGCTTTGAAAATCTACCACATGCAGCAAGAGGTAGAACGTACGGATACTAGCGAAGAACATCGTACACAATGCCAGATCAAACTGAATGTTTTGTTAGAGCAACGCAAGGATCTTTCGTCGGCTATTGATCAGTTATTGGCTGACATCGAAGCCGGAAAGAAATATATGAAAGTATATAAACAGATGAAGATGTATAACGACCCGGCATTGAATCCGGTGCTTTATGCAAAGAAATAACGAATGGCGCGTATTCTCATTATCCGTTTTTCGGCTCTTGGTGATGTCGCAATGACAGTGCCCGTAATACATTCGCTGGCAGTGCAATATCCCCAGCATGAGATAACTGTACTGAGCCGTTCCGTGTGGCAACCGCTTTTTCAGGAATTGCCGGAGAATGTAAGTTTTGTAGGAGCAGATCTGACTGGCAAACATAAAGGCTTTTGGGGATTGAACAGCCTTTACTCGGAGTTGAAAGCAATGCGGTTTGACTATGTGGCGGACTTTCATCATGTGCTCCGTTCCAAATATTTATGTTTGCGGTTTCGGCTTGCTAATGTACCGGTGGCTTCTATCTGTAAAGGGCGGGCTGGTAAACAGAAACTGGTTCGCCGCCACCATAAGGTGATGGAGAACCAGAAAAGTTCCTTCCGCCGTTATGCAGATGTGTTGGAAAAGCTGGGACTTCCGGTTCTGCTAAACTTTTCTTCTATTTATGGTGAAGGAAAAGGGAACTTTGCAGAGATAGAGCCTGTAACCGGTCCAAAAGGGAGACAGAAATGGATTGGCATTGCTCCTTTTGCCAAACATACCGGCAAGATTTATCCGTTGGAACTGCAGGAGCAGGTCGTTGCCCATTTTGCGGCAGATCCTACGGTGAAGGTCTTTCTGTTCGGAGGAGGCAAGAAAGAGCAGGAAGTGTTTGATGCTTGGATAGCCAAATATCCCTCCATCGTATCTATGATCGGTAAGTTGAATATGCGTACCGAGTTAAATCTGATGAGCTATTTGGATGTAATGCTTTCAATGGACTCTGCCAATATGCATCTGGCGTCGCTGGTCAATATACCTGTCGTCTCTATTTGGGGAGCTACCCATCCATACGCCGGGTTTATGGGGTGGAAACAATTACCCATTAATACGGTACAGCTGGATTTGCCTTGCCGACCTTGTTCGGTTTACGGGCAAAAGCCTTGTTGGAGGGGAGATTATGCTTGTCTGAGAAATATTACTCCTGAACAGGTGATAGAGAAAATAGAGGCGATTGTAGGTTAATTGCTTTTCTTGAATAAAAATAAAACTAGAGGCAATAAAAGTATGATATGTTGAATGCAAACTTTTTAAAAGAAGAAAATATCTCCGGCTATTTGGTGTCGAAAGAAATGAAGGAGGTTTGGGCTTGTGAACTGGATATGTTGGAACGTTTACTTGCTGTTTGCCTGAAATATGATTTGAAGTGTTGGGCCGACTCCGGAACTCTGATTGGTGCTGTTCGGCATAAAGGGTTTATCCCTTGGGATGATGATATTGATATGGTAATGTTTAGGGATGATTATGATAAGCTTGTAAAAGTTGCCGATAAAGAATTTACATATCCTTATTTCTTTCAGACGATTTATTCAGATGAATATTATGGCAATCGTCATGCTCAAATACGAAATAGTGAGACAGCTGCTATTGCGAATCCTAAATCTCGTTTTAATCAAGGTATATTTATTGACATATTTGTATTGGATGGAGTCCCCGATGTGCCCCGGACTTTACAGAAACATCTACGTAAAGTGAAAGTATACAAGCAACTGTTGAAGTCTGTGTCTAAATTAATATCTCATTTCCCGAAAACTTTATATCGAAAATGTCGTTGGGATAAGATGCTTTACGCTAGATATGAAGAGGTCTTACGAAGTGCCCCTGTGTCTGAAACGGAATTAGTGTCTACATTGTCATTAAATTATAAAACGAGGATAAAAAATCGTTCATGCTATGATAGAACTGAATATATGGATTTTGAGAATCTAAAAATACCCGTACCAAGTGGATATGATCAGATTCTGAAAATTGATTTTGGTGATTATATGACTCCTGTTCATCAACCGACATTGCATGGAAAATTACATTTTGATACTAAACGGAGTTATAAAGAAGTACTGAATTTTTAAAACAGGACATGGATGAATAAGAAATATGATTACTTGGTGGTAGGCGCAGGACTGTTTGGTTCTGTATTTGCACATCAGATGACGAATGCTGGTAAACGTTGTTTGGTAATTGATAAACGTAGTCATATAGGTGGAAATATTTATTGCGAGAATGTGGATGGCATTCATGTGCATCAATATGGAGCTCATATATTTCATACGGACAATAAGCAAGTTTGGGATTATGTAAACCGTTTTGTTGTCTTTAATCGCTATACTAACTCTCCATTAGCAAATTATAAAGGTAAATTATATAATCTGCCTTTTAATATGAATACTTTTAATAAGTTATGGGGCGTTAATACTCCTCAAGAGGCAAAAGCTAAGATTGAAGAGCAACGTAAAGAGTATGCATATATAAAATCTCCGGCCAATTTGGAAGAACAGGCTTTGACGCTTTGTGGAAAAGATATTTATCAGAAATTGATAAAAGGTTATACAGAAAAACAATGGGGACGTCCGGCAACGGAACTTCCCGCCTTTATTATCAGGAGGCTTCCTTTCCGTTTTACTTATGATAATAATTACTTCAATGATGAATATCAGGGAATTCCCAAAGGAGGATATAATGAATTGATAAACAGGTTGCTTGAAAATGTTGAGATACGTTTAAATACGAATTATTTTTCTGCCCGTAAAGAATTGGATAAATTGGCTGATAAAATCTTATTTACCGGCTGTATAGATGAATTTTACGATTATCGTTTTGGGCGTTTAGAGTATCGTAGTCTTCGTTTTGAACATGAACGTCTTGAAATAGATAATTATCAGGGTAATGCTGTCGTAAATTATTGTGAAAGAGAGATTCCTTATACTCGTATTATTGAGCACAAACATTTTGAGTTTGGTACGCAACCTTGTACGGTGATTACCCGTGAATATCCTGCGGCTTTTACTGCTGAAAACGAACCCTATTATCCGGTGAATGATGATACTAATATGACGCTTTTAAAGAAATATAAAGATTTGGCGAATACTACGGCGAATGTTTTGTTTGGCGGGCGTTTGGCTCAATATGCTTATTTTGATATGGATGATACGGTGAAGGCTGTATTGGCTTTGGTTAACAATGAATTAAGAAAATAAATTATGATTTGCTATTTGTCAAGAAATTATAAGGGTGTAAGTGGCGCCGGTAATAAAGCGAAAACGGACATTGAACAGATTATGGAAATGCATGGCTTTCACAATGTCGGATTGAAGCAGGCACGCTATACTCATACAGTTGTAGCTTTTTGTTATACTTTATTTAGTGTTGTAAAGAGCGCTTTTTGTTTGAGAAAGGGAGATGTTCTAATTTTACAGTACCCATTGAAGAAATATTATACTTTCGTATGTAATGTGGCTCATTGGCGTGGATGCAAAGTGGTTACATTGATTCATGATCTAGGCTGTTTCCGAAGTAAGAGACTGACTGTCTCACAGGAAATATCAAGATTGAATCATTCGGATAGCATCATTGTGCATAGTGAAGCGATGAAAGAGTGGTTAGAAAAAAAGGGGATTAAGGCGAAATTGCAGATACTGGAAATCTTTGATTATTTATCGGCAAATCGTCAAGGAACAGAAATAAAATCTCTTGGTCTTGGACTTGGTCGCCCGTATCGTGTGATGTTTGCGGGTGTCTTGGCCTCCTGTCATAATGATTTTTTATATCAGATGGCTAATGCGCCTCGTTCTTATGAGTTGATATTCTATGGAAGTGGCTTTGAACCGGACAGATTACACGCAGAAGTGAACTTTAAAGGGTTTGTATCCTCTGATGATTTGATTGCAACAGCGGAAGGTGATTTTGGAATCGTATGGTACGGACCGGCTTTGGAGGGAGGAAAAGGTCCTTTGGGAGAGTATTTGCAATATAATGCCCCTCATAAAATGTCTCTTTATATACGTTGTGGGCTTCCTGTTATAATATGGGAAAAAGCAGGACTATCATCTTTTGTAAGGGATAATAAGATAGGAATATGTATTTCTTCTTTAGAAGAATTGGAAGATGTTTTTACTCGGATGACGGTGGAAGAATATCAGGAAATGAAACGAAACGTAAAAAAAATCAATGATAGGCTTAGCCGGGGATTTTATACATTTGAGGTAATAAAACGAGCTTGTGCAGATTTAGATATCTTTTTTTAAGGATAAATCCCTAAAAAAAACTAACTTTGCCGATTATAATGGTGTGTCGTTTTTTACAGTTATGTATTTAGTACTTAGATGATATGAAGAATAAGTTTTTATATAAGTTGTGTAGCGGTAAAAATCCTAAGTTTGTTTATTATTCGGTGAACATGCTACGATTATTAGTGCCCACATGCTTCTTTAAAATGAGATTACGTTCTAAGTTACTGTCCGTTTCTCGTCGGAAAGATTATGAATACATAAAGCAGCGTGTAGATTATTATATTAAGTTATCAGCAGGAGTGAAACTACCTTTTTCAGCACCCCGTCTTGCAGAACATAAAATGGGTAAACAAAAAGTGTATTTTTTTGATACTTATCAATACACTCGTTGGTTCCCGAACTCTTTTCAGTGGGAATTCTGTCCAGGTGATGTAACTTATGTCCCAAAGTATCCTTCAATTGTAAAAAGCCGTCCATTGATGAGCGATAATGAAAATTCTGTTATTCTGAAATTAGACAAGGTACGGCACTTTATTTTTGTCAATGATAAGAAAAAGTTTGCAGAAAAGAAGGATATGATTATTTTCCGTGGAAAAGTGAAGGGAAAGCCTTCCCGAAAGAAATTTATGGAGATGTATTTCGGGAATCCGATGTGTGATTTGGGGGATGTGAGTAAGAATACGCCTGATCCCGTAGCGTGGCAAACTGAGAAAAAAACAATCCGCGAACATTTGAACTACAAATTTATTATGGCACTTGAAGGGAATGATGTTGCTAGTAATTTGAAGTGGGTGATGTCTTCTAATTCAATTGCGATAATGCCTCGACCAACTTGTGAGACTTGGTTCATGGAAGGTATGTTAATTCCTGATTATCATTATATTGAAATCAAACCTGATTTCTCTGATTTAGAAGAGAAAGCTAATTATTATATAAAACATATAGATAAGGCACAGGAAATTATAAATCATGCTCATGAATATGTTGCTCAGTTTAAGGATAGAAATCGAGAGGAGTTGATTTCTCTTCTTGTATTGGACAAGTATTTTAGGGTAACAGGACAGATAAAAGATGAAATATGAAAATAGTAGTGAATCCTACATACGAGCATTTGCGCAAGTTTATAGAGAGTGTTCCTGATACTTTTGAGCGGGAAGGACGAATCATCTACTCCGGCAGGAATCTGATAAAAGTGATGGAAGTCGACGGGGTAGAGATAAATGTGAAACGCTATGGAATTCCGGCTTTGGCTAACCGTATCGTCTATTCTTTTTTTCGTACTCCAAAGGGGAAGCGTGCCTTTGAGTATCCTCAAATGCTGCTTCAGAAAGGTGTTGAAACACCGGCTCCAATTGCTTATATTGAAGAACGGAAATGCGGGTTGATAAATTACTCTTACTTTATTAGTATGCAGTCACCCTATCAACGGAATTTCTATGAATTTGGAAATGCAGATGTCGAACGTTGTAAAGATGTCATTATAGCATTTGCACAATACACGGCCAATTTACATCAGGCGGGTATTATGCATCGCGATTACTCACCGGGTAACATCCTGTTTGATCAGATCGACGGAGAATACCATTTCATGTTGGTCGATATTAATAGAATGACTTTTGGAGAGATCAGTGTCGATATGGGTTGCGCTAATTTTGCCCGGTTGTGGGGACAGAAAGCTTTTTTCGAAATGCTTGCCAAAGAATATGCGAAAGCCCGTCATGCTGACGAAGCTCATTGTGTGGAACGTGTTTTGGCATGTCGGAAGAAATTCTGGACTTATTTTGCGAAGAAACATATAGTAAAATATAAATTGGAACTATAGAATTATGCGTATTGTTCTGTTTTGCGAAAACAAATATGCTATTGATATATTGTATCCCATTTATCAGGAAGCATTGAAGTCGGAAGATAACCAACTGTTGTGGTATATTCATCTTCCGAAGATTCCGGTATTCCCTTTACAGAAAGAAGTTACCTATACGCATTCTATACAGGAAGTTTATGATTTCTCTCCGGAAGCAATATTTGTTCCGGGCAATATTGTTCCATATTATCTGCCAGGAGTAAAGGTGCAGGTTTTTCACGGATATGCTGCAGAGAAGAAAGATCATTGGGTGATCCGCCGGTATTTTGATACCTATTTTACGCAAGGCCCTTTCTTTACTAAGAAGTTTAAAGAACTGGCGGTAAAGTATGGTGATTTTGAAGTGGTGGAGACAGGATGGCCCAAACAGGATTGGATTAAAACCCATTGGCATGATTTTGATCAGGAACGGGAGAAGTTATTGAGAGAGCATGGTAAAAAGCAGATAGTGCTGTATGCGCCGACGTTTTCACCATCTTTAACATCTCTTCCTGCATTAAAAGAAGCTTTGTTGCATTTAGTAAAGATGAGGGACATTGTATTGCTTCTGAAATTTCATCCGTTGACACGGAAGGAATGGATTGATGAATACAAACAACTAGCGGAACAAGAAGAACATATTGTATGGGTAGATGGTTTTAACGTCACGAAGTATCAGTTGATGTCGGATGTGATGATAAGTGACACCTCTTCCACCGTTTATGAATTTCTTCTTTTAGGACGACCGGTCATTACCTATCGTACTATTGCAAAAGATGTTTATTGGACTAATATAACCGATGTCGCTCAGTTGACGGAAGCGTTTGAAAGAGCGCAATATAATGAAGAAGACATCGCCAAACGTCGTTGGATTGTAGATAATTACGATCCTTACTTGGATGGGAAAGTTTGCAGGCGAATGCTGGATGCAGTAGCCGATTATATTCATCGTTACGGAGTACCCGAAAAGCGTAAGCTTAACTTGTGGCGGAAATATACAAGCATAAAGAAATTTGGGAGAATAAAGAAGAGGTGAGAGAATAAATGTTAAATTTTTAATTGAGTGAAATATGAAGTCGTATGTTTTTCCTGGAAATATAGAAGACTCGATCCTCCAGATAGGAGGGAAGCCTTTTCCTTATATGCGCACAGCGCAATTCTCTGAGCTTGTGAAAGACTCGGAGAGAATGTTATTGCATCTGATAAACTGTCCGGAGGGACGTGTGATATTCTATACGGCCTCAGGAACAGGAGCGATGGATGCGGTGGTGACTAATTATGTCTCTCAATGTGAGAAAGCTTTTATTCTGGTAGGCGGATCGTTCGGACACCGTTGGAAGAGTCTTTGTGATTATTATCACTGTCCGAATGAAATATTTGAGGTTCCTTTCGCTCGTGACATAGACTATGCGCAACTGGAGGAGCGGGTACGTACTTCTCGTCCTGATGTCTTTTTATGTCAACATCACGAGACCTCTACCGGACAACTTTATGATATGGAGAAGATTTCTGCTATCTGTAAGAAGTATGAGGTATCTTTGGTGGTAGATGCCATCAGTTCTTTCTTATCTGATACATTGGATATGTCTGGCTGGGGCATTGATATCTGTATCACAAGTAGCCAGAAAGGTTTGAACATAGCTCCGGGATTGTCATTCTTGTTTCTTTCTCCCCGAGTGCTTCAGACAGTTTTTTCGCATAAATCTTATTATTTTGATTTTGAAGAGAATCTGAAGAATTTAGAACGCGGCCAAACTCCTTATAGTCCTGCTACTACCTTATTCCTTCAGTTACATGCACGTTTGCAGAGTGATATGAAGATAGGTGTAGACAATATCATTGCATCCGTACGGGCGAAAGCTCTTTATTTCCGTGAACTATGTAAACAGAATAATTGGGAAGTACCGGCCGAAGTACCTTCAAATTGCATAACAGGTTTCTTTGTTCGGAAAAATGGTGATATTCTTTTTAAGGAATTGCTGAAACAGGAGATTTTTATTATGCCTGGAGGAACTCCGAACTATTTCCGTGTGTCCCATCTGGGTGTTCAGACTAATGAAGATCTGGATGATTTGGCAAGGAGAATTAAAGAAATAGAAAACCGATAAATCTATATAGTTATGAAAGAAAAGAAAGTTAGAGTATTTACATCCGGCAGTTTTGACTTGTTCCATATTGGTCATTTGAATATTTTGGAGAAGTCAGCCTTATTGGGTGATGAATTGATAGTAGGGGTAAGTACAGATGAACTGATACAGCACTATAAAGGAATGCCGCCGATTATTCCTTTTGAGCAACGTATACGGATTGTTTCGTCTATCAAATGCGTGACGAAAGTGGTGAAGCAGGTGAAATTGACAGAGATAGCTCAATTAGAGAGAGAAAATATTGATATTGTAACTATAGGAGATGATTGGAAAGACAAATATTTGGAAGGATTGGAATGGATAAAGCAGCAACCCGGGAAGAGAGTGGTATATTTTCCGTATACCCCCGGTGTTAGTACGACGGGTATTAAGAAGAGAATTATAGAGAGTACAAATGAGATTATTGCGGCTGCCTTGCAACGGGAGGTTGAGTTGGATTATAATTGGCCGGAAGATGAGAAAAAGTAACGAAAGTAGAATTTAAATCTTAATGAAATGTTAGTCTCATTATTAATATCCACATATAATTGGAAAGAGGCCCTGTCTCTTTGTCTTTATAGTGCTTTTGCGCAAACAGTGAAGCCTGCTGAGATCCTGATTGCAGACGATGGCTCACGTGAGGACACACGACAGTTGATTGATGAAATGCGTGCGAAAACAGATATTCCTATTGTGCATGTGTGGCATGAGGATAAGGGCTTTCGTCTTTCAGCGATTCGTAATCGTTCTATAGAAAAGGCGAAGGGGGATTATATTATCCAGATTGATGGAGATATAATCTTAGACAGGCATTTTATTGCGGACCATTTAGAGTTGGCCGAGAAAGGATATTTTGTTTGTGGTAGTCGTGTGCTCTTGGGAAAGATGTCTACGACTCGTCTTTTAAAAGGAATTGAAAAATATCCGGCCCTTCTAAAACAGAATCTTAGGTTTGTGTTAAATGCTTTTCGTTCTCGAATACTTCGACGTTATTTGTCTAATCGGTATGCAAAACATACTATGTTGCGGATAAGAGGTTGTAATATGGCATTTTGGAAAGAAGATTTATTTCGTGTAAACGGCTACAATGAATCTTTGGAGATGTGGGGACAGGAAGATGTGGAAATTTCTTATCGGTTGATTCATGCTGGCATTCAAAAGAAACAATTGAAGATGGGAGGGGTGCAATTTCACCTTTATCATAATTTCGCTTCTAGAGAAAATTTAGAATATCATGAACAAGTTCTGAAAAAGGTTATTGAGGAAAAAACAGTATGGTGTGAAAATGGAATAGTGAAAGATAAGCAAAGTACTAAGCTGTCATGAAGGCGAAAGTCGTATTTGTTGTCACAGGATATGGAGAAAAAGTAAATGGAGGCGTTGAACAGCACTGTAAAATGCTGGCAGAACGACTTGTTGTGAACTATGATGTTGAAGTATTGTCGACATGTGTGCAGAATTACGTCAAAGGGGATAATGATGCACCTGCTGGAGATGAATGGATAAATGGAGTGCTTGTGAGGCGATTTATGGCGGAACCAGTTCACTCGGAGTTACATCGTTTTTATGTACGTAAGTCCAAATGGATCCGAAAACTTAGAAAGATACTTTATCAATTGAATGTTTTGCATTTTATAGCTGATGTATATCCTATCTGGCGACAAGTGAATGAGATGGAGCAACGAGTGATGCAAAGTTATATGTTTTATTCCCCTCGTTTGATAGCTCATATACAAAAGTATAAAAATGAGTATAAAGCGATTATTCCGATAAATATATCTTATCCTCTTGCTTATTATACGTCATTGTGTGCTCCGGATAAAACGATTCTGATTCCTACTATGCATTATGAAAGTTCTACATTTCGAGCTATCTATACTGAAGTATTTACGAGTGTGGCTTATATTGGCTTTAATACAGTTTCAGAACAACGCCTTGCAGAAAATATCTTTGGTAGGAGAATGTCCCCTCATGGAATTATAAGTGTTGGCATTAACGCAGTTGCAGATGCTGATTGGGTTGATGTTAAGAAAAAGTATAATTTACCCGCAGAATATTTGCTTTATGTTGGTAGGATAGATAAAGGCAAGTTGAACCATATTGTTCAATATTTCCTTCGTTATAAAGCTAAATACACGAGCTCTAAACTTAAATTTGTATTAGTAGGTGGATTATTTTCAGCACCTGTTTCACATTCAGACTTGATTTATACAGGGTTTGTTAGCGAAAATGAGAAATATGCAATCATTCGTCATGCAAAGATTATGGTAAATCCTTCAAAATTTGAAAGCTTGTCGTTAATTCTTTTAGAAGGAATGTATCTTGGTAAGCCGATGTTGGTGAATGGAAAATGCGAAGTTTTAAAAGAGCATTGTAGTAAGAGTGGAAAGGCGGCTCTTGCCTATTGGAACAAGAATGATTTTATATCTAAATTGGCAAGTTTGGAGACCTCAAGCGAACTTCGTATGGAGATGGGGAGAAAGGGGAAGGTATATGTGGAAACATATTATTCGTGGAGTGTGATAATGGAACGATTAAAAAAGGCAATTGAATCAGTGTGAATGGACTGTTGAAATACATTGAAATGATGGAAAAAAAGGATATAGTTGTAGTTATTCCTGTTTATAAAACTACTTTGACGAAATATGAGGAAATGTCGCTAAATCAATGTGTAAAGGTCTTGGCTGATTATTCCCTTGTAGTAGTTAAACCGGTAAGTTTGGATATAAATGAGTTGTTGTCACGGTATTCGTTGCTGAAAGTTGAAAACTTTTCAGACGATTGCTTCTCTGATCTGAGGGCATATAACAAGTTGGTTCTCAAGGAGGACTTTTATCAGAGATTTGCCAACTATCAGTATATGCTTATTTTTCAGTTAGATGCATATGTATTTCGCGATGAGCTATTGGATTGGGCGAGACAAGGATATGATTATATCGGTGCTCCGTGGTTGCCAGAACAAATGGAAGGTAAGATAGGAAATAGTAAATATCTTTTGCTAAAGCGTTTCTTTTATAGGTTGATAAATAGTCCAAAGTTGAGGCGATGGAAATATTTTACATACGAAGTGGGAAATGGTGGCTTTTCATTAAGGAATATAACCAAGATGATAGCGATTACTCATAAATATAAAGATAAAATAACTCAATGGCTGGACGATGCAAAGCCTTTTTATCCGGAGGATGTTTTGCTTTTTGTTGAAATTAGGGAGAAACAATATCGTTTGAGGACTCCCCGTTATGATAAAGCACTGCAATTCTCAATGGAAGTAGGTGCAGAATGGGCATTTGATTATAATAAACGGCGACTGCCTTTCGGCTGTCATGCTTGGTATCATGAAGAGTATTATCCGTTTTGGTCTCGTTTGATAGAAAAGTATTAAAGATATGGTATCAATTATTATTTGTTCTGTTTCTCCTCATCTCTTAAAAAAATTGCAACAAAATATAGCACAAACCATAGGCGTGGAATATGAAATTATTGCAATTGATAATCGTGAAAAACATTGGCCTATAGCAAAAGTGTATAATTATGGAGCACAGCAAGCAAAGTATCCATATTTGTTTTTTGTGCATGAAGATATTAGGCTACTGTCTGATAAGTGGGGGGAGCTTATAATTTCTAAATTGGCAGAACCGGATTGTGGGGTTGTGGGTTTTGTCGGGGACAAAGCTAGATTTTCGTGTTGTAGTGGTTGGTATCAGTATTGTGATATGAGTAAAATTAGCTATTTCTATCAGAGAATAAAAGAAGGAAAGACCCTGTTTTTGGTAGAGAATGCTGATCTGAACCAGCCTTTTCAAGAGGTCATAACATTAGATGGTTTGGGATTCTTTGTGAGAACGGAAATTTGGAAAAAATATCCATTTGATGAAAATTTATTAACCGGATTTCATTGTTATGATATTGACTTCTCATTACAGATAGCATCTGCAAATTATAAGAATTATGTGTGTTGTTCTAATCAAATGTTGATCGAACATTTCTCGCAGGGAAACTTTAGTGATGCAAGTTGGTTCTCCACAACTTTGCGTTTACATGAGAAATGGAAACATCTATTGCCGATGAAAACTTCCGACCTTAATATTTCAGACAAAAAGATTCGTAAATGCGAAGAATTGGCATCTTATGATTTTTTAAAACGGATATTAAGGTCTAGTTGTGATATTTTACTTAAAAGAAAAGTTCTTAAAATGTTCTTATGGCGTCCTTTCTCATGGAAGCATTTGAAGAATAGTATTTCCGCCATTATAAAATATATGAGATATGCGTAAATTTGTGGAACAGAAAAATGGAAGTAGTATCCCCTTGGTCACAGTGATTACTGTAACTTATAATTTAATTAAAGGTAAGAGGGAGAAATTTATTATTCAATGTTTGGAGAGTGTACATAATCAACGTTATTCGAATATTGAGCATATCGTTATTGATGGGGCATCTGATGATGGCACTTTACCGTTACTTAAAAAATATGAGAGTCTAGGTTGGATAAAACTGTTTTCTGAACCAGATACAGGCATATATGATGCGATGAATAAAGGAATTTTAAAGGCTAACGGTAAGTATGTTAGTATTCTAAATTCAGATGATTTTTTTCACAATCCAGAAGGAATCGCAATTAGTGTTAAGTTGTTGGAAGAGAATGGAGCTGATTATTCCTATGCGGATGCTCGTGTTCTTAAGAAGTCGGGTAGAAAATTTCAGTGGAAAGGAGATTTGTCAAAGTTGCTTGTTGGAGAGCATTATTGCCATCAGACCATGTTGGTTAAAACGAAAGTTTTAAGAGATATGGGTGGCTTCGATTTGTCTTATCGTGTTTCTGCAGACTCGGATCTGATGATTCGTCTTTATGCTCAGGGGTATAAACACCAATATGTTCCACACTGTTTTGTAACATATAGGTATGGTGGATATTCTTTTCACTATGATGCTCAGTCTCGTAAGGATCATTCTACTTCTTTCTTTCATCATATAGGTTGTCATATTGGTTTAAGCGAGGAGGATTGTTTTCAACTTTGGCAACTGAATTTTATTGCTGAGCAAACGTATAAGGAACAGCTGGTGCTTGTTCATAAAGTGCCAGAAGAGTTTGGACGCGACTACATATATGCTGAGCTGAAAAAACGTAATCCGCTTGGTGGAAAGCAGCCGGAGAAAAAGAAGTACTATCTGTTTGGCTTTATTCCTGCTCTTCAAGTAATTTATCAGGATAATACCTATGAGTATCGTTTATTTGGTATACTTAAGATTATGAATGTGACGTGTTTTGGTGGAAAATGGAAATATAACTTGTTTGGTATTATTCTTATTTTGAAAATTAACTATTGTAGGTAAAATTGTTTTTGTAATTGGTATAATGGTTAATATCTTGTTTCTCTTGAACCACAATTATGTCTACTACTAATTATTATTGGAATGATATTAAATCAAACTTAGATTGTTTATTGGATGGTATGTTTAGATAGCTGTAATATTATTATTTTGTATATACATTTTAATTAGAACATAATTTTCTCTGCTTTTTGTTCATAGACAATAGTGGACGAAAGATATTTATGCTTTTCAGAAACTTCCTTTTTTGTTTTGTAATCCCATTGTGTTATATTACTTTTGTATTCATGCTAGTATTCCTTTTGATCGTTTTATAGAGATTATTGTTTTCTATTGTAAATAATAAAATTGTAGTATGTATAACAATTTAACAATGTCTCCAATAATATCAGTAGTTATTCCTTGTTATAAGCAAGCTATATATCTTCCTGATGCTTTAAATTCGTTATTGGAACAAACTTATAAGAGTTGGGAAGGAATTATTGTAAATGATGGTTCTCCTGATAATACGGAAGAGGTAGCTTTGGCTTATGTGGAGAAAGATTCCCGTTTTAAATATATAAAAAAGACGAATGGGGGATTGTCTTCTGCTAGAAATAGTGGAATAAACCATGCGTGTGGTGAGTATATATTGCCTTTAGATGCGGATGATATTCTCGCCCCTACTTATTTGGAAAAAGCTGTAAAGGTCTTTACTGATTTTCCTCAAACTACTTTGGTCTATTGTCAAGGCTGTTTCTTTGGAGTAAGAGAAGGAGTTTGGGACTTGCATTATGAAGACTATCAAACCTTATTATTGGGAAATTCTATATTTTGCTCTGCATTATATAGAAAAGATGATTGCATTAGTATTGGTGGATATGATGAGAAAATGAAACTCGGGTATGAAGATTGGGAGTTTTATATTCGTTTATTAAATGACTCTAGTGTGGTTTATCAAATACCTGAAGTCTTATTTAGCTATCGTAAGAAGGAAATTTCAATGGTAACGGAGTGTGAGAAAAGGATAGTGGATGTTCATAATTATATTTTTGCTAAAAATATTGATAAATATCAAATTTATTTTGGCAGTGCAATAGATTCTTTACAAAATCTGATGTACTATAGAAAAAAAGTAGAGAAATATAAGAGAAAGTGGTATCGACGCTTATTTGTTTCTGTGAAAGCTCTATTTCATCGTTAATTAGTAGGTTATGAAACGTGTTTTGTTTTTGATGGATAATTTAGAAGGAGGCGGAGCAGAAAAAGCTTTAATAGAACTCTTGCGGTCAATAGATTATAGTAAATATGAGGTAACATTATGTCTGTCGTTTTATAAGGGGGTCTATTTGATGGATATTCCTAAAAAAATTAAGGTTATTAAACTGTTTAAAAACGAGAATACTTTTATCTTTCGTAAAATCTTTAGATATTATAAGAAGCATCATAATCCGAAATTGCTTTCTTTTTTTATGTTGTATAAAATTAGAAAGCAGTATGATGCTATAATATCGTATATGGAAGGTCGCCCTTTATTATTGCACAATTTTATTGTGAGAAGAGGAAGAAAGAATATTTCTTGGATTCATTGTGATTTATACAACTATCACTCTTCTGTTGGGAACTTTTATGAACCAGTGTCGGAAATTGAATGCTATAGAAAGATGGATAATCTTGTATTTGTTTCTCATCTGGCGATGAAAAACTTTGGAAAAGTGTTTCCTTTATCAGTTCCTAAATCTTGTATCTACAATATTGTTGATTTTGATAGGATAAGGGATATGGCTGAGCAGACTCCCATTACTAAAGAAAAGTTTACTATAACAGCTATAGGGAGTTTACTTGCTGTGAAAGGATTCGATCGTTTAATACATATTGCTAAGCGACTAAAAGATGAAGGATACTCGTTTTGTATTCAGATTATAGGAAAGGGAGATAAAGAACAAGAACTTCTTAATTTAAGAGATAAATTGGGAGTTCAGGATAATGTTGTTTTGTATGGATTTAAGAGTAATCCTTATGTGTATTTAAAAAACTCAGATTTGTTCATTAGTACTTCTTTATCCGAAAGTCTTCCTTATGTAATTTGTGAAGCCATGGTTTTAGGGATTCCAATTGTGGCAACTAAGACTACTGGTTCAATAGAGTTATTAGACAATGGACAGTATGGGTTATTGGTAGAGCAAAATGAGAACTCTATTTATGGAGGAATATGCAAAATGATAGAAGACGAACAGATGAGATTTGAATATGGCAAGAAATCTAAAATACGTGCTCTGTTTTTTGACAAGGAACAAACGATGACGAAATTTTATGATTTAATATAACTAAAAGGATATAATAATATTATTATATCTTATGAGATATGAATATAACTCCATGGGGAATATTTTATTAATTGACAGTTGAATATGGCAAAAATATCTGTAATAATACCTGTATATAATGTGGAAAATACATTAAAACGCTGTCTGGATAGTTTTCTGGCTCAGTCTTTTAAGGATTTTGAATTACTGTTGATTGATGATGGTAGTATAGATGGTACAGGAACTATTTGTGAAACGTATTCGTTGAAAGATCAACGCGTTAGAGTAATTCATACATCTAATAAAGGGGTTAGTCAAGCGAGGGAATTGGGGATTCGTGAGGCAACAGGTGTGTATTCTATACATGCAGATGGGGATGACTGGGTAGAGCCTGAAATGCTAAAAGATATGTATGAAGAGGCTGTCGCTACTAATGCGGATATTGTTATTTCAGATTATTATTATGTAAAAGATGAAGTTGAACACTGTGTGCAAAAGCCTTCTTCTGTAAATACAAAAAATATTATCTGCGATATTTTAACTGGTAAGATGTTTGGTAGTACATGGAATAAACTGGTAAGACATCAATTGTATGAATGTTACGGGATTCATTTTCCGAAGGATGTTAACTATTGTGAAGATTCTTTGACGATTATACGGCTTTTATTGCATATTCGGAGTGTAACTTATCTTCCAAAAGCTTATTATCATTATATGTATAATCCTTTTTCAATTACTCAATTGGTGTCTCGGAAGACTTTTGAAGAAAGGAAGAACTATATAAATTGTCTAAAACAAATATTGAATGACGTTTATTTTGAAAAAGCTGTTCAGGAGAATATATTACGTATGAAGATTGATGCATATTATAGTAAACTTTTTACATCTAGAGAACTTAAAAATATGTATCCAGAAAATAGAAAATATATAATGCAATCTTCTTGTTGTCTAAATCTTAAAATCTTGATGCTTTTAGTCTCATGGGGAATGTATCATCTCGCTGTTTTTCTAGAAAGAAAAATTTTACATGTTTAAAGTATAGATGAATTATTGATAAAAATAGACTTTGTTTTGGCTTTTAATCTACTAAGTTGTATCTTTGTACCCAAAATCAAAGCTTAACTATGGGATATTTATATGTTATTTTTACAATTTTATTTACTGTATATGGTCAAGTTATTCTGAAATGGAGAATTTCTGATTTAAATTGGTCATTAGATACGACTGGGGGAATTGGACAAATGATAGTTTCTTATATGAAATTCTTATTTGATCCGTTAATCTTTTCAGGATTTATAAGTGCATTTGTTGCTTCAGTTTTTTGGATGTTAGCAATGACCAAATTTGAATTAACTTATGCTTATCCATTTATGTCACTTTCTCCTGCGCTTGTTTTTATAATTGGAATTTTTGTACTTGGAGAAACATTTACTATTGGAAAAGTTCTTGGATTGCTTATAATAATGATTGGCATTATCATAACTGTGAAGGTGTAAGGATGAAGAAACTTTTTTTATGCTGTAAAAAACTCTTGGCTAGAAAAGGTATAGTAGTTACATATCCTTTTGCGCTAGGTATGTGGATTCTCATCTTTGTGTTTTTGGCGTGGATTCTGTCAATTCGCTTTGAGACAAATGATGATGTTGTAATGTTAATGATTTCTTCTGGGGCATATTCAGGAGCGCCGGATTATCATTTGGTGTTTATTAATGTAATTTATGGAATCATGCTAAAGGCATTATATACAATTTTGCCTAGTATGGAATGGTATACAATATTGTTTGGCCTACTTCATGTATTTAGCTTTTCTCTTATATTTTGGGTTTATAGTAGAAGAATTGTAACGGCTTTTGGACAGTTATTATTGTTGCTACTACTGTTGGTATTGCAGACCCGTTTTATTGTCGGATTTCAATTCACAACTACAGCAGCAATTGTGGCTTGTGCTGGATTATCCTTATATTTTGAACGAGGACGGTCTTATAAATATGTAGGATTGTTGTTGTTTTTTATTGCTAGCCTTATCCGATTTGAAGCGGCAATGCTTTGCTTGGGGGTTTATGCCCCAGTGATGATGTTTCCATTGAGTGGTAGAATACGCAGTAAACGTCAATTTTTATGTACAGGCTTGGCTCTGTCTGCTATTCTTATTTTACCAATGTTAGCTAAAATTGTGGATGTACAAGTATATAGGCATGAACCAGAATGGAAGTATTATATGGATTATAACCAAATTCGTGGAGCGTTGAATGATAATCCGAATTTTATTAAGCTGTTTGAGACTGGTCCTAATTATTCTGTGGCAGATCTTAATGATTTGAAAAACTTGGCTGATTTTATAGCAGATCCCGCTATTTTGAAGCTGCAAACGATTGTAGATGTAAAGAAGTCGTTGGATATTAAACCTTTCTTTGATAAACTTCAGAATGTAAAAACATGGATATGTTCTTATATATATACGATTGTTTGTGTTTTGCTTTTGGTATTATTATTACTGTCTGAGAAAATGGCTACCTATAGATGGGGAGGACTGTTGTCAGGATTCTTGTTTTTCATATTACTTTCATGGGTGTCTTTGAATGCAACAGTGAAAGAACGTGTATTCCTTTCTGCTATTATCCCATTAATGTTGATAATTCTTTTGATTATAACCTGTTATCAAAAGAAGATTTGGAAAGTAGTAGTTTCATCTATATTTTATTTATTAACTTTGCACACAATTATTATGCAGACGGTCGATATGTATGCTGTTAAAAAGGGGCAAAGGAGATTGGCTATTGAACAGATTGATTTGATTAGGCGTTGTGTTGATTGTAATTTTACTCCATTAGGTGCTGGACTTATTTTAGAGGGGTTAAACCCATTTGGTGTTACGTCAGTCTTTAAATCATTAAATGTTAAAATGATTGGTAATGGCTGGATGACACAAATTCCTCTAAATCATGGAGTGATGGACTCACATCTTGATTTGGTGGAAAAGCCTATCTTGATATTTATGGCCAAAGTTAGTAAACCTGTGCTACATAATATACAATATTGTATAAACAAAAATTATCAGATAGAAACGACTTTGGATGTCGTTGCTGAAGATGAATTGTTTGAAATAGTTGTCATTAAAAAGAAATCAATATGAAGATTAGCATAGTATCTCCAATTTATAGGGCTGAGAATATCGTAGAGGAACTGGTTCGACAAATTATTAAGAATGTAGAGCCTTTAACGTCCGATTTCGAAATTGTATTGGTGAATGATGCTTCGCCTGATCATTCGTGGATGAAGATACGTGAGATTTGCAGTAGAGATTCGCGAGTAAAAGGTATAAATTTGAGCCGTAATTTTGGGCAACATTATGCGATAACAGCTGGGCTAAGTTATGCTTCAGGTGAGTGGATCGTTGTGATGGACTGTGATTTGCAGGATCGTCCCGATGAGATCCCTAATTTATATGCGAAAGCTTTAGAAGGTTGGGATATTGTGTATGCCCGAAGGGTGGAGCGGCAGGATGGTTTTTGGAAGAAAATGAGTTCCCGGGCTTTTCATCGAGTTTATTCATATTTGAGTGGTAGTAAGAGTGATCGAACAATTGCGAATTTTGGGATTTATAAGAAGAGGGTTATCCAAGAATACAATAAGATGACTGAAAAAGCTCGTTCTTTTCCTTCTTTGATTGCTTATTTAGGGTTTAAAGCTACAACTATTGATGTGGCTCACTCTGAACGATATGAAGGGAGTAGCAGCTATACTTTATCCAAGTTAATAAAGTTAACGGTTGATGTTTTAGTCTCCAATAGCACTAAGCCATTGTTATTAGCTGTTCAATTTGGGTTTATAGTTTCTTTTATTTCTGTACTTTTAGCTTTATATAATGTCATTGCTTATTTTACAGGAATAAATTTAGTACATGGCTATACAACAACAATTTTTTCGATTTGGTTTGTTGGAGGAATGACTATTTTTGTATTGGGTATTGTGGGACTATATATTGGAAAAATATTTGATGAGGTTAAGAATAGGCAACTATTTATTGTTGATGAAACTATAAATCTTGAGAAATGAAGATAATAAATGCTTCTTGGGAAGAACGAAATTTAGGAGTTACTTGTTGTGAAGTAACAATTGAGAAAGATGATTCTTTGTCATATGTAGAGGATGAGTTGTCTCGACTATCTTCTGTTCAGTATTTGGTAATAAAAGTCGATGCCCCTAATGTTGAAGCTCATCTTTTATTGGCAAAACTTGGTTACACTTTTATAGAAGCAAATATAAACATGTTTTTAGATGTTCGTAATTATAGGCTTTCTGCCTTGGAACAGCGGTTTAATTCGCAGATTCATTACCGTAAACTGTCAATAAAAAAGGAATTGGAAGGGTTTGAAGCTGGATTAGATAAGGGCCTTTTTAATACTGACCGTATCTATCTTGATCCCAACTTTACGAAAGAGCAAGCGGCTCATCGATATAAATGTTGGATAAAGGATGAAATGGAACGAGGTGCGGAATTGTTTGAGATATCTTATAAAGAAAATGCTATTGGCTTTTTCACTCAAAAGCAATTAGATGAAAAGACTTATTATCCTTTTCTTGCAGGATTGTATCCTGGTAATCAGGAGAAAGTTGGACTAGGCTTTTCTGTATTGGCAAAACCTATAGAAGATGTAATGAAAAGAGGTGGAAGATATATTTCAACTTATGTTTCATCTAATAATCTGCCGATCGTTAAATTGCATACACAATTAGGCTTTTTACCTAATAAAATTTGCAATGTGTTTGTAAAGCATAATTTTGAAAATTGAAATTAATTATATAATAGGAAATGACAAATTTAGAGAAGTATAATCAGGTATTTATCTCAACTTTGGAGATTACAGAGGACAAATTGAAAGGGCTGAGCTATCAATCGGTAGAGTTGTGGGATTCAGTAGGGCATATGACTTTAGTAGCTAATTTGGAAGATACATTCGATATTATGATGGAAACTGATGATATTATCGATCTATCATCTTATGAGAAGGGAATTGAGATTTTGACTGGAAAGTATGGCGTCGAATTATAGTGATTTACGTGGAAAGACAGCTTTGATTACAGGTTGTAATCGTGGTATTGGGAAAGATATTCTGACTAAGTTTGCTTCACAGGGAGTTAATATAGTAGCTTGTATCCGAACTGCTTCTGATGAGTTTTCAGCATATTTGAATACTCTTTGTGAGAACTATAATGTTAGTATAGAAATTGTATTTGTCGATTTATCTAATCCGGAGAGTATAACTTCTGCTATGCGGGAGATTTTTCAGAAGAAAATACAGATAGATATTCTGATAAATAATGCAGGAGTGGTCTTTGGTGGTTTATTTTCAATGACTTCAATGGCAAAACTTCGGGAAGTTTTTGAAATTAATTTCTTTTCTCAGGTTCAAATAACACAGTATGTGGTGAAATGGATGAGGAAAAGAGGCTGCGGAGTAATTATTAATATGGCATCAATAGCTGGTATTGATGGTATGGAAGGATTTACAGCATATGGGTCAAGTAAAGCGGCTATGATTTATTTAACTAAAATGTTATCTAAAGAACTGGCAGCAAGCGGAATTCGGGTTAATGCTGTGGCGCCTGGATTAATTAATACAGAATTAGTTAAACAGTTAGACAATAAAGCTGTAGATAAGATGGTTGGGCAGAGTAGCCTGGGGCGTTTGGGAACACCGGATGAAATAGCGGAATTAGTTGTTTTTCTATCGTCTGATTCATCTCGCTTTATTGATGGCCAAGTAATACGTATAGATGGAGGAATGTAAGTGAAAAACTGTATAATATCTTTGGTCTGATGATTTCAATAAAAGATATACTCCAAAATTATAAGTTGTCAGTTCTTGCCGTTGACGAGGATGGGAACTCGTATAGCTATTCTCAAGCTTTGTCTTTTGCAAGAAATATAGGGCAAGTGTATCGTGAGCGCCCCTTAGTCTTTTGTTTAGCAGAAAATAGTATCGGTTCGTTGATGGGATATCTTTCTTTTATGCAGAACCGATGGGTAGCTTTGATGTTGGATGCTAAATTGGATTCTGAATTATTACAGGGGTTGGTCGGAAAGTATCAGCCGAATCTTATCTGGATGCCTGATTCCAGAGTGCAGGAGTTTACAAATGCAAAGCTGATATATCAGGATTATGGCTACTCATTAATTGAATTGAATTCCAATCAAATCCATTTACATACAGATTTAGGGCTGCTTCTGACCACATCAGGAAGTACCGGGAGCCCTAAATTAGTGCGTCTATCCTATCAGAATCTTTCAGCAAACGCTTCTTCCATAGCCGAATATTTAGATATTACAGCAGAAGAACGACCGATAACGTCGTTACCTATGTATTATTCTTTTGGGTTATCTGTTATCAATAGCCATATAATAAAAGGAGCAACTTTGCTTTTATCTAAACGTGGATTGATGGAGAAGGAGTTTTGGAATATGCTTAAAGAGCAGAAGGCCACTTCTATGTCAGGTGTTCCTTATACTTTCGAAATGCTTCACCGTTTGAGATTTCAACGGATGAATCTTCCGGATTTACGGACGATAACACAGGCTGGGGGTAAATTGAATGATAATTTGATTGAGTTTTTTGCATTACATGCGCAAAAGACGGGACAACGCTTCTTTGTAATGTATGGACAGACAGAAGCAACAGCACGGATGAGTTATTTGCCATATCAACAGACCTTAAATAAAATTGGAAGTATCGGAATACCCATTCCGGGAGGACGTTTTATATTGATGGATGATTTAGGAAATGAGATCAGTGAGGCCGGACAAAGTGGAGAATTGGTCTATTTTGGAGAAAATGTATCTTTAGGATATGCCGAGTCGCGGGACGATCTGTTGCTAGGGGATGAAAATGAAGGATGTTTAGCGACGGGTGATATTGCTCAAATGGATAGTGATGGCTATTATTATATTGTGGGGCGTAAAAAGAGGTTTATTAAGATATTCGGGAACCGAGTTAATTTAGATGCCTCTGAACAGCTCCTGAAAGCATTTTGTCCGGATACTGTATGTACTGGTAGGGACGATAGGATGTATATTTATACTCTTCAATCCGGAAAGGAGGATGAAATCCGGTCGTTTATAGCTCATAAGTTAGGTATTCATATTTCGGCTTTTGTGGTAAGGCAGATTGATGAAATACCAAAAAATAATTCAGGGAAAGTATTATATGCTCATCTAAGTATAGAATAAATGATTGATATTAACGCAATATTAGAACAAAGCCCTTATTCTTTGAACAGAGAAGAAAAGGGCGTATTGATGAATCAGGTTATTCGGGAATTAACGAAGTATCATGCGGAACATTGCGAGCCATATCGTAAGATTCTTCAGGCTTTGAATTTGGACTTAAATAATTTACCTTACTATACGGACTTACCTTTTTTACCTGTTCGTTTATTTAAGGAGTTCGACTTAGTGAGTGTTTCTCGAAATGAGGTTGTTAAAACGATGACTTCTTCCGGGACGACAGGACAAGCTGTTTCTAAGATCTATTTAGATCGCGAAACATCTGGTTTGCAAACGAAAGTCTTGGCTAAAATTGTTTCGTCATTTATTGGTAACCAACGAGTTCCAATGTTAATTCTGGATAGTTCGGAAGTAATCAAGAATCGGGCTATGTTTTCAGCACGGGGAGCGGGTATATTGGGGTTTTCAATGTTTGGATCCAAGCGCTATTATGCTCTTGATTCTGAAATGAAACTTGATGTCGAAGGAGTACGCTCTTTCCTGGAGCAGCATCAGGGTCAGCCGATATTCTTGTTTGGTTTCACTTTCATGATTTGGCAGCATTTTTACAAGCAGTTGAAGGAGTTGAATGTTCATCTGGATCTAAGCAACGGATTGCTGATACATGGAGGAGGCTGGAAGAAATTGATTTCGGAGAAAGTAAGTCCGGAAGAGTTTAAACAGCGATTATCTGAAGTTTGTGGACTGTCAAAAGTGTACGACTACTATGGAATGGTCGAGCAGACAGGAACGATTTATATGGAGTGTGAGTGCGGGCATCTGCATGCTCCTCTTTTCTCCGATGTATTGATTCGTAGAACGGATGACTTTGGTCTTGCAGAAAAAAATGAGAGAGGACTGATACAGGTTGTTTCCATGTTGCCAAGAAGCTACCCCGGGCACTCTTTGCTGACTGAAGATGAAGGTGTATTGTTGGGTGAAGATGATTGTCCATGTGGTCGCAAAGGAAAATACTTTAAGATATTAGGACGGATTCAGAATGCGGAAATCCGAGGATGCAGTGATACGTATCAATTAAAACGATAATTATGGAATGGCTGTTTAATCAATATAGATCAGATGAGGAATTTCAACAATCCTATCCCTTGTCGCCTTTCTCTGATGAGGTAATTCTTTATTTGAATGAGCTTTCGTCGATATTACTCCGGATGCCTGAAGTAAGACATTATCCGGATGTTGTGACATTTGCCTTTTTCTGTAGAAAGGCAAATCTGTTACATCTTCAGAAAGAGCATGCAACTAATTCTTTGCGTTTGGGGCGGGGGCTTGTTTTTCATATTGCTCCTTCCAATGTTCCGGTCAATTTTGCCTATTCTCTGATTTGTGGATTATTGGCGGGGAATAATAATATAGTGCGGCTTCCGGGAAAGCTGTTTCGTCAAGTAGATTTAATAGTTGAAGCACTCCGAACACTTTCAGCCGATGAGCGGTTTGATATGGTTTCCCGAATGGTTCATTTGATTAAATATGATCGTGGTGGGATAGAAACTACTACCTATTCGGCTTTAGCAGATGTTAGGGTTATTTGGGGAGGTGATGAAACTATTCGTACCATCCGTCAATCACCACTTCCTCCGAGAAGTTATGATATCGCATTTGCCGACCGTTATTCTGTTTGTGTGCTCAATGCAATATCTATACTTGAAGAGCCTTCTTTAGATAAGATTGTTGAGGGCTTCTATAATGATACTTATCTGTTTGATCAAAATGCTTGTTCAGCACCGCAACTAATGGTATGGGTAGGTACAGAGAACAAGATAGAAAAAGCTAAGGAATACTTTTGGACTGCTTTGCAGCAGTATGTCGACCGGAAATATAAGTTAGAACCTATTTTAGCTGTTGATAAATTGTCTGCATTTTATAGACAGGCCATTTTGTCGGATGTGGTAAAGGAGGAAAATAAGAACAATAACTTATGGCGTGTCAGGTTAAGAGAGTTATCTGCTGATATTCCTCAATATAGGTGCGCAGGTGGATATTTCTCGGAATATTCAACCACCGATTTTAATGACCTGGCATCTATTGTTACTACAAAATATCAAACGTTGGCCTACTTCGGATTCTCGAAGGATGAGTTGCAACAGTTTGTTTTAAATAATCATATCAAAGGAATAGATCGTATAGTGCCAATTGGCAAAACGACAGATTTCTCTTTGATTTGGGACGGCTATGACTTAATAACAATGTTATCACGTGAAATTTCAATCTTATGATACCTTTTAATAAACCCTATTTAACAGGAAAAGAGGCACATTATATGTACCAGGCAGTGTATGGTGGCAAACTTTCAGGTAATGGGATGTTTACCAAGAAATGTCAGGAGTATTTCGAGAAACAGTATGGTTTTAAGAAATCTCTATTGACGACCTCTTGCACTGATGCCTTGGAAATGTGTGCTATACTGGCTGATATTCAGCCGGGTGATGAAGTAATAGTTCCTTCATATACCTTTGTTTCAACAGCATTGGCTTTTGTCCGTCAGGGAGCGAAGATTGTATTTGCTGACAGTTGTCCTGATAATCCGAATATTGATGCTACCCGCATTGAAGAACTGATAACTTCTAAAACAAAGGCAATTGTTCCTGTTCACTATGCAGGAGTTGCTTGTGATATGGATCCTATTATGGACTTGGCTCATAGATATAATCTTTTGGTTATTGAAGACGCTGCACAAGCTATTGATTCTTATTATAAGGGAAAACCCTTAGGAAGTATCGGACACTTGGCCGCTTTCTCATTTCATGAGACTAAGAATATAATTTCCGGTGAAGGAGGAATGTTGGCAATTAATGATGAACGTTTTATCCGTCGCGCAGAGATTATTTGGGAAAAAGGAACCAATCGAGCTGAATTCTTTCGTGGAGAGGTTAATAAATATGGTTGGGTGGATACAGGAAGTTCTTTCTTACCTTCGGAAGTTATAGCTGCGTTCTTATGGGCTCAGTTAGAAAATTTGGCGGATATTCAGCAGCGTAGAAAAGCGATTTGGAATCGATATAATGATGCGCTATCAATAGCTAATTTGGCAACAATTACTTTACCTAATATTCCTAATTATGCGACTAACAATGCACATATGTATTACTTGGTTTGTCAATCATTAGAACAGCGTACAGAATTAATTAAAAAGTTAAAAGAGAATGAGATATTAGCTGTGTTCCATTATTTAGCTTTGCATGATAGTGAATATTACAGAGATAAACATGATGGTAGAATTCTAAATAATACAGTTCGTTTTGCAGACTGTTTGGTACGTCTGCCAATGTTTTATGAATTGACGAATGTACAAGTAGATAAGATTGTACAGATTATTAGTGAAAATAAGCGAGAGTAATTTTTGATAGAGAAAAAATGTTTTGGATGATGGAGAATAGCCGAAATATAATCAATAAATTTGTCTTTCCGGTATTTCTTGTTTTATTGATTTGTGGATATGTGATTTTACTGAATATTTCACCAATTAATGCAGATTATGGCTACTATGTAGGGGCTGCAAAAGCTATTGCGCATGGTTTAGTGCCTTATCGAGATATTAGTTTGGGGTATTCTCCTTTTGTTTTTTATCTTTTAAGTGTTCCTTATGCTATTGGAGGGGAGAATATCTCTCCCTTAATACCTATGTATATTTCTCTCTTTTTCTATTTAGTTAATGGATATTTGATATGGGCAATATTGAAGTGCTTTGAGATAAAACAGGCTATTAGGCAGTTAGCCTTAATCTTATATATTATATATAATATTTCGGTTGAATCCATCTTTCTAGGGTTAGAGCCTTTTGCTAGTTTTTGGGGGATGTTGGGTACTTATGTTTTGTTAAAAGATAAGAAGTATTCTTATTGGTTGACTGGAATTTGTTTGACAATGGCTTTCTTAAGTAAGCAATATGCTTTATTATATGCTCCAATATATGCTATTATGATTCTTTTGTTAAAGCCGGAATTGAAGATAGAAGAGAAACTTATTTTAATTCTAAAGATTGCTTTTTATTCATTTTTATTGGTGCTGGTTGTTCATTTATTTTTTGTTGGGGTAACTGGTGATTGGAATTATTATACATCTTTATTAGGATCAAACTATGGTCAACAATCTTTCTTGGGAGTGATTGAAGTGTTTAAAAAGGAATTTTTCCATTTCTTTTTTATTGTCTTATTAATTCCTTTTGTTTGGTGGGGAATACCTAAAATGGGCAAATGTCGAATTGCTTTTTTGGTTGTGGCAATTTTATTATTTATGTTGCAAAATTATTTTGAGATATATCTTCATTATTTAATCTTTGTAGTGCCTTATGCTGTCATTTTATTTGCAGTAATAATACAATATATTTCGAATATTAGGATAAAAATTTTAATTTGCTCAATCACATTATTCTTAGGAATTCATTTTCTTGTAAAAGCGGTGGAAGGTTATCAGATAACAAAAAAAGACTCGGAAAATCATTGCGTATTGACTAGAAACCAACAACTTGATATCATTAACTTCTTAAAACAAATTGTTCCTGCTACTTCAAAAACAATGTTGGTTCTCCAAGAGAATAATAAAGTGACTCCTTATCTTTATGGAGTCGTTGATATAATACCTATTAATTATCAAAATACCCGATTTGGTTTTGAAACGTTAGATCAATTGTTTTGCCAAATAGAAGATGCAGAAGTCTTGATTATTGAAGATTCGCATCCGTTATGTAAAGAATTTGTTGACAAATTTGGATGTCCGACCCGAACTTATGAGTATCAAGGAATTCATGTGCTTTTGAAATAAAGGCATTGGACGTTTTACTGATGGGAGACTATATTTAATTAAGTGTGGAAATATCTGGTAAGTGGTTTTATGGGAGATAATATGCAAACTTGATGTGTGAGATCTTTTCTAGTAGAATGTTGAAAGAACTATTTTGCTAATGTATAAGTACTTTTAAACAATTATTTAGACGAAATTGGACGTTATTTTGATAATTCGCGTTAATAATTATATGAAACCTCTATCTGTTAGGGGTTTTATCGTATATTTGCAGTCTAACTTATTTTTGTTAAATAATGAAGGAGTTTCTACAACTGATGCAACGTTTTGTGTCGCCTTATAAGAAGTATATTGGCTGGGCTATTTTACTGAATATATTATCAGCAGTATTTAATGTGTTTTCATTTACTTTTCTTATACCGATTCTGAATATTTTATTTAAAACAGGTGGCAATACGGAAGTGTATCATCTGATGGAATGGGGAAGTGGGGATTTGAAAGAAGTGGCAAAGAATAATTTTTATTATTATATTAATCAGATGATAGTAGACAATGGCCCTACTATGGCTCTTATTTTTTTAGGGCTATTTCTGATAGTAATGACGTTGTTTAAGACTAGCTGTTATTTCGCTTCTTCGGCTGTAATGATTCCTTTACGTACAGGGGTTGTGCGTGATATTCGTATTATGGTGTATTCAAAAGTAATGCATTTGCCAATGTCTTTTTTCTCAGAAGAAAGAAAGGGAGATATTATAGCTCGTATGAGTGGTGATGTTGGTGAGGTGGAGAATTCAATAACGAGTTCATTGGATATGTTGATGAAAAACCCAATTATGATTCTGCTTTATTTTACAACTTTAATCATTACTAGTTGGAAGTTGACACTTTTCACTATCGTGGTGTTGCCGGGGATGGGATGGTTAATGGGGAAGGTCGGTAGAAAATTAAAACGTCAGTCTTTAGAAGCACAGAGCAAATGGAGTGACACAATGTCCCAATTAGAAGAAACTCTTGGTGGATTGCGTATTATCAAGGCTTTTATAGCCGAAGACAAAATGATTAACCGTTTCACGAAATGTAGTAATGAATTGCGAGATGCAACAAATAAAGTTGCAATACGTCAGGCATTGGCACATCCTATGAGTGAATTTTTAGGAACTATTTTGATTGTGGCTGTTCTATGGTTTGGGGGAACGTTGATTCTAGGTCAAAGTTCATCTATTGATGCTCCTACATTTATTTTTTATATGGTCATTCTATACAGTGTTATTAATCCGTTAAAAGACTTTGCAAAAGCTGGGTATAATATTCCGAAAGGGTTAGCTTCTATGGAGCGTGTAGATAAAATACTAAAAGCAGAGAATAAAATTAAAGAAATATCAAATCCTAAACCATTGAAAGGCTTGTTTGACGAAATTGTATTTAAGGATATATCTTTCAGCTATGATGGTAAACGGGAGGTACTGAAGCATGTAAATCTAACCGTTCCTAAGGGGAAAACCATAGCTTTAGTTGGACAATCCGGTTCTGGAAAATCGACTCTGGTGGACTTGTTGCCACGCTACCATGATGTACAAGAAGGAGATATTACAATTGATGGGACAAGTATTAAGGATGTGAAAATTGCGGATTTACGCACTTTAATTGGAAATGTTAATCAAGAAGCCATCTTATTTAACGATACATTCTTCAATAATATAGCTTTTGGCGTGGAGAATGCTACAATGGAGCAGGTGATAGAAGCTGCTAAAATTGCTAATGCGCATGACTTTATAATGGAAAAGCCGGAAGGATATAATACGAATATTGGAGATCGTGGAGGAAAATTGTCCGGTGGTCAGCGCCAACGTGTTAGTATTGCTCGTGCAATATTGAAGAACCCTCCAATCCTTATTCTTGATGAGGCTACGTCTGCGTTGGATACCGAATCGGAACGTTTGGTACAGGAGGCATTGGAGCGTTTGATGAAAACGCGTACGACAATAGCTATTGCTCATCGACTTTCTACTATTAAAAATGCAGATGAGATCTGTGTTTTGTATGAGGGGGAGATTGTAGAACGTGGTAAGCATGAAGAGCTAATCGAAATGAATGGCTATTATAAGCGTCTACATGATATGCAACAGTTATAAGACTTTGCATCTTGTCGTAATTATTGGATGAAATTAGGAATATCCCTAATTCTAATGAATCAATTAGACATTTCTTTGCCTGCAAATAACTCTTTTTGGCGGACGAATAACTGTAAAACGTCCTCTGGGACGTGCAGACCACGGAAAAATGTTTTTCCATGATATACATAATCTTTACCTTGACCTAAGTCCAAATATACGATGTTAATGGAATAGACTTTGCGTACATTACTGTAGGCATCTCCTAATCCGATATAGCCTGTAATGGCTTTAGATACTCCATAAAGCATTCGATGAAAATAATCTAATTCACGATTATTTGTAAGCATCCGATAAAATACACTATAAAAATGGCTGTATCTCCTTTCAAGGTAAGCAGCCATCTATAGTTGTATCTCCATCATTCTTTATTCTTTTCCTTCCATTTGTGTGGCAACATTTGTAGCAGTTCCTCATAATTTGCCTTCTGCATATATGGCATTCTTGCTATAACGTCATTCAGATAAGTGCGTGGATTTACTTTATGCGCTTTGCACGTAGCCAGTAACGAACAGACGACACTCATGCTGACGGCCGCCTGATGGTCTCCACAGAACAGGTAGTTCTTTCTACCTTATGTTGGCATTAAATTTATGTTGGCATCATAGTTAAAGCCCATAATTAACAGTACTTTTACCTCTTTTGATGCCAACATAAATATATTACTGTAATGATTTTAAGAAGGTAATAATCGACTGATCCGTTATTGGTTTTACTTTCAAGTCTGGATTATTCAAATTACAAGATTCTATCGCTTTTACTTTCATCTTTAAGTTTATCTCAGCATAGATGTTTGTGGTATTTATAGAAACATATCCTAACCATGAGCGAATTGTATTAATATCTACACCAGACTCCAACAAATGAGTTGCAGTTGAGTGTCTTATTGTATGTGGACTGACATTCTTTTCAGCTATGCTAGGCATTAATTCAGCTGCTTTTACTGCATACTTGGTTACTAGTTCATATATTCCAAATCTTGTGATTGGATTACCATATTTATTAAGGAATACAGCTTCATCCTTGGATCGATGAAGAAAAGGTTCAATAAGTTTCACTGTCGTATCCCATAATGGGCATGGTCTTGTTTTATTCCCTTTTCCACGAACATATACAACTGAAACCGTGTTTGAAGAACCGATATGTATATCTGAGATTTTCATATTTACAACCTCAGATGCTCTGGTTCCTGTATTATACATAAACATTAAAAGTACATAGTCTCTCATCCCTTGCTTCGTAGTTTTATCGGGTGCATTTAACAATGCCCGCATTTCTTCTTTCTCAAGATAATGGATTTTAAGTTGTGCAGCACCCTCAAAGGTTTTAATATTTTCCTTTTTATTCGGTATATATTTTAACCTTGAGTACCATAATAGATATTGAGGTTCAACAGACGATACGTATTTAGCAAAGCTACGTATAGCGGCTAATCTTAGATTTCTAGTTGTAATAGAACACTTTTGGGCCACTTCTATACTATTTAAGAAATCGGATACAATGTTTAATGTCAAATCTTCTATTTTAAGTTTAGAGATAACAATTCCCTTTGATTTTATAAAACTCAATAATTGACAGAAACAATAGCTATAGCTTTTGATTGTATTCTGGGATCCATTTCTAATAATAGGAAGATAGTCTGCCAGGTAAAGTTTTAACCAATACCCAACTAATAACTTTTCATTTAATTTATTCATAATCAGATTCTACATAAGTTTTAAAACAGATATTTGCTTTGTCTAATAGTTCGTGAGTCATTGAAAGATATATTGATGTATCCTCTAAATGGCTATGTCCTAGGTAAGTAGATAATACAGGTAATAAAGTTTGGACATCTGCCCCTTCTTTATACCATTGTACTAATCTGTGAGTGGCGAAACTGTGCCTTAGATCGTGGAGACGCACATTTTTACCATCTTTATGAACGATATTCGCTTTAGTACAAATAAGACGGAATGCCTGTTGTAACTCATGCTGAGGTACTCCATTCCCTCTTTTATCAAGGAATAAATGATTGTCAACAAAATGATATTCTTTTACTAGATTCCTTCGCCATTCAAGATACGATTTTAGCATTTTCATAACTGGAGCGTTCGCTGTAACTAGGCGACTCTTATGGAATTTCGTTTCATTGATATATAACATATCGTTATTTAGATCTATATCTTCAACTAATAGCCGTGTCGTTTCACCAGAACGCAAACCAAGACAGTAAGTCAATTTCAACATTGTTTGTATGACATACGGATATTCAATATTATATCGTCGTCGGTAACAAAGTGCAGTGGCAAAAATTTTATTCTATGATGCCAACATAAATTTAATGCCAACATAAGGACGCAAGAACTATCATTTAAGAATCTTCAAAAAATAAGAGATGTCTCTTAGAAACTGGGACTTTTTCAGAGAAAAGTCGAAATTTTTAAGAGACATCCAAATATCTTTAAAGTTTATGCAATACGGGGTTTACTGATTGCTTACTTTTATCCTTGTTTGGGCCATTTAAAGTATTCTATCGGTTGATAATATTTATTCTCAGCTGCTGGTTTCTCAATACGGTCATTTATAAGATCACCTATATTCATTTTATATCTTTCGAGAGCAAGATAGAACTGGCATGTATTATTTTGTAGGTCGTCATCCAGGATATAAAATCCTTTTATAAAGTTCTGGTATGTCTGGCCTTCAGTGTGCGTCTCGATTGCATTATTGTAAAACATATTTGCTGTCTCGCTAAGGTATGTGGTTCGTAACATATTCCATGCATGACTTTCGAGTTTCTGTAAAAGCAAATCTCTGAATCTTTTATAATCGTTTATGACTTTTTCTCTATAAATATTCTCCACGGCTTCTTTTCGTAAAGTCCATATATAAAGATTACGGTATATTCCTCCACAGAAGCTGTTCGTGAATAGGGTGGAGCGGATTGTCGGAGATAAAAAATCGGTGATATAGGTTAGAGCTAGAATAGAGTCGGAAATGAAAAACTCAACTAATTCTTTGTGGTCGGATACTTTTGATTTGGAAAGATAACTCTGCACTTTTTCAATTTTATCTGGGTCTATTCCATCTTTGCTTAATAAGTATTGTTCGTAGAGACTTTTGTTGATTGATATGGCGTGATCCTTGCATATATAATCATTTTGTAATAAAATATTCATCATGCACTCATTCAGGTTCACCTTAAAAAGTAGAGATATTACTCGATTATAAGTAAGTGAATCACATCGCAAATAAGTGAGTGATGGACTATTATATAAATCAAAGAATTCATCGGGTTGTATTAGGTTAAGCTTGAGTTTTATTTCGTAATATGCTAGTAGTACCTCTTCTATGTCGGGCATGATAGATGTCAGCCCAAGGTTGAACTTGGGTTTTATGTTTTCTGTAGTCTGGATATTTCTCCTAAATTCATTTATTTTAACTATATTGTCATAGTCGCGGTTTGAATATGTTTCTTCGATAGCTGTACATACAAATCTCCTTTGAAGTTCGATGTCAAAACCTATAATATTTCTAAAAGAGGGCAGTGAATTTGGGTGAGTGCGTATATATGCTGAAATGATATTGAATATTTTTACTATACATTGCGTCCCTTCCTTATTGTTTGCTGCTTTATAATGATACTCCATTGCTGCCATATAGTATAATATAGCTTTTTCTATTCGGCTGAAGGAATAATACCTTAGTTGTGATTCGTCATTAGTGAGGATAAACATTATTAAATCCTCCGTGATAGAATCTTCTTTTTGCGAACAACTTAGTTGCACGTTTCCCATAGCATCCAATGTTAATGCTGCTTGTGTTAGTTCGCTGTGACGGTATGATTTTAATTCTTTATTACGGATAGCACGAAGAAATTTAATAGCTTTAGGCATATCAGAAGGCGTACTTTCGTGGTCTATTAGGTTTGCTTTAAGTATGGTGAGACTACGGTTGTAATATCTACATGAGAAACATGGAATATTATTCGATTTTTCTGTGCTACGGCGATGAGCACAATTGATGACTGATGATATCCGTATTTGTATAGTATTAGGAGTATTCTCTAATATTGTACGGATGTGTGTCTTGATGTTACTATCCTTACAGCTAGCTTCGATATGGGTTGTAAATTGTTCAAAAGTGGAGATCCCGACTGTGGGCATACTAAGAGAACTCTTACAGAAAAAGTAAAGGATATTACTCGTCTGTTCTTTTGTCATTCCTAGGTTATAGCAGTAACTGAAAATTACATCTTTTATGTCATATCCCCAACTGGCAAATAAGTCCTCAATACTATTCTTGCAACGATAAAAGTGTTTGTTCTTGTAATATAATATATCTCCGATTTTTCGGAAGAAGTCAACGTTTAGTAGATATTTGTCTAGGCTGTTTGTGATTAGGAACATATATAATATTATTTTACTTACAACGATTGTTTTTGGGATTTTTTTTAATGGAAATGGAATTTCCAGTATATAGAACTTTGAGAAGATTCGTAGCGATGGCTTTTTATATTGATAAAACGGCGTTTATTTATCAATTGGTAAAGATGGGGAATTACTACTTGCTAGGGTCATCCTGCTCTTCATCGGATGGTAAATGGAGAAATTGATTCACAAGTACTGAACAGCATAGATTCTGAATCTGCTAATCCTATTCCGGTGATTATGAATCTTTTTTATAGACGAATATATTTATTGTTATATAATCATTCTTTTTGCATCATTCTTTTTGCATGATGGCTAAGAATTGTTATCTTTGGTGCAAAGAATAATTGTTGTATCATTATGAATCAGAATCCTTTTATTACTTCTGGGTATGTATCACCAGAATATTTTTGCGATAGAGAACAAGAGAGTGCCGAGATTATAATGGATATAGAGGGTAGGAATAATAAAGTCATGATTTCTCCCCGACGAATGGGGAAGACTGGGTTGATACTTCATTGTTTTCATAAGCCTGAACTTAGCGAGAACTATTATTGCTTCTTTATTGATATTTATTCTACGCTGAATCTTTCTGATTTTATTGTACTACTGGGTAATAAAATCTGTGAGGTGTTGAAACCCAAAGGAAAGAATGCCGTAGAAGCATTCTGCCGAATTGTCCGTTCTTTGGAATTCCGCATTAGCTTTGATTCTCAAGGGTTACTGGAAGCCTCCTTCGGAATTGGAGATATCAAAGATCCTCAACGGACATTAGATGAAATATTCTCTTATATCAATACTGCAAGTAAACGATGTGTCGTAGCGATTGATGAGTTTCAACAAATTAGTAAGTATCCGGAGGCTCACACGGAAGCTCTGCTTCGTACGTATGTTCAGCATTGTCCTAATGCATCTTTTATCTTTGCCGGTAGTCAGAGACATATGCTGCAAAATATGTTTTTCAGTGCTTCGAAGCCATTCTATCATAGTGCTTCAGTATTGAGTTTGAAGCCTATTCCACTAGAAAAATACAGCGATTTTATTATCCGGCATTTTCGTGAATCGGGTAAACGGATTAGTGCGGAGGAAGTAGCGTATGTTTATGAATTATTTGAAGGGCATACATGGTATATACAGAGTGTTTTTTATCTGGCTTATTATATGACTACGGATATTTGTACTGCTGAAATTATTCGCAACGCCATTGAAAAGAAACTGGATGATAGCGGAGAGATCTATGAGTCAATTCTTTATGGTATTCCTGAAAAACAACGTGGATTACTTAAGGCTTTGGCTTGCGAGGGAAAGGCAGAAAGGATTCAGTCTGGAGCATTTATCAAGAAGTATAATTTGTCTTCTGCCAGTTCTGTACAGTCAGCGGCAAAAAGGTTGTTGGATAGTGATTTAATTACGACAGAAAACAATAACTTTTATTCCATTAGCGATCGCTTTTTAGCTATGTGGCTTAAACGGAAACTTTGCCTGAACTGGATATAAAATATTCATTTGTTAAGAGAGAATTATTGATTCATACTAGATGCATTTTGATTTTTCATCTCTCATATCTCTCATAAATCAATATAAATTGTTAATTACTAGATGGTTATATTATGAGAGATGCAGAAATCAAAAGTATCTCTCATACTTTTCTCCTGCATCTCTCATAGATTTCCGATTTATCTCTCATAATATCCTGTAGCCGGAACGTAGATGGGCTGTGTCGGTTTTCCGATATTTTTCAACTTGCCTTCCGCTTTCAACCGGCGGAGTTGCCGTGCCGCCATGCTTTGGGTGAATTCACAAAGCGATTGCATTCTGGAGCGTGTCAGGGCGACATTGGTTACAAAATATTCCGTCAATTTATTATCTATTTCTTCTTGGGAAAGGGAAGCGGAGTGTGGTTTGTATTTTGAGCGTCGCACATGAGTAGCTATACATGCACTTCTTAGATCTCTATCGGCTTGGAAGCGGATGGATTTAAATTTCACTTTATCAGCACGTGTGCTGAGTGAATGTACCGGTTCGGTTGTTTGCAAAGTGATTTGAAAATAACCGATTCCGTCCAAATGTACTCTTTCTCCTTCGCGGAGATGATTTCCCATGCATCTGCTCAATTCCATCAACATAGCTTCTACTTCTGATTTTCCGAAAGTAGTTGCCTGATGAATTTCCATTGCCAACCTTTGAGAAGTGACGTGTTGAAAATTAACCACTCTTGGGTGGTAACTTGGTTCTTCCTCTTCTTTTTCCGGTTGGGGATTCTTGTAAAACTCGAATTGTATTGCCATTTCTGTTTTGATTTAATGGTGATTTATATGTCAGGCTACTTATGTTGTTGGCATATCTTGCCTTTGTTTTCGGATAATTTACCGGCATTGCAACCGTTCCACTCTAGTGAATGGTTCTGTGCACTACTGTGAACGGTACTATTCACTAGAGTAGACGGATCTGATCACTGGAGTGGAACGGTTGCAATGCTTCATCAAAGATACGACATTTGGAGCTGGAAAACAAGAGATTAGACAGTTGTTTTCATATAAAATACTGTAAGTTGTTTTGTGGAATACAGCTTGTTGGGAGAGGGGGAAGAGGAAGTTTGAAAGAGGATACGAATATTCTTGCTAGTATGTCTCTTGGTACAATATTCTTAGAAAGTTGATTATTATTAAATAATCGTTATCTTTGTACTAAACAATCAATTATAGTTGAAGAAAATGAATTCTTTGCGTTATATCTTATCAATCACATTTTTTTTATTATCCACTTGGATATATGCTAATAAAGAAATAGATTCATTACTCAATGTTTTGGATCATGATATTAATAATTACAGCATATATGAAAAAAATAAGAAGGAACGCATAGAAAATTTAAAATCTATGACTGTTGCCCCTAATTCAATAGACCGTTATGCTTTGAACTTTTCAATTTATAATGAATATAAGACATATAGTTCAGATTCTGCATTTCATTATCTATACAAAAACTTGGCTTTAGCAAAACACTTACATAATTTTACTTATGAAGTTGAGACTTTATTGGAAGAAGTATATTTGCTGACATGTGTAGGAATGTATCTGGAGGCTAAAGATATGTTATCAAAGATAGACCGTTCCACACTTCCCTTTTCTCTCTTAGGACGATACTATATGTATTGTAAACGTTTGTACTTTGAAACAGGAGTAAGTTTGCCTAGAAACAAGCACACCTCGATGCATTATCGAAATATAGGTTTAACATACCGTGATTCCATACTACAGGTATTATCTCCTGCTGATGATGCCTATTTGTCAGAAAAAATGTTTCAAGCTAAAGAAATAAGAGATTATCAAAAAGCTTTATACTGGAATGACAAACGTATGGAATCAGCCACATTTGGCACATCTTTTTATGCCTTAGTTACTTATGACCGATCCGGCATTTTGAGAACAATGGGCAAAGACGATGAATCTTTATATTATCTTATTCTTTCAGCTATTTCAGACGTACGTTCAGCCATAAAGGAACAGTCTTCAATTATGAATTTAGCACAAATAATGTATGAAAGAGGGGATATCACTCGGGCAAATACTTATATCAATTTTTCATGGAGTGTGACTGAGGCATATAAAACTCGTATGCGAAATTGGAGACATATTATACCCTATTCTATGATTAATAGTCGTTTTCAAGGTATAATAAGCAAGCAGAATGAGAAACTTCAGTTTTATTTATTACTAATTACGTTATTGTCATTCCTGTTGGGAGTAACATTGATGTATGTTTATCGTCAAATGATGAACCTGAAGGTGGCTAAAGAAAAACAACAAAGTTTAAACAAGGACCTAACAGTTGCCAATAACAATTTTAAAAAAGCCAATTTGGAACTTTTAGACAGCAATAATATTAAAGAAGTATATATCTCCCGATTTTTTAAGTTATGTTCTACTTATGTAGACCGTATGCACAACTTTCGTAAACAAGTCAATAAAAAGTTGCTTAAGAAAGAGTATTCTGACTTGATGAAAATGACCTCATGTGCCAGCGATCTACTTGTCACGGAGCAGCAAGAACTATACGAGCATTTTGACTCAGCATTTCTACATATATTTCCCAATTTTGTAACCTCTGTAAATGATTTACTTCTTCCCGATGAACAATTTATACTGAAAGAAGGAGAACTACTAAATACAGAACTTCGTATCTGTGCTTTAATTCGCTTGGGTTTTGTAAAGAGCGCTCAGATTGCTGAATTATTACATTATTCTCCAACTACCATCTACAATTACCGAACACGTCTACGTGAAAAAGCACTATCACGTGATGTCTTCGAAGAAAAAGTGATGCAAATACAATAACAATAGCGTTACAAAGTAATTACAAGAAGTATCATAGAGATTTTCTGCTAGAAAAATACTCTACTATCTACGGTTATATATTCTACTTTCTTAGTCTATGTGACGTGTACTAATTAGTAGATAATCAGCGTTTTATGTGTAAGGTGATGTTTTGAAATCTACTTCTTTCAATTTCACCGATTTAACGCTTTCTCTTTATTATTAATTTTATCACCGCAAATGAAAATATCATTTGTATTGTAATTGTTAATCATAAAATATAACGCTAATGAAGAAAAATTATTTGCTTTCCTTGTCCCATAGCAAAGGGATAACTATTAAAATGTTGGCGATGAACTGTTGTTGGATATTGCTATTATATATAGGTAGTATCTTTACAGCATGTTCAGACGAAGACTCAGTAAAAAAAAATCCGTATCTTTCCACATGTACGAGAGCCATGTTGAAGGAAGTAGTAGAAGTAAGGTTTCTGAATCTTGATAAGAAGATCAATATTCATATTGATTTCGGAGATGGAACTATAAAAGAAGGTATGTCTACTGATGTGATAACACATAAATATACCCAGAGCGGAGATTATACGATGAATATTACGGCTGGAGAGCATAAAATCCAAAAGCGGATAAGGATTTATAACTTGTTGGCTTTAACCGAAGCGATGAAACAGTTTAAAGATCCTAATTATAAAAAAGTATGGGCTATGACTCATCGGGCACATACAACCGATTTAACTATTCCCGAGAACTCGATTTCTTCTGTATCAGCGGCTATCAAGTCAGGTGCGGAAATCATAGAATGTGATACTCATGTAACTAAAGATGGCGTGGTTGTTGTATGCCATGATCAGACAATTAATGCGACCACTAATGGCAGTGGTGATATTACAAAGATGACTTTCGAAGAAATTCAGAAATATTACCTAAAAGATAGAAATGGAAATTTGACAGATGAAAAAATTCCAACTCTAGAAGCCTTCTTGAAAGCCGGTCGAGGGAAAATATATTTCAATCTGGATTATTCACCCCGTACTGCATCTACTAAACAAGTTTTTGATATCGTCAAAAAAATGGAAATGATGGAATCTGTATTCTTTTACTGCAATAGTGAACAGAAAGTAAAAGAAGTGTTGGATCTGGATAAGGATGCACATGCATATCCATGGGTCGGTGCACACAAAGCCTTGGTTGGTTTACCGGGGACCTACTTTATTCAAGGTAGTTATATGACAAATGGCAAGAGTACTGATATGTCCAAGGGCATAGCAGATGGTATGATTGTTTCCATTGGTATGCTTGCCTGGACAGGTAGCGATGTTTCTGAATATGAACTGAATGAAGAATATTTAGATGATTTGCTCACCATTTTCCCAGACGTAAAAATGATTATGACAGATGTTCCCAAGGAACTTATTAAAGCTTTGAAACAACGAGGAAAACGTTAACCCTATGTCTTATACTAAATAATAACATTTATGATCAATAAATTACACAACCTATATTGTTGCATATTAGCTCTAATGATTACATTTTGGAGTGGAACAGATATTTATGCAACAACCATAAAAATGCAACAAGACCAGAAAGTAAAAGGAATTATTGTAGATGAAAAAGGCGAGGTCATAATAGGTGCCACAATTCAAGTAATTGATTCACACGAAAGAACCGTAACAAATATGGATGGTGAGTTCACTATTGCAGTACCACAGAATAGTTACCTTACAGTTTCATACATTGGTTATGAGACTCAAAAAATAGCAATAGGAAAACAAAAGCTGTTACGTATTGTCCTAAAGGAAGAAAACACACTCTTAAACGAAGTAGTAGTTGTCGGTTATGGAACAATGAAGCGCAAAGAAATGACTTCTGCTATTTCACACGTCAGTGCCAAAGATTTAAATCAAATTTCAAGCTTAGATGCATCAATGCTATTACAAGGAAAAGTCTCCAGTGTATCTGTATCCAACACAGCCTTAGCAAACCCTAACAGTACGGGCAGTATTCAAATACGTGGTATATCATCACGCAATGCAAGTCTCAGTCCACTCATTGTTATTGATGGCATACCTGGAGGTGACCTAACCAATATTAATCCTGCAGATATTGAATCGATTGATGTGCTGAAAGATGGAGCAGCATCAGCTATCTATGGTACTCGTGGTAGCAATGGGGTTATTTTGGTCAATCTTAAGAAAGGCAGTAAAGATGGACAAATTCATACTACATATAGTACATCTGTTACCTTCAATAAAGTGAAAAATGAGTTAGATATCATGAATGCAGAACAATATCGGGCATATTGTATACCATCCAACCCTCTGAATGATTTAGGTTCTAGTACAGACTGGTTCGATGAAATCACTCGTCTAGGAGTCACACACATGCATACATTAACATTATCTGGAGGTACTGCCCGTACAAACTACCGTTTGACGGTCGATTACCGGAATGCGGAAGGAGTGGACCTTCGTTCTGACCGCCGAGAATATGGGGCACGTGCAAGCATAAATCATACAACGAAAGATGGACTTTTTACATTTTCAGCCAATATTAGTCCTCGTGATATCAAACGTCAAGTCGCAGCTAATGTTTTTACAGGTGCTATCCAAAATAATCCAACAGTACCTGTTTACGATCCAAAAGAAAAAAATGGGTATTATCGCTTTCCTTCAGGTAGTGGGTTATATAACATTGTCGAGCGACTCACAGAAGAACAGGATGATACAGAAATTGACATTCTAGAATGGAATGCTTCTGCAGGTGTCAATTTACTTCCGCTATTTAATCCGCAAAACCCTAATATGGTACTGAAGTCTCAAATAACAGTATCGCAATATAAGGTAGACAAATTAATTGGTACATTTACACCTTCTACTTATGGTCCAAATGTGAATGCAGGAATAGATGGCAAAGCGAAACGTTCTTTTGCTAAAAGTTCAGACACAAACCTTGAATGGATAACGAATTTCTCAACTCGGATAAAAAATCATCAGATTCGTGCGATGTTAGGATATAGCTATATGTACGGTGTCAGTCAAGGGTTTGATGCTGAAAATTGGAACTTTGATTCGGATGCTTTAGGATACAATAATTTAGGAGCGGGTTTATACGCCTCTATAGAAGGGAAAACAATGATGGGATCATCTAAAAGTGACCATAAGCTAATATCTTTTTTCGGACGTGTCAACTACGATTGGAAAGAACGATATATGCTAACTTTTTCTTTACGTCATGAGGGCTCTTCCCGTTTTGGGAAAAATCATAAATGGGGAAATTTTCCGGCATTCTCGCTAGGTTGGCGTATTTCAGATGAAAAGTTCATGGACTCAATCTCTTGGATTGACGATCTAAAAATACGCTATGACTATGGTCTGACCGGCAATCAGGAAATAGGCAATTACAAATCATTAGCAACCTATCAAGCTTTTGGCTGGTATCAATATAATGGAAATAGTTTCCACGTATGGGGACCAAGTAAGAACGTTAATTCTGAACTTAGATGGGAGCAGGGACGCAATCAAAATATAGGATTAGATTTTTCATTGTTTAAGAACAGAATCAGTGGTTCACTGAACTATTATATTCGTAAGCAAGAAGATTTGCTAGGGAACTACAATGTTCCTACACCTCCTAACTTGTATAGTACTATTTATGCTAATGTAGGAACATTGCGCAATACAGGGTTTGAATTCGATATCACAGCCAATCTTATTAGAATGAAGGACTTTACATGGAATATGACTGTGGTTGGTGCAACGAACAATAACAAGTTTGTTAGTTTCTCCAATGATATTTACAAAGGGCAGAGCTATTATTCAACTTGTGAGATGGCAAACCCCAATAATCCAGGATATCTGCAGCGAATTGAAGAAGGGCAACGGATAGGCAACTATTTTACTTACCGTTATGCTGGCGTAGATAAAGAAGGAGATTGGATGGTGTACAATAAGGATGGCAAAGCTATTCCAATTGCAGAGGCAACTGAAGATGATAAAAGTATCACAGGTAATGGTCTACCTAAATTTACAGGTTCAATGACTCACAACTTCGTTTATAAAAATTTTGATTTGACCATTGCTTTGCGCGGAGCATGTGGGTTTGACATTTTTAATGTACATGATTTTTATTATGGATTGCAAAGTGGAACAACCAATTTGCTGACTACAGCTTTTTCAAAAAATGCACATATTAAAAAAGGAATTAATATATTGAGCGACTATTTTATTGAGCCGGGAGATTATCTAAAAATTGATAATATTACATTAGGATACACGCTCGACATAAAGAAAAAGTACATAGATAGAATTCGTATCTTTGGTACTGCTAACAATCTGTACACATTTACAAAATTCTCTGGTGTAGATCCCTCAACCTATCAGATAAATGGTTTAACCCCTGGAACATTTGGGGGTAACGCAAACTATTATCCATCCGCTTTTCAATTCATTTTAGGTTTACAAGTTAACTTTTAAGATAAGAATAGTATGAGAAAAATAAAAGATATCATTAAATTAGGACTTATAGCTATTGCAGTATACAGTTTCTCATCGTGTACGGATTTGGATGAAGCAGTATATAGTTCTGTAATGTCTGATAATTATTATAGAACAAAACAAGATATTATCAATGCTGTATTTCGCCCATTTGAAGGAATTTATTCCACTGTAAATCAGGCGAATTGGAGTGAAGAATGCTGTGCTGACCAATTAATAACTCCTAGCCGTGGAACATGGTGGGTTGATGGTGGTGTGTGGGCTAAGTTTCATCGTCATCAGTATGATGATTTAGTTGAAGAACGCTGGAATCAAGAATGGAATAGTATTTATTTAACGATTGCTCAAGCCAATGTTATTTTAGATGACTTAAATCGTTTATCTCCAGACCACTTTGGATTCACGGGTGAAGAATGGGACGGCTTCAAAGGGCAATTGCGTTGTATCCGTGCTTATCAATACTTACGTTTGCTCAATGTCTATCGTTATGCCGTACTTTGTACATCTTCCGATCAAGCCATAAATAAATTACCTGAAAATCAGAAACAGGTTGAACCGAAAATTTTGTTCAATTTTATAGAAAAGGAATTGACTGATTGTTTGTCTAGTTTACCTACCAAAAATGGTCAATCAGGCAATGGGATACAACAGGGACAATGTACTAAAGCATTTGCTGCAGGACTGTTGGTACGTTTGTACTTAAATGCAGAAAAATGGATTGGTGAAGCAAAGTGGAATGCTTGTGAAGAGATGTGTGCTCGCATTACAAAAGGAGATTTTGGATATTATGCAGTTGCTCAAAATTGGTATGAAGCTTTCGATTGGAACAATGATACATCCAATGAAGTAATATTTGCATTTCCCTCTTCGTATGGAATGAATCATTGGCATATGCTTCAGAACCACCGTACAGTATATGGACGTAGTATGCCCTATGGATCTGCCAACTATTTGGATATTGAAGGAGATGGTGAGCGAAATCCACAGTTTGCTCTTTCTCCAAGTTATGACAATCAAAATCCACCTCAATTATTTACTTATGAGTTAGGTATGGTAACGCAAAAATTCTTGAAATATCCAGGAGATGTACGTTACAAACAATACAAAAATACAAGCAATAAATCACGCGAAGGAATGTTTTTTTTGGAAGGCAGAGTGCCCAATGCACGAATGAATGGCGGATATGCCTATGATCCCTTCAATCAATACGTTATTTATTTAAGAGATCAAGTAGGGCGTTTTGAAGGAAAAGCTCCGGAGGGAATTATATCCAATCTCAATTATGCAGAGTCCAAATATGAGAATGGAGACTTTAACTCAGGACTCTATTGTGTGAAATATCCATTTTATTCATTTACTGGTGGATATTTTGCTGAGTCGGATTATACCATTATGCGTTTGCCCGAAATCATATATTCCCAAGCAGAATGTTTAATTCGTTTAAACAGGGTAGATGAAGCAGGAAAATTGTTGAACAGTGTTCGTAAACGTAATTATGAAGTTTTCAGTGCAGACATTGCTTATAAGCCTGAAGGCAATGTAAAAATTGACCTAAAAGAAATGTTGGATGAATGGGGGCGTGAATTCTTAAATGAAACTCGTCGTCGCACAGATCTCATACGTTTTGGACGTTTTCAAGAAGAATGGTGGGATAAGCCTAAAGATAAAGATGACCATTATGAATTATTTCCCATTCCTCAGAAAGTTTTGGAGCAGAATAAATATTTGAAACAAAATCCGGGCTATCCAGATATCATTCGTTGACAAAAGAAAATAAACAGTTGAACTTTAAAAAAGAAGATGCAATGAAAAAAATATTATTTATACTCTCATATTTGACAATGATAGCTTGTGCCTTGTTTATGAATCAGGCTTGCCAAGAGAACTATGAAATGGTAGACCCTCCATTGGTAACAGGAACAGATGATTTGGATGAGGAAGTGATTATGCCAGAAGATCTGGAGTGCTATTATGTTTCTCCAACAGGAAAAGGGAGTCTTGATGGCAGTTCATGGGACAATGCAATGAGTGCAGATTATTTCTGTAACTTGCTAAGTGCAAACAGCGACGCAGATATCACAATTGAAAATGCAGAAAGACTGGATGGAAAGAACATCTATTTGGCTGCAGGTGAATATAAGTTAGTAAAAAACGATGCTGGAATAAGAATGGATTACACTAGTTACAACAGCTCTGTAGATATTTATATAGAAGGCGGCTATGATCCAGAGAGCACTGGTGGCGATTTAAGCAAAAGGGATACCAAACGTTTTATCACATCATTGATACGAAATACGGATAGCAATGCAGGCAAAACTATCAATTCAGTTTTTCAATTGGGCAATCAAATGAACTTATACTTCAATGGTTGTGTGTTCGATGGAAAATATGACAAGGAAACAGATGGAGCTGTGAGAGCATTTTACTCTAATGGAATCAGCTCATTATACCTAACAGATTGTGTAATTAAAAATTTTAATGTAAAAAAGGCAACGACCCCTCGTGGTGGTGCCATCTTTATCAATCAAGGTAATGTGTTTATGAATAATGTAGAAATACATGATAACATTGCAGGAGATCGTGGTGGTGCCTTGATAGTAGCAAATGGTAACTGTCAATTATTTATGAATACATGTACCTTATATGAGAACTATGTCACAGGACAATGGAGTACAGCGATTCATACAGGCGGCAAGGCTATTATGTGTATGAATAATACAACCATCTGGGGAGCGGCTGGTAATGACGACAGAAACATTGTTGTTAATGGGGACGGTTATTTTTTATTTGCGAATACAACTATTATAGGTAACGAAAAAAATAATTATGGTGTACTTAGAAGTCCTAGTTATTCTGCAGTTTTAGTAAATTCTCTATTTAGCAAAGGGAAAGGAACTCGAACAATTTACCTCGATAAGTCTTCCTATCTTTCCAAAGGCTACAATGTCTACCAAGCAGCTGATCAAGGCTGGGGAGCTACAGAGAAAGACACTGATTATAGCGATGTCCAAATGCCGGAGCCAGAACTTACAGATGGCGTTTACCAATGGAATGTATCAGAAGAAAAAATTAAAAATTTTGCCACTACACGAGAAGTAATAGACGTTGTAAGAGATTTCAAAGTAGATGATAAGGCAATAGGAGTTAGTTTTTTGGAATGGTGCGGTGAATCAGCGTTCAGCATTGATGGGCGTGGCAAATCCCGTAATGTAGAGAAAATGCAGGCAGGCGCATACGATGCCGGGCTATAGTTAAACCAAATTAGGGCGTATAATTCTAAATACGCCCTTTCCATCATATAATCAACAAAAATCATGCAAAGAATTATTTTATCATTCATAATTACCTTATTATCGACTCAATTTTATGCACAAAATCGAGTGAGCCAAATTCGCGAGCAATTAATGTCTCGTTCTACTAACAGTGTATTGGTTGTTGCTCACAGAGGCGATTGGCGCAATTTTCCTGAGAATTCTCTTGAAGGAATTGAAAATGCAATAAAAATGGGAGTAGATATCGTAGAATTAGATGTGCAACGAACCCAAGATGGAGTCCTTATTTTAATGCACGATGAAACTTTGAATCGTACGACAACCGGAAAGGGGAAGGTGTCAGAGGTTACAATGGATTACATATCAAACTTATACCTTCGAAATGGCTGTGCAATTCGAACAAAACACAAAGTTCCAACTTTGGAGGAAGCATTACTGTTAACCAAGGGGAAAATTATGATAAATCTCGACAAGGCTGATCGTTACTTTGATGAAGTTTACGCTTTATTAAAAAAGACGGGAACCGTCAATCAGGTTATAATGAAAGGAGGTAAATCTGTTGAACAAGTCAAAGGACAATATGAGAAATATCTCTGTGAAATCATCTATATGCCTATTGTGAGCTTGGATAAACTTAATGCGGAACAACAAATAGAACAGTTTTGTAAGGATATTAATCCTGTTGCTTTCGAACTATTGTTTATAAAAGACAACAACGAATTGCCTAAAAGAATTCCTGCTATGTTGAAAGGAAAATCTTTGATTTGGTATAATACACTATGGGACACGATGGCAGGTGGACATGATGACGACCTTTCACTATCAAATCCAGATGCAGGTTATGGATATTTGATAGATAAATTAGGAGCACGCATCATCCAAACCGACCGCCCAGCCTATTTATTACAATATCTTCGAAAAAGAAAATTACATAAGTAATGGGCGTTGATTTGATTTATTAATAGTGAGATGAAATAAAAGAGAATTATGAGTAAGGTAATTGATATATCATTAATATTATGTACATTCATGGTTGTAATAGGTTGTGAGCTGTCAAATAGGAAAGCTCCGGTTTCTGTGTCGTGGCAAGTGAGTGTACCAGATATAAACAAGAGTAATAACAATGAACATAGATTTGTTATTAAAAACATATCCAACACTCCTCTTGGTCGCAATTGGAGCCTTTTTTATTCCCAGTTTCCAATGAAAAGTTGCAAGCAACAATCAAATATGGTAAAGGTAGAGAATGTGAAAGGAACATTTCACCGTATCTCTCCTAAAGAAAATTACAAACCTTTAAATCCAGGTGATTCTATTATACTAATTATAAGTGGACGCGGAGAAATGCCGGGATACTCAATGAAACCAGAAGGAGTTTATTGGGTAGATGAGTCTCATAGCTCGACTCCATTACCTATAGAATTAGTCACTCGTTCGCTACCATTTATATACTCAAAAAATGAAAAAGCTATCCAAGTGTATAAAGACAATAAACGTATAGAGAGTGCAATGAAGCATGCAAATGGTATAGAAGTGATACCTGCAGTGAAACACGTATCATATTCTCAGTCATATCTGAAACTAAAGAATGTAATACATATTGTTGCCCATCCGGATTTTCATACGGAAGTAGCCATAATGAAAGACAAATTAGCTTCCCTATATGCGATTGTAGAAGACTCTCTATCAGAAGTCCAATTGACACTAGACTACTTGCAGCAGAAAGAAAATGCCGTCAACGAAGAATATTATGAATTGAATGTGACAAACGATAAAATACATATTTCAGCAATAACTCCGCACGGTATCTTCAATGGAATACAAACTTTCTTGTCCTTATTGAAAGGGCAGGAGGTCCCTTATTCCATAAAATCTGTTTTCATCAAGGACTATCCGGATTTTTCCTATAGAGGACATATGCAAGATGTAGCACGTAACTTCATAGGGATAACTGATTTAAAGAAATTAATAGATATATTGTCTTCTTATAAACTAAATGTTTTTCGTTTTCATTTTTCAGATGATGAAGGATGGCGCCTACAAATTCCAGGGTTAGAGGAATTGACGGAAATAGCCTCTCACAGGGGACATACTTATGATGAATCCGAATGTTTGTATCCTGCATATAATGGGAATTTCGATTATCAGTCAGAGACATCAGGTAATGGCTTTTATTCTCGTGATGAATTTATTGACTTGCTTCGATATGCAGCTGATCGGCATGTGTCAATAATCCCGGAGATTGAATCTCCAGGACATGCCCGTGCTGCCATTGTTGCCATGAAGGCCCGTTATGAGAGATATCTTGAGACAGATCCTATTAAAGCACATGAATACCTATTGAACGACATTCACGATGCTTCCCATTATGTGTCGGCACAAGGGTATTCGGACAATGTAATGAATGTAGCGATGCCTTCTACTTATCGTTTTATGAAGAAAGTGATACAAGAACTTCAACTTATGTATGAAGAAGCTGGTGTACCATTAAAATCTATCCATATAGGTGGAGATGAAGTTGCCGAAGGTGCTTGGCAAGGATCTCCAATTTGCAAAGATTTCATGCTGGAATATAGTATGACCGATGTACAAGAACTATCTGATTATTTTATAATGAGGATGGTCGATTTTTTAAAAGAACAAAAAATACCTTTTTCAGGTTGGCAAGAGGTTGTTCTAGGACATGATGAAATCTCCGAGCAGTATTTAACTGATAATGCTTTTGGCATTTCTTGTTGGCGAACCTCTGCCAATAATCATTCGGATGAATTAATCTATAAGTTTGCCAATAAAGGGTATCCTGTTATTTTGAGTAATGCCACTAATTTTTATCTCGATCTGGCGTATGATGCACATCCAGATGAACCAGGACATAATTGGAATGGATACGTTGATGAATCAAAATCCTTCGCTCTACTTCCCTATTGCATCTACCGCTCAATACGTACTCACCTCCTCGCTAATCAAATACAAGAGGAAAAAACATCCTTGACAGCCGAAGGACGTAAAAACATTAAAGGAGTAGAATCTGCCTTGTGGAGTGAAACTATTCGCAATTACAAAGGAGTTGAATATTATTTATTTCCTAAAATTATGGGGCTTGCCGAACGTGGATGGCATTCTTCTCCCATATGGGAACCTATGGCAGGCATAGACGAGCAGCTTGCTTTTGAAAAGGATCTGGCATTTTATTACAAGCGTATATCCCAAAAAGAAATCCCTTATTGGGATAAAATGAATATAAACTATAGGCTACCTTTTCCTGGTTTATATATTGACAAAGATGGTTTCTTATTTGCAAACACTCCTATTTTGGGTGGAGAAATCCACTATACCACTGACGGGAAAGAGCCTACTAAAAATTCCAAGATTTGGAATAAGCCAGTGAAATGCAGGACAAATGAAGTTAAAGCCAAGCTTTTTGTAGGAAACAAAAAGAGTGTAACGGTGAGTATGAATCCCCAATTTAATTAGGTAATCATATTTTATATATGAAAAGACATATTTTGATTCTATTTGCTTTTTATGCTGGTTTATGGCTACAAGCAGCCAATGAAGAAAACATAGTTTATACAAATGCCAGCAATTTACAATTAATTGGTAAAGCTACTGTGGAAGGAGATTTTTTTCATCGCATTGACACGGCTCATTATCAAAATCTGCCATTGACTGTAAAACAACTGTATACTTATTCGGCGGGACTTGCCATTGCTTTTAAAACAAATAGTTCAGTGATAAAGGTGAAATGGAGAGTGCCTAATAAAAAACAAAATGCCAATATGACTCCCATTATGCAAAAAGGACTTGATTTATACATTAGAAAAGATGGAATATGGCAGTATGCAGGGGTCGGTATTCCCCAAGGCATAGATTCATCTTCTATATTAGTAGAAAATATGGATGAATCAGAAAAAGAATGTTTGATATATTTACCTTTATATGATGAAATTACACATTTAGAGATAGGAGTATCAAAAAAATCCTATTTGAAAAAGATGGATAATCCATTTAAAGGAAAAATCATTGTTTATGGGTCGAGTATTACCCAAGGAGCATCTGCCAGTAGACCTGGACTGGCTTACCCGTCTCAACTATCACGTAGTAGTGGATATCAGTTTATTAATATGGGGTTAAGTGGAAATGGCAAGATGGAATTACCTGTTGCAAAAATGTTATCTCAAATAAATGATGTTGATGCTTTTATTTTGGATTGTATTCCCAATCCTTCAGTCGATGAGATATGTGATAGAACTATCAATTTCATAAAAACGATCCGTGACAAACATACCGATGCTCCCATAATTGTCATTCAGTCCGTTATTCGTGAGAAAGGGAATTTTAACATGAAAATATGTAAGATGGTAAAGGAACAAAATAGAGCAATAGAAGATCAAATACACATCCTTCACAAACTCGGTTTTAAAAACTTATACTTAATAAAAGAAAATCATTTTCTAGGAACAGATCATGAGGGTACTGTTGATGGTGTTCATCCTAGCGATTTAGGGTTTGAACGAATGTTGGAGAAGATCAAGCCTGCCTTGGCTGAAATTTTAGATATTAAATTTAGGAAGTAAATTTATTGGCTAATAATTTAATGGGACAATGCCACAAATTGAATACATAAAAAACTTCCTGCCGCTAAAATATTGCATACAAGGTGTCGAGACGATACATTTGCTTCTGTGAAATATTTGCAGTACATTTGTGTCTGTAAACAACAGCCCTACACCACACATGCAGGACAAATAAATAAAATAATGAGAATAACACAAGTAAGAGACGATGGCAAGGTGAATACACTGCGTACGTTGAGAATTGAGCAGCTCGTGGAGCTGATGAAAGTGGAAACCAAAGCACAGCCCGTCTCAAAAATGAGAGAAGTCCTGCCCTATATGCTTCCCGGTGATAAAAACGACTATGTTCAGAAAGTGCCGAAACTGCTTCCTGCTGCCGCCTTTGTCCGTAGAAACGGGGTGATGGTTATGGCGGAATACAATGGTATTGTAATGATTCAGGTGAATAATCTGTCGGGGCCTATGGAGGCCGATGAAGTGAAGAAGTGGGTGAAGGAACTCCCGCAAACGTATCTGGCATTTGTCGGTTCTTCCGGGAAGTCTGTCAAGATCTGGGTACGTTTTACTTATCCTGACGATCTTTTGCCGGTCACCCGCGAACAAGCGGAATTGTTTCATGCGCACGCTTATCGGTTGGCGGTGAAGTTCTACCAACCTCAACTTCCTTTTCATATTGAACTGAAAGAGCCTTCGTTGGAACAGTATTGTCGCCTGACTTTCGATCCGGAGCTGTATTTCAATCCCGAATCAATGCCGATTTACATGAAGCAGCCCGCATCTATGCCCGGTGAAACGACTTATCGTGAACAGGTACAGACGGAGACTTCCCCTTTACAACGGCTTGCGCCCGGATATGAAAGTCATGAAGCGCTTTCCGTTCTGTTCGAAGCGGCTTTTGCGCGGGCGCTGGAGGAACAGGAGGAATTTCAGCCGGACGGAGATATACATTCGTTGCTGGTTGCCCTTGCGGGACATTGTTTCCGTGCAGGTATTCCCGAAGAGGATACGGTACGGTGGTCGCGCGCTCATTATCACTTGCCGAAGGATGATTTTCTGATTCGGGAGACGGTGAAGAATGTCTATCGTTCCGGACGTGGGTTTGCCGATAAGAGCAGTCTGCTTCCCGAGCAGATATTCGTTATGCAGATGGATGAGTTTATGAAACGCCGCTATGAGTTTCGTTTCAACCAGTTGACTACACAGGTGGAATGTCGGGAGCGGAATACCTTTAATTTCTATTTTCATCCGGTGGACAAACGGCAGATGGCAAGCATTACGATGAATGCGCAGTACGAGGGGCTTAAGCTTTGGGACAAGGATGTGGTGCGTTATCTGAATTCCGATCATGTTCCTGTGTATCAACCAGCTGAGGAATTTCTTTATGACCTTCCCCATTGGGATGGAAAGGATCATATTGGGGATCTGGCAAAACGGGTGCCTTGCGACAATCCTCATTGGCCGCATTTGTTTCGCCGTTGGTTTCTCAGCATGGTAGCGCATTGGCGTGGAATGATGAGGAAGAATTATGCGAATAGCACTTCGCCGATATTGGTTGGCCCGCAGGCATACAGAAAATCTACGTTCTGCCGTTTGATTCTGCCACCGTGTCTGCAGGCTTATTATACGGATAGCATTGATTTCAGCCGGAAGCGGGATGCGGAACTGTATCTGAATCGTTTCCTGTTGATTAATATGGATGAATTCGACCAGATCAGCATTACTCAACAGCCTTTCCTAAAGCATATTCTTCAAAAACCGGTTGTGAACACAAGGCGTCCCAATGCTTCGGCGGTGGAGGAACTTCGGCGCTATGCTTCTTTTATCGGTACGAGTAATCATAAGGACTTGTTGACGGACACTTCCGGCAGCCGCCGCTATATCGCTGTCGAGGTGACGGGAGTGATAGATGTCGTCCGTCCTATTGATTACGAACAGCTTTACGCGCAAGCGATGGCGGCATTATATAAGAATGAACGGTATTGGTTTGACGAGCGGGATGAGGCCATCATGACGGAAGCCAATCAGGAATTTGAGCAGTCGCCCGCTATTGAACAGTTGTTTCAGGTGTATTATCGGGCGGCAGGAAAGGAGGAAGAAGGCGAATGGTTGCTTGCTGCGGATATATTGCAACGTATACAGAAAGCCGCCAAAATGAAATTCTCCTTCGGACAAGCCACTCATTTCGGGCGTATCCTGCGACGGTTGGGAGTAGAGTCGTTCAGGAAAACACATGGGGTTTATTATCATGTAGTGGCTTTGGAGTGATTTGTTTTGCGCGTAAAACATTTATTATTTCCTATTGTAAAAGCAGGTATTTGGCTAATGTTAATGATTAGGGACTTAAATTTGAAATTTCTATCTTTGCTGCATTATTAAAATAATATATAAAAGCATCAAGATATAACAGATTTATTGTAACTTTACCCGCTAAATAACAGAATAATATGGTTTTTAATGAGGTTGAAATAAATAATTTTAGAGGAATAAAACATCTTGTTCTTTCTGATTTAAGGCAAATAAATTTGCTGGTAGGTAAAAATAATTGCGGTAAATCGACAGTGCTTGATGGTATATTTTTATTGTCTGGATTTTCAAATCCTCTTCTTAACTTAAGAATCAATCAATTTAGAGATTATAATAGGTTCAATGAAGAAGATCTTGCTTTGAACTTTTATAATATGATTTCTGACAATCATATTCAAATATCTGGTAATATGATGGATGGAACTATTAGAGAATTGAAAATCACTCCTATCGTTTCCGAATCTCAAATCGTTATATCTAAAGAGGATATTTCTACTCAGGCTCTTTCAAATAAAGAAGCTAATATAAGTACCGGCTTGACAATGAATTTTAGCTATACCAAAGCTGATAATGAAAAGAAAAGTGATAGCGCGGCAATTATCATTACCTCGAAAGGAGTTGATGGCAATATAAAAGTAAGGTCCTCTAAGGAATACAAAGAGACGCTATCTGGGGTATATATTAATTCTAAATTTGCATTCAATATTGCCGTTGATAACTTGACACGTATAATAGAAGAAAAACAGGAGCAAGTAATAGTGGAAATATTGCAACATATAGAACCTAGAATAAAGTCTATTGCAGTGTTAAAATCAGGCGTTAATGTTGACATAGGGTTGAATAGATTGGTTCCTATTAATATGTTAGGGGATGGAATAAGGAAATTATTAGCGATAATAACATCTCTCTATGAATGTAAGAAAGGACTTGTTCTTATCGATGAAATAGATAATGGAATGCATTTTTCTTCTTTATCTTCTTTATGGAAAGCTATTATAAAAACTGCGAACTTATTGGATGTTCAGGTTTTTGCAACTACACATAATATTGAATCTTTGCAGTCTTTAAATAAAGTATTATCTGATAGTGAATGTATTGAATCTCAAAATGATATAATGTGTTATTCATTGAGGCATATGCCAACAGACGAATTGAAAGCTTATCAATATCCCTATGAAAAGTTTCAGTATGTTATTAATCAAGAAATTGAAATACGATGATTAGAATTTTTGTAGAGGGGAGAGATTCAGAGTTTTTAGACAAGTACCTCCTTTTCCTTTTTGGGGAAAACAAAGGAATGTGGGAAATTATTCAAGCTGGAGGGTATAGCAAGCTGCACTTATTAGATCAGCAGTTTAAAGAAAATACAGAACGAGGGGGTGTTAATTTGATAATCTTTGATGCGGATTCTGCTGATAATGGGGGAGGATATATTGTCAGGAAAAGCTATCTTCAAGAGAGATTGGAAGAACTATCTATATCTGCTGAATTATTTTTATTTCCAAATGACAAAGAAGATGGCGATTTTGAATTATTATTAGAACATATTGTTAATGAAGAGCATACATGCCTTCTAAAATGCTTTGAGGGTTATGAAAAGTGTGTTGCTGGACATGTAGATAATGAAGGTAATCCTCAATATATTACTCCAAATAGAAAAGCCAAAATATATGCTTATTTAGAGTCTATAAAGAAATCAAAAAAAGAACTTGAACGTTTTAAGAACAAAAAAGAGTTTTTTTTCGATAATCCTAAGTATTGGAATTTAGAGGCTGAGTATTTACTTCCTCTAAAACAATTTTTATTGAATGTTATTCAAATCTGATTAGAAAGCTAATTGACAATGATATTATTAAGTTTTGACACAGAGGAGTTTGATGTACCCCGTGAACATGGAGTGGACTTTCCGCTGGATAAGGCAATGGAAGTATCGGTTTGTGGTACGAACAAGATACTGGACTGTCTGAAAAAGAATGGGGTGCGGGCTACTTTTTTCTGTACAAGCAACTTTGCGGAGAATGCTCCGGAGGTGATGCGCCGTATTATGGATGAAGGGCATGAAGTGGCGGCTCATGGGTGTGACCATTGGCAACCTCAGGTTTCGGATGTCAGTCGTTCCAAAGAAATACTCGAACGGTTGACGGGGAGGAAGATAGAGGGGTATCGCCAGCCGCGTATGTTTCCGGTGTCCGATGAAGAGATAGAGCGGATGGGATATCTGTATAATTCTTCATTGAATCCGGCGTTTATTCCCGGCAGATATATGCATCTTTCCGAGCCGCGTACTTGCTTTATGACGGGTAAGGTTCTTCAAATTCCTGCGTCGGTGACTCCGTGGATACGTTTTCCGCTATTCTGGTTGTCTTGCCATAATCTTCCGGTGAAGTTGTACCAATGGATGGCAAACAGGGTGCTGAAGCACGACGGCTATTTTGTGACCTATTTCCACCCGTGGGAGTTTTATCCATTGAATGAACATCCCGAATTTAAAATGCCGTTTATTATCCGTAATCATTCCGGCAAAGGGATGGAAGAACGGCTGGATCTGCTGATCCGTAACTTCAAGGAGAAGAAAGCCAATTTCCTGACGTACTCGGAATTTGCGAAAATGAAACGGACAGAACTAACTAAATAGAATGAGAAATGATTAAATTGGCAATTGTGTCTCCCTGCTATAATGAGGAAGAAGTGTTGGAACAGTCAGCCGCCCGTTTGACAGCCTTGTTTGATGAGCTGGTTGGGAAGGAAAAGATCAGTGCGGACAGTTTTGTGCTTTTTGTAAATGATGGTAGCAAGGACCGTACGTGGAACATTATCAAGAAGCTGCATAAGGAAAATCCTTACGTGAAAGGAATGAATCTGGCGCGGAACGTAGGTCACCAGAGCGCTATCATGGCAGGGATGATGACTGCCAAAGACTGGAGTGACGCCGTTGTTACCATTGATGCGGATTTGCAGGATGACTTGAATGCGATAGAGGAAATGATTGATGCTTATACAGCCGGTTACGATGTGGTGTACGGAGTGAAGGTCTCCCGCCAGGCCGACCCGTTGTTGAAACGTCTCTCCGCTACGGCTTTCTACAAACTGCAGCGCAGGATGGGAGTGGAATCCATTTATAACCATGCCGATTTCCGCTTTCTGAGCCGGAGGGTACTGGAACAGTTGTCACATTATCAAGAGCGTAATCTATACCTGCGCGGCATTATTCCTCTGCTGGGCTTTCCTTCCACTACGGTGGACGACGTGATTCGGGAACGCACAGCCGGAAGCTCTAAATATACTCTGCGGAAAATGCTGGGACTGGCTCTCGACGGAATAACCTCCTTCTCGGTGAAGCCGATTTATGGCATTGTCTATTTGGGTATTATCTTTGTCTTTATCAGCATTCTGATCGGTTTTTATGTCCTCTATTCGTTGATTGCGGGAACGGCGGAACATGGCTGGGCCTCTCTGATGTTGTCCGTATGGTTTGTAGGCGGTGTCGTCCTGATGTCAATCGGTGCGGTAGGGCTGTACATCGGAAAGATATATAAAGAGGTGAAACATCGTCCGCTTTATAATGTAGAAGAGGTGTTATGCGATGAGGATAAACAAAGTCATTAAAGAGACATGGGAACAACACCCGGACTGGCAGGAGAAATTCTGGCAGTTTATGCGTTTCGGCATCGTCGGTACGATATCTTCGGCGATTCACTATGGCGTATATTGTCTGGTACTGTTGGCGGCCAATCCGACGCTTTCTTTTACGGCAGGTTATGCGGTCGGATTTGTCTGTAACTATTTTCTAACTACATTCTTTACATTCCGTTCCAAACCCTCATCGCGCAACGCCGTCGGGTTTGGTTTTAGTCATTTACTCAATTATCTGCTTGAGGTAGGTTTGCTGAACCTTTTCCTGTGGATCGGATTCGGTGAGTTTCTCGCTCCTATATTGGTGCTTATCGTAGTCGTTCCCATCAATTTCCTGATTCTTCACTTCGTATATACTTATAAAAATAAACAGTAGGGCTGCTTTCAGAACTATTCATAAAAAGAAAAAGCTATTATGAAACGTTTTCTAAATCTTATTGTATATATACTTTCCGTGCATCTTTCCGCTCTGATAATTACCGGATTGTTCAGAGGGGTATTGTTCATTTCTTCTCACCATCAACTGACTGCCGAAGCACTGTCTGATAAAAGTCTGTCATTGATAGCATTTATACATGGGGTATGGTTCGATAACGTGATAGGTTGTTACATATTACTGCTTCCGCTGACGGTAGCTGTAGTCTGTGGGCTTTGCAACTGTTACGGGAAGGCTTTATTCCGTTTCTTCACTATCTTCTTCGGTGTCTTTTATGGGTTGGTTTATCTGATCAGTGCGGCCGATATTCCTTATTTCGCCTACTTTTTCAAGCATATCAATTCTTCCATTTTCGAATGGTTCGGTTATGCGGGTACTACTGCGGGGATGATATTGGGAGAGACTTCCTATTATTTATCCATTGCCTTATTCCTGCTCTTTCTGATTGGCTTTATTGTGTGGATTGCCTTTCTTGGCCGGTATTTCCGTCACCGTTGCCTGTCTGCTCCCGGTTCATTCCCTTGCTTGGAACGAAGTGTTGCGGGTTTGGTAGGGCTTGGCTTGATCGGGCTTTGTGTATTTGGCATTAGGGGACGTACAGGCTATAATCCGATCAAGGTAAGTGCTGCCTATTTCTGTCAGGATGCCTTTTTGAATCAGTTGGGAGTCAGTCCGACCTTTAATTTGTTGACGAGCGTGCTGGACGACCGACGGCCGGAAAACAGATATCTGCATCTGATGGATGAACAGGAAGCGTTGGAAAAAGTAAAAGCTTTGTTAGCACGGCCGGGTGAACCGGATGTATCTCCGTTGGCGGTTTATCGGCATAATTCACAGGATAGTGTATCGCAACGCCGTCCCAATGTGGTATTGATTATGATGGAGTCGATGTCGTCCAATTTCATGAAACGTTTCGGGCAGTCACAGAATCTGACTCCTTTTTTGGATAGCCTGTATGCCTGTTCCCTTAGTTTCCCCAACTTTTATTCGGCGGGGATTCATACCAATCATGGTTTGTATGCTACTTTATATTCTTTTCCTGCCATGATGAAACGGAACTTGATGAAAGGTTCGGTGATTCCCCATTATTCGGGATTGCCTACGGTATTGAAGGAGAATGGATATCATAATCTGTTTTTTATGACACATGAAGGGCAGTACGATAATATGAATGCCTTTTTCAGGACGAACGGTTTTGATGAGGTCTTTGCTCAGGAAGATTATCCGTCTGAGAAGGTTGTGAATAGTTTTGGAGTACAGGATGATTTCTTATACGACTATGCTATTCCGGTTTTGAATCGGACGGCAGACGAAGGGCAACCGTTTTTCGCTACCTTATTGTCAATCAGCAATCATCCGCCTTATGTAATACCTCCTTATTTCCATCCCCGAACGGACAAACCGGAAACTCAGATTGTGGAATATGCGGACTGGGCTTTGCGTAAATTTTTCGAAGAAGCGCGCAAACAGTCGTGGTTTGAGAATACGATATTCGTGTTGGAGGGAGATCATGGCAAATTGGTTGGGGATGCGGAGTGTGAGCTTCCGCAATCGTATAATCATATCCCGTTGATGATTTATTCCAACAGTATAACTCCTGCAGAACATACGGCCTTTGGCGGACAAATAGACATACAGCCTACGGTATTGGGACTGTTGGGTATTGATTATTTGCAGAATAATTTCGGAGTGGACTTGTTGAAAGAAGAACGTCCGTGTATGTTTTATACAGCCGATAATATGATTGTAGGTCGTAATGCGACTCAGTTGTATATGTACAATTATGAGACGAATCAGGAATTTGCCTATCATGCCGATAATGGAAAGCTGGTTCACGTCCCGATGGATGATAGTTTTCTGCCCTTGAAAGAATATAGTTTTTCCATGCTCCAGTCAGCGGAATATCTGGTGAAGCATGGAAAAACAGTGAATTCATCCGAGACTACTTTTTGATGAATTTGTATATCTCGGCAGTCTGGCGAAGAACGGGTTTGGGTGATTGATAGACCCGTTCGAATTGGTAGCCTTCCTTTTCGAACTCGGGAAGATTCCGTTCTGCATCCTGCATTCCTATTAGCAAGAACCCTTCCGAAGGACGGTCTTTGTAGAAGTTTCCGATCCGGTTCCCCAGGTAGAAGTTGATCTCAAAATAGTGTACAGGGTCACCTATGGAACGTACACCGGCTTCGATAAATTCGTAAAGCGTGCCTGCGCTTGCCGGTACTACCCGGTCTATCTCCGCAGCAACGGATTTTACCGATTTTGAATTGAGAATAGGTGGCTGGTAAGCTCCGTCCAGTGCGATATACATTCCCATAGTCAGGGCAACGATAGCATAGAGGAATCGGTTGCTGAGTGTATATTTGCGTTGATAGAACCACCAGCAGATGCCAAGCAACGTAGGAATGGCAATTAATATGAAAGAGCCGATTCCGTTAATGTTCTGTATGGCACGCAGGAAATTGATGTTGTTCTGCGCATGACGGCCTTGAAAGATTGTTTCCGGGATAAGACCGCATTTCACGGCAATGAAACAGGCAAATAATAGTAAACTCAGTACGGCGAGGATACTACCGTATACTTTTATCACTTTAGAGCGTTTCTTCACCAGATAGAATAAATATTTGGCCAGGAAGTATGCGATGAAAGGATAAATAGGCATTAGGTATACGCTACGTTTACTTTGCGGTATGCAGTAGAATATGAATGTGGCAACTATGCTGGTAAGAGCGAACAAATCCACCGGATCCATATTCTTGATCCATGCGGTAAAGCGTTTCCACCAGGCAGCCGGCTGGATACTGAATTTATGATAGGTGAGGCTGAAAAGAGAAAGCACTGCCAATAACGTCCAAGGTACATAACCGGCAAACAGGGTTACGAAGTTGTAATGCCAGGGATTCACGCAGGAGTCGTAACTCATTGTGTTGGTCATACGTCCGAAGTTCTCTTCCATGACTAATGCAAGGAATTCTTCTCCCCCTTGTTGGTAAGCGGCTATGTACCAACAGAACGGCAAGATGAGTGAAAGGATGGCCCATGCGGAAAGGAGAAGGAAAGCCCTGAAGAAGTTTACTCCTCTGAGCAGAAGGAATACACCTGTAACCAGACAGGGAATGATAGTACCTACCGGACCTTTGGTCAACGTTCCCAAACTCATAAGAAGGATGGCTAGCCAGGGAATGCCTTTAAGCCCTTTCTCGTACCATCTGTAAAAACAATATAACGCACAGACGGTGAGGGCTGTCAGCACCATATCCACCCGGCAGTTGGCTCCGGCACGATGTAGCTCGAAGTTGGTCAAGGTGATGAATGCGGTGAGCAGCGCCACTTCCGTTCCTTTTCTTTTGGCGAAGAAAAGAAAACCGAAAAGAGTCATGGAGATTAGCGCGATGGCCGATGGCAAACGGGAAGTCATCTCCGTAACCTGACCGCCGTTCAATGTTGAAACGGCTGCAATAGTCCAATGGAAGAAAGGTGGTTTGTAGGGTATCTCTCCTCCATTATTTCTCGGCAAAATCCAGTTGTCGCTTTCCAACATAGAATAGGATACAATCGATTCGCGGGGCTCGCCTTTGGTGTGATATTCCGGCAGCCCGAGAAAAGGAAGGATCGTTACTACGCAAATGACTAATAGTAGCCAGAAAGCTTTGTTAGAAGTCAATGTTTTCATATTTACTTGTTTTGAATTTTATATCATGTTTATTTTCTTCCGAAGTCCGCCGGGATTTCTCCCCATTCTTTCGTTTCCCATTTGAGGATACGGGTAGTATAGGTATTCGTGTTCAGCCACTTTTCCGCCCGTTCTATCAATTGGAACAGTGCTTCTGTTTCCTCATTTCGGGGGAGTTTGGTCTTGCACTTCTTTTGTCGTACCCAACTGATGGCATTGACACTGTCGCTATAAATGGGCATATCGAATCCTTTCTGTTTCAATAGCGCCAGTCCGTGCACGATAGCCAGAAATTCTCCGATATTATTCGTTCCTTTCATCGGACCGAAATGGAAGATCTCTTGTCGGCTGGCTATGTGTACGCCGCGATACTCCATAGGACCGGGATTTCCACTGCAAGCCGCGTCTACCGCCAGACTATTGTCTATCACGGAAGGAGGCAACAGATCGGAGGATATCTTTTCATTTTTCTTTTTTGCGTTTTTTCCTATATAAGCGTATGGTGAGGCTGAGAGTGCGCGTTCGGCTTCTTCACGGGTGTCGAAAGATTTATATTTGGCGCCTTCATACCCTTTGATTTGGAGCTGGCAATCCGTCCAGGAGGTATAAACTCCGGGAGTGACGCCTTCCCATACTACGTAGAATTTCTGTTTAGCCATAAAAGATAATGGTTTATTCGGCTGCGAAGGTACGAATATATTCTCTAACTGAACAAGTTAGTAGAGTTACTTGTTATAAAAAAAAGAGAGTTTAAGAAATATCATATATAAGAAAGGAAATATTATGGAAAGATCTTTTAGTGAAGCATTAAAACATCGTCGGACTTACTATTCAATTACTAATCAGTCACCTATATCCGATCAGGAAATCGAGTGTATCGTGAGTACGGTTGTTCGTCATGTGCCTTCGGCATTTAATTCCCAGTCCACACGCGTGGTGTTACTGCTGGGTGAGTCTCACAAGAAATTGTGGAAAATCGTGAAAGACGCTTTGAAGAAGATTGTGCCGGCAGACGCCTTTGTGAAAACAGAGGAGAAGATAGACCACTCATTTGCTTGTGGATATGGCACTGTGTTGTTCTTTGAAGATCAGAAAGTAGTCAAAGGGCTTCAGGAAGCTTTCCCCTCCTATCAGGAAAACTTTCCGGGATGGTCGCTGCAAACTTCCGCCATGCACCAACTGGCTATGTGGACAATGCTGGAAGATGTGGACTTCGGAGCGTCATTGCAACATTATAACCCGTTGATTGACGAGGAAGTGCGTCGGACATGGAATTTGCCGGAGCATTGGCACTTGATTGCCGAAATGCCGTTCGGGCTTCCTGCCGGAAAACCGGGAGAAAAAGAATTCCAACCGCTCGAAGAAAGAGTGAAAATCTTTAAATAATGAAATAAATGACTAATTTTGCAGGTAAAATTAGTCATTTATGATTCGTATCTTCCTTACCGGCTATATGGGCGCCGGAAAAACGACATTGGGCAAGGCTTTTGCCCGCAAGATGAATATACCGTTCATTGATCTGGATTGGTATATAGAAGAGCGTTTCCACAAAACGGTGGGAGAATTATTCACAGAACGGGGTGAGGCCGGATTCAGGGAGTTGGAGAGGAATATGCTTCATGAGGTGGCCGAGTTCGAGAATGTGGTAATCTCTACGGGTGGGGGAGCGCCTTGTTTTTTTGATAATATGGAGTTTATGAATCGGGCAGGTAAGACGGTTTTTCTGGATGTGCATCCCGATGTGCTGTTCAGACGCTTGCGTGTGGCCAAGCAGCAGCGTCCCATTCTTCAGGGAAAAGAAGATGACGAGTTGAAGACTTTTATCATACAGGCACTTGAAAAACGCGCGCCTTTTTATCATCAGGCACATTATATCTTTAATGCGGACGAATTGGAAGACCGATGGCAGATTGAAACATCGGTGCAACGTTTGCAACAACTTCTCGGATTATAACATAATTGAACGAATTAATAGGCAATTAATTGGCAAGATGTAGATAAATCTGTATTTTTGCCCTCCAATTATTTACTAAAAACACTGAATTACAGAAAAATGAGAAAGTGGCGTATTGAAGATTCTGAGGAACTCTACAACATCACGGGTTGGGGGACCTCGTACTTTGGTATTAATGACAAAGGACATGTCGTTGTTACACCGCGTAGAGACGGAGTGACTGTCGATCTGAAAGAATTGGTTGACGAGTTGCAGTTGCGGGATGTGGCAGCCCCTATGCTGGTACGTTTCCCGGATATTCTGGACAACCGTATTGAAAAGATGTCGTCTTGTTTCAAACAGGCGGCTGAGGAATACGGGTATAAAGCGCAGAACTTTATTATCTATCCGATCAAGGTCAACCAGATGCGCCCTGTAGTGGAGGAAATTATCAGTCACGGAAAGAAGTTCAATCTTGGACTGGAAGCCGGTTCCAAGCCTGAGCTCCATGCGGTGATTGCCGTCAATACGGATTCCGACTCATTGATTGTCTGCAATGGTTATAAAGACGAAAGTTATATAGAGCTGGCTTTGCTTGCCCAGAAAATGGGTAAACGTATCTTCCTCGTTGTGGAGAAGATGAACGAGCTTAAGCTGATAGCGAAGATGGCAAAACAGCTGAATGTGGAACCCAACATCGGTATCCGTATCAAACTCGCTTCTTCCGGTAGCGGAAAGTGGGAAGAGTCGGGAGGAGATGCCAGCAAGTTCGGCTTGACTTCCAGTGAGTTGCTCGAAGCACTCGATTTTCTGGAAAGTAAGGGAATGAAGGATTGTCTGAAGTTGATTCATTTCCATATCGGAAGTCAGGTGACGAAGATCCGCCGCATCAAGACCGCTTTGCGCGAGGCTTCACAGTTCTATGTGCAACTTCATTCGATGGGATTCAAGGTCGAGTTTGTCGATATCGGCGGCGGATTGGGAGTCGATTATGACGGAACACGTTCATCCAGCAGTGAGGGGAGTGTCAATTATTCGATCCAGGAATATGTGAACGACTCGATTTCCACTTTGGTGGACGTGAGTGACAAGAACGGTATCCCGCATCCGAACATCATAACAGAGAGTGGCCGTGCCTTGACGGCGCATCATTCGGTACTTATCTTTGAGGTGCTCGAAACGGCTACCTTGCCCGAATGGGACGATGAAGAGGAGATTGCTCCGGATGCACATGAACTGGTGCAGGAATTGTATGCCATTTGGGATACACTGAACCAGAATAAGATGTTGGAGGCTTGGCATGATGCGCAGCAGATCAGGGAAGAGGCGTTGGATTTGTTTAGTCATGGAATCGTGGACTTGAAGACCCGTGCGCAGATCGAGCGTCTGTATTGGTCGATCACTCGTGAGATCAATCAGATTGCCGGTGGTTTGAAACATGCGCCTGATGAATTCCGGGGATTGTCTAAGTTGTTGGCGGATAAATACTTCTGTAACTTCTCATTGTTCCAGTCATTGCCGGACTCTTGGGCGATTGACCAGATATTTCCGATTATGCCTATACAGCGGTTGGATGAAAAGCCCGAACGTTCGGCTACTTTGCAGGATATAACCTGTGATTCGGACGGTAAGATTGCCAACTTTATTTCTACGCGTAATGTAGCTCATTATCTGCCTGTACATGCTTTGAAGAAAACGGAGCCTTATTATGTCGCTGTTTTCCTTGTGGGGGCTTATCAGGAGATTTTGGGAGATATGCATAACTTATTCGGTGACACGAATGCCGTACACGTTTCGGTGAATGAGAAGGGATACAGTATCGAACAGATTATTGATGGAGAAACGGTAGCGGAAGTACTGGACTATGTGCAATACAGTCCGAAGAAACTGGTACGTACACTCGAAACTTGGGTGACGAAATCGGTGAAAGAGGGTAAGATCTCTTTGGAAGAAGGAAAAGAATTTCTTTCCAACTACCGTTCGGGACTTTATGGATATACGTATTTGGAATAATAATGAGAGAAAAATTAACAGTAATTAAGGTGGGTGGCAAAATCGTAGAAGAGGAAGCCACCCTTCGTCAGTTGTTAAATGACTTTGCTGCCATTGAAGGACACAAAGTGCTGGTTCACGGCGGCGGTCGTTCGGCTACAAAGATTGCCGCACAACTGGGCATTGAAAGCAAAATGGTGAATGGTCGCCGTATTACTGATGCGGAGACATTGAAAGTGGTAACTATGGTGTATGGCGGTTTGGTCAATAAGAGTATTGTTGCCGGACTGCAGGCACGTGGAGTGAATGCACTCGGATTGACCGGAGCGGATATGAATGTGATCCGGTCGGTGAAACGTCCGGTCAAGGATGTGGATTACGGATTTGTTGGGGATGTGGAAAAGGTGGATGCAACTTTACTGTCGGATTTGATACACAAAGGAGTTGTTCCGGTAATGGCTCCGTTGACACATGACGGACAGGGAAATATGCTGAATACCAATGCGGATACGATTGCCGGAGAGACGGCTAAGGCTTTGTCGGTGCTGTTTGATGTGACGTTGGTATATTGTTTCGAAAAGAAAGGAGTGCTGCGTGACGAGAACGATGACGATAGTGTGATTCCGCAGATTACCCGTGCCGAATTCGAACAATACGTAGCCGACGGCGTTATTCAAGGCGGTATGATTCCGAAGTTGGAGAACTCTTTTGAAGCAATAAATGCGGGGGTGTCGGAAGTGATAATCACCTTAGCGTCAGCGATTAACGACAATGGAGGAACAAGGATAAAAAAATAATTCAAAAAAAAGTAGTGGGCGCCTGTAACTTTTCGTATCCTAGCCCGTCATTATTATAGAGATGCAAGAAATCAGCTTCCGAAACGATATTTTGCCGTTGAAAGATAAACTCTTTCGATTGGCTCTCAGAATTACTCTGGATAGAGCCGAAGCCGAGGATGTCGTTCAGGATACCATGATAAGAGTGTGGAACAAGCGTGATGAGTGGTCGCAATTCGAATCGGTCGAAGCCTATTGCCTGATTGTGGCAAAGAATCTGGCGATAGACCGGAGTCAGAAGAAAGAAGCTCAGAATGTGGAACTCACTCCGGAAATGGAGGAGGAGCCTGATGCCAATAGTCCGTATGACCGGATGGTTCATGATGAAAAAATGAGGATCATTAACAGACTGGTCGATGAACTTCCCGAAAAACAGCGGCTTATCATGCAACTGAGGGACATTGAAGGTGAAAGCTATAAAAAAATTGCAGCCCTTCTGAATCTGACCGAGGAACAGGTAAAAGTAAATCTGTTCAGAGCCAGACAAAAGGTAAAACAAAGGTATTTAGAAATTGACGAATATGGATTATAAAGATATAGAACAGCTCTTGGAGCGATATTGGCAATGCGAGACTTCTGTTGAGGAGGAAGCGGCATTGCGTGACTTCTTCTTAAAAGAAGAGGTTCCGGCTCATCTGCTCCGTTATAAGAACTTGTTCGTTTATCAACAGGTTCAGCAAGAGGTAGGGCTGGGCGAAGACTTTGACGCGCGTATTCTGGCAGAGGTAGAGCCGGTGGTGGTAAAAGCAAAACGCTTGACGCTGGTCGGTCGCTTCGTTCCTCTGTTCAAGGCGGCTGCCGTAATTGCGATTATCCTGTCGTTGGGGAATGTGGCGCAACATTCTTTTTCCGGAGATGACGGAAGTGTATTGGCAGCAGATACCATTGGTAAGCAGGTAACCGCACCGTCGGTCGCAATCTCGAATGACGTGAAAGCGGATCAGGCACTCGTTGACAGTTTGGCGAGGATTGATCATAAGGCGCACGTTATGAACGAATAGACATTTTCATTTGCTTTAAACATATAATATAGTTAGTGTGCTTAATTAAAACAACAACGAAGGCGAAACTGTGAAGTTTTCAATTCTCTCAATTTTTTAGATTAAAACTAACTAAATAAATGGGCTACCGCGTGATGCAGTAGCCCTTTTATGTATCACCTTACTTTTTTTATTAATTTTGTGTCTCAATTATGATGAAGGAAACAATTATAGAAGATAGTGAATTGGGATGTTTGATCGTGCGTGTTAATCCGCGTGCGCGAAGTCTGGTGTTCCGTACAAAGAGAGAAGCTGTCTATGTCTCGGTTCCTCCGGGCACTACATTGAAAGAAGTAAAGCAGGCGATCGAGAATCTTCGTGGAAAACTTCTGGCTTCCCGTCAAAAGATGGTTCGGCAGTTGATTGATTTGAATTATAAGATTGAAGCTGAGTTTTTCAAGTTGTCTCTGGTATCCGGAGAGAAAGACCGCTTTCTGGCAAATTCACGATTGGGCTTTATGCAAATCGTTTGTCCGCCTGATGCGGACTTTGCGGACGAAAATCTGCAGGATTGGCTGCGTAAGGCGATTGAAGAATCAATGAGGAGGAATGCGAAAAGTATCCTTCCGCCACGTTTGGAGCGCTTGGCTAGACAACATGGTCTGTCTTACACAAGCGTGAAAATAAATTCCAGCCAAGGCAGATGGGGGAGTTGCTCGGGTCGGAAAACTATTAATTTGTCCTATTATCTAGTGTTACTACCCTCTCATCTGATAGACTACGTACTTCTGCATGAACTGTGCCATACCCGCGAGATGAATCACGGCGAACGTTTCTGGGCGCTTCTGAATCAATTTACGGAAGGCAAGGCATTGGCACTTCGAGGAGAACTGAAGAAATATCGTACAGAAATATAAGGCTTAATCCTATCGTGCCAGTTGCTTGATGCCATCCGCCTCTTTCTCAAACCGGTAAGTTCCTCCCTTCTCGCTAAGGTCAAAAGTGGATACCAGTTCCGTTTGATTGTCTACAATCAGTAATGCGCTCTGTTCGGCAAAACGACCGACTTCCACCGTGTACGGTTCTTCGGGCATGGTTCGGTTGGAAATCAGACTGTCGTTGACAAATAAGGAAATGGAATCTCCGGCAAATCCTTTGACCAGGCTGATGGTATAGGTTTCGATGAAATGTCGTTCTTCCTGCTTTTCCCGTTGCAGGCGCATACTCATATAAATAAAAATAACAACGACAAAGATGACGGCAAAAGCCAGGATTCCGTTGCCTACCATGAACTGTTTATTGGTGTTTAGACGATGTGCCATAGTGCTTATTTTTTTAATTGCGGTGTAAAGATACAAAGATAAGGCTGTTAATTCATACTTTTTTTCTTTAATGTTTTGTAGTCGAACAGATTATTTATATCTTTGCAACCGAAAACGGATGAAAGGTGGAGGGGCGATTAAGCTCCTCTTTTTTGTTCCTAATGGTTAATCTATGATAGAAAAGAAAACTGTTTGTCAGATTGTTGACGAGTGGCTGGCAGGAAAGGACTACTTCCTTGTGGAGGTGACAATCAGCCCGGATGACAAGATTTTGGTGGAAATAGACCACAAAGAAGGTGTTTGGATTGAGGACTGCGTAGAGCTGAGCCGCTACATCGAGTCCAAGTTGAACCGTGAGGATGAGGATTATGAGTTGGAAGTCGGTTCGGCCGGCATCGGACAGCCCTTCAAGGTACTGCAGCAGTACATTAACCACATCGGCAAGGAAGTGGAAGTGCTGGCAAAGGACGGCCGCAAGCTCAGCGGCGTGTTGAAGGAAGCCGACGAACAGCATTTCGTCGTGACCATTCAGAAGAAAGTGAAAGAGGAAGGTGCCAAGCGTCCCAAGCTGGTGGACGAGGACTTGACCTTTACGTATGAAGAGATAAAATACACTAAATACTTAATCAGTTTTAAATAAGACTATGGCCAAAAAAGTAGAAACTGTCAGCTTGATAGATACATTTTCGGAATTTAAGGAACTGAAGAATATCGACAGAACCACGATGGTAAGCGTACTCGAGGAGTCGTTCCGTAGTGTGATTGCGAAAATGTTCGGTACCGATGAGAATTACGACGTAATTGTAAACCCGGACAAGGGTGACTTCGAAATATGGCGTAACCGTGAGGTAGTGGCAGACGAGGATTTGGAAAACCCGAACCTGCAGATTGCATTGTCCGAAGCACAAAAGATTGATGCTTCTTATGAAGTGGGCGAGGAAGTGACGGATGAAGTTATCTTCGCGAACTTCGGTCGCCGTGCCATCTTGAACTTGCGCCAGACACTGGCCTCCAAGATATTGGAACTGGAGAAAGATAGTATTTACAACAAATACATTGATAAAGTGGGTACCATCATCAATGCGGAAGTCTACCAGATTTGGAAGAAAGAGATGCTGCTGCTCGATGATGAAGGCAACGAACTGTTGCTGCCCAAGACCGAACAGATACCGAGTGACTTCTACCGCAAGGGCGAGACCGCCCGCGCCGTAGTGGCACGTGTGGACAACAAGAATAATAATCCGAAGATTATCCTAAGCCGTACGTCGCCCGTCTTCCTGCAACGTCTGTTCGAAATGGAAGTGCCCGAAATCAATGACGGACTGATTACCATCAAGAAGATTGCCCGCATCCCCGGCGAGCGTGCCAAGATTGCCGTTGAGAGCTACGATGACCGTATCGATCCGGTAGGTGCTTGCGTGGGTGTGAAGGGTAGCCGTATTCATGGTATTGTCCGCGAGCTTCGCAACGAGAATATCGACGTTATCAACTATACGTCCAATATCCAGTTGTTTATACAGCGTGCCTTGAGCCCTGCCAAGATTTCTTCCATCCGCTTGAACGAGGAAGAACGCAAGGCTGAAGTGTTCTTGAAACCCGAAGAGGTGTCGCTGGCTATCGGTAAAGGCGGTTTGAATATCAAGCTTGCCAGTATGTTGACTGAGTACACCATCGACGTGTTCCGTGAGTTGGATGAGGCCATAGAGGATGAAGACATCTACTTGGACGAATTCCGTGATGAAATAGACGGTTGGGTTATCGATGCCATCAAGGCTATCGGTATCGATACGGCTAAGGCTGTGTTGAACGCTCCCCGTGAGATGTTGATTGAGAAGACGGACCTCGAAGAAGAGACGGTGGACGAGGTATTGCGCATTTTGAAACAGGAGTTTGAAGAGGAGGAGCAGTAATGTGGTAATGTGGGTAATATGCTAATGTGCCAATGCAGATAGCATATCGGATGAAGTGCACACTCCTTTTTTCTCAGCCAATTAGCACATTAGCATATTGGCACATTAATTCATTAAATTAGTATGACGATAAGGTTAAACAAAGTAACAAGAGATTTAAATGTAGGGATTACGACGGCTGTCGAGTTCCTGCAAAAGAAGGGATTTACCGTTGAGGCAAATCCGAACACAAAAATTACGGATGAACAGTTCGAACTGCTCAAAAAGGAGTTTAGTACAGATAAGGACCTTAAGATAAAGTCGGAGCGTTTCAGCCAGGAACGTCAGAGCAAGGACCGCAACAAGGCGTCCGTGTCTATTGACGGCTATAGGGAAACGCAGGAGAAAGCGAAGCCCGAGGAGATTAAGACGGTTGTTCCGGAAGACGCACGTCCGAAGTTCAAGCCGGTAGGCAAGATTGATTTGGACAAACTGAACCGTAGACCTGCTCCTGCTCAGGAAAAAGAGAAAGAAGCGGAAAAAGCGGTAGAGGAGAAGAAGGTGGAGGAACCGGCAGTTGTAGAAACGCCGAAACCGGAACCTGCTCCTGCTCCCCAACCGGAACCACAGCCGCAACCGGAGGTACAGCCGGCATCTGAGTCCGAGCCGCAGCCCGTTTCGGAACCGCAGCCACAACCCGTTGTCAAGGAAGAGCCTGCTCCGGTTGTAGAGGCTCAACAAGAATCTAAAAAGGAAGAAATGATAGAAGCGCCTGCTCCCGTACCGGTGGCTGAAGAAGCACCGGTTGAAAAAGAGGGGAAAGAAGAAGGAGAAGAAATCTTCAAGATACATCAGCCTGAGTTTGTTTCGAAGATTAATGTCATCGGACAGATAGACCTGGCGGCTCTGAACCAATCCACACGCCCGAAGAAGAAATCGAAAGAGGAGAAACGCAAGGAGCGTGAAGAGAAGGAAAAGATTCGCCAGGATCAGAAGAAGCAGATGAAGGAAGCTATCATCAAGGAAATCCGCCGTGATGACAGCAAGTTGAAGGATACCGCTGCCGGCGATGCCAACGGCAAGAAGAAACGTGTCCGTATCAATAAGGAGAAAGTGGACATCAACAATGCTTCCAACTTCCAGCGTGGTGGCAACGACCGTGGACACGCTGGTGCCCAGCAAGGTCAGGGTGCCCGCCCGCAAGGTGGAAACCAGCCTGGTGGAAACAATGCCAATAATAACCGCAACCGCAATAAGGACCGCTTCAAGAAGCCGGTCATCAAGCAGGAGGTTAGCGAGGAAGATGTAGCAAAGCAGGTAAAGGAAACTTTGGCACGCCTCACTTCCAAAGGAAAGAACAAAGGTGCCAAGTATCGTAAGGAAAAACGTGACATGGCTTCCAGCCGTATGCAGGAATTGGAAGACATGGAAATGGCAGAAAGCAAGGTACTGAAGATTACGGAATTCGTGACGGCCAACGAGTTGGCAAGCATGATGGATGTTTCTGTTACTCAGGTCATCGCCACTTGTATGAGCATTGGTATGATGGTATCCATCAACCAGCGTCTGGATGCCGAGACCATCAACTTGGTGGCTGAGGAATTCGGCTTCAAGACAGAATATGTAAGCGCAGAAGTGGCGCAGGCCATCGTAGAGGAAGAGGATGATGAGGAAGATTTGGAACCTCGCGCTCCGATTGTAACGGTGATGGGTCACGTAGACCACGGTAAGACTTCATTGCTCGACTATATCCGTAAGGCGAATGTGATTGCCGGTGAAGCGGGTGGTATCACACAGCACATCGGTGCCTACCACGTGTCGCTGGACGACGGACGTAAGATTACATTCCTCGATACTCCGGGCCACGAGGCGTTTACCGCCATGCGTGCCCGTGGTGCCAAAGCTACGGATATTGCCATCATCATTGTGGCTGCTGACGACAACGTGATGCCGCAGACAAAGGAAGCCATCAACCATGCCATGGCTGCGGGTGTTCCTATTGTATTTGCAATCAATAAGATTGATAAACCGACTGCCAACCCCGACAAGATTAAGGAAGAGCTGGCTGCCATGAACTTCTTGGTGGAAGAGTGGGGCGGTAAGTATCAGTCGCAAGATATCTCTGCCAAAAAGGGTATCGGTGTACCCGAGTTGATGGAGAAAGTGCTGCTCGAAGCAGAAATGCTGGAGTTGAAAGCAAACCCGAACCGCCGTGCTACCGGTTCCATTATCGAGTCCTCATTGGATAAGGGTCGTGGCTATGTGGCTACGGTACTCGTTTCCAACGGTACCTTGAAAATGGGCGACATCGTGCTGGCGGGTACCAGCTACGGTAAGGTGAAGGCTATGTTCAATGAGCGTAACCAACGCATGCAGGAGGCTGGTCCTTCTACACCTGCCCTGATATTGGGCTTGAACGGTGCACCTGCTGCTGGCGACACGTTCCACGTAATCGAAACGGAGCAGGAAGCACGCGAGATTGCCAACAAACGCGAACAGTTGCAGCGTGAACAAGGTTTGCGTACGCAGAAGATGCTGACGCTCGACGAAGTGGGCCGCCGTCTGGCGCTGGGTGACTTCCATGAGCTGAACGTGATTGTGAAGGGTGACGTGGACGGTTCTGTGGAAGCGTTGAGCGACTCTTTAATCAAGCTGTCTACGGAGCAGGTGCAGGTAAACGTAATCCACAAGGGTGTCGGTCAGATTTCCGAATCGGATGTCTCGCTGGCTGCCGCTTCGGATGCGATTATCGTCGGTTTCCAAGTACGTCCTTCGGGTGCTGCCGCCAAGATGGCAGAGCAGGAGGGTGTGGATATCCGCAAGTACTCCGTCATCTACGATGCCATCGAAGAGGTGAAGGCTGCCATGGAAGGTATGCTGGCACCGACATTGAAGGAGCAGATAACGGCAACCATCGAGGTGCGCGAAGTGTTCAACATCACGAAGGTGGGACTGGTGGCAGGTGCCATGGTCAAGACCGGAAAGGTGAAACGCAGCGACAAGGCCCGTTTGATACGCGACGGTATCGTAATCTTTACGGGTGCCATCAATGCCCTGAAGCGCTTCAAGGACGACGTGAAGGAGGTAGGTACCAATTTCGAGTGCGGTATCAGCCTGACAAACTGCAACGACATCAAGGTGGGCGATATTATCGAATCTTACGAAGAAATAGAAGTGAAGCAAACATTATAATTGAATAATGTACAAATATGCTAATGTGCCAATTGGCTGCGCGTACAGAAAATGCCGCAGGGCAATTGGCACATTTTGCATATTAGTTATTTGCTCATTGACCCATTAGCATATTGGCACATTAGCATATTGTCACATTGGTACATTAATTTTATGGCAATTATAGATATCATCATATTGGCTGCTTTCGGCTTGGGCGCAATCATCGGCTTCATGAAAGGTTTTGTGAAGCAATTGGCCTCTCTGCTGGGGCTGATTGTCGGTCTGCTGGCGGCAAAGGCTTTGTATGCCTCGTTGGCAGTGAAGCTGTGCCCCATGTTGACAGACTCTATGACAGTGGCGCAAGTACTGGCATTTGTCTTCATCTGGCTGGCTGTTCCTTTGCTCTTCTCCCTGGTGGCTTCTCTGCTGACCCGGGCAATGGAGGCCGTCTCGCTGGGCTGGCTCAATCATTGGTTGGGGGCTGGTCTAGGGGCTTTGAAGTACCTCCTGCTGACGAGCCTGCTGATTGGTGTCATCGAATTTATAGACGGAGACAATACGCTGATTAGCAAAACAAAAAAGAAAGAATCAGTGTTATATTATCCTATGGAAGAGTTTGCCGGGATATTCTTTCCCGCAGCAAAGGCGGTTACGGAGCAGATTGTAAACGGAGACTTTGACTGATACCGTGAACCGTGATTTTGTAATTCATAATTTGTAATTATAGAAGTGATGCAACAAGAAGAACCCAATAAATATGTAAAGGAACTCACTCAGGAGAAGTATAAGTACGGTTTCACGACCGACGTGCATACAGACATCATTGAGCGCGGGCTGAATGAAGATGTAGTGCGGCTTATCTCTGAGAAGAAGGGAGAACCGGAATGGTTGCTGGAGTTCCGCCTGAAGGCATATCGCCACTGGCTGACATTGGAGATGCCTACATGGGCACATCTCCGCATTCCCGAAATAGATTATCAGGCCATATCCTACTATGCCGACCCTACGAAGAAGAAGGAAGGACCGAAAAGCATGGATGAGGTGGACCCTGAGTTGATAAAGACTTTCAATAAGCTGGGCATTCCGCTGGAAGAACAGATGGCGTTAAGCGGTATGGCTGTGGATGCCGTTATGGACTCGGTGTCTGTAAAGACTACCTTCAAGGAGACGCTGATGGAGAAAGGAATCATCTTCTGCTCGTTCAGCGAGGCTGTACGCGAGCATCCCGACTTGGTACAGAAATATCTCGGTTCGGTGGTGCCTTATCGTGACAACTTCTTTGCGGCACTGAACTCGGCGGTGTTCTCCGACGGTTCTTTTGTCTATATCCCGAAGGGGGTACGTTGTCCGATGGAGTTGTCCACCTATTTCCGCATCAATGCCCGCAATACGGGGCAGTTCGAAAGAACCTTGATTGTGGCGGATGATGATTCGTACGTTTCTTATCTGGAAGGGTGTACGGCTCCGATGCGTGACGAGAACCAGTTGCACGCGGCCATTGTGGAAATTGTGGTGCACGACCGTGCAGAAGTGAAATACAGCACCGTGCAGAACTGGTATCCCGGTGATGCCGAGGGCCGGGGTGGTGTCTATAACTTTGTGACGAAGCGTGGCCATTGTAAAGGGGTGGACAGTAAACTGTCTTGGACGCAAGTGGAAACAGGTTCGGCCATTACCTGGAAGTATCCGTCTTGCATCCTTTCCGGCGACAATTCGACAGCGGAGTTCTATAGTGTGGCAGTAACCAATAACCATCAGCAGGCAGACACGGGAACAAAGATGATTCATCTGGGCAAGAATACCCGGAGCACCATTGTGAGCAAAGGCATTTCTGCCGGAAAGAGCGAAAACTCTTACCGCGGCTTGGTGCGCGTGGCACAGAAAGCGGACAATGCTCGTAATTACAGCCAGTGCGACTCCTTGCTACTTGGTGACAAATGCGGCGCGCATACTTTCCCCTACATGGATATTCACAATGAAACGGCCATCGTGGAGCATGAGGCCACTACCAGCAAAATCAGTGAGGACCAGATATTCTACTGCAATCAGCGCGGTATTTCTACGGAAGATGCCGTGGGGCTGATTGTGAACGGTTATGCCAAAGAAGTTTTGAATAAACTTCCGATGGAGTTTGCCGTAGAAGCGCAGAAGTTGCTTGCCATTTCGCTGGAAGGAAGTGTGGGGTGATTGGACGATTAGACGATTTACGATTTACGATTGAAGTTTGATTGTAGATGTGAATCGTTTAATATTTAAGGGGTAATATCAATCGTAAATCGTAAATAATAAAATCGTAAATATAAAGATGTTAGAGATAAAAGACCTGCATGCCAGCATCAATGGCAAAGAGATATTGAAAGGCATTAACTTGACTATCCGTGACGGTGAAGTACATGCGCTGATGGGACAGAACGGTGCCGGTAAAAGTACGTTGAGTAACGTGTTGGTGGGACATCCGGCTTATGAAGTGACGCGCGGCTCCATCACCTTTAATGGCAAGGACTTGCTTGCCATGAGTCCTGAGGACCGTGCACATGAAGGAATCTTTCTTTCTTTCCAGGCTCCGGTAGAGATTCCGGGCGTGTCGATGGTGAACTTCATGCGTGCTGCCGTGAATGAGCAACGCAAGTACCGCCATCTGCCTGCCTTGTCCGCCAGCGAGTTCCTGAAGCTGATGCGCGAGAAGCGCGCCATTGTGGAACTGGATAACAAGCTTGCCAACCGCAGCGTGAACGAAGGTTTCAGTGGCGGTGAGAAGAAGCGTAACGAGATATTCCAGATGGCGATGTTGGAACCGACTTTCGCCATTCTGGACGAGACGGATTCCGGATTGGATGTGGATGCCCTGCGTATTGTGGCCGACGGTTTCAACAAACTCAAGACTGCGGAAACCAGTGCCATGGTCATCACCCACTACCAGCGCTTGTTGGACTATATCAAACCCGATACGGTACATGTACTGCTGGGCGGACGCATCGTAAAAACCGGTGGACCGGAATTGGCGAAGGAGATTGAAACACGTGGCTTCGATTGGATAAAGAAGGAAGCAAGTGAATTATAAACTCATAATCTGAAAACATGAGTGTAGAGCAACAATATATAGACCTTTTCTCTCAGACGGAGGCGATGATATGCCGGCATAGCGCCGAGGTGCTGAATGCGCCGCGTGCAGCTGCTTTTGCCGACTTTGAGCGTCTTGGCTTTCCTACCCGTAAGCAGGAGAAATACAAATATACGGATATCAGCAAGTTCTTTGAGCCGGATTATGGCTTGAATTTGAATCGGTTGGAAATTCCGGTGAATCCTTATGAAGTGTTCAAGTGCGATGTTCCCAACATGAGCACTGCCCTTTATTTTGTGGTGAACGATGCTTTCTATGGCAGGGCTTTGCCCAAGTCCCATCTGCCTGAAGGGGTTATCTTCGGCAGCCTGAAGGAGGTGGCCGGGAAACATCCCGATTTGGTGAAGAAATATTATGGCAAGCTGGCTGATACGGCAGAGGATGGGGTGACGGCGTTCAACACGGCTTTTGCGCAAGACGGCGTTCTGTTCTATGTTCCTAAGAACGTGGTGGTAGAGAGACCCATTCAGTTGGTGAATATCCTGCGTGGTGATGTCAACTTTATGGTAAACCGCCGTGTGCTGGTTATTCTGGAAGAGGGTGCGCAAGCGCGTTTCCTGGCATGTGACCATGCGATGGACAGTGTGAACTTCCTGACAACACAGGTGATAGAAATCTTTGCCGGTGAAAATGCTGTTTTCGATTTTTATGAACTGGAGGAGACACACACCAGTACGGTGCGTATCAGCAATATGTATGTAAAGCAGGAAGCCAACAGCAATGTTTTGCTGAATGGCATGACTCTGCACAACGGTACTACACGCAATACAACCCGTGTGACGCTCGCCGGTGAACATGCGGAGTTGAATCTGTGCGGTATGGCCATTGCAGACAAGAACCAACATGTAGACAATCATACGACGATTGACCATGCCGTGCCCAACTGCACCAGCAATGAACTTTATAAATATGTCCTTGACGACCAGGCTGTAGGTGCCTTTGCCGGTCTGGTTTTAGTGCGCCCTGACGCACAGCACACCAGTTCGCAACAGACCAACCGCAATCTTTGTGCCACCCGAGATGCACATATGTACACCCAGCCTCAGCTGGAGATTTATGCAGATGACGTGAAGTGCAGTCACGGCGCTACGGTGGGGCAGCTCGATGAAAGCGCTCTCTTCTATATGCGGCAGCGTGGTATTCCGGTGCGCGAGGCGCGCCTGCTGCTGATGTTCGCTTTTGTCAACGAAGTTATCGACACCATCCGTTTGGATGCTTTGAAAGACCGTCTGCATCTGCTGGTAGAGAAGCGTTTCCGGGGGGAACTGAACAAATGCCAGGGGTGCGCCATCTGCAAGTGATAGCTTATAATTTCGATTCATTATGAACAACGATATAAATAAGAGTAGTATCTTGGCTCCCCTCCCTACGGGGGAGGGGCTGGGGGAGAGGCTCCGGGCTGATTTCCCTATCCTTTCCCGTGAGGTATATGGCAAACCATTGGTCTACCTGGACAACGGTGCCACTACGCAGAAACCTCGCCAGGTAGTGGATGCCATTACGGACGAATATTATTCGGTGAATGCCAATGTGCATCGCGGAGTGCACTTCCTGTCGCAGCAGGCTACAGAGCTGCACGAGGCCTCGCGTGAGACGGTGAGACGTTTCATCAATGCCCACAGTACGAATGAGATTGTCTTCACCCGTGGTACGACGGAGAGTATCAACCTGCTTGTCTCCAGCTTCGGTGAGGAATTCATGCAGGAGGGGGATGAGGTGATTCTTTCTGTGATGGAACACCATAGCAACATTGTTCCCTGGCAACTGCTTGCCGCCAAGCGTGGAATTGCCATCAAGGTGATTCCGATGAATGACAAGGGCGAACTCTTGTTGGATGAATACCGGCAGTTGTTCTCCGAGCGTACCAGGATTGTCAGTGTGGCGCATGTCTCCAATGTGCTGGGTACGGTCAATCCCGTCAAGGAGATGATTGCTTTTGCCCATGGACAAGGCGTTCCGGTGCTGGTGGACGGTGCGCAGTCCATCCCCCACATGCCGGTGGATGTGCAGGACCTGGATGCCGATTTCTTCGTTTTCTCCGCTCACAAGGTGTATGGTCCTACGGGGGTAGGGGTGCTTTATGGTAAAGAGGAGTGGCTGGATAGGATACCTCCCTATCAGGGTGGTGGAGAGATGATTCAGCATGTATCTTTCGAGAAAACTACTTTCAACGAGCTGCCGTTCAAGTTTGAAGCCGGTACACCGGATTATATCGGTACCACCGGGCTTGCCAAAGCTTTGGACTATGTTTCGCTGGTCGGGATGGACAAGATTGCCGCCTATGAACATGAATTGACCCAGTATGCTATGCAACGGCTGAAAGAGATTCCCGGCATGCGCATTTTCGGAGAGGCAGAAGAAAAAGGCAGTGTCATATCGTTTCTGGTAGGTGATATCCATCATTTCGATATGGGGACGTTGCTCGACCGTCTTGGCATTGCCGTACGTACGGGGCATCACTGTGCCCAACCGCTGATGCAGCGTCTTGGCATAGAGGGAACGGTGCGTGCGTCTTTCGGACTTTACAATACCCGGGAGGAAATAGATGTACTGGTGGCAGGTATAGAGCGTGTCAGCCGGATGTTCTGACAATTTTTTCACTCTTCGTTGCAACTTTCCCTTATATGCCAGCGTCTAACTATATAAGTAACTTTAAAAAAACAGATTATGTTAGTAACAACAACTCCGACTATTGAGGGTGGACGCATCACCCGCTATTATGGCATCGTTTCCGGTGAAACAATTATCGGTGCCAATGTATTCCGCGATTTCTTTGCCAGTATTCGCGACGTGGTGGGTGGGCGAAGCGGTTCTTATGAAGAAGTGCTACGCGAAGCCAAGGAGACTGCTTTGCGCGAGATGCAGGATAATGCCCGAGCCATGGGAGCCAATGCCGTGATTGGCGTTGACCTTGATTATGAAACAGTAGGAGGCAGCGGCAGTATGCTGATGGTTACAGCCTGCGGTACGGCAGTAACGGTGGAATAAGCTTGCTTTAAGTATTCAATATAGGAAGATACAAGAAATGGCAGCCTGATGAATGGCTGCCATTTCTTTATAAATAGTTTCTTTTATCGGTTATTTGTACCAGTCCTTATAATTTGCTCCATTGGAATTGACCCAATCCATAAAATGTTCAAAGCTCTTGTCTATCGGATGGCTTTCAGGAGTATTGAAGCTTGTTGCTCCGCTTAAATGGATAGCAAAAGGATAATTGCCGTTGGCTATATAATAGCTTGTCGGTACAGAAGATAAATCCTCTCCAGTATGGAACAAAGTCATGTCTGCCTTTTCGGTCGGAGGATAATTCACCAGATGCACTTCTGTGCGTGGTTTTCCCAATCCGTCGTGTACCATGATGAACGGATTGTAAGGAGGAACTCCAAGCGTCTCATGGGGCAATGGGCTCTTGAAGGTGTTTTTTATCTTATATGTGGCGGTTTTTCTATTTCCTTCTGTTACATTGACTGCGCTTAGGAATACATTGACGGTTGCTTTGGAAAGGTCTGCATCCAGTCCTTGTCCGTTGAATGTTGTGGAGGTTGCCAGCATTTCGGTTGAGGTATTGCTGCGTTCTGTATTCAGTTGGTAAGCGAAACCATTTTTGAAGGTGGCGCCGGACCAAAGCAACTCATAGGTATCTTCTGTAGAAAGAACCTGATTGTTGCTATTAAAATTCAATACGGACTGGTATCTTACAATGACATCATTCAAATCATAGTCACCCTTGTTGGGCCAGCAGTCTTCGAAAGCGACGATTCCTTTGTATTCCAGACTGTATTTCTTATCCTCATCACCACTGCCAGGCTTAAGATCAGGAATATCCGGATTGGTGATGGCTTCTATGGGATTAGACCATACATTGAACTGGCTATCGTTGTAATCCTCGTCTGTCCAGTCCTCGAATGATAACACAATAAAATCATCGATACGGAATGCGGCTGTATGTGTACGGTTGTCTTCATTCAGCTCTGTAGTAGAGTAGAAGGGGGTACTGTTTCCGCCATAGAAACTGTCGTTCAATAGGAACCATCCGATTTTTACTCCATTGGGAAACACGGTACCTTGGTCCACTCCGTTGGAGTCTATGTAGTGAAGCTTTACACTTTCACCGCCTTTTAGTCCGGAAGCTCTTTTATTGTAATAATCATCCATCAGAGTATTTGGGAAAACAATACATTTGGGAGCTTTTTTGATTTCACTTAAAGATGCACCTGTCTTGTAGCAATAATAACCGAAGGCACTTGCTGCACCGCTGCCCCCTCCAATCATCCGGACATACACTTCTGCATCACGTCCTTGCGGGTCATTGATTTCGAAATCTATACTTTGCCGGTATTGTTCCGGGCATGTGCCTCCTTCTGTCAAGGTCTTGTTGATAATTGTCAATACATCACCGGGAATTGTAATATTATTGTTTTTATCTAAATAATTAGGATATCCTCTTATGCTCCATGTTCCCAATGTATGGTATCCTTTGGGTGCCTGCCAACCTGCCCGTGTTTGCGGACTGTCATCGGCTGTATCCCATTTTATATAGGCAGTGATGGCATTTTCTGCAATAACTGTCTTGAAGATGTTGGGCACACCTATATAGGAAGTATAGATATATGCTTCGTCTCCATAATCCGAACTGATGATTTCCTTGCCGTTATATGCACCGTTGCCGTCCGTCATGCGTCTGATGACCGGTTTCAAGTCTGTGCGTTTCATTATCTGACCGTTTTTGTCGATGGTGAACGGGTTTTCAAGATAGATTTCAAAAAGTACTTTATAACCTTCGGGGACATCGTACTTTACATTGACTTGGATGGAAGATGTTGTGGAAAAATCAAAAGAGTTGGGAGTCTTTTCATCGTCTTTCCCATTATTGGGATTGTAGACGTCGCGTTCGCATCCCATGAATAGGAATGCCATCATAATGCTGCATAATGTACAAACCATCATTTTGCATGTAAGCTTAGAGCTGATAAGTTTCATAATCCCTTTGTATTTAGCTTGTTAATCCGTTACAAAGGTATTATAAAACTTGTAATATTTATCTATTTCATGCTCTATTTTTTTCATTAAATACAAAAAAACAAGAAAAAGGGCTGCCTATTTGCTTATTTCGTTTCAAATCAATACTTTTAGGCTTTCGTTCAACCTTTTAATACGAATCATGCTATGGACCAATTACTTTTCTGGCTGGTTCCGGCCGCTTCCGTTCTGGCACTTTGCTTTGCCTGGTATTTCCACCATGAAATGATGAAAGAGAGTGAGGGTACTCCTCAGATGATTAAGATTGCTGCTGCTGTGCGCAAAGGTGCCATGTCCTACCTTCGCCAACAATACAAGATTGTGGGTTGGGTGTTTCTGGGACTGGTTATCCTTTTCTCTGTTATGGCATACGGATTCGGGGTGCAGAACTCCTGGGTGCCGATTGCTTTCCTTACCGGAGGATTCTTCTCCGGACTCTCCGGCTTTCTGGGCATGAAGACGGCTACATACGCTTCGGCGCGTACTGCCAATGCAGCCCGCAGTTCGCTGAATGCCGGATTGCGAGTGGCTTTCCGCAGCGGTGCGGTGATGGGACTGGTCGTGGTTGGCCTTGGTCTGCTTGATATATCTTTCTGGTATTTGTTGCTGAATGCAGTGATTCCGGAGGATGTGATGACACCCACCCATAAACTCTGCATCATTACCACTACCATGCTGACTTTCGGTATGGGCGCTTCCACGCAGGCACTGTTTGCACGTGTGGGTGGAGGCATCTATACAAAAGCCGCCGACGTGGGTGCCGACCTTGTGGGCAAGGTGGAAGCCGGTATCCCCGAAGACGACCCGCGCAACCCTGCCACGATTGCAGATAATGTAGGCGACAATGTAGGCGACGTGGCAGGTATGGGCGCCGATTTGTACGAAAGTTATTGCGGTTCTATCCTTGCTACGGCTGCCCTCGGTGCTGCCGCTTTTATACACTCGGGTGATACGCTGATGCAGTTCAAGGCCGTCATCGCTCCGATGCTGATTGCAGCCGTCGGAATATTGCTTTCCATTATCGGTATCTTTTCCGTGCGCACCAAAGAGAATGCAAAGATGAAGGACTTGCTGAACTCGCTGGCTCTCGGTACCAATCTCAGTTCTGTACTGATAGTCGTTGCGACTTTCTTTATCCTTTGGCTGCTGAAGCTGGA
>ENA-ORNR01000059-ORNR01000059.1-human-gut-metagenome-genome-assembly--contig:-NODE-59-length-80517-cov-6.271358_pt1 | contig 80517 bp, 91 predicted proteins | sample MGYA00242114_ERZ509020 | MGnify/ENA primary metagenome ERZ509020 (study PRJEB26280, sample SAMEA2338758) | human gut metagenome | biome: human gut; feature: human-associated habitat; material: faeces...
ATAAATTAGATAAGTTGTTCTTTTAAGGCAATTATATTACCAAAGGATAATATAATTGTTGCGTAAATGGATATAAAAAATATTAAATAGATTATAAGTTAGTTTTATGTATACCCCAAATAGTAAGACTTTATTAATTGGAGAATAGAATGAAATTATAATCTATAAAAGCCTAACCGTAAGGGCTGAAGTATATGAATTCTATAGTTTTCTATACTTTATTTTATGGTGGAACGAAAATGAATAAGATCTTTATCAGTCTTCATTGAAAAAATAAATCTGTTAGAAAGGGAATTTATATGAAAACAATAAGTACTTATCCTATGAATCATTCGAGTGACATTTGTATCGATGTCACTCTGATGATTGAGTTCGATACAAAGCCAGTTCTAAATCAAAAGGGGTTCATCAGAATCTATGATTATGATACCGATGAGCTTGTGGATGAATTGGATCTGAGTATTCCTTCTGGGCCTACAGCTCCGAGAAAAAATCCGGAGGCTAGATATACTACAGGCTACCGATATAAGAGTGAAAACATCACGAATAAGAATACGAAGGCCGGGAGTCTATCCATGGAATACAGGAGTTCTCCAGATCCTTATCAGCTGACGATCATCGGTGGGTTTAAGGAAGGGTTCCATTTCTATCCTGTCATCATCAAAGATGATAGAGCGATGATCCAGCTTCACCATAATCTTTTAGAATACAGGCATAAATATTATGTCTTGATCGATAAAGAGGTATTCGATGGTTTTGATGGAATCGATCATAAAGACGGGTTCTGCTTCTCCACGAAGAAAGAAAGACCTATCGGAAACAGGTTCGTCGTCGATAAGAATCATGGTGATTTCTATACGGTTCAGGGAGCAATCGACAATATTCCCGATTTTTCAGATGTGAAATACTTCGTCGATATCAAAAACGGTGAATATGAGGAATTGGTCTATTTCAGGAACAAAAGCAATATCGTCATCACCGGAGAAAGTAAGGACGGTGTCTTGATACATTATGCCAACAATGAGGTATTCAATCCCCATCCGGAATATGTGAAGACGAATGAAAAGGTAGGAACCTTCCCGTCAAGAAGAGCTGCGTTTTTTATGGACAATTGTCATGGTATCGTGATGAGAGATCTAACCGTAAAGACGGATCTGCATGGTCAGGCTGAGGGTCTTCTTGTCAACGGATACGATAACTGTTTTGAGAATATCCATATCATAGGTAGCGGGGATGCGCTTCAGACCAACGGTCCCGCCTATTACAGAAACTGCATCATCGATGGAGAGGGGGATACGATTCTAGGTAGAGGACCAGCTTTCTTTGAGAATACGACACTGAATAGCAAGGGTGCTTTCATGTGGATCAGAAACGGCAAAGAAAACCACGGTAATGTCTTCGTCAACTGCATGTTCAACGGATTGGATGATGATGCTACGATCGTAAGACTTCCCGACAATAAAGGAATCAGTTATCCGGACAGCGAATGCGTATTGATCAACTGCACTCTGAACCATGTTCCAGATATCGGATATGGGCCTATTGAGGGTGACTCTAAAAAGGCAAGATTATGGGAATATGGTAGCAAGGATATTCATGGGAATGAGATTGATGTCACACATCGAAACACTGTAGCTAGAATATTGAGGGATGAGGATAGGGATATCATCGAAAAATACATGGATTATCATTATGTTTTAGGCGATGATTTTAAGATGTCTCTTTAATATGCAAGGACACTTATAAAAAAATCGTAATTATTTGTGTTGGGTACCCAATAATTTGGATTAGATAATTTAATATTGTAATTGTGATAAGGATTGTTGTCTATATTGAATTGGACTCAATCCTTTTCTTTTTACATTTATTCTTTTTCATTGGTAAGCGTGTAATATATTACGGTAAAAAATAAAGCCATAAGTATCTAAAAAACTTATGGCAACACTAAAGCCCTGATTTAATCAGGATTTTAATTTTTATTTTTGAATTTTTAAATTATTAGGTAAAGTACTAGAATATGGTAATAAATTTCTTAATTCATCCTCACCAGATTATTTAATAATGCTAATTCGTTAAAAACGTATTCTAAATACTTTTCCACATTGAGATTGTTAAACTTAGCAGTTTCTACAAAGCTTAATAATATAGCAGATGCATCAGCTCCGACATCACTAAAGCAAAATAATGAATTTTTCCTCATCATAACGTGGCTTTTTGCCTGACGTTTGCTTCTATTATTGTCTATATCAAGCCTTCCATCTAAACAATAATTAGATAAATTCTCAAAATTATATAAACTATAATTTAAAGCTTCTGCTATCTTACTTTTTGGTGGAAAAATTTCACATTGTTTTTCTAACCATTCTTTATATTCAGCTAAAATAGGAATTGATTTTTCTTGATGTGTTTTGTAAATTTGCTCGATAGTATCTTTAGATTTTGTTAACTCGTTTTCAATCTTGTAAAGTTGATTAATATATTTAACAGCGGTATCAACAACTGATATAGTGAATTTAAATCTATCATCATTTTTAGTTATTTTAAGAATATCAGTAAATTTACGTCTAGCATGAGCTAAGCAGCAACAATCAATAACATTAGGAATATCATTATAAGCTTGGTAACAATCACTTTGAACATAATGTCCTTTAAATCCATCTAAAATTTCTAAAGCATTCTTATATTCTCTTGATTCTTTAAAGAAATAAAGAAGAATAGGAATATCATATTTTGATGAATTAATCATCCAAATATAGCATTGGCTACGATTATTAGTTATTACATTAATAGTCGTTTCATCCATTAAAACAATATCATTATTTAGAATATCTTTATGCATTAATTCAAATAGTGGTCTTAAATAATTTGTAGCCATCATTAACCAATTTGACATATTTTTTCTACTTATATCTAACCCTTTAATTGAAAATAATTTTTCTTGACGATATAAAGGAACATATTTCTTAAATTTTTCGGTAATAACATGAGCCACTAAAGAAGAATCAGCCATACATTTAGGAAATGACAAAACATTTCTAGCATTAAAGATTAAAGCTTTTTCACCTTGTTTACTACACTCTTCACATTTGTATGTAGGATAGATATGTTTTTCAATTACAAGCTTACTTGGTATATATTTAAATTTTTTAGTTATATTTTCTCCTATTTTTACTAATTTGTTCCCACATTTAGAACAAGTTTTCTCATTTTCAGGAAGATCATGTAAAATTTCTACAACTTCAATATTTTGAGCTTTATTAATTGAGCTTTTACCTTTTTTCGCTTTGAATTTTACTTCAATTTCGGTAGGCTCTTCCTCTGGTGTTTCTTGATTAATCTCAACCTCGTTAATTACATCCATATTAAATAAATTATAATTATCTTTAGTTATCTTATCTGAGCTCTTACCATATTTTTTATTTTGAAGCAAAGCAACTTCAGCTTTTAAGTATTCAATTTCAAATTTTTGATTTTCAACAAAAGCTTGAGTTTCCTTTAATTTTGTATCAGTATCTTTGAATGTTTTATTTAATTCATTAATCTCTTTTTGAAGTGCTTCAATTATGGCAGCCTGTTGTTTAATTATATCATTTTTGTCCATAAAAAAAGCACCTCCAATTTGATAAAATTTCTTTTAAATACAATACTATTTTACCATAAAATCAAGGTGCTTTCATTAAGATAACATTTCCTGTTTTTAATATTAATAAGCTTTTGAAGCATTACATTTTTTTAAAGCTTTTTGATCTATTTTTAAACCATCAAGTAACCAATTAAATTGCTTAAAATTGATTTTTTTAAATCATTTATATCTTTAGGCCACTTAACTGTTCCAGTTTCAATTCTTTTATAATATAGCCAAAAGCCAGTATCTTCAAAATGTAATATTTTTAATTTATTATGTGCTTTATTACAAAAAATATAAAGTGATTTATCAAATGGATTTTTATGAAAAGCTCCTTGAATAATCATAGAATAGCCATCAATTCCAAGTCTTAAATCAGTAGATCTGGGGGGCTAAATATATTTTATTTATATTACATAAATCAATCATATCTTACCTATTGATGTTAAAACTTTTAAAAGTAATTCTTCATAATAATTGTCAGCAACTGTTATTAAAATATCTTTAATATTTAATGTTAAATTGCAAGTTGAATTATTAGTTTTAATTTCATCCGTAATATCAATAAAAGTATCATTAGAGAATTCTTTTTTCCATTTATAAAACGTAGCTGGTGATAGATTGTTAAGCCTACAGTATTCAAGTGTAGTTCCTTTAAAAGTAGTAGCATTATCAACGTGAGCTTTTTTATCTTTAAGTGTATATTTCATTATTAAAACCTCCATACACTTAAATTATAAAATAAAGTTTACTTACATTAAATCCGTAGTATATTGGACACTTACTTTTCAATTATAACAATTCAAACATTCTTATATTTACCAAATTATATGTAAATACTAATATAAAAGTGTATTGTGCTAAATAACTTTATTTGCCTATTCACAAATTTAGACCTTAAATTAAGTCTCAATATACTTATGTACGGATTAGAACTACGGATTTAAGCACAAAAAAGTTTGAAACAGCATTTTCTACTGTATCAAACCATTACTTCCTATATGTATAATGACAAGTATAGTAATACAAATGAAACACCTCTTAAATTTTGAAATACCCTAACAAAAAGTGAAACACCCTTGAAACACCCTTTCGTGGTTAAGAAAAAGACTCCATTTATCTGGGTTGGAGCCAAACCTGATTAATTGTCTTAGTCTTGCGTACAGCTATCTATTACCGCCCATAGGTACTTGAATGCGGAGCAACACGAATACTTAGTACTATCTTCGGAGCATTTGTAACTGCTCAAATATATTATACTGATTTCACTCCAAAATTTGAATAAGCTGGAAGTAAAAATCAGTTAAATGATATGTTTATAAATACAATATGTTTGTCTCTATAAAAACAAGAGTTTAGTGCTGATAAGTGCCTAAAATATGTTTCCTAAGACATCTCGTTTTTTCGTTGCAACCCTTAGTTAAAACTACTTAAATGCTGACAAACTTATAATATCAATTGAACCGCTACAAACTCCAATTATCCAAAATAAGATGAAAATGCCTTAAAATATGCCATTTTAACCCTATTTTTAGCTATTTTGGCTTATTTCTTTGTCAGCAAACAAACCGTCTCAACATTGGTGCGGTTATAATAAGTGCTGACAACCCCCCTATTTTTCGGGGGGGGTGTGCGACTATTGTAATGCTGACAAATTATAACTTTTCTTCTTTAAAGTACCTAATCCAATCGTTAACTATGCTCCAAAAGGCATCTCCAAATTGATGTAGAACGTATAGATGTTGGATTAGTTTTTCATCATATTCATACTTCATAACTGCCAAAGAAAAAGCATATGCATCTATCTCTATATCTTGTTTAAAGTAACCATCATTCTCATTGCCATTTTCATCCAATGCTTTAATATAGTTTTCTTTATTGTCTTCGAATATCCATTGCTCTACCAATTTAGAATCAAATGGCACTTCTCTTCCATTCTGATAATCATCAATAATTAGATGTTGGAATATATGTCTAATTTCGTGAAGCAAAAAGTATTCAATAGTATACAAGTCTTTATTCATATAATGATTCATTACTGAAAATAAATTAATATGAATAACATTATCCTTTCCAACCGCTGCTATTACTGCACTTTCTTCACCATAGTTAAAGGCCCACTTTATGGTTTCTTTGAACATGAAGAATTTAGCATCTTTTTCAATTAAATCTTTAATTATAGGCGCATATGATGTTGATAATAATTGCAATTCATTCTTTTCCATCAATGTTCCTCCAATCAAAACAAAGAATCCATGCCACACTATTACTACAATGGCAAAAATAAAGCTCCATATTAAATTGCCACATTTCGTGAAAATATAACATTATTATATCACATTTATAACATTAGATCTATGGATATGAGAAAACTAGAAATATTACTTTGATACACTTTTTTCTTCGAAAATGCATCAAAACGTTCCCCTCATACCACCCCTCTTTTACTTTTTACCCCATATTAGAAATATTAAAATGATACAATTGTAAGAGGTCTTTAATTAAAGAAAAAGGTAATTCTACCAATATTTGGCAAAAACACCCTTAAAATAAAGAAAAAAGCACCGATAAAGTGTATCAGTGCATTACTTTTCATATGTTTTACACGATAGCCTAGACCTTTCGTGGTCAACAATGAGCTTTCGTGGTTTTTAAAGACCTTTCGTGTAAGCACACTTTATCAGCTTGTTTTCAGCAAATAAAAAAAGGCATTATTATTGGTAACGAGGCTTGAACCGTACCAAAAATACATAAAAATAAAGAAAAAGTGCTGATTTAAGATAAAAATCTCGTATCAACACATTTGTTTCTTATATGTGTAATGTAAGCAATGTTAATACAATGCACCTTTTATAGATGAAGATGCACCTCAAAAAATATTTCTAGATATATACGCTGAGTGACACGTGACTGGCTTGACACTTAGATATGATATGCATATTTTATACAATAAAAGTTTTTTAAAACAGGTTTGATACAAAGCCAAGTTAAGAATGTTATTTTAATCTAATATAATATGTTGACTTACCAATGCCTTCTTTTCTTATTTTCCCTGAATCACATAATTCTTTTAAACTTCTTTCAATACTAGTTGATGATAATGAAGGCACAAGTTCTAGTATATGCTCACTCTTATGAAAATACTTTGGTTTCTCAACACTTAATGATTCACATGCGTTTTCCAAAGAGATACTCTTTCTGATATTGGAAAACTCAGAAAACATCCTTTGACTATCAGCAAACTTAAAATTGATAGGATTTAAATTATATCTTCTACAAGCACTTCTTAGAAATCCTGCATCACTAGAAATAGCATGTCCAACTATAAGTTGATCTGGATATTCTATTAACTTTTTAATTTTTTTATAAAAATATGGAAATTTATTACTTCTATAATAAGTTGACTCAGGATAATAAAGATATAAATCTCTACCATCAGGTCTCCCTGTAAGATTAAATTTGTTTTCTGGGTTAATTGTAAAATCTTTTTTTTCTAAAATATTAAACTTGTCATCTGTAATAACATAACCAAACTCACATATATTTCTTCCATTACAACATTCAATATCAAAAAATAAGTATCTCATAAATCTTTATCACTTCTTTCATCTTAATTCTACTTCTAATTAAATATTCAGAATAGAACTTAGAATGCACTACTAAAAAAAGAGGAATGAATCCTCTTAGTCTAGTTTATGAACTTAACATTAGAATCGAACATCTTAATTCTTTTTAAAGTTACATCTTTGCAGATATTTGATTCACTATTGGAAATAAGAATATATTTTCTATTTCCAGCATCTTCTTTATTTAAATCGATAACTGCATGACCTGTAGTTCCTGATCCGGCAAAGAAATCTAAAACAGTAGAATCTTTATTCGTTGTTGCTCTTACAAGTTCTTTTAATAGTTTTAAAGGCTTAGGAGTTTGAAAATAAGTTCTATCTCCAAATATAGCTTCGATTTCATCTTTTGCAGATGAATTAGTTCCAAAGCATTTAAATATAGTAGGAACCTTAGCTTCTTTCTCTTTTAAAACATCTCCCTCTAAGTAAGGTTGATTTAAATTATTTAACTTAGATTCTTTAGACTTGAAGCAAATAATAATGTGTTCGTATTTGACAACCATCTTATTTGGATTAACATTTCTATTCTTATCAAAATATGGATGAAGTTTTTCCCATTTGCAGATTTTGACTTTATAAAATAGGTCTTTACATAATTTTGCTAAATTATCTACTTCACCTTCATCAATATTTATTACTAAGAATCCATCATTAGATAATAATTCATATGCTAATTCTATCCTAGATAGCATGAAATTATTATAAGAGCCATCAAATGCATCTTGATAACCAATATAATCAATATGAGAATTATATGGTGGATCAATTAAGATCGATTTGATCTTGCTTTTATATGATTTTGTCATCGATTTTAACGTGAATAAGTTATCTGATTCGATAACATAATTAGATAAGTTTTCTCTTCTGATAATATTAACAGGACTATTCAATGTCGCATTATTATCAATAACGCAATCTTTATATACTGATACTTCTCTTAAATTAGCGCAGTGAGCAAACGCCCATTCACCAATATATGTAACTAAGTCAGAACAGTAAACACTAACTAGCGAATTACAATTTGTAAAACAAGTCTTAGAGATTATAGAAACATTGTGTAAATGAATGCTTGAGAGTTTATCGCATCCAGAAAAAGCGCCACGTTCAAGTGTTATAGTTTCATCAGGAAGATGAACTTCACCAATTGCATATTTTACTGGATAACACACCAACTTTGATTTATCAGCTGTAAATAACGCATTGTTATAAACTATATATTTATCGCTATTTGATTCAAACTCAATATTTGAACAGCTAACAAACGGATTATATCCAACATCCTCTAATGTCTTAGGAAATACGATTTTTCTAATACCTTTACAATTCCAAAAAGAGTTTCTACATATCCTTTTAACATCCTTTAAAACTAAGCAATCAGTATCAATAGAATTTAAGCATCCAATTATTGATGAATAATCTCTATCATAAATAACAGAGTCCTCCATATGATAATATGGTGACTTATTATTTAATGTAATTTGATTACATCCAGAAAAAGGATTGTTTTCTAGTTTTATCACTGATTTAGGAATTTCTACTTCTTTTAAATTATTACAAAGATAAAATGAATGTTTTCCTAATATCTTACATCTAGAATCGATGACATATTTTTCATTAGTATTTGAAATAGGATAATAAATAAGTCTAGTAAAATCTTTGTTATATAAAACACCACTCACTAAATTAAAATATGATGATTCATTCGTAACTTTGATTTTAGGACATCCTGCAAAAGGGTTATTTCCCATGAACTTGCAATTAGCTGGAATATTTACACCCTCTAAATTAGAACAGTTATAAAAGGTATCTCCACTTATACTTATAAGTGAATCAGGTAATCTTACTTCTTTTATATTTTGATTATCCCAAAATAAACATGGAGATAACTCTCTTGCTCCATCAGGAACATTAACAACCTCGCTACTACCTAGGTACTTAGTTACTACTCCTGATTTAATAATAAATTCTTTTGAGTCAATTGAATTAGAATTATCTAAGATATATTTATCTTTTCTTGTCTCGTTTTCAAATATTCCAAGATTATATGTTTTTCCTTCAAAAGTTTTAATAAGTGTTCTTCTTTCAATAACACCACTAATTAATCTTGATGAATACGTAATAGATTTAAAAGCATCTACTTTAAATTCTACGTTATCATTTTTTTCATGATTCCATTCAAAGCATTTAATGTATAAATCTTTGCAATAAATATCATATTCATTGTCTAAATCTAAGATGATTTCGGATATTGAATAACCCATAGACAACAATTTATCTATGCACTCTAGAATAACGAATGATTTATGTGTATCTAATTTAAAACTATCACCATTTACAATAGATAATTTATTATTAAAATCAACTAATCCAAGCTCTGAATTAATTTTTACTATTAAGTTATTATATTTTTTTGAAAAAGTATTCTTTTCTAACTCTTCAAAACTCAAAGCCCAATACAAAGCTTCATATTTCATATCTTTTGCAAGTCTTAAATTATCTACATTCATCCTATTTCAATTCCTCGTTTCTCTTCATTATTAAATCTACTGTTTCTTCTGGAGTCTTATTTGAAGTATCTATAACAATATATTCAAGTTTTTTAGTCTCACAAAAATATATCATTCTCTCGTATGCTTTTTCACTTTTAGATACTTTAGCAATATCAGAATCATTAATATCTCTTTTCTTCAAGCGAGCAAGTATTGATTCTGGTGTAGCATATAAGATCACAGTTAATTTAGGTTTTCCAATTTTCTTTAAAATTAAATTATAAATATCTTTATTATAATCAGTACCACTCCAACAATAATTAGAAACAATATGTCTATCAGTAACTATATTCTGATCTTTGAATTTTTCATAAAGATAGATATTATTTAATCCATAATACCACGCTGTAAAATTTCTATTAGGATTAGCATTTACTCTTTTAGCTACTTTTTGATATTGCTTTATTTCATCATCACTATCATCAAGAAGATAGTGTAATGGCTTTTCTACAAATATATATCCTAATCTTTCAGCTAATAATTTACATGTAGTTGATTTGCCAACTCCATCCATACCCTCAATTGATATATGGTTCATCCTTATTTACCTCCTTTAGATGAATAAGTTCATCTAGTGTTCTTGGTTCAAATTCACATACATCTACTCCACAATTATATGCAGGTAGATTAGCATAATAATCTTTCATCATTTTATAGGCATATCCATTCTTAGGTGTCTTATTATGAATATGTCCATACACTAATATGCCTTCTCTATTAAATTCCATCCAATCCATTAATGGATAATGACAAATACAAACTTTTCTATCTTTATCCATAATTAAATCGATGAAATTGACTGATTCAAATATTTTTAATTTTCTAATCTCCTCTAAGATTAAATGGTCATGATTACCAACTATTAGATGTTTATGGCCTTTTAACTTATTAAAGATTTGAATTGCTGAAATGTCATCATCTTTAGCTACATCGCCAAGCACATAAACAACATCTACATCATTTACTTTATTATTCCATTTACTGATAACTGTTGATTCCATTTCATCTAATAATTTAAATGGTCTCTTACATTTATCAAAAATGTCTTGATTTCTAAAATGTGTATCTGAAATGTAATATATCATCTTAGTTTTTCTTCCTATTCTTCTCTTCAGCTTTCTTTCCTTTAGTAAATCCATCTAGAATTTCAAGATATCCAGATAAGATTCCTTTAATTCTTCTTTTAATCTTAGAACTTCTTCTCTATATTCATTATTTAATCTTTCAGTTTCACCAAATATTGATGTAAAGTACTCTGCATCATATTCAATCTTTATGCCTTTTATAAAGACAATATAATAATTAATCAAATCGTAATAAACTTTTAAATAGTTGATGACACTATCTATTCCTAATGTTTTTTCTTTCTTATGCTTATGGTCATTACATTTCTTAATATAGTCAGGAAGTTTGTTATATGTATAATCATCTAACTTAAGTACATTAATCAAGAAGTTTTTAATTGACTCTTCTTTAACAAGATAGCCACATGTTCTAGAATCATCATATGTTATATTATTTTCATCTAAGAAATACTTAATTGTAGCTTCTAATAGATCAAGATAGGAATCATAAAAAGAATTACTCTTTGATTTTATATTTCTTTCAAGAGTATTAAATCTAGTTATAAGTGATTCATTAAACATTTTCATCTTCTAAAACCTCCTATAGTATCAATATCTATGCTCGAACCATATCTTTCATTAATAATCAAATATAATTCTGTATAATCAACTCTTGGAACAAATGGGTATGAATTAGCTTTCTTATACGAAAATATGCTACCAACAGCTTTGTTTAAAGAAGTAAATCCTACCCAAGTATTAATTCTATCCAAGAATAACTCGTTACAATATCTAGTCTCTCTTCTCGTCAATTTCTTGATTTCATAAATGTATAAATCATCTGGATGATACTTCGGAGAAATACCATCTTGCTTTAAGACATATTTATTTGAATTTGGATAAAATAATTTTTCATTTACAAGTTCAGTTAAATACTTCAAATTAGGCATATCATAATGATCTTTTGCAAAAATTCTAAACTTATAAAAAGGATCAATTTCAACTATCATTCGCTTTGCAGAAATTGGAAACATCATAAAATTTTCACTAAAATTTCGATGTAAATGCATCCATCTAGCTATTTCCATCTTATTTTGCAAATCTTTTTCTTTTTCAAAAACCTCTATAAGGAAGTTTGTCTTTTTAATATTGTGGACTGTTATACCATTCCATCCTTTTTCATTTTCTGATGTCATCCCGACGTCAGTAATTACATATTCATCGTGCACATATTCTGAATCCCAGAATGCAACATAACCATTTTTTATTACTTCAGCCCACCTATGAGCAGGATACGTTTTATCTGGATGTTTTAAAATATCTTCTGGAGTACCATTAGAATCTAAGATAACATTTAATGTTCTCATCCAATATTCAAATGGCGTTTCTCCTTCGATTATTTTTTCTTGAAATGGATGTTCAATAGGTCTAGCTTTTATTTCTTCTTCGCTTAAACCTTTTTCTTTGCCAAATTTAATCCAATGGTCTTTTAAATTATCGTAAAACTTTCGTTCAGTTTGCATAAACTCCTCATTGCCCATGCTCCTAATTGTTGAAATTAATAAAAACTTTTTAATTAAATTTAATTCATCTCTTTTTAATTCAATGGTTCCTTCTGCATTTAGAATTTTGTTTGAAAATAAATTACCAAACTGTGACTCAATTCTTTTATTTAATTTTTCTTCTACTTCGTTAGAATAAAAGTTCTGTTCAGAAAATGTTTTATCAATTTTGACATTTTCCTTATACTTACCAGTTTTAACATTAAAAAGGCAAAGTCTATCAGAAAATCTTCTTAATGTAAGCATAGGTACATAATGTGAATTAGCCATATTCTTTGCCTCCTTATTTTTTCACTCAAACGACTTCATTCAACTAATTTTTGCAGGTTATTTTATCCTTTTTCTGAATTGAGAGTAAAATAACTAGCATTATTTGATTCTCATCTATTTTAAAGTTAATGTAGTAACAACATCTTCATCGCCAAACAAATCAATTAATTCACTTTTCGATAAATTAATGTGTCCTAATTTTGTGTAAGTCCAAGTATTTGAATCATAGAATATTACTATCTAGTTAGATGAATATAGAACTATATCTCCTGGATTAGTAGTTATTCTAGTATCAGATGATGGCAATGTAGAGCTAATTGATCCTACCTGCTCCAATCCACCATACTTACTCATATCTATAAATGCGTAATAAGCAGTAAATACAGCATATACGTAGCTTAGTTCTTTCATAAAGTCAGATAGTTTAATGTTGTTCCGCAAATTGTATAAGGAAAATAATATACTTTTTTTGTTTCATCAAATTTAATATCTTTTAGAAACTCTTTATTCATTCTTTTCCCTCCTAAACATTTCACAATTTTTATAATTAACATTTAGCAAAAGCGATGTTTTTTTAAATACTTTTTCACTTTATTAGCTTGCTTGATATCATTTTAATATTTTTTTAGAAAAATAATAATTTTTAATTGCCACTTTATTGCCATTTTTAAGGTAAAATAATACCAAAAAAAGGCTAAAAGTGGTAAAAATGTTAAAAAAAGCAAAAAAATAGCTCAAGCAACTAGCAATAGAAAAGTTGGATATCTAAGCCATTTTTCAAAAAAATATAGTTAAACGAGTAAAAATAACTCATTAAAAAACTCTAATGACAATGATTAACCATTTTAATACAATTGCGACCCCTTACTATTTTTTGCAACCCCTAAAGAAAAATGCGACCCTTTTAATTAATATTTCTTAGGAAAGTAAAATTTTCCAAATTGCCACAAATACTTGTCCAATTCTTTTAACGAAAATTCTTGTAACCCATAATACTCTCTAAATTTTAATAAAATATTTTTAAACTTACAATAATCTTTCAAATCATCATTTTTAAAATTATAGAATTTATCAGCCTTTCTAAAATATCGTAAAACAATATCAACATATGAGTCATAGATAGGAAATTCCACTTGATTATGATGACTGCAATATTTTGAAGCAAATGAATAAAAATACTTTTTCTTTCCATTAATTGTTACAGTTGCAATATCATTAACCAATTTTATATCTCCATTTGCTAATCTTTCATCAATATCTAATTCTAAAATTCTACAAGCTACTGGATAAATTTTAAAAATATTAGTACTGTAGAAATCATTAAGAATACTACATTTAATCATTATATTTTTTAATTCTTTATTACTTTTATAACTTCCAGCAAAAAGCTCATCAATTGCTTCCTCTTGAATACTATAATCTTCTAATTCATTCCATTTTTCCAACCAATATAATACTTGCACTTTGGTTGGTGATGGAATTAAAGCTTTATCAAGCACAAAACCACCTCATTATAAAGTTATCTTTTAAAATCTGAATATATTTCATCATTTATATCATCTGGGGCATTAAAAAATAACTCTTCTATATCATTAAATATGTTTTCAAAAAAATCAGAAACGTTTTCTAAGACTATTGAAATGTATTCTTCATCACTTTTAAATGTATCTCTAGGATTTGCAAAAATAATACTCTTAGCCATTGCATCATATGACTTTTTCATAACATTATAGCGTCCACCTAAAAGTGGAGTATTCTTCGCAAAATTATGCCATCTAAGCCTTGTAGCCTGATCATCAGATGGACCAATGTATAGCGTTATTTTTACACCATCAGATACAGTATTTTTTATTTCATAAACAACTAAATCTCGAATACCATCCCAGGTACCATTACCTTTTTGACCTACTTTATTTCTAATACTTACACCAGTAAATCTTAAAGAGCCATTACTAAATTTTAAAATATGAATTTTAGATATTTTTTCTTGTTCATCTAGAATGTCTTTAATTTTAATACCAATTAAATCTCTTAAAGGGGTCTTACTATTATCCAAATTTGGAACTGACAAAACATCATCAGGATCTAATTCAGGAGAATTTTCTCTAGGTTCTTTCATAAATTCTAATCCTAATACTCTTAATTTTGATTCTTCATCAAATTTAACATCCCATCTATTTTCTAAGAATTCTAATAATTTAAGGCCTCTTTCTTTAATACATTCTGGAGTCCAATCTTTATATTGAGCCACTTCAACTTCAGAATGTGACCCATTAGAATATCCACGTCTCTTCTTATCTATTGGATTCTTTTTATCTTCAAATTCATCATTTTGAAGAGCAGAATTTACGCTTTGAGAAAGTGCCAACAAATTGCCTAAAGTGTTAGCTAAATAGTGAAATTCTTCACTTGTATAATCTCTAAATTGATTACGCCAATAATATTTAGTTGGTGTTTGTGGAAATATGTGCTCAATAGATATTTTATCTTTTTCACTTTTAGTGAAACTATCCCAATCAGTTAATTTAGGAACAAATGTCTTCTCATATAATGACATTTCATATTCAAATAAGAAATATCTTAAATCTGACCAAGAATAATATCCATTGCTATTTTTAAATAAACCTTGAATTTTAGTGCTAAAAGTCTCAATAGCTTCATCCTTTACATTATTAAATTTATCTTCTAATGATTTAATTATTTCATCAATAGTTCTTTCTTCTTTATATAATTCTCTAGCAAAATTATATGTAATAGTTGATTGATAGCTTGCTTGCCATCTTGCCATACGGAAATACACGAAGATTGATTTTTCAATAATTTTAAATAATTTTACTCTCTTTTCTGGTGTAGTTTCTTTGTTTAAGAATGATGCAACTACTAAAGTTCTAAAATAGTTAATTCCAATCCTATTTAATTTAGAAATCCATTTCTTTTCTTCATCAGTAAATAATTTACATTCATTTGGATTAAATGAATAATACCAATACTGTGCAACAGATTTTAAACTATCAATATATGATTTAATTTCAGTAGGAGTAAGCACACCATCATTTTCATTCATTTCAAAGTTTTGTAATTCTTCTTCATCAAAATCAATATCTTCATCAAGTTGAATTTCATGAGGCTTCTTATGTAGTCCATATACAGCTTTCGCAGTAAAATAATCACCAAGTAAGAAATCGATATAATCATTACCTGTATTTCTTGAATATTTAAAGAATAATGTCCAATGATTTCTTAAATATTCATCATCATTAAGAGGTTTATCTTTATTTCTACCAAGCTCAAAATATACTTCTTTCCAAGCATCATTTATATCTTTTCTAATTTGTTCTTTAGCATCTTTTGGTAATACCTCATCAGGATAAATAGTTGTTAAATAAATCAATCTATTTTTTAAAATTTCAAGATTAGATAATTTTTTACCACGATTATTCATCGTTTCAAAAGCAACGAATACATCAAAATCATCTTCAATATAGTGAATATTAAATTGTAATCTATTAACAAGTTTTCTAAATAATGATTCTATGCCTTCAAGACCTTTTTCTTTAAACAAAGACTCTACATTATCATCAAAGAATTTTTTGGCATTTTCTAAATTTAATGTATAAAAAGTTTCTTGTAATGAGCCAGTTTGTCCCTCACCAAAAATATAATACCTTAGAAATTCAAAACTAGGGTTATCTACTTCATAACCAAATTTAAAGGCTTTATTAATTTTAAAAGGCTTTTTATATTCAACAATATATCTTGATTTAATTTCATCTAAATCATCACCATTTAAATATTCGATATTATTATTAGCTGCAAATTTAATAATAGAGCTTGCCAAAATTATAAAAGTAGTTAATCTTTGTTGACCATCAACAACGTGGAAAGCACTATAGTCTTTTTCTTTTATAATCCATTGCTCTTCATTCCATTTAGAATAAATATCTTCTTTTAAAAGCTTCAAAGATAGCATACCAGTATAATGATATCTATCTTCTGTGAGATTGTTTAAATCATCCCAAAAATCTTCAAGTTGAGAATTTGTCCAGGCATATCCCCTTTGATAATCTGGAATTCTGTATATTCTTTTATCGAACAATTGTGACAATGAAATTAAATCATTCATATTTAATACCTCTCCTAATCAATAACAAAATTTATTTTGTATTTGAGATAATGCTAACCAAAATTGTACCTATATTTACTAGTTTATAATTAACATCTGATTTTAAAATTCTACAAATTATTTATTCAATATCCAATATAAATATTGGTAATTAATTACAATGGCTTAATAAAATTTTCAGCAAGAAAATCATATATTTCTTTTTCTATTGAATCATCGAGTGTAGTCCATACTCTACCAGTTTTCTTTATTTTAATAGGTTTGTCTAATCTTCTTGGATTAATAAAACCATAGGCCCAATATGTAGCATTCATATCTTCTACTTGAAATTGCATACCAGCCCATTTCCTTGTTGCATGCCATTTACAATATTCCTCAGCTGTGATATGTTTAGTTCCTATGAGTTCAACTGTAACAATAATGGCAGATTTCCTTGTATCTACTAAGGCTATTAATCCACGCTTATTAGTATTGTAAGCACGAGCATCATAAAATTTTGTACCATCTAAAATTTCATCTAAATATTCTCTTAACATTATTAATCAATGCATCATAGCTAAACATTCTCCATCTAACTAAAAAACGAGTTCTTTGTGGCATCAAAACTCTAGACCAATCACTGATTCCGTGACCGAATGTGCACTTCCTTTTAACGAGTCCAAGGCACTACGCTCAACTCGGCTCCACGAATACTTAGGAAGCACCTACGAAGTACATGCATTTACTTGCGTATATTTTACCATATAGTGACAAAAAAGTCTATCAGCGGACACTAACTGATAGACTCCTCTTATAAGGTGATTTCTTTACCATTAATAAATTTAAATGTTATTGTTTCATCTCTATTCACAATTGCCTTATCAAGTACTGTCATCCATAAGGCATCATTCCATTCTAGAATCTCAGTATCAGCATTTTCTAAAGTTGATAAGTAAGATTTTAATGTGATTGCTTTAGCTTGTTTATATTTCTTTTCTTCGCTTAATTTTTCATATAATTCTTTTGCCTTATTATGCCTATCAACTAATTCTTGATACTTAACTTCATAGTCATTTTGGTCTTGTAAATGAATGCTATTATCCTTAACTAATTTTTTAACCAATTCACTGACTATTTCCATTTCATTTTCATATTTAGAAATTTGAACATCTAATGTTGTAGTATCCGTTAATTTATTAATTACATCTTTAGCATCATTAACTACTGCATTTTTATCAACCATCATTAGATTATAAGCCTTAATAAATTTATCTTTTATTACTTGCTCACTAAACGATGGTGTTTGACATCTAGTTTTACCTTTAGCAAATTTCTTATTACATTGAAATATCTCTTTTCTCCAAGCATCATTCGAATGCCATACTTTTTTACCATAAAATGCTTCACAATCACCACATATTAATTTTGATGAAAACACATTACATGAGGAGTATGATGCACTGATTAATTCTCTTCTTTTTAGCTCAGCTTGAACCATCTCCCACATATCTTTTTCAATAATAGCAGGATGACTATTTTCAACATAATACTTTGGAAGTTCACCATTATTTTTAACAGCTTTATGTTCCAAGAAGTCCTTTATGTAACTCTTTTGCAAAATAGCATCACCTTTATATTTTTCATTTTTTAAGATTGAAAGTACATTTTGTTTAGACCAATTATGTCGTCTAGCTGGTGTGAGAACATTATTTGAATTTAAATAATTTGCAATATATGAACAAGTCTTGCCATCAACCAAGAACATTTTATAAATAAGCTTTACGATAACTGCTTGGTCATCATCTATTTTAATTTGTCCATCTTCCTTTTTATATCCAAGGAAATTCTTATATGCAAATTGGACTTTTCCTTCTTGCATCTTCCATCGTTTACCCATAGTAACATTTTGGCTTATAGACCTTGATTCCTCTTGAGCTATAGATGACATAATTGCTAATAAGAACTCCGCTTTATCATCGAAAGTCCATAAATTCTCTTTTTCAAAATAAACTTCAATACCATTTGCTTTTAATTTTCTTGTATATGAAATGGTATCCAAAGTATTTCTAGCAAATCTTGAAATAGACTTTGTTACTATCAAATCAATTTTACCAGCAAGAGCATCCTCAATCATTTGATTAAATTGAACTCTATTTTTTGTATTGGTTCCAGATATTCCATCATCAGCATATACTTTTACGAATTCCCAATCTGGTTTACTTTTAATGTAATCCTCATAAACCTTACATTGTGAATCAAATGAAGTAAATTGTTCATCACTATCAGTTGAAACACGAGCATAAGCAGCAACCTTCTTTTTAATAATTTCATTGATTGGATTTAAGGTTATTGGATTTTTCTTTGAAGGGATAATTGTAACTTTAGCCATTGATATTACCACCCTTCAAATAATTAACTAATGACTTTTTTATAGCTTGCTCTCTAGCTTTTGCTTTCATTTCATCAGTCCAAGAATTCTTACGTGAATAATCATTCCATTTTTCAATTACATTTGTACCATCACGTAAATATATTTTTAATTCATTATTAGGAAATACCTCAACCCAATCAATATTATCTAAACCAACTTTATCAGTTATTCTTTTCAATTCAGCATCAGGCACACATTTGGAAGGACATACACTTTTACCTTTTTCATTATAAGTAATACATATCCATTTTTGAGAATATTTTGTTGTTCTATGATTAAATGATTTACCACAAATTCCACACTTAATTTTTCCTGATAGTTCATATCTAATTTGAGTTTCTCTAGATGTTTTAAAATATTTAGCACGTCCACGTTTCAAATCCATTGCTTTATTAAATATTTCTTTAGAGATAATAGCTTCGTGGTCATCCTCAACTAAAAATTGGTCTTTAGCTCCTTTGTTTGCTACATATTTTTTAGTTAAGAAGTTTTCACTATATCCTTTTTGTAATAATAAATCCCCTGTGTAATTTATATTACTTATAATATTTTTAACACTAGTTTTATTCCATGCCTTAGCGTAAAATGGTTTAATATTTTCATTTTGTAATTTGTTTGAAATTGCTTGAAAACCTAAGCCGTTTATATATAAGTCAAATATGTATTTTACAATTTTGGCTTCTTCAGGAACCACTACATACTTTTTATTAATAACTCTATAGCCATAAGATTTTGTAGCACTCCACTGAACTCCACTTTCAAAGGTCTTTCTAACTTTCCACTTTTGATTTTCTGATACGCTTCTTGCTTCTTCTTGAGCAAATGATGCTAAGAATGTTAATACCATTTCACCTTCTCCACTTAATGAATGAAGGTTTTGTTCTTCAAAGTAAACATCCACACCAATTGTTTTAAGTTTCCTTACTGTTTCAAGCATCGTAACTGTGTTTCTAGCAAATCTTGAAATAGATTTAACAAGTATTAAATCAATTTCACCTTCAACGGCATCCTTAATTAATCTTTGAAATTCATCTCTTGTATCTTTAGTACCACTTAAAGCTTCATCAGCATAAACACCTACAAATGACCATCCTTCAGTTGACCTAATCAAATTATTATAATAACTGACTTGATTAGATAATGATTGTAGCATTGCATCTTTTTCACTTGATACTCTAGCATAAGCAGCTACTCTTAATTTCTTTTCAAGTTTAGGCAACGCATCAATTTTAGTAATTTTAGTTTCCATGTTGAACCTCCTTATTTTCCATTACATATATCACTCTAAAGTCCTTTATTATCAAGTCATTTTGACGGTATAAATTACCTTTGTTGATACAGTATTTATTAGCAAGGAGATTCTCACTTTCGTTATATTCTTTATCAGTTAACAAACCCAAATGAAGCATTTGTTTAAATATCATTAATGAAGATAAATATTGCTCGTAATGTTCTCTATTCATAGTGAGCACCACCTAGATTATACCTAGCATTAATGTAACATTTATGAGAACAATATTTTCTAACTGATGAACCATAAGAATTAAATAATTTATTACAACAATTACATCTTATACTTTTTCTTTTATTTGAAGATAAGCATTCAGGATGAGCTTTATAATATTTCTTCTTACATTCACTTGAGCAATATTTCTTCTTTTTCTTTTTAGGCGTGTTAACTAGTTTTTTTCCACAATATAAGCAATAGCTAATAGCTGGTTCATCTTTATGTCTTAAAAAATAGCTTTTAATAGTACTAATTGATAAATTTAATTCATATGCTATCTTTTTATAACCATATCCTTGATTCTTTAATTCATAGATTTTTCTAATTTCTTCATTAGTCATAGGGTTCAACTCCTTACGACTATAAAAGGAAGTTGAATTACCTATTTTGGAACCTAGATGATTAATTCAATTTATTAAATATTCCTTCAATGGTTGTTAAATATCTTTTTAATTCATTTGTATCTTTTTTGTCCATTTCTTCATCAGCAATTAAATCTTTAACTTCAATCATTTCAGTCTTTAAAATGCCAACAAGAGCATTTTTTTCCTTTTTGGTTAAATCCATTACAAAAGCACCATCTTTCTGAATGTTATTTATCCGCGTTTCAATATTCGATGCTATTCTAACATTAAATTTTAATATGTCAAATGGGCTAATCCGGCGTCTCTTCATTTTTAGAGAAAAAATAAAAAAGATGCTTATTTTAAATTTTAGAATGATATGAATTACGCCAATTTTTTCTAAAATTAGGAAATAAACACCTATGAAAACATTTTCATCATTTTTCTTCTAAAAGACTAGTTAATTGAAGTAAAGCACCCTTAAGTTTTGCAAATACTTTATTGATTTCTTGCAATTCTAATTTGAGCATTTGATTTTCTTTTCTTAATTTTGTATTCATTTTTCGATATTCTGGTTCTTTGATATTTACAGGCTTTTCATACGACACAACTATTTTAGCAGGAGTAACTGTAACGCCATAATATGTTGATAATCTATTTGCCATTGATTCAGAAATTGAAAGAGCACCACATTCAATTTTACTTAAATAACTAACACTTATATTACATTCATTAGATACTTGACTTAATGTTTTACCCTTCTTTTGCCTTAAATTTCTTAAATAATTTGCTCCTATTTTTTCCATCAAATCCCACCACTTTGTAATTCTTTATGAACCTTAGTCATATCTTCATGAGCAGTATCAATTATATTTTGTATTTCCATTAAGACTTGAGATACTCTAATTATTTCTTTTCCAAAGATTAAATTTTGACTCTTAAGTTCTTTATTTAGCATACGATATGACTCATCATCCAAATAATCATCTTCACTTTCAATAATCTCATTTTCTTCCTCTACTTTATCATTGGTTACAATTTCAATCCTACCTGCCTCAAATAATAATGGAATAACCTTATCACTTAACCAATCAGTAAGCTCATTGTAAAAGTCATTTTTAGCTTGAAATATTAATCTAATAACATTATTTACCCCAACATAAATTTTCTTGCCACTTTCAGTCGTTTTATATCTATCATCTTTATTTAATTTTTCTTTATTAGAGGTTGAATTACAAACTCCAAGCAATTTACAAATATCACTAAGACTAAATAAAGTAGTACCATCATTATCAGTTATTGTTCTTATTTTTAGCACATCATTTTTAAGTATTATCTTAGGTATTGAATTAAATAGTTCATCTTCCATTAGAATAAATCCTCCTCTGAATCAACTTCAGCTTCACTTATAACTTGTTCAATATCTTTTAAAGTTTTATAAAGCCTAGTTAATTGTTTAGCTAAAGACATATTTTTCTTCTTTAAAACATCATTTAAAGATTTTGCTGGAGAGTAATTATTAGACGTTATTTCTAATAATCCTTTTTTAGGCTCTTCAGCTTTCTTCTCTCTATGTTTTACTTCTATCGTTTTTGGATCAATAAAATAAGGTTCAATTGTCATTTGATAATAATTAGAAATTCGTTCAGCAATTGGAGCGGTTAATGACACAATTTTTCTTTCGATTTTTCTATAAAAATTTTCAGTCACTCCTATTGCATCAGCAATTTCTTTGAAACTTAATCCTTTTTCTTCACGTAATGCCCTTAAATCTATTAACTGAGCATTTTGATTTATATCTTCCATTACATCATTCTCCTCTTAAACTAATATCATATTCTGGGTCTATATAATCATCTTCATCATCTTCACTTGTCACATTTGAAACTTGATGAGCATCTTCCAATCTAAAATAAACTAAATTTGCTCCTTCTAAGTATTTACCTGTGATTTGATATCTAAAATTTGAATCCCAGTTTTCCAATTTATAAACTTTTCTAACAAATTTAACTGAACATACAACCTTTCCAGCTGTAAGTGTGGAATTAGCATATCTCACTTTTAAGGCAGCTCTATCAGCTTTACTTGAGGGAATATATGCTATTGTTCTTTCATTTTGGTTAATCAGTAAAGCTATATATTTGGGTTCTCCAAGTAACTGTAATGTATTAATAGAAATTCGCACAGTTCCTTTAAGATATGTTAAGGTTGTAGTTATTTTTCTACTTTCCTTCATTAGAACCACCACCATTTTCTAAATCAAATAATGATTGTTGTATTGTGGCTTCTTCCTTTTTCTTTTTAGCCTTTTTCTTAGTAGCAACTTCAAGTCTTGCATATCCTTCTAGTAAATTAACAATTAAGGCATTTTGATGTTTATCTACTGGTAATCCAAATGACTCACGCCATCCTTCTGGATAATATGGTGTGCTTTTAATTTTATTTCCATCACTATCTTTTTCAACTGGGGTATAAATTTCAGTAGCGGTCAAATCAAAAACGATTAAAAGTTCATCATTACTCCTAATTAAATTTCCTTGAAGTTTATATTTATAATTAACGTTCCACCCAAGAAGGTCAAACATCTTTAATGCAAATAATCTACATAATATCTTTCTTGGTACTTTCTTTCCGGTTTTCTTACTAATTCTACACCATCTTACTGCATCCTTAGCATCCTCATCACATTCTTTGATAACCATTTTCTTGTCAGTAGGATTAACTAATAAATGTATATACAAGCCATTAATTTTATTAACACAAGCGGTATTAAATTGAATACTATCATTTTTAAAATTAACTGCTGCATCGTATAAATGAGCATAAAATTCTCTTCTTACCACTTCATATCCTGTATAATCAAAGTCATCGACTTCTTCAATATCTTCATCATCGTCATATGACACATCTTCAGTTTTTAATATAATTTCATCAGACATCTAGCTGTTCCTCCATCAATTTTGATAAATGTTCTTCAACACACTTTTTAGCTTCTATTAGCCACTCTTTAGGGTCTTCAATTGGAACTAACTCAGCTCCAAGATTCCACTTTTTTAATATATCCATCATATATAATCGCATAGTATAAATATCATCATAAAAATTATTACCAAAATGATCCGATAAATATTCATCATAATAGCTAGTAATCTTTGATATGACTTCATCAGGATTTTCACTTTCTAATTCCTCTCTACATATTGCTTCAGCATTATTTAAATCAAAAATTACTATTGAATCATTATTTTTAGTTCTTCTAACGCCAATCATTTTATATCTATAATCTTCATTCCATTCCATACAATCAAAAAGAACATGAGAAATACCAGAGCTTGTCTTAGTAATCGGACTTAATTTATCATTTTTCTCGACTCCCCATTTGATAGCATAATCATCATATTCATTACAGCTTCTAATGGCTAATAACTTTTCAGTTGGTTCAAATAGCAATTCAATATATTGTGTATTTTTCATCTTATCTATGCAGGCTCTATTAAAATACATTTGATTATATTTAAACCAACACATAGGTTGAGATACTGTTGAAAAAAGCTGTGAATCTACCTTTTCAAAATCAGATAAATCAAAATTACTTAAATCATTTTTATAAATTGGTTTAATTTTATCTTTGATAATATTCCCATTTTTATCTTTTGTGTAGGCAAATTCTGATGCAAATAAATAATTACTATAAGTAAATCCTGAATACTTAACTGATACAGGAACAAAGCCTTTTAATGCTCCTTCTTTTATTACCGATAAAGATGGAATCAAATCATAATTTCTATGCTTACGCATTTCTTTTATTCTTAATGCTTCTCTATATAGTTCAACTGCGACTATACCTTCATGGTGGTCATTCATTTGATATTTGTTTCTTTGATTAATATTTTTCCTACTTTTATGAGTAGTGAAATCAGGCGTATATGTTTTTCTTGCTATAATCATTCCACAACGTCTTTCGTTATTCAAAATATTATTAACTACACCTGCTGTCCATTTTCTATCACCTTTAATATTCGATACATAATTTAGCTTAGTCATTGTTACTGCTATTTCATTTGGAGAATAGCCTGTCACATACATTGAATAAACAAGTTTTACAACCTTAGCCTCTTCTTCATTAATAATGTATCTATCCGGTTTATCTGGATCAATATTATATCCAAACAAACGTGGTGTTAAAAAATTACCTCTTGCAAATCTATTATCAACTGACCATTGCATTATTTCACTTTTCGTATGAGATTCTTCTTGAGCAAATATAGCTAAAATATTTAACATTACATCACTTGAGCTATCTCCGGTATCAATACCTTCACTCTCAAAAAAGACTCTAACAGGCGGATTCATTGTTTTTAATTTTCTAATAGTATCAATACAATCAACCACATTTCTTGAAAATCTTGATACTGATTTAGTAACAATTAAATCAATTTTACCAGCCAAACATTCTCTTATCATTCTTTTAAAGCCCTCACGCTTAGCCATTGAGGTACCTGATATACCTTCATCAGCAAATATATCTACCATCTTCCAATTATCATGTTTAGCAATATACTCCTCATAATAATTTTTTTGAAGTTCAAACGAAGATGTCTGCTCAATATTGTCAGTAGATACTCTACAATAAGCACACACTCTTAATTCCGTTCTTGTGTCCCTTAAACTCACAGGCTCAGCTGCCTTGATTACAACTATTTCATCAGTTCTATAACCTTTTTGTCTTTCCCTTACTTTTTGTTTTTCCTCCTCAGTTGACATAACATACATCACCTACAACTTCCAATACCATTTATCATTACTTCTAACTGATGCGATTTCTAATTCTTTTTTTGCCTTATTTAATGTTCTTAAAGATATATTTTTATCATTAGCCAATTCCTTAATTGTTGAAACCAAAATCATATCTTCATTTTGTAGACAATTCATTATTAATTCTTTAGCTTCTGATATTTTATCTTTAGGCAACATATCATCTATTAAAGGTTCTTCTTCAAATTTACCTAACCACTTTAAACCTGTAGTTTGCAATTTGAATGCTACAGGACTTCCTTCTTCAGCAATACTATTTTTAATTTGATACATTATTCTTAATTTGGAATCTAGTTCCGACCTTTTAAGGTATAAAATACTTCTTGCTACTGCAGTAAAATCAATACTTCCTAATCCTCTATACAAATCTTTTGTATTTGAGGCTTTATTTAAATGTCCAATTAATAAAAATGCACAATTAGTTTTTTTAGCAATTTTAATAAGATTATTCATAATTTCACGGACATTTTTCATACCATACATACTATCGCCATCTTTAAAAAAAGATTGAATAGGATCTAATATTAACAATTTGCATTGTGACTGATATATTAAATCTTCAATACTTGAATCTCTTAAATTTATCAAATCATCATTTTCAACAAATAGGATATTATTTGTATTGGCATTAAATTTAACTAATTTTGGTTTTATTGTATCTTCAGGACTATCCTCAGCAGCTTGATAAATAACTTTTGATGCTCCTTTTACATTTAATCCATCAATTTTATAATCATTAATACCATTTGAAATAATTGATGCAAGTAAAAGAGCAAGTGTAGATTTGCCATCTCCTGGATCACCTTGCAAAATTGTTATTTTACCAAGTGCAATATATGGTTTCCAAAGCCATTCGATTTTTCTTGTTTTTACACTCCCATAATTGTTTAATTTTAGTGTTGATTCCAATATCTCACCTCCAATAATGCTATTATACGATGCCAATATTATTTTCTGTTAACGATAAAACGTAAGTTGTTTTCCATATTTACGTAACATTACAAACTTGCCTTAAATTTACTTAGAGGTAATATACATCACGGAGGTGAGTTTAATGGATGTAGCTACAAGAATTAAAGAGCTACTTAGAGCAAGAAATTGGTCAGTTAATAGGCTTGCTGTTGAGGCAGGATTAACTTCCTCAACCCTATACAGTATTATGGAAGGCACAAATAATCCAACCATTACTACTATTGAGACTTTATGTGAAGCCTTAGATATTTCATTATGTGATTTCTTCAAACAATCAACAATTAATGAAGATGAAGATAATGTTATATTAAGTATGTACCATAACCTTGATTCAAGGGATAAACATCTTGTCAAAAGTATTCTTTTAATCATCAACAATGCAGAATAAATTTAAAAATTGCACCCTTAAGATTTAAATTGTATTAAAATTCATACTTACGAAAAATAGTGCATCCTTGCAATCTTACTTTTAAAAAGCGTGATAGTTAAGCCATTTTAATATATCAAGAATGCAAGCATACTAAATTTTAAGTATGCAAAATCATAAAATTTATTGCATTGTTACCTAAGGAATTCTCGTTATTTTGAGAATTTCTTTCTATATCCATTAAACGAAAAAAAGAGGCAAATTAATGCCTCAAAAATTACATATTATCTACCACAAAATTTTAAAAAATTCGGATCATCAATTAAATCATAAGGTACTCTTCTTTGTACTACTGATATTTCATCAGCTGTATAAATAATTCCTGAATCATAATCTTTTAAACTTCCATCTTCAAGAAAAGCAATTCTTGTTGATTCAATTTCATTCATATTTTTTAGAAGTATCCATACCTTATCACCAAGTTCCATATCAGCCCTTTCAGGGTTAAAACAGTAGACCTCAGGTTCGCTTTTAAGCACTGACTTGATTAGTTCTTCGCCTGTTGAATAAAAGCCTTTGTAGTAGGCCCTTTGTAGCGATTTTTTGTTAGGAAGAATTAACCTTATAACAGTATCCCAATGGTTATCAACTACCAAGCAATAACCATGCTCAGTATCATATACCCTTGTTATAATTGTTCCATCCATTAATTTTCTTCTATTCCAGAAGAATTTACCACCTTTATACTTTGGTAAGTTGTCTTTTTCTAATATCATTTTTTGCATTCCTTTCACTTATTTTATAGTGATTTAAAATGCAAATTTCCACAAAAACTTTAACTTTTTTCTAAAGTATTAAAATAGTCTCATTTAAGTCTCACAATAGTCCTAATTACTTATTATTTTTGTTAGAATCAATTATTAATTGTGCTTCAGCTTCAGTTCTAAAAAGCCTTGATTCTCTTACTCGATAACCACCACTACTTTTTGGATATCTTACTAAGCAGAATCCTCCAGATGATTTTATTACATACACTTCTTTAACAAATATGGATGACTCAATAATGAACGCTTTATCGCCTGCTTGAAACTTTGAATTCATTTAATCATCCTTCTTTCTATTATCAATTGAAAAAAAGAGGCAATTTAATGCCTCAAAAAATTACATATTATCTATTCCAATTTTTTTAAAATTCTAAATCAAAGTGTTTGATTTTCCTACAAGAACTTTTATTTTTTCATCTTTTTTTAAAGAAATTGCTGGATCCAAAAATATTTTATATATAATAATTTCTTTATTCTCATTCGTTTCAGTCAAAATAGTTAATTCAATTTTTCTAGCTGAAATTTCATAAATATTTACTATTTTAGCTTCTTTTATTTGATAATTATCTTTGGATATATTTATCAGTTTTATTCCATAATACGTAATAATTGTACCACAAAATATAATTACAATCACGCATCCATAGATAAGAAAATAAAATGCAAAATCTTTAAGATTAACTTCAGTGTCTGCTATTATTAATAAGAAAATCAAAAAAATAATTACTAACCATACACATGCACAAAACAAATGGAAACGGAAACGATTATGGAACCATTTATATTGACTTGTCATTTTATAATTCATAATAAATGTAACCTCAATCTACTTAGCACAAGTAACTGTGATATCACCTATAACTACTCTTCCTTTATTCTTTTCATAATTAACTTGATTAGTATGTACTAAAAATCTAATTTTTCTAACATCAGAATTAAAAGAGTATGAAAATAAATCTAATTCATCTTTATTTTTTGACAAAGTATCTAAATTAAAATCGATTGCATCAATCCATTTTCCGTCTTCGGTTGCATATTGAAATAATATATATGAGTTTTTAGAATTCAAATATTCTTCATTAGACCATAAGCCTAACGAAAATTCCACAGAATAAAGAGCTTTTTCAAAATCAAGTTCTAACCAAGCAGTATCAACATTATTTCTTTTAGCAGATAACGCTAAATATTGCTTATTAATATAACCACATCTATATCTTTCTGTTTTAAAAGAAAATCCATTTTCTAATGTCACTGATGTATTTTCAATTTCATCAACATATTCATTTTTATATCCAAATTCTGCTGGATGAATAGATTGAATTTCTTCCTCTAACGGAGAATCGTATGTTACCATCGGCGTATAATTTCCTACCGCAGTCCAAAAATATCCACTTATTCTTAAATAAACTGTTTGACCTTTTAACATTGAATATACTATAGAAAAATTTCTACCTTCGCCATGATCATCATCATAAGCTAATCGTCCATTCGTTTCTCTTGCTGGAACAATTTCATTAAATAATTCGCCATAAGTATCCATTGAATTAATTGAATAAAAGTTATATTTACCATTTTCTGGTGCAGTAAAATGATACCAATGATATTCACCTTTTCGTAATTGTTTAGCTTCCTCCGAATAATTATCTAAAAACAATTCTTCATCTCCACCAGTATTTACGTTTGATAAATATTGTCCATTTTTGCTTAATGCAGTTGTTACGTCTCCTTCATTTCTCAATGCATATGTACTTCCACGAAATACTGTATCATTTGTATAAACAGGTATTGTATCACTTATTGTACTATATCCATTTTGATCATATGTTGGAGTAAAGTTACAATGATAATTCCATTGTACTAATCCGAATGGTTCTTCTGTTTCAATTGAATAAGAACTAGTTATTTTTATTGCTTCATTAATAGTAGGATTTAATGTTCGTTCAAAAGAATTTTTTAAATATCTTACATGTTCTAATAAATAAAACTGTGTAGTATCAAAAGCTTCTGGATGTAACATTTGTGCACCTAGAGCAGCACCTTCAGTTAACAACGTATCAAAAATGGTATATGCAAAACTTGCCCCTGTACTCATATCAACTAAACTCAAAATTATTCCTGTAACAGTTGATATTCCATTAATAATTTCAATTTTTCTTTCAATTGAAGCTCTTAGTTTTATATTTTCTTTAACAATATTTGCAAGAGCATATTCATATTTAGTTAAGAAATCATAAATTTGTTGTCTCCACTCATCATCCCAAATATAAAATGCTGCTTGCGTTATTCTTTTATCTTTTCCCATGTATGAAAAATAAGGATTATTATACATTTCAAAATTCATTGGGGTTATAGATGTTCCTGACATATCATATGCAATTACACCAACTTCTGGATTGCCAAATGTTGATAATGGTGCAATTCCAAATGGATCATAGTCAGACACCCAAACAGCACCTTTAGCACCTTTGTTAAAACGCATATCTGAAATACTTGCACTAGTTGAAGTATAAGCTATTTTACCAGTTAAATTATAATTATTAGCTGCATCAAAAGTATTATTATAATGGTACACACGTAAATAATAAGTTCCTGGTCCAACTTCTATAAAAATCCTCTCAGAACTATTGCTTGCATATCTTGATTGTTTAATTAAAGAAACACTATCTTTATCTTTGCCAGCATATTTACTATTATTATGGACATACAAATCTAAATCATAATCGCAATTCTCTGGAATATTTTTTAAAGAAATATCTATTTTAGCATTTCCCATTAAATCAAACCTAAAATAATCTTCATCGACATCCCTTTTAATTAATCCCCATAACCATTCATTTCTATGTAACGTTGCATAGATTGAGAATGTATAATCATTAGTATTATTTATAGAATTTGAAATAATAGTAGCCTCTGAAAAAGAATTATTATTTTCATATTGGTCTTCTTTAGCATCAGCAGAATAAAGAACATATGGTTGTTCTATGATTTCATAATCTCCATAACAAGGTTCTAAATATTCCTTTGAATCTCCTTCTACATCAAAACTATTATTTATGTTTTTCAATTTCTTCTGATGTAATTGATAATTTGTAGTAGTTTCACCAGAAGTAATATTTTTTGGATTTGTTATACTACACGATAAACTTATTGCTAGTATCATTGTAAAGAAAAGCACAATCTTTTTTTTCATAATTTCATTAAAATTCCTTTCGTCTAATTAAATATTTTAATATAACATTATTTAAATAATGCGAAACTATAAATGCTTAAGATGAGCGTACAAAAGATTTGATATAATAATCTACAAAAATTTAAAATCATATGTGCTCCCTCCCCTACATAATTTACTACCAAATTACTTAATAATTTTTAAGTTTTTTTCTCTTATAAAATACATTAAAATACAATAATATGTTTTTTATATCTTTTATATTGATTTTAGCATAAAATCAATATTTTTGTAAATACCAATTAATATTTGTATAAAATAAATATCTGCTATTTGTGTTAAATGCTTTGAAGGTGGTATTCTACATTAAAAAAATGCCTCCAAGATTCACTCCCAGAGGCAATATACTTTAAAATTTAATAAAATATTTTCTTCCACACTCTTTGCAAGTACGGATTACATTTCCTTCTTTTATAAATTCCATTCTCATGCAATATGGACAAAAGCATGTTTCCATACTTTCAGATAATCTTGCGTTTGGAATTTCTTTCACATTTAAATCGTTCTTATCATAACACTTCAATAATTCATTTAACTCTTCCTTGTTACAGATCCTGCTGAAGCTAAGGTCTTCACCTTCAGGTCCATAAACAAAAACATTAACATCATACATCTTAAGCACCTCTTAACAAGATAAAATTCTACCATTAAAAAAGTTTATAACAAGTCTTGACATTGACTAAATTATTTATTTTTTAAAATATTAATTGTTGCTTCAATATTGGTGTTTATCCAAGTATCCAAATCACCATAAGTTGAAGTGATGTAATTCTTAACATCGTCAGTCATTTGATTAAGTGCAATATCTCTAGCTTTAAGTAAAGCGAGCTTTTGACTTGCTTCATCAAACTTATCTTCTTTCTTCAAGGCCTCTACATAATACTGTTCTAACAGCATTAATGATTATCGTAGTCGCTGTAGATAAGAAATTAGCGGCTTTGTTATTGTTGATTTTAGAATTGATTAATTGTACTAATTTTGCTCCTGCTATTGAAAGTAAAGGAAGCACAATTGATGTTACTACTACACTTATAATATTAATTAAAATTTCGTTCATGGTTATTTATCTCCTTTCACATGAATTGAATCATTTTTAATGTGGTCATCGACCTTTTGTTCAATCTTAATAATTCTTGAATGTAAGTCGTCATATTTTTCTTCTAGCTTGTCTAATGTTTTTTCAATTCGATCAATTGATGATTTGATATATCCAACATCAGAAATAAGGACACCTTCATTCTTTCCTTCTTGTTTATGGTCTCCTTTGTTGTTTCTATGGAAAGCTAGGAAAGCAAAAAGAATAGATGACATTGTTCCTACAATGCCTATAATTGATAAAACGATATTTGTTGCATCCATTAAGCCTCGGCCTCCTTTTTAAAATAATCTAGTGCTGCTTTTAATTCATTTTTATAATTTTTTTTATCTGGAGCAGCTTTAAACTTTACTATCCATTCTTTTACCTCGCTTGAAAGTTCTAAAGAAAAAGAACCAGTCGCCTTGTATCTTTCAACAATGCTTCTGATTCTAATTAAGTGATACATGTTCTTTTCAATAAAATTATTAGAGTAAAAGAAATCATAGTAAGAATATATTTTATTGCACCAGATCTTTATTTTCGAAGGAAATACACTTATATACTTTTCTACATCTGGTCTTATAGTTTCAGACATATACACAAGATTATATGGAAATGCCATAATTTCATCATTAAAGATTTCATTATATTCGTCGTAAGAATCATTAAATTCCATCTTACTTTTCCAAGCTCTAAGGCCATAAATGAAATATTCCTTCTTTCCATTATTCCTATGAGTCATTCCTTTGAAGTCCTTTAAAACAACGATGTAATCTTCATCGCTATTTTCATTTGAAGTTCCAAAAGCGTATGAACCGCATCTATACATTAAGAGCACTTCATCATCTATAAATTCATTTTTAATAAAGTCCATTTCTAAATCCTCCTATCTATATGCGTAAACCTTTTTTACATAATGGGATGTTGTATTGCAGGTAAAAATCAATGCCTTTTCACTTGATGAAGCACCAAGTACAAGAGTGTGATTTGTTCCTCCATAAACATAATCAATTGTGACATTTGACATTCCACTTGATCCATTTCCTGGAATTGCAACCATTATACCTACACTTAGTTTCACAAAGAAAATTGTCGAATTATAGGTGTTATATTCATCCTCATAAAGATAAATTGTGCATTTATTTGAAGTGCCATAGTTCTTCTTTGTATAAAAACCATAACGACTATCAACATACTTTACTGCCTCTTGATAGCCACTATTGGCGACTGATAAAGGTGTTTCAATATAGTTAGGTTTGAAGGTTAAATCAAGAGTCAAGGATGTGGTTGTTTTTGAGTATTTTGCTATCGCCATTTGGTAAATCGTACCATTATTATGGAGGTTTTGCTGTGTAAGTGTTGGAAATGATGTACTTTCGACCTTTGTTAATGTTGCCGTATTATTGGATAAATTTATCTGAATAATTACATATCCATTCTTAGTTGAATCTAAAGAAATATAAACTTGACTACCTTCTTCAACATATAATCTTCTTCCATAAATTTGAACATAGCCACTTTTAAATGTTATGTAATTGTTAGAAGCTGATACAGCAAGCTCTCCACCCAAGCCTCTAATAACTCCATCAGCTTTTAGACCTGTTAAATGATAATTGATATCGGCATCTTGCTTTGAAGATACGCTACTACCATCGAATGTTATTTTTACTAAAGCCATCTTAAGACCTCCTTATTTTTTGCTTAGCAGCTTAATTTTTTCTGTTAAACTAACTCGATACTCACCAAGAGTCACATTCGCAGTGAGTATATTTCCTTTAAATGTGATCTTTGTAATCATGGTTTGATATGTTTTATTTGGTGTAATAAACTCAATAAAATCACCAACGTTTAAGATATCAAACAATGGTGCAATTTTGCTATTTACCAAATAATCAAATGTAATTGAATGTTCAAGTGATGATGTTAACATCTCTTTTTGAGCGGTTGTGTATAAAGAATTATAGTCACTATCAGAGTAAGTTTTAGCTAGTGAATTAATTGATTTATAACGTTTTGTATTATCGTTTTGATTTGAAATTGTGCCATCAGTGAAAAGATAATAATTGATTGTATTTTTGTATGTAACATTTGAATCTTTAGGATAAAAAGTGACCTTATTTACTGTTTGCGTGTTATTATCAGTAATCACTAAATTACTAATACAGGCAATGCTAGATTTTAAGGTCACTCCTTTTTTACATTTTGTAATATGAAGGTCAATTCCTGATATCTTTCCATTATCATAAACAAGGCTATAAACTAAACCAATTGAGTAGGCTTTATTTAGAGTTGAAACAACACTTGAAATAGAATCTACTGTATCTTCTTCAAATGTTAATGCTCCATTTACTACTTCAGCATCTCTACTGATTGTTAAATAACTCATATTTTGAAGATAATCAGAATTAGAAATAAAAGCCTTTTTTATTAAATTTAAAAGATAAATTGATAAGTTACCAGAATATGATGTTAACTTCATCTTATAATCCAAAATTGATATAAAATCTTTCGTTTTAACCTCTGTAATATGATTTTTCAAATCAATTGAAGTAATAATTCCTATGTAGTTTATCTTCTTATCTTTAACAATAAGGTAATCTCCTACACTGGCACTCACTGCTTCTTTATTGATTTCAAACGATGAACTTTGAGGTATGACATTATCAATAATAATCGTGAAATTATCATTTGCGTATCCATAATCAAGTACAGATAAAGTTAAATAATCTAAAAATATTACTTCCATTAGTTGCCACCATACCCTTCAAGAAGCTGAATATTACAAGTCGTTTTAGCATTGACTCCAGGACTAAATCTTATCTTCTTTTCACCCTTATCAATGAATAAAAAATTATCACATGAAAAATCCTGCATTTGATAAGCATTTTTAGTTACTCCATTTTCAGTAATAGTTATAAATTGATCTGATTCATCTGAATTAACAGTTATTATGCAATCATCCGATTTAACCATAATCTTTAATGAAGATATAATCGTATCTCCATCAAGAATATCAACTCTAGGATTATTAACTGCACCAGCGATTATGATATTTAAAGGTGCTTTTACTTCTCCATTATTTTTTACATAAATTTCACCATTATATGATGAACTATAAATGTGTGGATAGCCAAATGGAAATGTTTTACCTTTTACATCTTCATTAACTGATATTTGATAATTAACTTTATTAAGCCACAAAGATAATTTATCCAAAGATAATGAGCTTTGAATTGTATTACTTTGAAGCTCAGTTTTAGTTATTGATTTAAACGAAACATAAGCATATTTTGTATCTTTCCCATTATTATAAAAAAGCCTTAATTCATTAGAAGATCTAATAAAATCAAGGAACTTTGAATAGCCATTATAACCATTTAAAAATACAACTTCAAAATCAAGTGATGCTTGAGGATTTTTAATTTCAACACAGGTATATCTATTTGAATAAGCTACATAAGTATTTTGCTTTTCAACTCCAAGATTACCAATGCTTGAAATCAATGAAGATGACCTATAATCAAAAAAATAGGTAGTACCTATTTCATTTACAAGATATAACTTTCTCATTATAAATAGGCACCTCCTAACGCTTTATTTATTGAATCAACATCGAATTCTGATGATGAAGTATTTACTGTTACATTGTTTGTTGTTTGGCTACTATTTGTAGTTGAATAATTAGATGTTTTATTTCCATTAAGATTGAAAGTATCACTAAACCAATCTCCAACTGAACCAAACCATCCTTTTACATTACCCCATGTTTTTTTAGCCCAACCTGACACTGCATCAGTTGCCTTCTCAATTGTACCTTTTACGCCATCAACCGCTCCTTTAAAGAAGTTTCCAATGTTCTCTCCAACCTCACCAAGAAAGCCTGTAAAGCCTTTAAATTTATCTTTAAGCCAACCAAACATACCACTAAATTTTTCAGTTATACTTCCAACTACACCAGATACTTTATCAACTATTCCACCAGCAAAATTAGAAACTCCATCACTTATTCCTTCAAAGATGCTTGATAGATTATCTGCAAGCCATTTAATTGCATCAATTATCCAATTTAAAATATCTAAAATAGGTTTTAATAGTGTGTTTAAAAGTTCTAATGTTGGAGATATAACTGTTTCTATGACATTTCCTATTGTCTCTAAAATTGGTTCAAAAGCTGATAAAACTGAACTAATTAATTGAAGCTGTAACTCTAAATGTGTAAGTAATACTTTGATTAAAGGTTCTAGTAATTTAATAATGCTAGAGATAAGCTCAATAACAATTTTCAAAACCTTAATAATTGGTTGTAGCAAAGTAACGATAACTTTTAAGATTGGCTTTAAAATAGAGCCTAAAATCTTAACTACATCGCCAACTAATGAAACCACTACTTCAATAATATCAACTAAGACATTTAAAACATCCATAATAGTATCTAAAACGGCATTTATTAATTCTAAAATTGCATCAACAAGATCAGCAATTAAATCAATAACTACACCTAGAACGTCCATGATTGGTTTTAATATTGTCGTAATCAAATCTACTACTTTACCAATTAATGAAGTTATAACTTCAAGAATTATCTTAATTAAAGGCATTAATTTTTCAAGCAAACCGATAACTACATTAATAATTGATTCAAGTGGAGGTAATATTTTATCTATAACCTCAACCAACATATCAATTACTTTATTTATTAAATCCATTATCGTCTTAATAATTGGCATTAAAGAATTAACTAGTTCTTGAATAAAGCCCATAACTTTATTAAGTAGTTTTGAAATAATATTTATAATATTACCAAGCAGCTCTCTAAACTTCTCATTTTGAAGCAAAATAACAGCTAAAACTGCAACAAGTCCTACAATACCAAGTGTTGAAGCCTTGATTGCTCCACTAGCTATTGTAATTGCTCCTTTTAAAGCTGTGAGTCCTGCCTTAATTTTTGAAATCAAAGGTATCAGTTTACCAATGATAGCTAAGACTGGCCCTGCTGCCGTTACAATTCCAAGTAGTGTCCCAATAAACACCTTCATAACTTTTGATAGATTATTCCACCAATTAAGCATACTTTTAAGAGCTGGTACGATCTTATTTGTGATTATTGAAACAAGACTATTTAAAACTGGAAGTAAAGCTTGAGCAAGTTCATTTTTAAGACCTGTTAATGCTTGTTTTAATCTTGAAATGGCATCTGTAAATTCTCCTGCTTTTTCAGCATCTTCATTTGATACAATTCCTAGTTCTCTACATTCATTTCTTAAGTCTTCTATTTGGCTTGTTGAAGCGGATATTACTTGAGTAAGCTCAGCACCTAATTTATCACCAAATATTTCATTGGCCACTGCTGTTCTTGTGGCTTCGTCCCCTACTGAAGATAAAGCGTTTCTAATTTTCATGAAAGCCTCATCAGTATTAAGTCCAGCTAAATCCTCACTAGTTAAACCGATAAGTTTTAGTTTTTCATTAACACTATCAGCACTTCCATTTGCTATATCTCCTAAAAGAGCATTAACCTTAACAAATGCTTTTTGTAATTGGTTTTGATCTGCTGCTAAAATCTCTGCAGCATAGCTCCATTCCTGGAATGCCTCAGCTGATAGATACACTTTAGAGGCTGTATCAGCTAAGGCATCTGATGCAACAAGTGACTTATAAGAAAGAGCGGATAAAGCTGTACCTGTCGCTACAATAGGAGCTGTTACATACTTTGTGAGTTTATTACCAACACCTGCTAGCTTATCCCATTTTTCATTACCAAGTTCTAGTATCTTTGCACTAGTATTTTTAAGCTCGGTATTTAGCTTTGAAACATCAGCTTCAGCATATTCTACTCCTCTTTCAAGTTTCTTAAATTCAGATTCACTTATTGCACCAACTTTGACTGCTTCCTTAGCTTCTTCTAATTTTTGTTTTTGAAGTTCTAATTTCCTCTTTGTAGAATCTAAAACCTCATTTAATTTAGTTTGTTTATTCTTCCATAAATCAATATTAGATGAATCATATTTAAGTCTTTGATTAATAGCTTTTAAGTCGGCTTGTTGTTCTTTTAATTCTGCTCTTACTTTACCTAAGGACTCGTTAAGTTCAGTAGCATCAAGTCCTAATTTAATGTTTAAACCTTTTATTGTTTCAGCCATTTACTTAACCTCCTATAGCAAAAAATTGTCAATGTCAGATTGTGTTGCCTCTCTTGATGAGTCCTCACTTCTTCCCATTGACTCCATAAATAAATCAACAAGCTCAAAATAAGTATCAATCTCAATCAAAAAGGCATCCGATAGTGAGATGCCCATTTGAGATAAATTAAATATGATATTACTAGTCGCTTGGTGCTTCCGTTTTATTTTCTCTGGGACTTTTGCTTTGCTCTTTTGTCCCTGGAAAGAGTAAGCCAAATACTCCAGTTAATTCATTCATAGCTTCAGTGCTTTGGAACACTCCAAACTCAAAAGTGTCCATAAACTCTACAAATGTTTTCTCTTTTGCATAAGGCTTATGTAAGATATAAATAATTTGAAATGATGTATTAATAACTCCTGATAAGCTACCAATAGAATCGCTTTTAATATTTTGTATCTTATCTAAATCTTCAAACAAATCAGTACCAAAGGTAGACTTATAATCGATTAATGTTTTTAATGAGGCATGAACTGGTAATTCACGACCTCCAATCTTAATAATACTATCCATTATTTAAGCACAGGCAAAACTGGTGCAACACTTAAGAATGTCGCATAGTTTGCGTCTCCTTTCGAAGCTGTAATATGTGTTGTGTAATTATCTGCATCAATAGCAATAGGTCTAGCTGTAATTGTTAAAGAGATTGAGTTTGCTTCAACTGAATCAGCTTTACTCTTAGTTGCTTCATTAATTGGTGAGGCAGTACATAAATAAAACCATGTTCTTCTTGCCTTAGCATCACCTTGTAATTCAAAACCTAATGCAAAAGTAACTACTTCAGCATTTACAATTTCTACAAGATTTCCATTATCAAGTTTCTTATAACCTAAAATATCAGTTTTGAATTCATCAATTAATTCAGTGAGTTTTAAGGTTAGAGTTCTACCTGCATTTTGAATTAATGTAGCCACTACTTGATCATCGGCATAAACCTGTGTTGAGCTACCAATTAAATCACTTGAAAACTCTTGTGCTCCTGGAAGTGCAACTGGTGTAGCAAACGACCAAGTTCCATCAACAGGATTAAATGTAGCCTTAGAATAATGAACATTCTTAAGGCCAAAAGTTACAATATTATTTGCCATTTAAAAATCCTCCATTTCAATTTCATAAACTCGATTTATTGATTTATCGCTATTATGTGTTTCACTTAAAACCGAGAAACTTAATCCGTTTTTTAATAATGCCTTCTCTAAAGTTTCCTCAAGAGTAAGGTCTTTTTTCTTTGTGACAAGAGTAATCTGAATGCTTGAAACATAAAAAATAGGAACATCGTCATGATATCCCTTTGGCTTTTTAGTTATTTCTTGATAAACGATATATGGCATTGGAGCATTTTCTTCATTGTCATAAACATTTACTGCATAGAATACTTTGTCTTTTAAAACTTTATCTAGAATGGAATAAATAGTTTCTAATGTCATAGGCTATCCTCCATTTATAATCTTTTTAATATCTTCAAGCATTTCAGGTGTAAATTCACTATAAGCTGGCCTCATAAAAGGTTGTGCTGCAACATGACGTCCACTTCTATGTTTGAATCCAAGTTCAATTAAGTGAACCAATCTACTTTTAGTTTTCGATGAAATATAAATAACTTGATTAACTCCTGTTCCAATTTTTGTTTTAACAAATGAATCAGCTAAGTGATTTGTGCTATTTCCTTTTGGAGTATTTGTTTTAATATAAGCTAATATTTCATCAGCTGTATGATTAAGCCTTTCTACAATTTCTTCTTGAACATCTTTAGTGTATTCACTTACAAGTTCAGAGATTTTCAAAACACTTTTATCTATTGATAGTGGCATCTAGAATTTCCTCCTTCTTGTAATCACTTAAAGATAAATATAATTCGATGAATTGTCCGTTTTGATAAGTTCTATCTACTTTATAGATTTCACCTTTCAATAAAACAAACTTTTCACCAGAATACAAAAAGCATTGTAGGCTTATTTTTATTTCACTTTTCACATTCAAAGCAACGCTTGTTTGATACTCAGTAGCAGTAATAGATTTCATACATCCTATTACTTCTTTTTTAAAATTTATAGTCGGACACCTTATTCCTAAAGCATCCGACTTGTTAACGATGGCAAGGAGATAGAGAGTTACATTGGCAGAATTAGGAAACATTAGGACTCCTCCGAATTAAGTGCAAGTTGGCGTACCAATAGCTCAAAATTAGAAGGCAATTCCTTAACACTTCCATCACTTTTGAAACCAAAGAATGTCTTTACATATATCAAGATTAATCCTTTAACAAGGGGATTGTCGCTACGTACTGTGGATTTATCAACGCCTATCGAAATAAGCAATTGACAACACGATTCAATATGTAGTTTTATCTCGCTATCTGCATATGTCTCCATTGCTGGAATCATTAAAGCCTTCTTGATTTCAATTAAGAAATCGTCATCATTTCTTATGTTCATACACAACGTCCTTTCTTTACATACATTCCGCATCCCTGTTCATTATTCCGTTTTACTTATACTCTTTTCTGTTCATTGTTCCATTTTACTTTTACTCATTTCTTTTCTTTGTACCTTCTTACTTGTACTTTCTTTCAGTATTCCTTTTTACTCGTACTCACTTTCATTATTCCTTTTTACTTTTACTTGCTTTGATTGTTCCTTCGTACTCCTTTCGGGGAAGCCTTTCGGTCAACACCTAGTCGTTTCCTTGTACCTTTTCTCCACGTTCATTTCATTGTACTTTTTTACTCGCTTTTCTTTCATTGTACTCTTTTACTCAATTTCCTTTCATTGTTCCATCATACTCATACTTTTTTCAGTTCATTGTACCTTTTTACTTATACTCATTTCTGTTCATTGTGCTTTCTTACTTAGTTAAGCTTCAGAAAACTCCATCAACCTTTAAACGACCATCGGTTTAACCTACTTTGATGAGGTTTGACTTGCCTTAGATACACTAGCTTTCTTTTTAATTCTTAAGAAGCCGTTGTATCCTACAACATTACCACCAGTAAACACTGAGGCTTTATAACAAATAATGCCATCTTTAAATTTATAATCAGTTGATTTACCAATCTCAACTGCTGAGAATACTGGTACTTCATAATTTTGTAAGTAGCCATAAGCCATACAATAAGAACCATCCGCAGTTGCAGGATTAGATAAAGATGAGCAATAACTATTAATTACATAAGGAATGCCATCAATTGTTTTTTGAACATAATCAATAACATGTACTTTTCTTCCATCACTTGTTCTAAGTTTTGCAAATTTAGCTAAATCAGTCTTATTTAAAATTAATACTGCTCCACCTTCAACAGCTTCATCACCGCCAAAGCCAAATACAATATCATCCAAAGTTGTATCAGTAATTTCACTAAGTTCTAATGGTGCTTGATCAGCTAAAGCAACAGCGTTATCTGAGAAGATACCTGTAAATGTATTAGACTCACCAGTACCTAAAAGAATTTGTTGAGAAATTTTCTTCTTTAAAGATGTATTAATATTTTTAATAACTTCAGCTTGATAATTAATTGCAGGTAGTTTTTCTAACTCTTCAGTAATTTCAGTATAAGCTGTAACTTTTACCTTAGAGATAGTTGCATAACCAAATCCTGGTTCAGTCTCAGTTGCAGGTTTACCTTCTTCAGTTAATCCGGTAATCCCATTTGACTTAACAAATGATTTAGTATAAGTCTCTCCACCATTTAAATTAACAACTTTAACCTTATCAATAATTTCACTTGCTTCTAAAAATGGGTAAGGAGAAAGTGAAGTGTCAGTATGATTTGGCAATAAAACTTCATCGCTAGATACTTTAATAGTTCTTCCTTCAATAAAATCTTTACCACGCTTTTCTAACATTTCTTGATTTTGTGATTTTGATTCCATCATAATAGGTTTCATTTCAGTCTTTGAAGTAATACTTAATTTTGCCTCAATCATTTTTCTTTCTTCTTGAAGTTTGTCACATTCAGTTTCAAATGTAGTTAATTTTTCTACATCCATTTCATCAGTAGATGACTTGCGTATTTCAGCTAGTCTAGCATCAATTTCTTTTAATCTAGCAAATAAATTCATTTTTTTATTCCTCCTAATAATTTGTTTTAATATGAATTCTTTTTCTAATGATTTCTGCTTTTGCTTTTTGGTCTGCCATATCCATAGCCTTCAACTCAGTATCCACTAAAGCTAAAGAACGACCAATTGCTATAGAAGTTTGATCATAAGCAGGTAAATCGACAACACTCACATCATAAAGTCTATCAATACCTGTGATAGTTCTTTTTGGAATATCGCCACTTCTATCAATCTTCTGTGAGCTAACAGTAAAAGCGAAGCTCATTTTATCTAAAAGTCCAGCTTTAACCATCTTATAAATATCTTTATTTGATTCAGTATCTATAAGCTCAGCACGAACCTTTAAACCAATTTCATCAACCATAAGCTGTAATGAGTTATTACGAGTTCTCGCAATAATCAAAAATGAATCATTATGGTTATATTTCATAGGGACATCTTTCATATTGGTATTTGCTAAAGCATTTCTATCGATTGACTCAATAAATCCATTCTTCTCATCACCAATAAGTGTCTCTTGGTTAAAAACTAGAGCATATCCTTCAAGGACCATTTTGTTATCTTCTGATTCCTTGAACTCGACATTTGCTAGTCTATTTTCAATTTTTGTTTTATCCATTTTCATTTCCTCCATTTTCATTTGTTTCACCAACTTGGTACATATTTGCTTTTGATGCATCAACATAATTTAAAGATTGAAGTCTCTTATCTCCGCCTTCAATTGGCTCAAGTCCAAGTAAAGCTCTTGATTCATTTAGGCTCATAAGTCCTAGTCCCATCAGTTTTTCAATAGCTCCAACCTTGGTATTCCAAGAAGCGTATTGTAATCTTTCAGAGAAAAAGATAATTTCTTCACCTCTTTCAAGCTGATTATTGGTTAGTAAGCCCAAAGAAAAAGCCTCGCTAAGTTGAATAGCTAAAGGCTCAATTGTTGACTCATAAAATGAGTTATATTCATTTTCATCATAATTATTTGAAAACACTGCTTTACTAACACCATAGTAATCAAGTATCTTATTTTGTACGAAATCTAGTGTAGTTGATTCGACCACTTTAGGATCAGCCGTTAAAGGTACATATTCAGCTTTTGTATCCATAGGTACAATTGAACTATCACCTTCTGTAGCTTTTAAAATTGCTCTTTGAAATTCATCAAGTTGCTTCATTTTATCAGCTTCTTTTAGCATTCCATTTATCTTCAAAATACCTTTAATTTTAAATGATGTTTGAATTGCAGCATTAACTCCTTGAAGCAAGGCATCATTAGTTTTTACTGTCTTAAGCAATGCTTCGTGGTCACCACTAGAATTAGATCCACCAAAGAAATCATTTTTATAATAGAACCTTCTTAAATGAATCACATTTTCAGTAGGTATTTCATAATTACTACCATCTTCAAAATAAAACTTATAAGTATGGCTTCCATCCTCGTACTCAATTGGCTCAACAATTATTGGATTAATCGGATACAAGCCTTTGAGTGTCAGATCATTTTTATCGTAAAGCGGATACACAAATGCATTATCATTAAGCAGTAATAACGAGACCACTTTATACAAAAACTGGTAAGGAGTCATAAGTTCATTAGGTCTTCTTTTAAGGCAAAAGGTAATCGGTCCATTCTTTTCAGTTTGAATTCCTTTTTCATCAACTTTAATGTATCTACCTTTTAGCTTTGCACATTGAGAAGCTATCCTATCGATACAAATCATGACTACATCACTTTTTAAGACATTATCACCAAAAGGAATAAGTGGAATTTCGAGTCCATGAACCATCTTAAAACCTGTAACAGGATTATTTGATTTGTTTTTTCTTTTGAATATTCCCACGATTATTCCTCCTAACTTTGCATGTTCTCATACTCTTTGGTGTATCTATTCAAGACTGCATAAGCGATGATTAATGCAACTGCACCATCTATTCGTTTAAACCTTGAATTAACCTTACTTGGTTGTATGTTTCCATTAATATCTACCTTGGCTTGAGTATTAGCTAAACACCATTTTAAGACTGGATTATTATCATAAATAACATCCTTATTCTTAATATCCGCTTCAAGCTGTTTCATTGGCTCTGATAATGTATAAACACCTTGCCTTATTTTCTCTAAGGTAAAGCTAGCTTCTTCCATTTCATCAACCCAATATTGAGAATTCCATGGATCATAACCAACCCACAAAGGTCTTATTTCATAATCTCTAACAAGATGTAAAAACCACTCAGTAACCTTTGAAAAGTCATTCTTACTTCCTTCAGTTAGAGTTATAAATCCTTTTCTAACCCAGATATCATAAGGTACGCTATCTTCTTCAATTCGCTTTTGTAAGACTTCACTTGGCATAAAGAAATGAGGAAGGACATACTTTTTACCATTTTTAACTACTACAATAACTGCAGCTGTTAAATCGGTCGTCGCAGATAAATCAACGCCTGCAACAGCGTAGGTATCTCTTATTTCTTCAATATCAAATTTAGTTTCATTATTAAGCTCATCAAATGTTAACCAAGTACCTGATTCAAGTTGCTTAATATTAAAATCCTTACACAACATCGTAAGTCTAGTTGATAAATCATTTTTAGCTTTATTCATAATATCTTCAAGGTAATGAACTGTCTTTACTTTACCTAGTGATGGATTTGATTTTTGCCACGATGATTTATCAGAATAGATTTCATTTTCACTATCCTGCGTATAAAGCCAAGGAAGTACACGTTCATCCGCAATTTCACCTTTTATCATCTTCCTACAATATTCGAGCTTTTTATCTAAAAAACCACCAACTACATTACCTTCTGTTGTGATAATGAAAATCAGTGGTTCTTCTTTAGTTGATTGTGATTGTTTAATTGCATCATATACTTTTGAATCAGTCATTTGATGCACCTCATCAATACAGCCAACCTCTATGTTATATCCATCCAAGTTTCGTGACTGACCAGATAATTTCTTAATCTTATTTTTGTTCCTTGGTGAATAAATATAGAATATATTTTTCTTGCTTCGATTAGCTTTTGAAAGAGCCTTTGACTGTTCTCTCATATTATTTATTTCTTCAAAAAGGATTGAAGCCTGATCATTTGTGTTCGAAGCACACACAATATCAACTCCACCTTTTGATAAAAAGAATTCAGCAAGGTCGATTCCTGCAACAAATGTTGTCTTACCATTCTTTCTGGCAATCAGTAATATTACTTCATTAAACCTTCTTAATCCTGTATCTTTAAACTTAAATCCATAGGCAGTTTGAAGCATTGCTTTTTCCCATAATTCAAGAATAAAAGGTTGGCCATTAAATGGTGACTTTGTATGTTTACAAAATGTTTCAATAAAATCAATTCTTATTTGTCCAGGCTTTTCATCATAGGTGTATCTAGGATTATCTAAATCTGCTATGACCCTATCTAAGACAACTCTTAGTTCATTTCCTATGATGATATTTCCTTTTTGAATTTCTGAATAATACTCTTTTAAATAATTCATGACTCATCATCTTCTATTACTGGTGGATCAACCTCTTCATAGTTATTGATTGAATCTTCTTTACCTAAAATTAACAAATCAGATAAGTACGCTCCATCAATTTTCGATTTCCATACTTTACCTTTTGCTGCTTGATATCTTTTTAATTCCATAATGACCTCCTATGAAACTGTCCAGTTCTTATTTGTTGCGATTGCTATTTCATCATTACTCATCTTAGCAAGATTAGTTGAACCAATGGTAATTGATAAAGCGTCGAGTCCAGTTCTATTTAATAATGACTCAAACATTCTTTTAATTGAATCATGAGTCAAGGTTGAAACATTACTAAAATTACAAGATACATTAAAGCCACTACCTAAACTGATATCTTCTATCACATATGTAGTATGAAATGTACCTTGAACGATATTACTTGTTAAGGTTGCTGGTATTTCCATATATCTAATATTTGAATTTCTAAATACATATCCATTAGCAGCAAACTTTTTTAAACCATCAGGAAGTATCAAGCGGTCAATTGTTACACCATTAAATGCATTAGCATTTATTAATGTAAGATTAGAACCTTTTTCAAATCCTAAGGTATTTACTCCTCCACCATTAAAAGCATAATGACCATATTCAGTTAATGAACGAGGAAGCAATATTTCAGATGCATACACATGACTAAATGCGTAATCTTCAAATTTTGAAATGACCGCTCCTTCATCAAATTGAATTTTACTAATTTGCATTCCATAAAAAGCATAAGAGCCAATTGAAGCTACCTTCTTACCAACAAGAAGTCTTGAGATATTGTTATTGGCATTATACAAAAAGTAATTACCTATTGATTCAATGTAATCAGGAATAACAAGTTCTTGAAACTTCATTGAAATTAAATCTTTTTCTAAGGCTTCCATACTTTGAATTTGTGATTGTTGTTCTTCAATCTTCTTCTCATTTTCACTTAAAATATTAATTTCCATTAGTCCATTACTTATCTCAGCTTCAATAGGAATTGTTGAAAACAAATAATCAAATGTATCTCTAGAATAGGTGACTGCATTTGTTGATGAGATAAATGAAATAAGCCACTTGCCAGCTATGGAAGTAACATTAGAAGGAATAACAACTTCATTATTTGAAAGTCTCAATAGGACTGTTGATTTAGGATGATAGAATTTTAAATATTGATATCTTCCTTCAATCAAGTCACCTATTTCACATTTAATCTTAGTACAATTTCTATCACCTTTTGTTCCAACATGAAGTGGTAAAATAGATTTTGAAGTCATCGTACCACCATTATTTATTTTGCAGTAAATTGTATACATTATCTTTCCTCCACTTTCTTTAAGAACTCATCAAATGAATCATCGCCATCATCTTCAGTTCCACCAAGTATGGTATTTAGTGTTTTGATGATATTTGAATAAATAGAAATTGACTGAAGGTATGCTTTATAAGCTAATGTGATTCTTGCATTACCTTTATTAGATAATTGCATGACACCATTTCTTCTTATTCCATTTTCAAGTGAGTCAAGTTCAATTTTTAAAAAAGCAGCCTTTCTTAAAAGTTCATCAACTAAATTAACCTTTGCTTCATCAGCATTAGCAAATAAACTTTTTAATCTTTCGTATTCTTTTATTGCTAACTCTTTCTTATCCATTTGGTATCCTCCTTTCTTCGAACGTTTGGCCTGTGTTGGGTTTTTATTACTTCTTCGAGCAATTAACCAACAAGGACTAAAAAAGCCAACGTTGGCCGTTTGTGAGGCTTTTGTTGGCGATTGTTTTTATTTATCTTCATCCATTATTGGAATTGTATTAATAATTTTATCCTGTTCTTCTTTAGAAATTCCTATACTTTCAAGGGCTTCTCTTGTTCCACAAGTAGGACATATCGGTGTGATGTTATCCTTTCTTGAAATCGCAGGATGACCTTTATAAGTCTTCCCACACAAAGGACAAGTTTTAATTAAGTTCTCTCTAGTTTCCATTTTTAAATACCTCCTCACCAACGCTATAAATAAATGCTTCCATCAACATTTCAATATCAAAACCAAAGTCGTTATAACCTTTAAGGCAGGTATCAAAATAATAATTAGTTGGACATCCGAGCTTTCTATCTTCATGCATAATGTAAATAATTCCCTCTACGTTGGCCTGTGTGCCTTTTTTATCTTTGAGTGGCACATTTACTCGCTTTCGATAATAAAACGCAGGGTAGCCCTCGTAAACGTCAAGTCTTGCCAAGTCACGTTTACTTACTTCCCATACTCCTAAAGGAACTTGATGTCCTTCAGCTTTCTCGATTGTAAGGTATGAACCTGTTTTACTTCCTTTAAACATTAATCGGTAGCTATCGAGAACTGAGGTTCCAACTACCACTGCATCAGGGCATCTCTTTTTCATTTGTTCAACATTAAGGTTTGAACCATAAGCTAAGTAATACATTTTTTTCATTTTCTTGACCTCCTAGATTGCAGCTTGAGGAGCAGGTCTTAACCCACTTCTGAAGCTTGCATCTCCTTTTAAATTCTTTGTTAATGTTTCTCTTGCTGTTTTGAATTCCTCACCAATGAAGCCTAGTCTTAATAACCAAGTTCTCATTGCGTATTTAGGGTTTTCATTTTGTTGAGGTTTTGATGAAGCTCCGCTTACCTCTTTTGCCATTTGACTTAAGGCTAAGCAAAATTGAATGTAGCTTTTTAATTGTCCTGCGTGAAGTCCATTTTGTTTTCCATCTTTTGGACTCTTGAATTCGAAGCATCTAAATTCAATTGTTCCTTTTGTGAATGTTGAGTGGAAGTTTAGAATGTGGTAGCGGCTGCTGTTATAATGTTGAGTTCTTCCAAAGTCGCAATTTTGACTTTCATACCAAACATCTGCAAATTGGCTCATTGATTGAGGTTTCTTTTTGTTGACCGCCTTTAAGAATCTAGGGTCTACTGTTTGGCAGTATCTATCAATTCTAAAATTGTCAATTCCTAAGGCTTCAATAATTAAGCTTTCGTGTGATGCCATAATGTTTGTTAGGTTTCTTAATGTTTTAGGTGTGTGTCCGTTGGCTCCTACATGAATGTGAACTCCGCATCCTCTTGAAGCATCGCTTTTTGCTCCAGCTTTTCTTAATGCTCTAACAATCTCTTGTAAGTCCTCAATGTCATCGTAGGTTAAGATTGGTGTAACCATTTCGCATTTTTCACTATCAGGTCCTGCAATTGATACATCCTTTTGGAACTTCCAAACTCTATCTTTTCTATCCTTGCAGGCACAAGCATCGTAACCATAATCTCTTGCTGCGTACCATGCTCTTGTTCCAAAGTATGCTGCAACCATCTTTGCTGCATCCATTCTTGTGATGTTGTTCATTTCAATTTCAACACCGATTGTTTGCTTCTTCATTTTTTCAATTTGCTTTTCAATTTTTTCTTTCATCTTCGTGTCCTCCTTGAAGGTTGTTTCTTCCCTTCGTCGTGTATATATATCACTCTAAACGGACACTATAGCAAGTTAATTGTGTATCTTTTTTTATCTATTTTTATATATCAAAAATATATAAACTACTTAGCTTTTTATATTTCTTTACCATCTTTTCCAATGAACTGAATTTCTTGAATTGTACCATTGTGAAATAATCCAATAGCATAATCGACAGCTTCTTTTTCTGACATACCTACTGAACTAACATAATAATCAACAAGGTGATTCATTCCTCTTAGACCTGTTCTATTCTTTTCACACATCTCAAATAAAGGAATTCTCTCATCAGGCAAAACTTCAAATTCATCAACTCCAATAATTAAAGCACAACTTCCCCATGTACCATGTATTTGATTAGCATCATCAATTAAGATTACTTTACCAACCTTTTCTAGATATTCAGGTTCACCTTCCATATTTTTTATTTTGATATAACATCCAACTTTTAAATTAGTCATGTTAACATCCTCCTTATTCGTGTCTATTAATCACTCTAAAAGCAATAAATATCAACTTGAAAGTAAAATAAAAGAGCAGCTTTTTATGCTACTCTTCGGATAAACTAAGATATACCTAATTTTTTATTCAATTTTTTAAATTTCAAATTTTCAAAAATTCTAGGCCACGCATTTCTGAGGTGGGGCCGAACGGTACTTTACAAATGCTTGAATTTTAGACCTGGGGAGGGATTAATTTATATTCCTCAAAAAAATTATTTAAACATTCATATAGTTTATCGACCGCTTCAAAATATCCAACGGATTTATCTAAATCTAATCCAATGTAAACAATACTTTCACTATATGTTTTAGTATGTTTTTTATTTACTACATCAGTAATTGCTTCTTTTATTTTTTCAAGTAATGAATTAAGTTTTTTATTAGAAATAAACATTGAAGGTGTACAAATTTTTTCTTCATAGCTTTCTATAAAATCTAATGTAAAATGCTTATCTTTTTTTCTCTTATATTCATTATAAAACCACTTTGAAAATTCATGGATTATTTGTATATTACTATTATCAATAATAGTTAAGCTTTGGTCTTGATAAAAATTAATATTATCTGCATGTTCAATATTACTTTTTTTAACATAAGCATTATTCACATTATCAGCATGGTTAATCTCTTGTTTATTAACAAATATATTAATTGTAAAAGTCGCAGATATATCAATAGTTAATGCTATACTCAATATTTTATTCAAAATATCTTTTTCTAAAAAAGAAAAACATATCAATAAAACAGCTAATACAAACCCAATAATCAAAGGTATATAAATTATTTTCTTCTTTTTCATGGTACATTTTCACCAACCTTTATTGATGAAATTATACCATGAAATCTACTTTTTTACTACATTACCATCGGAGTCAAATTTATAATATTTCTTATCAGTAAAGCGTTCGTGTTCCTTGTTGTGGCATTCTTTACAAAGCAATAATAGATTATCTTGATTAATACTTATTTCAGGATTATCTACATTTTCAGGAGTTAAGTGAATGATGTGGTGTACTTCAGTACCAACATCACCACACCTTTCACATCTTCCTGCTGCTGAAGCTATCTTCATAGCTCTAGCAATTTTCCATTTATCACTTTTATAGAATCTTCTAATCTTTTCATATTCGCTTGGCATACTTTTGTTTGAAATAGGCTTTTAAGATATAAGCCTTATTTGTCCTTTCCCAAGGAACACGAATATCACTTCTACCTACATGACCATACTCAGCTAAACTTCTAAAAGATACATTAGAATTAATAATTTCAGTTTTCATTGCCTTTGGTAAAAAATTAAAGAATTTAAGAACGGCATCTTTGATTTGCTCATTACTATATTTGCTTGTACCAAAAGTGTCAATATTAACTGCTACTGGTTTATCAACTCCAATAGCATAAGCTACTTGAACTTCACATTTATTAGCAAGTCCAGCTACTACAATATTTTTGGCAACATACCTAGCATAATAAGCACCAAGCCTATCAACCTTTGTAGCATCTTTTCCACTAAATGCTCCACCACCATGGCGACCAATACCACCATAGGTATCGCAAATAATCTTACGACCAGTTAAGCCTGAATCGGCATAAGCTCCACCTTCTACAAATTCTCCTGTTGGATTTATTAAAATTTTAGTATTAGAATCCATTAAATAATTAGGAATTACTTTTAAAATACATTCCTCAATAATAAATCTTGTATAAACACTTCTTTCAACACCTCTAGTTGTTTGTTGAGATACGACAATAGTATCAACTCTCTTTGGTTTATCATTTTCATCATACTCAACAGATACTTGACATTTACCATCAGCTCCAAATACTTCACGAATTTGCTTAGTCATTGAATCCATACAAATAGCAATTTTTCTTGCAAGTACAATTGGAAGAGGCATTAATTCTTTGCACTCATTTACGGCATAACCATACATGATGCCTTGGTCTCCTGCTCCATCTTTATCTACACCTAAAGCAATATCAGGACTTTGCTTTGACACTTCAACCACAATATCAAAATCCTCTAAATCCTCATAACCTAAATTTTTCAAGACATCATAAACAACTTCTTCATAATTTACATTAGCTTTAGTAGTAACTTCTCCAGCTACTACAACTAAATGATTTTTTATTAATGTTTCAATTGCAACTCTTGAGTTTACATCTTCTTTTAAGCATGCATCTAAAATTCCATCGCTAATTTGATCACATATCTTATCAGGATGTCCTCTAAATACAGCTTCACTAGTTAATATTTTCATTTTATTTTTCTCCTCCATCAGCTAGTTTTTTCAGGTCTCACTCACCTGGAATTAAAATTTCTTCAGTTTCAAAATTATAAAGTTCACTTGCATCATACTTTTTACCATCACGAATGCAAATTACATTTAAACATCCACCCTTAGATTTAACAAAACGTCTAACAATTGCAGATGCATATTTTTCATCAAGTTCCATACTAAAACAAGTTCTATCAGTTTCCTCAGATGCCATAAGTGTTGTACCACTTCCACCAAATAAATCTATTACTAAATCCTTAGGTCTTGATGAATTTTTAATCAAATATGAAATAAGTGGTATTGGCTTTTGTGTTGGATGAAGTTCATTTTTCTTTGGTTTATCAAATGTTAGAACACATTTTTGCTTTCTATCACTATACCAATTGTGGCTTGCTCCTTCCTTCCAGCCATAAAAACATGGCTCGAAATCCCACTGATAGTCTTGTCTACCTAAAGTAAACTGACCATTTTTACTCCAAATTAATTCTTGCCTTGGACTTAATCCATTATCATTTAAAGCATTTTCAAAATTGATATGTTCACATGTTGCAAAGAACTCATAAAAACAAGCACCAGGTTTTAAGCATTTATTTATATTTGCAAAAGCCTTGGATAAGAAATTATAAAAATCTTCTTTGCTCATATTATCATTTTGAATCTTCATTCCGCTTCCACCTTCATAGTCAACATTATAAGGTGCATCAGTTACACAAAGGTCTGCATACTTTCCATCCATTAATTTATCTACATCATCAGTAGTTGTGTCACCACACATTAGTCGATGTCTTCCGAGTAACCAAATATCTCCTTTTTTAACAAATGACTCCTTATCAAGCTCAGTATCGGCATCAAATTCATCATCTTCAGGTAGTTCTTTCATTTGGTCTAATAAATCTTCAAAACCAAAATCAGACATATCTAATTCAATCTCGCCTAATTCAAGTTTTAATTTATCTAAATCCCATGTTGATAATTCATTGGTTTTATTATCTACAACTCTAAATGCTCTTATTTGATCCTCAGTTAAATCATCGGCTTTAATACAAGGTACTTCAGCAAGTCCTAATTTTATAGCTGCAAGTCTTCTTGTATGTCCACACACAATCACATTATTTTTATCAATTATAATTGGATTTTTAAAACCAAATTCAACTATCGATTTGGCTACTGCATCAATAGCTCCATCATTAATTCTAGGATTATTTTCATATGGCTTAATCTCCGTTATCTTCATTTGAATCACTTGTATTTGGCTCATTTAACCATTCCTCCTTTTGTTGATTTAATCTTTTTTCCATAAGTCTTAATTCATCATATTTATCACTATATTCATTACCAAAGTGCTTAGTTAAAAGATAAATGATAGCTTTATAATTAGGTCCTACCATTTTCTTTACTCTATTTACTTTTCTTTTTTGCTCTCCATTTTTACCACCATCAGTGATATCTTGAGTCTCAGTAATTTCTTCATAACCTAAAGCTAATTTAAGCATTGAATTCATCAATTCCTTTTTTAGTTCTAACTTTGGAAGTGAAAATGCTTCATTAAAATCTGGATATTGTTTTCTTAAAGAAATAATTGTCTTAGGAGTAACTTTTAAAGCTTCAGCAATTTCATTTTTTGTAGCTAGATGCTTTATACTTTCTTTTACGAATTTAATAACATCATCAAGTTCTCCTCTTTCTTTCCACATTTCGTAAGTATCTAATTTTTTCATATCATCACCTCACACTTCTTGTATATTTTTAAATATTGCTTCTAAGCAATTAACAATAATTGAATTACCTGCCATTTTATAAAGCTGTGTTTCAGATACATCGGCTTTAAATGCTTTATCAATATCCTCATCAGTCCATCCCATAAGTCTCCAACATTCTCTTGGTGTAAGTCTTCTTATAGAAATAAGCTCAGTTGGATCATCAACTACAACTGCAATATCTTTATTAGATGTTTTTAAGGTCGGTATACTTTCTCTTTGTACCACTCCACGTTTTGAATCAGCTCGATTAGTATAAATGCCATCACCAACATGAGCTATGGCATAACCTTGCTTTGTATTTTGTGGAACTATAACAACATTATCTTTTTGAACTGTAGTTAAGGTATTTGTATTACCATCCTTTTTTAGTTCTAGCTGTTGCTTATAGTTTCCATCTTCATCCGTTCTTCCTCTTATTGCAGCAGGTATTGGCTCAATAATAAATGTATCTGTAGCTCTTGAACCAGGAGCTGTTGTAATGGTCCAAGCATATTCATCCTTTTTACCTCTTGGTCTAAATCTCAAACCTCTTATTAAGCCATTACGATTTTTCATAGATGAAAAGCAAGTTATAAGTTTTCCACTTAAGAAATACTTATCAGCTACATTTGGCTCAAGTAAATCACCTAGCTTTGTAGTAAGTGGTATTTCATTTGGAAATACATAATCTTCGTTACAATTACGAATTGAGAGTAAAAAAATACGTTCCCTATTTTGAGGAACGTTATAGTTTTTTCCATTCAATACTTTATAGAAGTTTTTGTAACCTAATGATTCAAGGTAGCGACACCACTCATCAAAGTATGGTTTAAATTTTTTAGATATAAGATTTTTAACATTTTCAAGCAGTAAATATTTAGGAAGTTCATCATTTGCTTTAGATACTTCAAGTAATCTTTGAACTTCCCATAGTAAACTACTATGTGTACCACTACCTTTTTCTAATCCTTTCATTCTTCCGCTTAAAGAAATGTCAGTACATGGAAAGGAATATGTCCACATATCAGCTTTAGGTAGTTTTTCAATTTTTGAGATATCTCCTAGATTAGGTGTATTGCCATAAAGTGCTTCATATACTTTTAAAGCATATTTATCAATTTCACTAATTGCTACAACTTCATGTTCAATGCCAGCTCTTTCTAGTCCTTTTCTTTGTGCTCCTATACCTGCAAAAAGTTCAATAACTTTTAACATGGATATAATTCCTCCAATCTTTCAAAGGCATAATAAAAGCCCATGAACTACAACGCTCATGAGCTAATAATTGCTTTATGTATTTTCCTACATTCTCATTTTACCACATGTCTAACTTTTTGTAACTGTCAAGCTACTGTCAATTTTTCAAGCTCATTTAATCTTACTAATGCTCTTCTATGAAGTCTATACATAGTGCTTTCAGAAGTACATAATTCATTTTGAATATAAGCCCAATCATAACACTTAATATATCTTAATGTTATTATTTCAATTTCATCAGTTATCTCAAAGCCTAATAAATACTCATTCAACTTTGTGATACTACTTTGGTACTGTTCTTTTAAAGTTTTAAGTTTGGCTTCACATTCTATTTTTCTATAAATCCATTTAACAAAAGGTGCTTCAAAATTTCTTGTATGATCAACTACTTCATTATCAAATGATTGACCACTAACAGATAATGACATTCTATCACAATATTCAATCATCTCTTTGCAATTAGTAATTTTATCCCTTAAATTTAAAAGTTCTTTTATAATTTTAGGCTTTTCCATCTTTAGCACCTCCTATTCTTGCTTTTACTGCTTTAATAAGTGATGCTTGTGTTTCATCCTTATCTTTTAAAGCTCTTAAAATATCTTCATCAATTGTTCCATCAGTGATAATGTGCTGTACAACCACTGTATCTGATATTTGACCTTGTCTATAAATTCTTCCTATTACTTGCTCATAAAGTTCTAAACTCCAAGTAAGTGAAAAAAATACAATTGTTGAACCACCTTGTTGCAAATTGATTCCATGACCTGCTGAGGCTGGATGAATTAAGCCAACTTGAATTTTACCTTTATTCCATTCTTCAATACTTTCAGTTGTATCTATTTTTGAATATGAAGCTCCTATGTCATTTAATCTTTTAATTATTCTTTCAAGGTCATGTTTAAACCAATAAACTAGTAAAAAGTTTTTACCATTCATTTGCTCAACAATATCTTCTAAAGCATCAAGTTTTCTATCATGAATATTTTGAATTATCTTTTTATCAGTATAAATAGCTCCATTAGCCATCTGGCATAACTTATTAGATAGCACTGCAGCATTGACAGCTGTAATATCATCCTCATCAAGATTTACAACTAAATCATGTTTAAGAAGTTCATATTGTGCTTTTTCAGTATCATCCATATAAACTTTATACTCACTTGAAATAAGCTCAGGCATTTTTAAATGGTCTTTAGCTTTCATTGAAATTGTTATATCAGATATCTTTTCATATATTGCTTCTTCAGCAAAAGGTAATAGCTTATAGGAATAAATGATTACACCATTTCTTTTATCAGGCATAAAATATCTATTTCTATACTCGGTAATGAATCTTCCTAATCTTTTACCTCCATCAAGGATTCTATATTGACTCCACAAATCCATTAATCCATTTGATGTTGGAGTTGCAGTAAGTCCTACGATTCTATCAATTTTAGAACGGACTTGAAGTAAAGCTTTGCATCTTTTAGATTTACCATTTTTAAATGATGACATTTCATCAATAACAACCATTTGATAATTAAAAGTAATTCCTGATGATTCAATTAACCATTGAACATTCTCTCTATTGATAACATAAATATCAGCTTTAGCTCTTAATGATCTTAAGCGTTCCATTTCACTTCCGACTGCAACTGATATTCTAAGGTCATTTAGATGTTCCCATTTCTTACATTCTTGTACCCAAGTGTTTGCTACTCTAATCGGACATATAACTAAAACTTTACTTACATCAAATGAATCAAACATCAAATCATTAATTGCAGTAAGTGTAATTGACGTTTTACCCAAGCCACATTCAAGTAATAATGCAGATATAGGATTATTTTCTATAAAATCAATTGAATATTTTTGATAATCATGTGGATTGTATTTCATCAAGTATCCCTCCAATTTGATTCTCATCATCAAGGACAAATACCTTGAATCCAAGATTTTTAATTTCATTCATAATTTTTATTTGAAGAGGTCTTGGCTTTTTACCTTTTGCCTTAACCTCAACAAATGCTACTTTTCCAAAAGCAATAAGTACTAATCTATCAGGCACTCCGCTACATCCAGGACTTACAAATTTAAGACATAAACCACCTAATGATTTAACTTTTTTAACTAATTTTTGCTCTAAAATTTTCTCATCTGCCATAATTTTTCTAATATTTTTTGTTTTGTAACCGTGTAACCAATGTAACTAAATTTTCCTATATATTTATTCCCTATATGCGTGTATATATAGGTATGTTTTTATATATGTTTTTACGAATTAATTAATATAGAAATTTTAGTTACGTTACAGGCTTTGGTTACAAAATTTATGTCCTTTCATAGTATTTTTGTGGTCCATAAATAGGTAATCTTTTAGTTTTATTGACCTTCTTCCACCCTGGAATTTGCATCATAATAGCTGCAATTGAGAAACTATCACTTCTTGTAATTCTGGTAGGATCACAGCCAAAACATTCACTGAATATTTCAATGCAGGATACACTTGTCCTCTTGGTAGTACCCTTAGGACTTAATGCGTCACCATCAAGGAAATTCCTTCTTTCATAAAGTGCCAAATTATTCCAATTTTCTGGTAGTAATTTATCCAAATAATCAAGTACCATTCCTAATCGATTATCTTGTTCCATTGCTTCCATTTGATGCTTTTCAGCTGCAACTGCAATATCGCCTTCAAGGTATAACTTCTCACCTTGTTTATAGTAGTACATTGCTTCAGCCCAAAATTGGTCCTTAAAGTCTTTATTAAATGACCATGTTCTTTTCTTTTCAGTTTGTTTTAATTTGATAATCCAAAATCTACGGTTACCTGTAATATCACGTAAATATCCATTTTCACCATTAATAGTGGCAATAACAACACACTGCCTTGGATGGCTTTCAACTACACGACCATAAGAAGGTCTATAATTATCGCATTGTGTGGTAACAAATGCTTTGACCTTTTCAATATCTGCTTTTTTCATACCAGCTAACTCACCAATTTCAACACACCAAAAGCCTTGGAGCTTTTCTGCTCCAGTCTTGTCGCTCATATCAGTAAGTGATAAAGCATCAGAGTAATATTCCTCGCCTATCAAATCACGCACGATAGTACTTTTACCTATTCCTTGTGCTCCATCAAGTACAGGAACTGCATCAAATTTAATACCTGGTTCTAATACTCTAGCTACCATAGCAACAAAGGATTTTCTTGTAACAGTCCTTATGTAATCACTATCTTCAGCTTGCATATATTTAATAAATAAATCGTCTATTCTCTTCACTCCATCCCATTTTGGAAGTGTATTTAAATAATCTCTTACCGGATGAAAATGTCTATCAGTCACAACCTTATCAAAGGCTATTTCATGGTTTCTATTTGTAAACTCGCCATATCTTTTATCAAGTAAACATTTAAGTTGTGAGGTATCAAGGTCAGTCCAAAAGCTACTTGTAGTACCTCTTTTCCAAGGAACTTGTCCTACTATTTCAACCATTCTAGCCATTTCGTTATAAGCAAAATTAGCAAAGTCTTTATCATTTTGTAATATCAATACCAAGTTTTCAGATAAATTTTCGACCTCGCCATTTTCCTTAAACTTTAATTTACCTTTCCATTTATTATCCTTTGGAGTATCTTGCTCACTACTTAAGATTTCATCATCATTAAATTCATCTTTAGCCATTTGCTCTTTTTCTTCAGTAAGCATTATCCTTACATTTTCATCTTCTAAAGCAAATTTACACATCTCTTTAAATTGCATTTTCTCACTTAAATCTTTAAATTTATGTGCCATTACAATTTCAAAAGCGTTCATTAGCTTCCCACTTGCAGGGTCAGTTGCATGATGTGAATAGATAAATTTATCCTCATAAACAATTACACCAGCACTTGAATCAGCTGGAATATAATCATATCTATCTTCGTAAGAAGTTGGTTCATAAACATCACTTAAGTATTTTTCAATTACTGTAGATATTGAGTAGCATTTACAAAATGCACCTACAACACCATCAATACTAAGTGGATCTTGTTTCTTATTTGATGTTACATCCCTTACAACTTCCAATTCAGATTTATGTTTAGGCCAAGTAGATACATCGTGCCAATCATCATAACGGTTAAGTATTTCATCAGGATTGAGTACCTCTCCATCATTTACTTCAAACACATATACACCATTAATTGATGTTGATGGCCAATACATCATTCGATTAACTTCAAATGTGGATTTATCCATCATATCAATTCCTAAGTCTTTAGCTACCATACGTGAGACTGCACCATATTCTTCAGGACTAATATCACGTGATAATGGAATGATAAAACGAAGCCTTGGTGCTTCAGGCTTATGTTTATGAGTTGAATATATAAGCCATTTATATTTAGGCAATTTATCTTTGTTAGCTAAAAAGTCATTTGTTACCTCATCCATATCAAGTGTAATCATTGACCTTGAGAGTACATTTTCTTTTTTTCTTCGCTCACCACTTATGTGACCTGCTACAAATCCACCAATATCTTTAATTTTATCTTTGCTACCTTTAGGTAATTTTGCATATTCTTCTACTGTTTCAGATGTTCTAACAGTATTTTTTAATCTTTCAATGAAATCACTCCATTTAACATAGGAGTTCTTCCATTTTACTGAGTTACGACTTGAGCCATAACATATCTTATAATCATTCATGTTATGCTACCTTCTTCCTTTATTTCTGTTATAAAAATCATATAAATGACCTCCTACAACATAAAAAGGAAGTTGAGGTATTCAAATTGGAACCTTAACTTCCTAAGTTTTTAATCTTTTTTATAATACATACATTCATAACCATCAGCTCTAAGTGGCAAATCGCTACACCATTTAGGACTTCTTCCCATCTCGTTGCAAATAAATTCAAGGGAAGTATCCATAAGACATTCAATTACAAGTTCATCATGTATATGCATTACAATGTCATAATTCATCAAATTAGTCATACTATTAGCAAGTACATCTCTTGCGAATGCCTGAACTGCATTCTCAGTTAGTTTGCCTGAGAAGGTATCCGTTCTCGTCCAATGATGTGTTGCATCAAGAGATTCATAAGTTATTTTATTTCTTCCATAATCATCAGTGCTTACTTTAGGTCTTACATAACACATATCTCTTCCACTAGGTAACCTTAAAAATAATAAACCACTTTTATATGTGTACTTTAAACCATGCGTTTCAGCTGATGTTTTATTCTTTATAGCTATTACTGCAACTTTCTCCAAATCATACCATAGTTTAACAATATGAGGATTAGCTGTTCTCCAAGATTTTACTAGTGGTTCTAATTCTTCCTCTTTCATAAAGTCTAAAGCACCCATTGCTTTTAAAGCTCCAACTGACCCACCATAGCCACAACTCAAAGTTGCCTGCTTACCACGTTGCCTTGCATCAGGATCAGTCTTTTTAGTAATTACACGACCCATCATTTTACTAGCTACTGAGGAGTAAATATCTTCATTATTTCTAAAAGCATCAAGTACCCATTCTTCTTTGGCTATATATGCAACAACACGGCATTCAATTGCAGAGTAGTCTGCTACAATAAATTTACATCCTTTTTTAGGAATAATTGCTGTTCTAATAAGCATAGCAAGTAACTCAGGTATATCATCATAAAGCATTTCTAATGCTTCAACATTTCTTTCTTTTACAAGAGCTCTAGCTCCATCTAAGTCAGCAATATGATTTTGCCTCATATTTTGAAATTGAATTAATCTTCCACTCCAACGAAGTGTATGCCCACCAGCAAATTGAAAACAACCTCTAGCTCTTTCATCAGAACATTGAGCATTAATCATTGCCTGATATTTTTTTATTGATGTTTTACTTGTCATAAGTCTAAGTCTTAATACTTCTTTGATTAAAGGATTATTAGATTCATCAATTAATTTTGCTACATCTTTTTTTCCAAGACTATCGATAGCAAGACCATTATCAATAAGCCAACCTTTAAGCTGTAATACCGAGCCTGGATTTTCTAATTTAGTAATATCTTTTAGTTTTGTTTGAAGTTCATTACTTACAATTTCATCAATTGCTATCGCACTCTTAACAAATTCAGTATCAATTAAAACACCTCTATCATTTATCCTTTGGTCTTGAAACCACTCTTGCCATAAAAAGTCAGGCATAGGAAAGGCTTTTATTCGGCTTAATATTTCTATTTCGGCTAACACATCGTATTTGTTATAAAGAGCGAACGTGGCCCATTTTTCGGGGCTATCTTGGGGTTTGTTGCGAGTACGCATACCATTTGATTTTGTTGGTTTACAAGGAAGACAAAAATATCTAATAAGTTCTTTTCCTTCTTTCATTTTAGCATTCTTCAAATTTAATACTGTACTTAACATATCAAGTGATAATGGTAATCCTAGGTACGCACTAGCTACCATTGAACACCTCCATTCTTCTGGTTGTAAATATGTGCCAACAGGCATTCCAAGATATGATGACAAACACACTCTTTCAAACAAGGCATTATGGGCTATTTTAATAACATCAGGACTCGTAATTGCTTCAAGTACATCCCTTGGTAGCTTTTCTCCTTGTGCTAAGTCTATAACATTTACTTCACTTCCATCAAAGGAATAACCAAGTAATAGGATTTCAAAAGATGGATCAGCTGCATAAGGATATACACCACATTCCTTTAAATCTCTTTCACAATATGTTTCAATATCCAAGAACATATATTTCATTTTTTAGCATCTCCTTCATTATAAAAAGGAAGTTTAGATACTTATTTTGGAACCTAAAACCAAAAAAAGATGATTGCAATTAAGCAACCACCTTAAGTTTATTTATTCTAGGAAATCATCATCGCCATCATCTTCATCCTTGAAATCAGATTCAGCTGATGCACGACCACCAAGTCTTTCTCCATCTGCAATTTTTTGAACATTATTAAGTCCACAAGCAATACCTTTTGACATACCAGTATTATAGCAATAGAAGTTAATACTTGCTCTTCCATACATACCTGAATAGATTTCTTCTTCAGGATTTAAAATAGGATTACAAGCTGCATCTACAATACCAGGCTTAGTTTTAGATTTTGCATTGATGAAGTAACTATTTTTATATGCTTCATCTCCTGCTTTATCAATATCACCATCTCTTAATACTGGTCTTAATGATACAAATGGTGGTACAACCTTACCATTTCCTTTTAATTTATTAGCTCCTTCTTCATAAGCAGCTTGAATGGCAGCCTTAACCTTATCTAAGGTATATGTGTCGTCCTTACTAATAATAAGAGATACACTATAGACAGGTTCAGCTCCTTCAACAGGACTCTTTGGTGCTAATAAATTTGCGTAAGAAAATCTTACTTTCTTTGATGTTACTACTTTTGTTGCATTTTTCATAATTTTTATATTCTCCTTTATTCTTTCACATTTTTAAAATCATCAACTGCTAGATTCATTTCAGGACGTTTGTCCTCAATACTTACAAGGGTAGGCTTTCCTTGAGGTTTATAAATATATTTATTTAATAACTCTACAAATTTTGCCTTTCCTATTAATTTAGTCATATCAGTAATACTTAATAACTTTTTATCATAAGGATCATAACCTGCATCGGATACAACCTTTGCAACTTCTTCCTCAGATTTAAACTTACGATTACTTCTACCTTCAACCAATTTGTACTTAGACCACTTCTTACCTTTTAGAGCTTCATTTAAAGCATATTCTTTTATTGAATTACCCCATTCTACTAAATTGTCAATTTTACCGATGATATCTTCAATTTCATCATCATCAAGCAAATCAGCAGGTTTAAACTCATATGAAGCAAGTTGTAAATTAGCTAAGGCTCTAGCTGTGCACTTAATCTTACATTTACAAAATCTACAATGGTCTCCTGGTACAAACTCACCTTTTCCTTCATAGGCTAATTTAGCTCTTGGAACAAGTACATTATTAGCCCATTCTATGAGCTTGTCTTTTTCCATTTCATAAGTGCTAATATTAGCAATACGAGGTTGAAAGATTGTCATGGATACTGTGTTAATGTTATATAAACAATCAAGCAAATTTAATGCTCCTAATGCATATAACTTCATTTGAGGATTTTCATAGCTATCCACTTTTACTCCTGAGCCGTTTTTGTAATCAATTATATGGATTATACCATCGGCTACAATAACACAGTCTCCTGTTCCATATCCTTCAGGAACATAATTTGAGAAATCTAGTCTTTGTTCAACCAATACCACAGGGTCTTTACAAGTCTTTTTGATTTCTCCTAAAATATCTAAGATGTACTCAACATAAGCATCACTTGAGTCTTCCATCTCTTGTGTGATTTCAAAATCTTGAGGTAATTTTTCATCACATGGTAAGCCTAACGCTTTACATAGTTTAATTTCACACATCAAGTGAACCATTGAGCCTTCTAAAGCATAGCTACTAGTTACATCTTCGAAGTTCTCAGATAATCTAGCTGATGGTGTACATTCAAGCCACCTATGAGATCCGGAAGCGGATAATATTGCATGGGAATTTGTAGCCATTACAATTCCTCCGCTTCTTTTAGTAAAATCTCATATTCACTAGGATTGACTTCTGATAACTTATTAGCATTATGCTTTTTAAGCAAAGCCTTAACATCGGCAGTCTTTCCATCTCTAGATTTTTCTGTTAATAGTTTTCTAACATCTTCTAAGGTAATAGTAGGTTTAACTTCCACCTTAGGCTCTTCTACCTTTGCCGTTTTAGTTTCCTTAATCATTTCACGAGCTTCAGTAGCTTCTTTAATGATATTAGCTAATACTGCATCTAACTTTTTTAAATCTTTAATCATGTTTATCTGTCCTTTCTTGAAGGCTCGTACTTTTCAAAACGACAATCTTAGCAAATAAAGAAATCAGATATAACAGCTCCTCAATAGCCTCTATCTTTTGTGGTTCATTTTTACTTACTTTTTCCATATTGCATCCGCCTTTCTGTAGGTTCGAACCTTACATCTTTAAAAGGAAGTTGGAATATGCAATTTGGAACCTTTGTTTAAAAATTTATTTTAAGATGTACTTAATTAAATAATCTCTTTCTTCATCAGTAGCATTTTGACCTACCTTTTTTAAAACATTATTAATAGTTTTTTCGATAGCTTTATGGCTTACACCATAAATGTCCCCTACTGCTTGAAGGGATAATCCATCTTTATATCTATAACGAACCTTATTGTATTGCTCATCAGTTGATACCTTACGAATAAGTGTCCATAATAGTTCTTTTGCTTCTTCAATTAAAGTAATTTCAAGTGGTGTATCATCAATATCAGTAGGTTCAAAATTATGATCTTCACGAAGAGAATCCAATGATACTAATGTTCCATTCTTACACTTGTTGCATAAACTACAATCGTTCATACAACGCTTATAACCACCTTTGCCATTTGGTATTAAACAACGCTTAGCTAGTTGTTCTCTTTTCCATTCAGCCCAGATTGGTCTTTTGTATAAAATATAATCATGACGGTCAACATAAATTTTTTTAATTACATTACCTTCATCATCTTTAAATTCAATATAATAATTTCTTTCAGCGGTCTTTTTACTTAACTCCGCTTCACTTAAGTCTTTAGAATGAAACTCCTCATCATTGCTTAATGTATTAGCTTCATTTTCATATTTCTTTATTTCATCTGTATAATCTTTATTAGACATTATGTAGCTCCTTCAATTTGAAGGCAGCTGCCATAATTCATGCTTAATACTTAGTTGTAGATACTGAACTATGGCAGTGCCAAAATCCAGCTACACTTCATCCACCTAAGTGAAAGCTTTATAAATTACCAATAAGATATGGATGGACAACTAAAAGAGTCTAGAATTTTTAGTTGTTTCTTACTGGTATAAAATTATTTATAGCTATCAAAGTTTACTAACTATGCTATAATTTACTTAATTACTCATCTTCTGATGCAAGTTCATCTGCTTTAAATAACTCCCATGAGTTAATAGTAAGATTCCCATCGGCATCAAAAGCATCAGGTTCAAGTTTTCCACAATCTGGATTTAAATCTTTGCTCTTCATTTTGTTGCTCCTTTCTTTTTCCCCTAATGCCAAAGAGAATTTTTTTCAAATTAGTAGTCAAAATATTGAGCATTCTTGCTGATCAAACAAGCAATATTACTGACCACAACTCTATTAAAACACAACCTTTATGAATAATCAGTAAAGCTAACTTGCCACAACCTGCCATAGACCTGCCAAATCTTTCAAAATAAAAAAAACTCCACTTTTATGGAGTTAAAATACGCAAGATTGTAATTATTTCCAATAAATGTTATAATTTAATTTAAGGAAACAATAATTGCTATCACATCATAGGGAGGTATTATGATTTTTTCATATAAAAAATTATGGAAGTTACTAATCGATAAAAAAATGTTAAAAAAGGATTTAATTAAACAAGCAAAAATTAGCCCAACTACTATTGCTTCTATGTCAAAAGGCAAATCAGTTAGTTTGGAAACATTAGCTAAAATTTGCATTGTTTTAAATTGCGAAATTGGTGATATTGTAGAATTAGAAAATATATAATTGAGGTGTTAGTTTGAATATTTTATGTTTGGGTACATTTTTAAAAATTGTAAAAGAAAATAAAGGAAAGACATCAAAACAAGTAGCATTAATTACTGATATTCTTAATACTGTACAAAAAGAAGATTGGTATAAAGATGATTCTTTTCAAGGTGGTCTTATTTCTGGAAGCAAAAATTTAGCAAATTATGAAAAGATAATATCATCTGATAAAAATGATTTAATTAAAGCTTTTGAAACAAATGTTAAACCATATTTTGATACTGATGCTCAAAAATTAATTATTCTTTGCTTAAGAGACATAATTAAAAATGATTCTATGGATGCTTTAACAAAAATAGGCTTTGAAGATGAAGGTTATACAAAACAAGATATTTTAAATAAGCAAGTTTTCCCTTTTGCGGAATTTTTAGCTAACGTATATTATTTCTGTACTACTGCACGTGATAATAGAACCTATAACGATTACTTAAAAAGGATATCAAACAAAGATGTGATTGCTTATATTGAGTCTTTTAGACCCTTTATTAACGATATTCAATTAGAAACCAAAACAACGCATATTTATTCAAAAGTTAAGCTGACATTAGACCCTAAGCCTTTTAACGAAATATTCAAAGAAATAAAAACAAATAATTTATCAATTCCAAATAATAATCATTTAAAAATGTATTGCTTAGATGTTATAAATTCAAAATTCGACTATAATAGATTACAGGATTTTATTGCCAATAATATTGGTAGATACATTTATTCTCGTGCTATGAGAAATAATTATAATATTTCACTTGAATTAGGTTCATTAACACTTAAAGCCATAAGAGCATATAAAAAAAGAATCCAAGCAACACCAACAATAAATCATTTCAATGAAATTATACTTTATTCTTTTTTGGAGTGTGTACTTGGTGCTCCTAAAATTTTTTCAAAAATGGAATTACAAAATAAAAATGGTACTTATGAAAGCAAAACTTCTGGAATTCATATATTAACATTAAAGAAAAATGAATTACCTTTTAATCAACTTATTTTTGGTGCAACTGATACTGTTGATTCTTTAACTGAGGCTGTAGATAATGCATTTAATCAAGTTACTACTATTGTTAATCATATACCAGAGGAAATGGAATTTATCGAGGATACAATTTTAAGTGAGGAATTTGATTCAGAAACAAATAAATCTTTAGAAGATTTAATTATTCCAAAGAAAGAAAGTAATCTTAACAAACCAGATAGAGCATTTGGTATATTTTTAGGATACACTCCAAATATTGAAAAAATATATTCTAACGATGAGTATATTGAAAAATTAATAGTTAAATTAAATGAAGATATTGACCATATTGAAACTTATATTAATAATAAAATTGAAGCATTAAGTTTAAAAAATTATTCATTTTATATTTATATTTTACCATTTGATAATGCTTCTATTGATCATGATGAAATAATTAAGAAAGCATTGGAGGTATAACTATGAAGCCTAGATACGCAACTCTTGGAGAATCAATTTTCAGTAAAATTGAAGATAATGAATACCTCCAAGAACTATATCAAACGATATTATATAATTATTCAATGACATTATTAGGTATTCCTCAAAGAAAACAGCCAATGAATAAAGATCATGCACTTCGTTTTGCAGATATTTTATCAAAGTCATCTGGCAATATAAACTCAGAAAAGCATCGTGCTTGGGCACAAGAAATTGTGGCATTAATGAACACAATATATCCTAATGATGCAAAAATTAAAGCTTATGCTTCTTCTATTTTAACAAGTATAGGTAATTACAGAGGGTTGCAATTAATAAAAACAAAATATAAAAACACATCCTTTTTAGATGAACTATATTCTAGTTTTGATTTAGATTATTTAGCAATACCATATCAAAATAATAAATATTTTTTTCATCCACAAAAAGAAATATTTGACCATCTTGAAGATACTACTTTTAGCTATTCAGGTCCGACTTCAATGGGTAAATCATTAATAATGAGAATGTTTATTAAAGATAAGATTTGTAATTTCTATAAAGGGAATTTTGCAATAATTGTACCAACTAAAGCTCTTATTAGTGAAATTTCTACAAATATCATCAACGAGGATTTAAAGGAAGAATTAAGCAATAAAAATTATAAAGTTGTCACTTCAGGAAATTCTTTATTTTTTAAACACATGGATAAAAATTTTATTATGGTAATGACACCAGAAAGATTGCTTTACACGCTAATTACATTTCCTGAATTATCTATTGACTATCTTTTTATAGATGAAGCTCATAAAATTTCAGCATTTGATGGTCGAAGTGCTTTCTATTTTAAAGTAATCGATATGCTAGTACAAAGAGTTCATAAACCACATATCATTTTGGCTTCACCTAATATACCAAATCCGAATGAATATTTTAGAGCATTACCTAGTGAGCAATTAGAAAATGCGTATTATTTAAGAACATCATTTTCTCCAGTAAGCCAATTAAAATATATTTTAGATACTGAAAAAAAAGAATTTTTATTCTATAATGAACGTTCTAAAAATAAAAATCCTTTTGAAAAATTATTTGATTTAAACCCAAATGATACTACTAGTTCTCTTATTCGAAAATTAATTAATAAAGATTTAAATAAGTCTAATATTGTATATTGTTCTGGAAGAGATAAAGCTGTTAACCTCGCACGAGAATATGCTAGTGAAATACTACCATTGGAAATTCAAGAGCTTAAAGATTTAGCTAAAGAAATTCGAGATGATATTCATACAGATTATTACTTAGCAAGTTTAGTTGAACGTGGTGTTGCATATCATGTAGGATATTTACCACAATATATCAGATTTAAAATTGAAGAATTATATAGGCAACGTAAAATAAAAACTATTTTTTGTACTCCAACGCTTATTGAAGGAGTTAATTTACCAGCAGATAATCTAATAGTAATTAGTTGTCGATTAGGAAGTAAAGGCAATATGAATGCTGTTGAGTTTAAAAATTTATTAGGTAGGGTTGGAAGAATTGAATACAATCTATATGGCAATGTATTTATAATTCGTGATTCTAAAATGGCCGAAAAAACAATTAAAAATCTACTAACAAAACCTGTAGAAGATCAAAAAATAGCTTTACTAGATGAACTACCTTATACAGCGAGAACTTATATAATAAATCAGTTAACAAATGGCTCTTCTCAGTTCTATTCACTAGAAGGTCAAACTGAAGAGGAATATGATTTAATGCGAAAAACCGGTTTAATTCTTCTAAAAGATATTTTAAATGATAGGAATAGTGTTATAAAAAAACAATTTACACCTCTATTAAATGATGAAAAAATAACTGCTATTAAAAAATCATTTACTTCTTCCATTAATGGACCAGAGCCTGATGATGATATTAATGTATCAATAGACCAAACTCAAAATTTGATAAATGCAATTAATAATGGTCTAAAATATCCTGATTTAATAGATAATAGAGTTGATTATTATTCACTAAGGGAATTTTTATGGCAAATGTCACAAATATTCAAATGGAATAAATATGAAAAAGAAACATTAGGAAATGGTAATAAAATAGATTATTATGCTGTTATTCTATCTAGATGGATGAATGGCTATGGTTTAAATTTGCTATTAATAGATACTTTAAACCACAATAAAGGCAAAGAAATTTACATTAATAGAAATAGAGTGCTATATAATGGCTCTCAAGAACATAAAAATTATATCATTGGTGATACTTTGCAAATAATTGAAAATGTTATTTTATTTAGCATTGCAAACTACTTTTTAAGATTCTCAGCTGAATATAAAAAAATTAAAAATAATAATCAACCTTTCGCAAATGATTGGTATGAATACGTTGAATATGGATCAACAAATCCAATGACAATATTTTTTCAAAGGAATGGTCTAAGCAGAGATACATCAGACTATATAAGAAAACATCCTGAATATTTATGTAGAATGGGTGATAGCTATAAAATTAAAAGGTCAATTCTTAATTGTCCAAAAGATTCTATTCGTGATGAACTAAATGACATCCAATTTAATATTCCAGAATTATTTATAGATTAATAAAAAGGTTATCAAAATATCATAATAAATTTGATAACCTTTTTTTAGTACTTTATTGTCTTGAAAAAATATTGTTTAAACTCAACTTTGCAAACTTTGCATTTATAATTTGGGTTCTTATAATCAATTTCGAGATCTATATATTGTGGTTTATCTTTCCTTGTTTTAAAATCAGATAAGCTTAAAGAATTAGCAGGTATATAAAATAAATGTAATTCTCTTTTATTGCTATCATTAAGTATCAAATACCAATTTAAATTAATATAACCTGTATTAGGGTTAGCCCAATAATTTTTTTGGTTTTTATTAATTTTTGCAACAGTATATACAGCATCTTGATTGATAAATTTATTTTTTTTCAAAAATTCAATCAATTTTAATGATGGACTTTTGCCACCAGTAATTAAAGCTTCAGCTAGCCAATCAGGAATATCATTTTCAGTAGGCTGAATAACTTTATTGGTCTGATTAGTATCTTTTAACTTAATGGAATCCGAATGGATATTACCAATTGAAAAATTTAGTCCATCAAAAGCATAATCTATTTCTTTCTTAGAGTATTGATTACTAAAATATTTTTTTAATTCTTCAGTAATCAATTCATTTGTAATATCTCTTCTTATTGCATTAACATTATTTAAAAAGTTAATTTTATTTTCAATAAAACTAGTAAAGTTAGTTTCATCAAATAAATCATGGTCAAGTTGGTTTACAAATAATTCGCCATCTTCATTATTTTTTTGAAAAGATATTTCAATTTTCAATTGTTCATCATCATTTTTAAAATAATCATATCTATACAAATAAATATGGTCGCATATGAGTATACCAAATTTCAATTTTTCTTGTTTTAAATAACTAAATAACTGATTTTCATATGCTTTAACTAATTTTGTCTCTTCTGTTTTTAGCTCTACTGCACATACTTCTCTTCCATTTTTACATAGAATTATATCTGGTATTAAAGCTCTTGTGTTTGAACCAATTGGGATTTTTTTCTGAGGTATTATTTCTCCATCAAAAGAAGAATAACCAAACTTTTCTGATAAAAGTTTCTCCCACAAATGCTGTATATCTACTTCTTGCTTATTTTTGTGTGAATCAAATTGTGAAACAATAATATTCCACGTTTTCATTGGATCTTTCACACTTAAGCACCTCCTAATACTAATAGTATAATCAGATACAGTATACCAGAAAAAATCCATTTTTTACAGATATTATATCAAAAAAAACAAGTATTTGCTAAAAATTTTCAGGCAATTTAACCCATGTAATAGCACCAATAGGATGTTTATATTTTTTAGGCACATCATATTTATTTGGATTTTTCAAAACATATGCATAAGTTATTTTATATGGCAACTTATCCGCCGGTAGTTTTCCATTATCTTTTCTATAAGTCCACTCATTATATTCATCTAAAGATAATTTCTTTACATCAACAATGTCAACAGTACCTAATGCTAGTCCAGAGCCACTTTTCAAGAGAACTATTGTACCTCTAATATGTGTATTTTGACCTCTAAGTTCTAACCTCTTTTTACCAGACAAGATATCATCTATATATGGTGATTTTATTACTAATCCATGCATTTTATTCATACTCCTTATCATCATTTACTTTATAAAAATATAATGATGCAAATGAGCAATAAGGTGAATATTTTTTTCTTAACATTTCAAATCTTTTTTTACTAAGTGTTTTAAAACCTTTAGCTTTCATTATTCCATTACGCAATGCTACATCATCATAACTAAAAATGTTATTTTTTCCCAAAGAAAATAAGGATATCATTTCGGCTGTCCATAAACCAACACCTTTTATTTGTCTTAAATAATTTATAATTTCATTATCAGAAAGATTTTCCATATACTTAAAATCATATTTACCAATACTATAATTAAAAGCAAACTCTAATATATAATCTGCTTTTGAATATGAGATACCACAAGTTCTCAATTGCTCACGATTTAATATCAATAATTTTTCTGAGCAAACATTTCCATCACAAAGAGATATTATTCTTTTTTTTATAACATCAGCAACTTTTAGTGATAGCATTTGACTTACAATATGAAATACAATTGTAGAAAAAATATCAGAATCATCTTCATATTTAATTAAGCCATATCTATTGAATAATTTTTCAAATATTATATCTTTTTTTTGTAAAGTAAGAATAATATCATTTGTCGTTTTTATTCCCATCTTCAGGGTTCTTCTCCATATCCGATTTCTTTAATGCTTTTAAGATTTCTGTAGCTATTAATTTAATCACTGGAACTGATACAGCATTTCCTGCTTGTTTATATAAATAAGAATCAGGATAAATTCTACCTTTATATTTTACAGGCATAACAAAACCATTTCCAACTGGAAATCCTTGAAGTTTTAGTACTTCTTCTGGCATTAGTTTTCTTATACCATAATTATCTAATATTAACGGAACGTTATGACCACCTGTTCCCATATTTGCTGTTAATGTAGGACAAACATTACTTTGATTTTTTCTTACATACATTCCTCTTCGTAATTGATAAAATTGATACTTTTCAGTAATTTCTTCCTGAATATTTATTCTAGTTTCTTTCCTTTCGCTTTCATTTAAGCTATCGTATTCTTCTTGTTCAACAAAATAATGAGGATATCGCTCTTTAGTGTAATAATATTTATCGGGTGCTTTTTTACTATAATCAATAATATTCTTAATTTGCTCTTCTCTTTCTTCTTTTGTATAATGTTTTTTAAAATCATCTAAATGGTCAAACATTGTAAAATTATCAGCATCATTTCTATCTCTAAAACAAATTATATAAATTCTCTCTCTATTTTGAGGAAGTGCACTATAATCCATTGTATTTAAAACACATTCTTTTACGATGTAACCTTCATGTTCAATTGCACCTTTAATAACATTATAAGTGTTTCCACTATCGTGGGCTTGTAAATTCTTAACATTTTCTAAAAATAAAACTCTTGGCTTTTCAAACTTCTCGCCTAATAATTGTACTGTTTTAATTATTGATAAAAACAGATTACCTCTTTCATCCTCAAAACCCTTTTGATAGCCAGCAATACTAAAAGCTTGACAAGGAAATCCACCATTAAGAATATCTATTTTTTCTTCTAAAAGAGCATCCTTTAAAGATTTATAATACTCTTCATTTTCTTTATTTTTTGAAGGATCTAAAACACAATTTATATCTCCTTCAAGTAATTTATGTTTGTAGTTTGTTCTATAAGTTTCACAGGCATATTCATCAATTTCATTTGCCCAAACAAGCTCAAATCCATCATTTTCATCTTGAGCGGATTCAATTCCACGACAAATACCGCCAATACCTGCAAACAAACTTCCTACTTTATATCTCATAATAAAGCCTCACTTTCGTCTATACATTACCTCAATATATCAATATTATCCAGTAATAATTAATTAGTATTAATAATCTTTTTTAAATGCTCAATTAACATTGGCGTATGATTAGTTAAGTATTTAGTACATTCTTTTTGCATAAAATATTCAACCCCATTATTACCATCACGCTCAAGTGTTGCATATTCAATAATATATTGCTTCCCATTCTCAAGACAATACCCATTAAATGAACAGTCTTCTCTTGTTGCTTTAATAACAATCGAATTAGAATTAAAAGAACATATTTCAATTGCATCAATATTTGTTGCTGAAAAATCAACAAATTTGGTTTTACTTTTTTGGATATTTGTTTTATCATACCATGCATCAGTATATTCAAAAATATCATTAATTCTTTCACTTTTTTTTGAAAAGTTTGACAAATAAAAACCAGTTGATGATTTAAGCATTAATTTTCTTGGTCTAATATCTTTTACTCGCCTTGGGCCTATTCCTCCTGTACAGCAAGTAGCTTGCTTCATAAAATCCGCACCAGTAGTTACTGTTATTAATTTAACATTTCCAATCTCATCATTCGAAAAATCTATATTAGAAATGCTTTTAATTTTTCTCTTTGGATCATTTTTTATAAAAGCATCATCATCCATTTTTAATTGTTGAGCAATCTGATTATTTAATAATTCTTTATCAAAAAAAGGTACTAAATAATCTATTCTTAGTTTTAAATCAGCCAAAACCAAATATTCTGAATCATAATCCTGATTTCTTAATGAAACCATTTGATCTTTTGCTTTAAATGTTTTGACTTCAATTTGTGGCATTTTTTCTATTGGTTTCCATTTTTCATCAAACACTACAAATGGTATTGTTCGACCATCGACTTTTAAGCCAAATAAATCGGGTGCAATCCCTGCTTCTTTACTAGATGGTTTATATAAATAGTAATCTTTAATAATTTCAACATTTCTTTGTGTTTTAATTAGAGGCAACAAAACTTTATCAAATAAAACTTCTTCCGATAAACTATTTATAAATCTATCAAATATTCCACCCATCGAATCACTTTTTGATGTCAAAGCTCCTTGCATTGTATCGCCATTATGAGATTGAACTAAATTAACAATAAAATATACTCTTTTTAAAATATCTTCTTTAACTATTTTTGGCATATAAGCTCCTATATCTTTTTAATTTTATTATTAGTTAGCATATACTGAGTTCCATTAATGTTATGATTTAATATTATATCTTTAATACTAATTCTAGGTCTTCTAGCCTGGTTAGACTGGTCAGTAATTGTTTGATTTGAATTTACATGAGCATTTATAACATATGCTATGGGAATATCATAAACTTTGAATTTTCCATCTCTTTCACCATCATTATAAAAATCAACAAAAATCAATTTATCAAATTTTGATCTAGGGCCAAAGGAAGTTAGATCTTTTTCCGTGCTACAAGCTTTTACTTGAATTTTATCACCACTATTTGGATCAAAACAATCAAATGATGTTGAGATTTTTTTACCATTGGCAGAAATTGATTTTTGATTTAAAAATACGTATCCATTCAAAATAGCCACAGCACATTCAGAAATTGCTTCCGGTATATTTGTAGTACGTTTTTTCATTGCTTCCAATGATTCGCATAATTTTTTCCATTTATTATAAACATTGAATAGATTAGGACAATCAGAATTATCATACTTAATATATTTAATTCTTTTATTTATAACTGAACCACTATTATCTTTAATATTAACAAATTCATTATCAAAATTTCTCATTTTAATCCTCCAACAAATCGATTGTTAAACAAGGTTTAATATCATAAGCTTTTATCAATTGGCTTTTCATAGAAAAACGTGGTCTTCTACCTTGAAGTTGCTGATCATGAAAAGTCTCACCTTTTTTTGCATTCAATACTAATCCACTAAAATCTCTATCAATTTTATAAAAAACAACTTTTCCATCTACTTTTCCATTTGGAGCAAAATCAACATAATATATTTCATCCCATGTAGATGTTGGACCAAAAGAAGTACAATCATTAGGTATAGAAGCAGATTTCACTTGAATTCCAGCATGTGTATCAAGTGAAACACAATCATATGAATAAGCTGTACCATTTGTTCTTATAGCATTAAAAAAAATACAAAACAAAGCTTCACTAAAAACATCAGGAACATTCAGTCCTCTTCCACCCAATGGTTTTAATTTTGCATTAATTGCAACCCAGTCTCTAAATATTTCTTTAAGTTTTTTATAATCTTCCATATCAAACTTATCGCCTTCAACGACTAATCCATTTCTAAGCTTAATTTTTACTTTTTCCATACAAAACCAACTCCAAATCCTATTATCATATTCATTAACAACTAATTATGACTTAAGTAAATATGCCATAAATCGACAATATAAATTATATCAAAAAAATAGTGTTTGGTCTAGGCTAAATAATCTTAAGTTACAATAAAAAACAAATAATAAATAGTTTTTTGTGCTGATAAAAGTTTTTTATGCAAGTAAAAGTTTATTGTTCTAAATAACTATATCTATTAGTTCACTTATTTATGTTTTAGATTATGACTCAATTCACTAATGCACGGATTTAAACTACGGATTCAAGCACAAAAAAAGGTTTGAAACAGTATTTTCTACTGTATCAAACCATTACTTCTTATATGGTGCCGGGAACAGGGCTCGAACCTGCGACCTACGCGTTACGAGTGCGTTGCACTACCAACTGTGCTATCACGGCAGTTTATAGCATAAAAATGCTATAAATTTTATGAAGGTAAATTATTATTTTCTGCTTCCTCTAATTCAATTTCATCAAGCATCTTTGAGGTTTCACTCAAATCATCTACAACCTTTTGAGCCATTTCTTTGTAGAATTTTTTTCTTTTGCCACAAGCTATTTGTAAAAACATTTTTTCTTTTTCTTCTGTATCAAGTTCTATAATTGTTCTTCTTTGTTTATGAAGAGCATCTAAGATAACTTGTTCGAATTCTTCCTTAGATATTTCTGTAGGTGGGATAAAATTTGCATCATCAACTACATCATACTCTTTAAAAATATAACCACAATCATTGCAAAATAATGTCATTCCATGAAGCTCGAGATTTTTCAAATATTGTTCATCATTATATAAATCATAAACAATAGCTTCATTAAGAATTTGTTTAAGTTCAAGAGGCATATCCTTCTCGTTTTCCTTCATTATTTCTTTAAGTTCTATTTTTAGTTCATTATAGTCTCTTTCTTGCTCAATGTTTGTCGAATGACAAAAAGGACATCTATACATAAAAACCTCCGTGAAACAAGATAATTAAGCTTTAATTTTAATTAAAAGAAAACGTCTCTTGCTTTATCCTTAATTTCTTTAGATGCAGTAAATGGAATTCTTGTTGTATAACCTTGCTTTGCTGCTACAATCATCTTTGTTGGCCATTCTTGAATTGCTTTATTCCATTGATATACACTATCATTATATACCTCACGAGCAGCTGTAATTTCACGTTGAAGGTATGAGTTTTGTTGCATTGCATCAGCAATTTCTTGATGAGCCTTTAAATCAGGATAATTTTCGAATGCAATATTAATTTTTCTTGAAACGCCATCAAGAGCACCAGAAAGTTCATTTCTTGCTGCATCATCAGCAACATTACCAGAACGATATTTTGCAATTTCTGAGAAGGTTGTTTTATCAAGATCAATTGCTTTATCAAGAAGCTTAGCACAGTTTTGTAAAATAACAACTCTTTGTTCAAGATAATTATCAATTTGTGAAGCATTATGTTGAATCTTTTGTTCAAGCTGACGTAGATACTTAGCTGCGTTAATTTTCTTAATTAAGAAAACAACACCTGGAATAATACATAAGCACCATAAAATTACTTCAAAAATTGTTGAGCCAACGCCTACCTTAACAGGAATTTGCTTTTGGATAACATTAATATCCTTACCCTCTTCATTAACAGGGCCAGTCATTTCATCTAATTGATTTGCCATATTATTCTTTTTCTCCTTTTCTCGCAAGTAGCGAATTAAATTTTAAAGATGAATTCTCATCTAACTCTTTATCAAGTAAGACAGAGAATAATCCTCTTTCGTATATTATAGCATTATTTTTACTATATTGTGACATAAATTGTGAAAATTCACTATTATTTTTTTCTTTTAAGTATTCATTCTTTCTAAGCTTAGTATTTTTAGCCTCCATTAAGGTGTTTTTTACAATTGGAATATATTCATACCAAACTACAGGTACAGCATGCATTCTTCCATCGCCACCAAGTTTTGATACAACAGTTGTTTGTTTTACAGCTTTAAATGAATGTGCTTCAATTGTAACTTGATCTGACTTTCCGTTTTTAGCGTCAAACTTAGTCTTTATAATCAAGCTTGTAGAGCTTTCCGGATGTTTAAGCAAATCCTTATCAAAACGATTGGCTAATGATTCATGCTCATAGCTTGTTATATTAGCTCTGTATGGAGTATTATAAATATACTCTTGTGTTTTAATTTGCTGATAGCTTGGTATAGCTAGCAATGGTGCTAAATCAAAGTATAAGCTTTGATAATATTCATCGTTAAATTCAACGAAATTCTTCTTAGCTTCATCAACATCAAAGTGATGAAAAATAGACATATCTGGATTATAATCAAAGTTTTGTGAATGGCTAGAAATAATATAATTTAATTTCTTATGCTTGTAAAAATAAAAATCATCACCGTATGGTACCTTACTTTTTAATAAATCAAGCATATTTTTTTGAGCAAGTGGGGTAAATAACAGTCTAAACTCAACCTCATTATCTCTATCATCACCATTAAATAATGCATCAAATTCATTGTTAGCCATTACCGTAAAGTTTTCGCCATTCTTAGTAGCTTTTTCTTCCTTCTCCTCAAGCTTTTTAGTCTCACGCTTTACATACTTTTCAAGCTGACGTTCATTCATACCATTAATATTTGTTGGTTCATGACCAAATGATAGGTTTGGAGCGGCATCACAGCCATAAATCAAACGCGTATCATAATAATAGTCAGGTGCCGGCTTAGTAACACTCGCTGTTAACGTTTGCGAATGATGAACTGTTCTTGTACCATTTTTACTACGTTCTATTGTAGTCCAGTGAATGACAATGGAGCCAGTATAAACTTTTTGAACCATTTGCATATTAAAAGTATTAACAATTACAAATGGATTTCCAACAATTGAACCAGAAACAACGTAATTAACTGAAGTATTAGGATCAGTAACCTCGCCTAAATTAAACTTTTCATGTAAATATTCATACTTATCCGCATCAAAAATATCATCAAGTTGAATTAAAGGTGATGTATGTTCAATAATTTCTGATGTCATATAGTAATCATAAAGACTGTTAAGAGGAGCCATCTGATTATAAGCAATTACTTTTAAGTCAGATGCTTTTTTATAGAACTCTTCTTTTTTTCGCTTGCGTTCTTCAATTATTTTATTAATTTTTGTAAAAACTGCAACAAAAGAAAAAATACCAAGTGCAAAAATAGCAATTCCTAAAACAATAAACAAAGCGCTTGAACTCTTAACGCCACTAAAAGCCATAGCTAAGCCTGAAATTAAAGCAGCAATGCCAACAATTACTAATAAGATTTTTATACCCCTAACACTGCCTTCTTTTTTTTCATAATATTGGCCTTGTTCAAACTCATTCTTATATTTTTTTATCGTTTCCCGATTAGCATTCGCATCAATTTTAGATTCTTTAACTAATTCTTCAAAATATTTTTCTCCATTTTCATGTTGAAGTTGTTTAAATTTACTATTAAACATTTTTAAGGGTTCTAGTATTGAATCATCCTTCATATTCATCCCTCCTTCCTTAAATTATAACATTTTTTAACAATTTTTAAACTACCTATTTATATCAATTAATACATATTCATTAAAAATACAAGTGTTATAAGGTATAGCCCACTGAGAAATACCTGATGAAACAATAAATGTTGTGCTATCAATTGTTTTTATTCCATAAGTTTGATCATTTGAAGCCATTACAATAAAATTAATCGGAAATAAATTACCACCATGTGTATGACCAGATAAAACTAAATCAGCCATATCTTTTTCATTTGCATAATCATTAGGCTGATGGTCAAGCATAATAATATACTTATCCTTAGAGATATTCTTAGTAAGCTCTAAGGCCTCCATCCTTCCTTCAAAAGATCTATCATAACGGCCAACAAGAACATAATTTTCTGTTAAATTATATACCTCGTCATGTAAAATAATCACATTATTTTTTAAAAGCTCATCATATAAATCATCAAGACTAAAGCCTCTGTAATTAGAATTATAATAGCCTTTATCATGATTTCCTAAAATAAAGAAAACACCATATTTTGTTTTAAAGTTGCCAAGAGCTTTACAGGCTCCTATCATATCACTTTTTTTCGTCTCATCATCAACAAAATCACCAACAATAACTAAAAGATCAGGATTAGTTTTTTCAATATCAGAAAGTCGTTTTGAAAAGCTTTTACCATCTAATGTGCAGCCTAAATGAACATCCGTTATTTGAGCAATTCTTAATGATTCATCTGTTTTATCAGTTTTAAGATCATATTTAGTTTCAAAGATATGAAGGCTTAATACAAATAAGGCAATACTCATTATGACGGCCGTAAAGCCTAAAACAATACCATTTAAAACATTTGCATAAATTATTTTACCTTTATTTTTTATTCTTACAATTAAATTAGCAATCATATAAAAAAGCATTAAATGCACAACAAAAATAGCTACACCACATAAATAAAAGATGGCTACTATAATAAAAGGAAGACACATAGCTAAAGGTACTAAATAATTATATGGCTTCTTTTTATTTTTAATAAATGAAAAACGCTTAAATTGAAAATATATGTATATCAAACATAAAATTAATAATATCCAGACCATGAAATTCATAAAATCACCACGTCAAAATTATACAACATATTTCCTTTTTTTTACATTATTTTTCCAAAAAACAAAAAAAGACTGAAGCTTCAGTCCTTAATTTTCAAATGTGTGGGAATACCTATATTGATACAATTTGCGTACACCGTAAAATAAAGTATAGAAAACTATAGAATTCATACACTTCAGCCCTTACGGTT
>ENA-ORNR01000068-ORNR01000068.1-human-gut-metagenome-genome-assembly--contig:-NODE-68-length-78249-cov-24.651585_pt1 | contig 78249 bp, 82 predicted proteins | sample MGYA00242114_ERZ509020 | MGnify/ENA primary metagenome ERZ509020 (study PRJEB26280, sample SAMEA2338758) | human gut metagenome | biome: human gut; feature: human-associated habitat; material: faeces...
CGGGCTTTATGGATATGAATTTGCCAATGCAGGAGAATTGATGCAGACCCACATTTTCTCACGATAGTTACGAATCTGTGTCTCCGGGATAACGTATCGGTTATATATTTGCCTGAAATAAACATGGCATGGAGGAAAAACGGAAAAAACAGCGTTTAACTTACGGATTTCCTGCACAGAGTGGATTTTACCATTGGAATCGACCAATTCGTAGAGCTCAGGTAGTAACATCCAGCCATTATATGAGTCTGATTGTATCCATATAGGCTCTCCCATATGTTGAGCCAATTCCTGTGGCAGAATCTCTATATTTTGAATTTGAGACTGATTTGCGATAAATTCCATGGCAGAACGTTTTGGGTCTTCTGAGAGCCCTTTCAGATAGTCAGCAGATACACTGAATAATTTTGCCAGAGCATCGATTTTATCTGGTGAGGGTATTTTTGCCAGGGCGGGATCTTTATGTTCCCAGCTTGCAATTGTAGAGGTCGGAATTTTGGAAGAGTTGCCAAGAACTTCTGCAAGCTTCTCACCCAATTCAGTTTGAGACCATCCTTTTGCATTTCGAAGAGAACGGATACGGGTATTTAATTTGTATCCAATAGAAGAATTTGACATAGAATTGATTTGACTTTTTGAAGTATTCAACTTTGCCAGAGGATCGCCTTTCCTGATTTGTTGATTTGTATTTTTCGTAGTCATTATAGATGACTCCTTTCTGAATATATACTGTATAAAAAATACCATATAAAATCACGTATATAAGAAAATCATGCAAAATGGAAATAAACCATATAGTAATTAAACTAACTGAAAAACAAAAAAAAGACAAACTCAAACAGGCTTCTGATGATGATTTTTCCCAAGATGCAGAAGCTTGCTAAAAATTTATTGCTTTTTTCGATAAAACAAGATATACTAATAATGTAAGAAACAACGGAAGTTTCTTGCAACCCCTTATTAATTATTTATACTCCCCTCATGAAAATAGAAGATGACTTTTTAGTCATCTTCTATTTTTTTGTAATTTAACATACTAAATATATAAATAAAAATATATTTGGAGGTATTTTATGAAAACATATTTGTTTAATATTTTAGATAATATTGATAAGTGTATTGAAAAATTACAGCTAACAGATAATACAAAAGACATTCCTGAAATGTTTAAAGTACGAAATTTTATCTTTAATGAATTAGTGGGTTTGGGATTGCCAACAAAAGAAATTAAAGATTATGAACTCAATGATGATAAATATAATTATATATTAATAACAGATGATTCCGGAAAATGCTATCGTTGTAGAAAAAACAATTTAATTTCAAATATCTCTTTTGAAACGGATGTAAGATTTAAAAAAGATAATAACTCTAAGCCTCAAAAAACTCAGGAAGAATGTAATTTCAACAAAAAAGAACAAGCAAAAAAAGCATTTGATGGTCTAAAAAACGTTGATGGTAGCAAAAAAAAATATATTTCTAATGAATATACTGAAATGTTCGATGAAGATAAAAAAAGAAACGTAGAAAATACTGAAGGACAAAAAGAAATAAATAAAACAGAAGATGCAGAAACACAAGATAAATCAATAGAAGATGTTACCCCACAAAAAGGCGTTAATGAAGAACCTATAAAAGAAGATATTTCAGATACGTCAATAACAGAATCAAAACCAAGTAAGAAAAACACAGATAACTATTATAATAGTGCTATGTCAGGAAGAATTCAAACTTCATTATCTCTGTCAGACTTAACCATGTGTCTAAAAGATGTTACATTATGTAATCCAGCAGACAACACCGCAAAAATTGTAAATTTAACGGCAGTTCCCCTAATTGTTGATGACTTTGCTGAAAAAATACCTATAATTGTGTGTGCTGATGGAATGGGTGATAACCTTATATACAACTGTTCGGATATGGAAAATCCGATAGTAAAACTTGTTACAAATTCAGAGACCATAGGAATTTCAGGAAAAATGAAAAATGGGGAATTTAGTTTAGATGTAACAGGTTTATCCGATGTCATTGTAAAAAATAATTCTGAAGATGAAATCACATACAATAACCTTAATAATAATATAGGACATTGTTTAACAGAAATTCCAACGCCTAGCGGCAGAACAGTTTCTATACACACTTTTCCATTACAGTTTAACAATAATAAAAAAGGTTCAGCAGATTCTATAATTTATATAGATAATGGAAGCAATAAAATAATCCGTCATACGAATTCGGAAAATTGTATTTATGTATATCATGATAGAGAATTTGATGCTAAGATTATGTGCTTCTGGAATGCATCATTATTTTCAACAACAGTTGATGTAAAGCCGAAAGAATGATTTGTTAACCTAAAAATGTAGAGTTGTGTAGCTCATAGTCGTATTTGATAAATCTGTCGCCGCACGCTCGTTACCAGGTGTCGCCGTAAAGCCCCTTGCTTTAGCAATGGGGAGTGTCAAGATGACTTCGAAAGGTGAAAGAACTATTGTTAGTTGTTGTTGTGGATATATAAAAAATATTGAAATTAACTTCTAAAACAAAATATCTTAAAGAAAAACACTTGATACTTTTAAGGAACATCTTAGTATCGGGTGTTTTTTATTTTGTATTAGTCTACTTGCATCCCCATCTTTTTTATTATTTAACCTCATTTTACATACTAATTACGAATATGAAATAAAAAACTGGAGGTATGTATGAAAAGAGATTTATATATAGATGGAAAAACCTTCAGATTTTCAGGTGAAATTATAAAAAATTCCTTATGGTCTAAACCAAACTGGCCATGGGGCACAAATAAAGTCTCAGAAATATATGAGACCCCAAACGGAAGAACTGTTGTAGTCGTAGAAGAAAATAAGGAATATAAAGATTATAATTGTATTTGCTCAATAATACGAGAATATCTAGTCCCTAAAACCCTGAAAGTCGAAGTTGTTTAAGAATTCGGGCGGAATTCTCGGTAACTTGTTGCCGAGTAGTTCACATAAAGAGCCTTAGTTAAATAGTATTTAGCTAAGACTTTTTTTTATTATTTAACATACTATTATCAGATTTTAAAATTTAGCTAATAAAAACCCTTTAGTTCAGGGCATCAATTAATATTTATCTTAGAAAGGAGTTTTTTTATGATAAAAAACTTATGGAAAGACATTGAGTTGGTTTGCGGAAATCATTCTGAACCAAATATAAAACTTGAACCTAAAATAGCAGAGTCGTTATTTTACTCTTGTCCTAAATATTATGATTTTAATAGAAACCCAGGAGAACGAATCTGTGCAAATAGAATATCTGGAATAGATTATGAGCGAATGGTTTCCCATATATCTTCAAAATTAGAAGAAGCTGCCCTAAATTACGAACATGTATGGTTACAAGGTTATACGTTTACAATCAAACAGATTGATTTTAAGGTAATAGAACACACTGATAATAAAATAATTGTAAGTGTTATTAATAGGAAAGCTTTAGGGAGAAAAATATGATGACTATTACTAATGAAGAAAAGAAAATTATTTTAAGAAGGAAACCATTACCTAAATATTATATTTCCATTAAAAGTCTATTTCCTTCAGTATATCTGTTTATTAAACGAGATTTATTGAAGCTGATAAAACCAGAAGATTTTGAAAATGATGTAATATATGATTATAAAAATGATGACTTTTGGATTTCAGTCAATTTTTTTAACAAAACTGAACAAATATATGTAGGTTATATCCAAAATGAAACATTCGAATCTTATAAAACAACAATTAATGAAAGTTCCGCTATAACTGCTCAATTATACAATCAATACGTTTTAGTTCGTTGTTTAAAATTTAAAGAATTACTAGCGTATAAACATAAATTCAAAAAAGAAAAAGATTATAACCATAAAGTAATATCTGATTATTGTAAATATGAAATGGTTAGCAGAATTTTTATTGTAAAACTAATTAATCGTTTAGTTTTTTGTTGCAAATATATACCAAGATATAAGTACCAACAAACTGGAAAAAAAATAATATTAAAAAAATGTAATTAACGTTTGGGAATAATTTTTATTTATTGATATTATTTGACATACTATTTCTGAAATTTTTAATTATAAAAGGAGGACTTAAATATGTCTTATACAAAAGTAAACTCTAAAATTGGAGCAATAATGATTGAAACTACTGATGAAGGATTTCTTACTTATAAAGGAATTAGAGAATTCCTTTCGGAACGACCAGACATTAAGCTTACAACAATTTGTGATGCGCATTGTGTATATAGAGCAACAATATCATCTCCAATGCTTAAGGGTTTCCCTACTGAAGAAATTGGAGAGGCTGAAACTTCAACAGAGGCCTATCATCTTGCTATTATTAAAGCAGTGAGAGAAGCTTATGGCATTGAAGCACTTGTCCCTGGGGAAGAAGTTCCTGAAACCCTAATCATGAAGACACAGGCTGAAGCTGCTATATCAGAAGAAAGCAAAAAAACAGATAAAATTACTCCAACAAAGGAAGCTACTTCAGAAAAGGAGCCAATCTGTGAGACTAAAGAAATATCTATAAACACTGTTGACAAAAAAGATGAATCTTTAGAGGAACAGAAGCCATCCGTTGATGAGACAATAATAGATTGTGCCGGAGCAACGAAAACACATCCAACCACAGTGGCGGACTTAGTATCCAATAATTTTGGTTTAGCAAGATGGATAGCACATACTCATTCAAAATCAACAGATGAGAAAAAAAGGTCGCAGGCTGAGGCAATAATTGCTTACTGTGAGAAAAATAAAATCAGTTTAGAATAATAAAATAAAAGGGCTTAATTGAGCCCTTTTATTATAGGAGGTAATAAAATTATATGGCAAAAGAAAAATGGAGACCATTAAACACAAAAACAATCATAGATAATCTTCCTGAAAATACAATAGCTTATGCTGTAGATACTGAAACTTCAGGATTGGATGCAACTTGCGATACTATAATAGAAATTGGAATTATAAAAGTCATATATAAAAATTCGAAATTTGAAATTCTTGAGAAAAAAGATTTTTTTATAAGACCCGAAATCCCAATATCAAGAAGAATTATTGAAATCACAGGAATCACAAATGAAATGTTGCAAAATAATCCAGATGAAAACACTATATTCCCTGAAATACGAAATTTTTTAGGGGATAATCCTATTTTTATTGCATATAATAGTCCATTTGATGTAGCAATGGTAAAATCAATGTATGCAAGGCAAAATTGTTATTTTAACCCTAAGTTAGAAATAGATGTATTGGCAATAGCTTATGATGTAATACCTAACTTTAAAATTCAATCACACCAATTAGCTATTGTGTATAATTATTTAGGATTAAATATGAATGATAAATTTCATCTAGCAATAAATGATATAGAAGCGACTATTGGTATTCTAAATAAAATGATACCAATGTATTCTGAAACAATATATGTTTCTTGTGGACATATACAACCAAGATTATTTTCTTCATGGTACTGGAAACCAGAGAAGGGTATAAATCACAATCTGAGTGCAATTTACATGAGAACGGAATCTGGGACAGTTTCTTTAAACGAAACGGGTCATTATTTTGCCGATAAAGATGAAGGCGTTGTAAAATATATCGACTGTAATTACTTATTAAAAGAAGCATTAAGAAAAGAAGGGTTGGAATTTACAACCTATGATGCTAGTGTCCGAGAATATTTCAAACATATAAAAAATAAAAACAAAAGCTAATTGATGCTTTCCCGAATCTTATGATTCGGGATTTTTTTTTTACATAACGAAAAAAAACAACAATTTCACATACTATTTATAGCAATTTACAAAATAGCATAGAAAGGCGTTAAAAATGGCAAGGCATAATTCGATTTTACTTTATGGTCTTGTGACTTCAGCTCCCAAAATTATCAAAAATGATGAATCTGGAACATATCTTCAAGGAATATGTCCCATTAGAGTAATAAGGGGGCAGAGAGATGCAGGAGACCGAAGCGAGTTCAAACACATTAAATATGATGACCCTATTATTGTTACGGGAGAATCAAACCTCGTAAAAAAGATGGATGAATGGGAACCAGGCGACATGGTTCTAATTAAAGGGGTTCTTGTAACTAAAGATGTAAACAAAAAAGTTACATGTAAAACCTGTGGAAAAGTTCATATTTTTCAAGGAAGTTCTGAATTTGTAAGACCAATATATTTAGAAACATGTATGAAAAAAGTTCCAAAAGAAAATGTGGTAGCAGAATTAAAAAAGAGAATAGAAATATCAAATGTTGCTACACTTATTGGAACCGTCTGTAAAAAACCAGAAATGTACACCACAGAAAAAAAATTACATGTTACACAATTTCCGATTGCAATTAATAGAAAATATAAAATTCCAGAAGATGCACTAGAAATAAGAACTGATTTCCCTTACGTTAAATCTTATGGAACGCAGGCAGATAAGGATTATCAATACCTTGATGTTGGTAGTGTTTTAATGATTGATGGGTGCATCCAAACAAGAGAATTTGAAAGATTGCTTGAATGCGATTGCGGAGCTACTACAAAGTGGTATGACTCATCTCTGGAAATAATTCCGTATCAAAGTGAATACTTTAATAAAAATAATTCGTCTGAGGAAGAAAGTGCAGCGACAGCAAACAATAATACAAGTATAGCTGATGAAATTCTTAAATAATATAGTTATTTATATCCTCAGTATTTTATATACCGACCCAAGAATGAAAAACTAATAATTGGTGTCGGTATTTTTTTTAAATTTTTTTTGTTATTTTTTTAAATTACTATTTAAACTTAACATACTATTTATGAAGGAAGCAATTAAATAAATAAACAAACAAATAGGAGGAATATATTATGAAATTTGAGTATGAATTAAACGTTGCATTAAAGAAAATTAAAATTTGCGAGATTGATTTTCAGAATACATCTATATATTCTTTGGTGGATGAAAATTCAAATGAATTTCGTTTTTTAAGTGTTCCCTCAAACTTCGATTTATATAATTGTATGCTTGGAAATTATCCCGATATTGTTAGCGATGGAAAATTAAACAAGCATAAAATATCAGAGGAATTAATAAAAATAATGCGTCAAACAAAAATTGGAATAGGAGTATCTGGTGTCTTTTCATTTGTAAAACGAGAGGCTTTAGAAAGTCTGTTCTATTTGGCTGGCAATATAAGAGGAGCTTCAATTTTAAAAAAACCTTCCTTTAATAGAGATGTGTTTTTAGCGTCTCTTTTGGAAGACAAACATTTATATGCTGTAATTATCCAAAAAGACCGTCCATTAATAATTGATTTTATGAAAAAAGGTCCCGAAAACAGTAAAAAATTTTTGTTATGTGCAAACTCCATTTTAGAAAAGTATTCTCCAGCAAAATATAACATTTTAATTAATGACGGAATATCTATAAAATATGAATTTGATAGAATTGGAAATTATACTCCTGTTGTTGAAATAATAGATACAATTTCAACGCAGCTTCCATTAAATATTAAAATGTACCTTGAATATTCTGGGCTAAAAATAGGATATAAGGACTTTAAAATTTCAAGAAAAGATAATATTAATATCTTATTAGATAAACTAATTTTAGAATACCCACAGTTTATTGATAATATAAAAAGATTAAATGAATTCCATGATGTTCCTGAATATAATAGCTTAAAAAATGACTATGAAAAACTCTACTGTATTTTAAAAAACAAAAATATAACAACAGTTAGTGAGTTTTTAGATACCATTATCGAAAATATATCTAAATATAAGAATTTTGACATATCAGAAGAACTTAAAAATATTTTCTTTGAATAATATTTATCCCCTCGAAACTGAGGGGATTTTTATTCAGGACATTCATTTTACATACTATGATTGTACAAAAATATTATAATTAGGAGGTAAATTCATATGGAATTTATTGGAGCAAGAGGAACAATTATTGTCGGCAAAGTTGTTGAAAACACCGAAGGAACAGGAGCAGGAGCAGGAAAAGTCAGAAACATTAAACTTGAAGTTAATGTCAATGGCGGAAAAAAGCTAGTTTCTGTTGCTTTTTGGAACAACGAAAACACAAATTTGGCAGATAGAGCTAATGTCATTTCTGTCGATTCTTATTTAATGGTGTATTGCACAGTTAAAGAAGGCAAGTATACCGGGTACAACTTCGCATTTCCAGGAAATTCAATGAACATTGAGGTTGAAGGTGAAACGGACAATATTCGCCAGATTACTCTCAGTCGTTTGTACAAGAACACTTCAGCATCGGGAAAAACGTACTATAGTACGAAAATAAAAAAATACGATGCTGAAAACAAAGAAGTGAAAGAAATTCCACTTTTTGTTAATTTCTCGGCAAAGATAAAGGAAAGGGCTGAGAAAGTTTTAGCTTCGGACATGTCAACCGTGGCGTTAGTGTCTTTTCCAATGGAGACATCAGTTGTAAACGATAAAGAAAGCAATTCGATTGTTGCTTTCACATTTGAACGACTGGATTAAATCCTCCTTACGTATTAATTTTATCTTATAATATGATTTAACATACTATATTTGAAAGTTAATTATGTCGGAAGGAGGAAGAGTCGCCAAATAGTTGGGGCTCTAATAAAAAACATGGAGGAATTAAAAATAATAAAAAAAAATATGACAAGGAGAGGATTTAAAATCCTCAAAAAGGCAAAGAAAAATGCCTTAAAAATTGCCTTGGCATAAAAAAGAAGGTTGCATAAGCAACCTTTTTTTTATTATCAACATCATGATTATAAAAACATATCAACATTATGATAAAAAAATAAATAATAAAAAGATTTTTTTATTTTTATTTAACATACTATATATGCATTTAAAAAAATAGAAAAGAAAGGAAATCCAAAATGATTGAAACAAACAATTTTAAAACCAAAACAATTTTTTTATCCAGAAAAAATGAAACAGTAATTAATTACAATCAAATAGCTTTAGATATAGGATATTCCTCAACTAAAGGATTTGGACCAAGAATGGTATTTTGTTTTCCAAGTTTTGTTAAGAAGCTTAATGCTGGAGGTCTATTATCGCTTTCAGTTCCTAGTCCAGATGATATTTTGTATAAGGATTTAGTTACGAATGAAATTTGGGCTGTTGGTAAATTGGCGATAGACTTAATTTCTCCAGACGAAGCAAATATTTCTACTACAGAACTCTATGGAAGAAACAGATATAGCTCACCACAATTTCTTATTCCTGCTAAAGTTGGAATGGCATTTGCCCTCCTTGGAGCAAACAATAATGCCTCTGTTCATTTACAAACGGGATTGCCTCCAAAATACATAAACGATGCTAAAGATTTAAAAGAAAATTTAACAGGACATTATGATTTTGCTATTAAACAGGGAACAAAACCTTGGACAGAATTCCATTTTGACTTAGATTCTGAGAATATAGATATAATGCCACAGCCAAAAGGTACATTATTTTCGTTAATTTATGATAATATGGGGCACAAATCAGCAAATGCAAACAGTATTTTAAATTCTAGGCTACTTATTGCGGATGGTGGTTTTGGCACATTTGATTTATTTAACATTAATAATATCGAAATTGATGGATATGAGACTTTAACAGAATTCGGAATGGAAAAAGTGTTAGAAGCCACAGCAAATGAAATCAGTAAGAAATATGATGGAATAGAATTACCAGTTCCTGTTATGCAGCAAAATCTAAAATCTGGGACGTTTAGATATTACAAAAGAGAGAATGGAAAAATGGTAACAAAAGATGAACCATTTGGAGATATTCTTGAAGAATGTAGTAATAAAATATGTGATGAAGCGATTGCTAAAATGTGTTCATTGTATAAAGATATGATTTACCATAACTATTTAGTAATTACTGGAGGAACTGGAGAGGCTTGGTTTACTAGAATCAATTCATATTTTTCAACTGTCCAGACTTTAAATTGTGTGAAAGGAACGCAGAACGATACATTACCTTCAATATTTTCGAATGTAAGAGGATATTATATGTTTCAGCTTAACCTTTTAAGAAGAAGAAAATAGGAGACCTTTATGAAAATTACTGTAAGATTGTATCGTCAAAATGATATGGACCTCATCGGACTGGCTTGTTCCGATGGGGTGTCCGTATCAAAAGAACTAAAAAAAGTATTAGTTGCATTTGTCCGAGGGCTTCCTTATGGCATACAATTAACCCCTAAAAATGTTTCTGATGTGATTGCTTCAAAAAAACAGATTCAGTTACAGTTTTACTTGGAAGAATCAAAATATATGGATGTTATTACTTGGCTTAAAACATTAAGACCAAGACAACGAAATTCTTTTTTGAAGAATTTACTTAGGAGTTCATTGCCTTGTCCTTATTTGTATATGTACCAAACAGATGAACAGTTGGTTGATGGAATGATTGAATATATTAATTCTTATGGGCGAATATCTCCGTCTTCCACTGTATCAACGCCAACAACTGACCCTATAATAAATCCAACTAAAAGTGTAATTAAAAAAACACCTGAAAAGAAACAAATAGAGCCGCCAAAAAATATAGAGCATCATAAAAGTTCTATTACAAATATTGAAAAAACACAAGAAAATAATGATAGTTCTAATATATCTAATTCAGATGAAGAGGATATGTTATTTGATGCTTTACTTAATATGTAGATATGAAGAAAGGATATCAACTGAAATGCAAAATTTTAATTATACTGACAAATATTACACAGAAATAGATGAAAAAGTAAAGGAAATAAAAACATTATGTTTAATGTATAAAATTCCATTTTTCTTTGCTTTTGCCGTCGAAAACACAAACCATTCAACAAAATATGTATCAGAGCTATTAAGTGCAGGAGCACAATCTCTAAAATTAACAGATAATAAATTTCCAGATTTAGTTAATGTAATGAATGGCTTCGGAACATATTTAAAGAACAATGACGATGTAAATTTAGATGTACTTAGAGAAATTCCTGAAGAAATCATAAAAAGTGATTATTCTTCTATTGGTGAAGAAGAAGATGCCAGTGAAGACGAATATTATGGAGATTATTAATTATGCAAAACTTTATTGATATAGCAATTAAAACATTTCTTCTATACATTATTATAATATATCTAATTGGAGGATTAATTTCCTCCGTAGGTATGTTTATCTATTTTAAGAAAAGACAAACAAAATACCCTGGGCTTATATTTATTCCATTTTATAAGCATTTTTATTTTGAAAAATATATGTTTGGCTTTTGCATTGCGAGAAGAACGTATGATTCTATTCCGGGAATATTATGTGCCTTAAATATATGTACCGTATGTAGTTTTTTGTTTTTAGGATTAAGACCTTTTATTGTCACATTAATGGTTTATCTTTGTTATAGAGGATATTTATTTAGAGGAATGTTGAAACATTATGGCTTTAAATATATTTATTCGACATTAATATTTATGACTTTTGGCGGAGCTCCATTAGTATTTATATGGTTATCTCATTTTTATGTTCCACAATATGATTTAGGAGTGGACAGACAAGTAAAAGTTAAAAAGAAAAGAGGTAAAAAGCATGAATAAATCATTTGACGAATATTGTGACCTTTGTGATAAATATGAAAATTACAATTACAAATGTGACGATTGGGTTCCCAATAAACAAGAAACCGATTATTTAATGGACAATCTTGAAGAAAATTATAATTTTGTCGTTTGGATATTAACAACAGCGACAGAGGACATCAAGAAAGAGTTCTCAGCAGAATATTTATATCTTCAAAATTCGTTTAATGAAGTTGTTGAATTTGATTAAGGAGTTTTTGTTATGAATATAAAAATTAAAATAAATAATCCAATGCAAACGAATATAAATATCATTAAATGTAAAGACTTTACAAAAAACAAAATGACTTTAGTTACAAAACAAAATGAAATTTATGTTTTAGGGAAAAACGAATTACATGAAATTAATATATCCGAAAAAGATATAAAATCAGTGTGTCATTATTGTACATATGAGAATACTGATTTCTGGATTGCAATTGATTTTGAAGCTAAAGAAATGGTAATATCGTGCGATGACTTACCTAAAATTGCAGGGTTTTTTGGACTTAATAATAAACTAAGCTTGGATGAAATTATTGCATCAAAAGAAGATTCTGAAACATTAAATGAAAAAGAGACAAAAAAACGTGAATATGAAAGGTAAAAAATGAACATAAATAAATTACAGATTCCATCAAATAAAATAAAACAACTTGAAAATAAAGGACTTCAGACTATTCGTGATATACTTAAGTTTTTACCTAAAAGTTACAATGATTTTAGAAACAATCAGAGAATAGATGATGTTAAGCCAGGAGATACAGCTTTAGTTATTGGAAAACTTATCTCTGTGAAACCTGTATATTCAAAAAATGGTGGAATCTGTATATTTGCAAATTTCATTGATACTTTGTCAAATCATAAATTTAATGCGGTATGGTTTTCTTCACCTTATATAAAAAATCAATTAGCTTTAAATTTAACTTATGCTATAGCAGGAAAGTTTGACCATGATAACTACAATGTATATTGCCAAATTATAAATCCTATCATATGCACAACAGACATTTCAAGTGTTCAAAAAATAAAACCTTTTTATCCAACAATAAAAGGGATGTCTGAAGATTATATTTCAAAAATCATGAATATGAGTCTTAAATTAGACCCTCCAGATGAATATTTAGAACCTGACATTATTTCAAAGAATAATTTAATGTTAGAGTTTGAAGCATATAATGAAATTCATAATCCAAGATGTCAAGAATTTATTGATGCAGCTAAAAAACGATTTATATTTGATGATTTATTCAAATATGCTTTTTTGATTAAAGAAAAAAGCTATAAATCAATACGTCAAACAAATATTGTTGTTAATAACGACTTATTAATGACTCAATATATAAAATCACTACCATATAATTTAACTGCTGACCAGGAAAAGACAATTAATGAATTACATATAGGATTGAAATCAGGAAAAACAATAAATGCCTTAATCCAAGGCGATGTAGGCTGTGGTAAGACAAGTATAGCACTAGCATTGATGTGCGATTGTGTATCTTCTGGATACCAGGCAGTATTGATGGCTCCAACAGTTGTTGTTGCTACTCAACATTACGAGGGATTTGTCGATTTTGTTGTTAAAAATAATAAAAAAATTGCATTAATAACGTCAAAATCATGTTTTGTGAATAACGAAAAAATATCAAAACCTAAAGTTGTTAAAATGATTAGCGAAGGTGCAATTGATTTTATTGTGGGAACGCATTCGGTTTTATCTGATAATATAAAATACCCAAACTTAGGAATTGTAGTTATTGATGAAGAACATAAATTTGGAGTTCTGCAAAAGGAAAAGTTGCTTAATTCGGATAATGCGGTTCATTTAATTACAATGAGTGCAACTCCTATTCCAAGGTCCGTAGCTATGTCTTTATATGAAGAAATGATGGATATTTATTTTATTGAGTCAATGCCTAACGGACGTAAACCAGTTATCACAGAAACAACGGACTCTGATACTGAAGTATTTGACAAAATGGAATACGAAATTAACAAAGGGCATCAATGTTATATGGTTTGTCGGCTTATTAGCCCATCCAAATCAGAATCCTTAAAAGAACAGGATTCTATAGAAAAAATGTTAACAATATTAGAGAAAAGATTTTCAAACAGAAAAGACATTAAAATAGGTGTAGTTACGGGCAAAATGAAGCAATCAGAAATAGATGAAGAGATGCAAAAATTTAAAAACAATGAATACCAGATTTTATTAGCAACAACAATTGTTGAGGTGGGTATCAATGTTCCAAATGCCACACTTATAAACATCAGAAATTACGAAGATATGGGATTGGCTAGTCTTCATCAATTAAGAGGTAGAGTCGGTAGAAATTCTCTTCAAAGTTACTGCTTGTTGTCTAAAAGCAGAGAGTCCGATAACGGAAGAAATGTATTGTGCAAAACAACGAATGGATTTGAAATTTCGGAGGAAGACTTAAGCTTGAGAGGTATGGGAGAATTAACAGGAACTAAACAATCCGGGCAAGATGTTTTTGTAATGACAGCTCTTGCTTACCCTCAAATATACGCTAAAGTAAAAGAAATTGTTAATGATATTTACATGTCTGAAGAAAGGATTAATTATTATTCTCCTATAATACATGCAGATTAACATATTAACAATTATTATTCTTAAATGTTATTTTACATACTATTTTTATATATTAATAACATTTGGAGGCGATAATAATGTGCACAATAACTAACAGTGAAATGGACAAATACAATGATAAATTATGTTATTTATTTCAGCTCCATATTGATAAGTTATATGAAAAAGAAAAATATAGAAAAAAAATAAGAAAGGATATTAAACATAAAAATAAAGTAAAGAAGCTTTATGAAATCAGAAAAGAATATCCAAATCTTGCGTATCCAGTTGATAAAGATGGAAGATATACAAATAACGAATCTGAAATTGCTTATTATAAAAAAATTTATAATAGTAAAAGCTTCAGTCATTATAAAAACTTAGCAAATAAAAAAGTTAGAAGATATATTCGTTTCGTAAACGCAGAGAACGATATTATCGAAGAACATCCAGCGTATACATTTCCTAATAATAAAAGTTTTTATAAAAAAATTTTTTAATGTTTTTTTTATTTTATTTTACATACTATATATACAAGATAAAAGAAAGGAATTTGGAAATGAATAAAAAAGAACTCATTAACGAATTAGCAAAAGAAACTGGACTTCCTTCAAAAGATGCTGAGTCTTTTCTTACAGCTTTCACTAAGACAGTAAAAGAAACTCTGAATGATGGAAATTCAATATCTCTCATTGGATTTGGAACTTTTTGTCCAGTTGATAAAGCAGCAAGAGAGGCTAGAAATCCTATCACAGGAGAAAAAATATTTATTGCAGCAAAAAGAGTTCCTGCATTCAAGCCAGGAAAAACATTTAAAGATTTTTTAAATTAATAAATAAACCGCTTGAAAAACAGGCGGTTTTGGAAATTTAGCTCAGTTGGTTAGAGTTGCCGGCTCATAACCGGAAGGTCACAGGTTCGAATCCTGTAATTTCCATTGTACAATCAATTAGATTGTAAACCTGAGACATTTTTGGATTTTCCCTCCTTCCAATAGATAGTATATGCAAATATACTATCTATTTTTTTTGTCAAATTTGACATACTATATTAGCAGTAATTTATATACGAGAAAAAAAAGAAAGGAAATTCTATGAAAAATAATTATATGAAAGAGAACGAAAAAAATTATGATGGAAAACAGGAAAAAGAAAAAAGTATAGATGCGAAGAAATATAAATGTTTGATTGCTATTGTAATTCAAATGTTTATTGTCATTCTTTTGCTTTTATATATCATTCTTTTCCATCAATGTAAATGTAAATGTGAATGTGGTGGAAAAATAAACACTACGTCAGAAGGGAATAAAATTAACATTAATCCGACACCGGAAGAAAATAAAGCCGAAAATAAAGAACTCTCCGACGATGTTGATATTCCTGTATATCCTACAGTGTGGAATATATCTAAAGATAGTTCAATTAAATTATCTAATCCATCTACTAATGATGTCTATTTAGAGTATATCATTTCAGACGAAAATAACGATGTGTTTTATACAAGTCCAAAGATAAAGCCAGGAGAAAGCATACAGGCAGTTTTTTACAATAAATTAGACGATGGTGCTCATAATTGCAATATGGCTATCAAGACATATAATGCAGGGAGCGTTACTGCAAATTCATCAGTTAGTAATTCGACTATTACTATAAAGAAATTTTTATAATCAGAAAGGAGACACTATAGATGAAAAAGAAATTTCTTAAAACAATGTTAGCAGCTTCAACTTTATTATTATCGTCTGTTCCTGTTTTTGCGGCTGATGACATTAATCTTGACAACAATTCACCATCAACATCACAGGGAACAGTTATTGATTTAAACATTGAATCAGAAGCAACTGTAAAAATTCCAAAGAATGTTTCATTTAACATTAATGCTCAGAACAATAATGCAAAATTTAATGAAACAACGAATTGTTATGAATATTACATAACCGTTAGTGCTTCAGGAGATGTACTGGATTCTGAAAGTGTATTTGTTGGTATTGATGATGCTTCCTTAGTTTTCACAAACAAGTCTAATCCAAGTGATTACTTCACTGGAGATATTTTTTACCACAATGAAGCAGATGGTTCTTCATACGATACATCAAATGTCGAAGGTGTTTGGGATAAAACCGTACTTGAAGATACAGTTGAAGCAAACAGACAAAAGACCTTAGTCGTAGCTGTTCCATCTGATGTAGTAGTATCTTCAGGAAATTATCAGACTACAGTTAACTTTAATATAAACAAAGGTATTGAGTCATCAGCATTAAGTTCTTGGAGCACTATGTATAAGTATAAACTTGTAGGTAATGGTGATGCGGTTATACTTGGTTTTGCTGATAACGTAGAGCAGTCAGAGATTACTTCTATGGAAACTATGGTAATCCCAAAGAAGATTAAAACTTCTTCAGGTGTATATGCCCCAGTAGTAGGTATAGAAGCAGGAGCCTTTAAAGGCAATACTCATATCAAGACATTAAAGATTCCTGCAGATTGTGCATTATCAGTCTATACATCAGGTGGAGATGGTGATGCTTATGCTGATTTTGATGGAAATACTCGGTGTGATTTTGCTGTGTGGACAAGGAATTCTAGAAGAGAGTCTAGTACATTTGGGGACCCATCTGTAAGTAAGAGATTAGATTCATATATAAATAGTTATAAATCAACAGCAGGTGCTGATGGAACTACTTATCTTTGGAGAGAGCTAGTTGATACTGCTAGTAATAAAAATAGTTCTGTAGGAGCATTTGAAGGATGCACAAACCTTGAAAAAGTAATAATTTCGGGTAGTGTAAGCCAGATAAGCAGAAATACATTTAAGGGTTGTACGAAACTTGCATCCATAGGAATTCCTGCAAGTTGTAAATGGGTAGGTGCAGGTGCATTTATTGGTTGTCCTAATCTTAATGTAACAGCAACAGATAAAACAAAGTTTGCAACATGGATTCATTATATAACTACATCAACTGCTAGTCCTGCAACAACTAGTGCGGCTATATTTGCTTCAACATTAGAAACAATGTATGATACCGATTATACAACAGACATTCTCGACAAAAATTTAACAGGAATTGTCTTTGATTCAGGTGTTCATAAAGTTCAGAAGTAATATTCTTAACGGAATTGTGAAAGTAAGGTATGGAATTTTAGCTGCAATATGTTTCTTGTCAGCGTTAGCTATTTTTGTGATTGTGATAATGTATTTTACACTGAAAAGAAGTAGTAATGCTGTACGTGCAAGCAAATATATTTTAAATAAGTTTGAATCAGATAATACTTCGCCCAAACTTACAGAAATGATAGAATTTCATAAAAATAATCATATTTGAAAAATAACGACAAAGGCAAATAAAATCAACAAGTACAATAAAATAGGTAAATAAAAAAAGACAGTCACTTTTCTATTAATTAGAATGTGGCTGTCTTTTAATTTGCACCATCAAGAGTTTAACTTAATGATATTGATGTGAACAGCATGTACTTTTTTTTTATTTTATTTTACATACTATATAAGAATTTAATAAAAAAGGATGTGATTTTAAATGATAATTGCAATTATGCAGGACACAATTAAGAAGGAATTATATATAGAATCTTTTAATGAAGACGAAAAATATGATGTTGTCGCAAAAACTCATGTTTCTGATAGAATTCCAATTCGTGTATTCAAATCTGACAGTTATAATGATGCCGTTAAAACAGCTAATGTAATGGCAACTGGAAAATGGACTTATAATCAGAAAAGAAATGCACATTATTAATTTTCTATATTTTACATACTATATAAGCAAAATATTAAATTATAAAAAGGAGACCTAATATGGCTATTAAATATTTTTCAAATATAACTGGAAAAACTTATGATTCAGAAGAAGAAGCAATAAGAGAAGAAAAAATCTTTAATGAAAAGATTGATTTCGAAAATAAAAAAAGAAAAGAAAAAGAAAAAGAAAAACGTCTTGAAGAAATTGAAAATGCAAGGAAAGAAGTTTTTGCTGCTCAGAAAAAATTAGAAGAATTAGTGAAGACATATGAAAAAGACTTTAATAATGATGAGTCAATGGAAGAAGAACAGCTTTTTGATTTTTTAAGCTTTTTTAAAAAATTAATTTAAAAAAATGCCTGTATATACAGGCATTTTTTAAATATATAAGTCACTTCAGAAATTTTATTTCCGAAAAGCAGAAAGGGCCGAAAGATGATAGATTTACAAAAAAAATAAAATTAATCTTGTGGGATTTTGATGATACTTTATGTTTTCATTCAGACCATCGTTCTCCCAAAGATGAATTCAATACTGAATACAATGTAAAAGTTCTTTTAAAACAGGACCCATATGCAACTTGTAGTATGAATTATGATATTAAAAAGTTTATGAATTATGCTCATAATAAAAATATACATCAAGGACTTATTAGTGGAACTACATGTTATATCCACATGAAAAATAAAGAAAACTGGGTTAAAAAAAATTATGGAATTACATTAGAAAATTTTTGTGTGCGTAGTCAGGATATGAAGTTAGGTATTATGATTGCTATTGCTGAAGCTTTTGGCTACGAGCATGATGAAATTCTTTTGGTCGATGATTTGTATAAAAACCTTGAAAAAGCATCTGATAATGGTTTTCAATCAGCGACCCCTGTTGAAATTATAAATTATGTTAAAATGCACAATCTATGAATATAACTGTTAAATCATAGACTATAAACGGACTAAATATAACACTTGTGACATGAATTTGTGTTAACAAGTTGTTTAAGAAAGGATATTGTAAAATATTTTATGGAAAAACTATTACTTATAGCAGAAAAACCTTCATTAAGAAGAGATTTGGAAAAAACATATAATTCTCATAAAAACGAAATTCCTTATGAAATTGTATTTACAAATCTTGTTGGGCATTGTTGCCGATTAATGGAACCTAAAGAATATGCTGAATGGGAAGACACTAAATGGAAAGACTTAAATTTGCCTATGATTCCTAAAACCTGGAAAGTTGGAGTTATACCAAATATGAAATCGGTATATAGTACAATCATAAAAACGTTTAAATCAGGAAATTTTGATGGAATAATTGCCGCCGAAGACCCAGAACGAGAGGGTAACTATATTCAATATTTGTTAGAACAAGAAGCCGGGCTTAACAAGGTAAAGACTTATAGGATTTGGCTAAATGAAGGTCTTACAGATGATGCTATATTAAAAGCTTATCAAAATATGACAGATTTTCATAACGATGAAACCCAAAAAAGATTAACAGATGCCGCTATTTTAAGAGGCCGAAACGATTGGCTATTAGGAATGAATTTAACTGTTGGAAGTACCGTTAAGTTTGGAACTTTATTGAATGTCGGTAAAATTAAATCATGTGTTATTAATATGGTTTATCTTAATTCAATGGCGATAGATAATTTCATTCCAACAACAAATTATAACTTAATAAGTGAATTTGATACTTTTAGTGCAATAAATATTGATTTAGAAGATAAAGCTTCTCCGGTTAAATATATTACAGAAAAAGATGCTCTGAATGTTGCAGCTAAAATAGGAAATAAATTTAAGGTTATTGATTCGACAGAAGAAACTGTAAAAACCTATGCCCCAAAGTTATATAAACTGTCAACAATTCAAAGTGATGCAGGAAAACTGTATGGTTATACTCCAGACGAGACGCTTGAAATAATCCAAAGTTTATATGATAATAAACTGCTTACATATCCAAGAACAGGGTGTGATGCAATTTCAACGTCAATAGCTAAAACATTACCGACATTGTTGAATTCAGTAAAAGCATTTCCAGATTTAAAAGCAGCATTAACTTCTGTGTCATCAGCGGATATATCAAAAATAGCAAAAATAGCTAAATATACCAATGATGCCGCAGTAAAAAAAGATGCTCATACAGCAATTTTGCCGACAAGTAAAACACCTAACATTTCAGCATTGTCCGATAAAGAAAAGAATATTTTATACTTAGTTTATTCAAGATTAGTGGCAATTTGTTATCCTCCATTAATAGAAAAAAAGAAAAGTATATTATTAGACAATAATGGATATATATTTAAAGCTAACGGTAAAACAATTCTTGATAAAGGCTATATTAATTTTACTAAACAAAAAATAACTGAAACTGAATTACCGGATTTTAGTATTGGAGAAGAGCTTACAAATTTAAAATATAGGGTTGAAGAAAAAATAACAACTCCACCAACAAGATATACTCAAAGTACACTTATTGATGATATGAATAATGCCCAAAAATTTGTTACAGACAATTCATTTAAAAAGATATTGACTGAAATTGAAGGAATTGGAACCCCAGCAACACAAGCACCTATAATAAAAGAAATAATTAAAGACGGCTATGTTGACTTAAAGAAGGGAAAGAGTAAAGAACTTCAGCTTTATATTTCAGAAAAAGGTAAGTTTTATTGTGAAACTTTAAAAGGTTTATCTATTTTGAATCCTGCATTTGTAGCGGAAATGGAAATTAATTTGAAGAGAGTATCTGATGGGGATACCTCATTCAATGAATGTGAGAAGTATATGATTGAATACCTAAATACTCTTTTAAATGAAATAAACTCTAAACCTAATGTAAATATTCCTCAAAACAACTTTGTCCCATCAGAATCTATTGGAAAATGTCCAGACTGTGGAAAAGCAATTGTTAAAAGAAATTGGGGATATGGTTGTTCTGGTTACAAAGAGGGCTGCAAATTTGGAATTTCAAACGAATATTCAAGTAAAAAAATTTCGGAATCGCAGGTAAAGAAACTACTTAATAAAGGAATTACTGATACTATTAATGGATTTAAGGGAACTAAAGGCGAATTTAGTATGAAACTTAAGCTTTGTAAAGAAAATGGTGTTACAAAAGTAAAATATTGTTTTGATAAATAAAAAAAAACTAAAAGAGATGAGTATTCATCTCTTTTTTTTAATTCCAAAATATTTCTGTTTTCTATTTCACATACTATAATTAAAAAATAAATAAAAAAAGGAGAATTTGATATGTTAATTTATGAATATTCTTTATTTAATTCAAAGATAATAAAAAGAAAATATTTTGCTGAAATAGATTCCGTATCTGGAAAATGTGTTTATCGTTTGTATACTACAGATGATAGTTATCAAAAAACAATATATGTAGATGAAATTAATAATCCTACTACAAAAAGGCATATTTATTATTCATTTGAAGCGGATGATATGGCGTATGATTATTTTAAGCGAAAATTATACAACAATATACTTAAATCTCGACTTGCGGAAAATGTTTCAGTTACCGAATATCAGAATTTTATTTTAAACAATTAAGGAGAAGATATATGATTATATTATTTATAGCAAGGACAGGTCGTGGAAAAGATACTTGTGCACGTTATTTAACGGAAAAGTATGGACTTAAGCAGTTAAAGTCGTATTCTACAAGACCTAAAAGAGGAAAAGAAGATACACACATATTTATAAAGAAAGAAGATGTTGATAAATACAAAGAAGACATGATTGCTTATACAAAAATTGGCGAATATGAATATTTCGCTACAAAAGAGCAGATTAAAAATGCCGACATTTACATCGTGGACCCTAGAGGATATTTAATGTTAAAAGAGTCCATGCCAGAAGAAACTTTCTTTGTAATATATATAACGCTTAATAGAAATGAAGCAAGAAAGAGAGCTATATTGAGAAATCCAGAAAATAAAAATGAAGGAGACATTTTTGATTTAAGAGAAGCAGATGAAGACGAACAGTTTTCAGATTTTGAAAAAAACCAATATGCTGATGTTATTTTAGATAACAAAGATTGGTCTATAACGAAAAAGAATTTAGATAGTATTTATAAAGCGTATTCTTTTGTTAATAAAAAACACTTGGTCAATTAACCAAGTGTTTTTCTTTTATGCCATTAAATTAATTAAATCAGCTATTTGCATGTTATTGACATAGTATTTAACAAGCCAAGTTTCTGCATCTATTGCGTCATCTATTAAATGCTGCATTTTTGAAATATCGTTTTTGATATATTCATCAGGGTCTTTAAATTCTGTCATAACCATAATTTTAATGTCAAACCCTAAATTCTTAGCAATATTAATTGCCCTAGCAGTTGCTTTGTGCCCGGCATCATCATTGTCATAACATAAGTACAACTTATTCGTGTATGCCCTTATCAAAAGCAATTGGTCTTTTGTTAGAGCCGTACCTAATGAAGCTACGGTATTTTTGAATCCTGCAGTTTGCATTGAAGCTACATCCATATATCCTTCACATGCAATAATTCCTTTGTCACTGAAGTTTTTAGCAACATTTAACCCATATAATAGGTTTCTTTTTTGAAAAATGGAACTTTCAGCCGAATTTTTATATTTTGGTACAAGTTTATTGCTTTCATTATCAATTTTTCTTCCACCCCAACCAACAATATTACCGAAAATATCTTTAATCGGAAACGTTAATCTGTTGTATAAAAACGGAGAAATATGTCCATCGTTATTAGATATTGCTCCCGTTGCTAATAAAACATCTTTGTCGTATACCTTTTCTAGATGCTGCAATAAATCTTTTTGATTTGAAGGGGCGTACCCTATTTCAAAGTTGTTTACTAACGCTGAGGAAATTATCCTCTTTTTCAAATATTGTATGCATTTTGGGTCGTTTATTTTAGACCTATAATAATTACATATTTCTCTATTTGCTGTAAAAACTTGATTATTAAATTCATTGATTAAAATGGTTGGCTGTGATACAGGGAAGCCGATTAAATAACAAAAGTCATCATAATCTCCTCCAGCCTGACAATTTAAACATTCGAATCTATCTAAACTATCATCAACGCATAAAGTTTCAGACCCACATTTTGGACATTTTCCGAAATAATGGTCCTTGATTTTTATCAATGGTATTTTTTCATTTATTAATTCTGACAGCATATTATACCTCCTATTTTTAATTTTAAATTCTTAAATAGTATGTTAAATATTCATAAATGATAATTTCCTTATTGAAATGTTGTATTTCACATACTATTATCAAGAATCTGTTAGCCATGTAAAAACAATATTCCTTAATAAATTGGAGAGGATATGACGACAGAAAAATATGCGAAAGGATTTATTTTTTATGGAAAAAAATTTAACAAAAAAAGAAATTGAAACAAAAATCGATGTCCTTAATAAAGAGGCTAAAGAATTTAAAATAGAATATAACAGCATTGATAATTCAGACAAAAAAGCAAAAAAAGAATTAAATCAAAAAATAGCTCAGATAAACTCTGAAATTTTGACATGTAAAAGAATGCTTAAAAATATCAATAATGTCGAACAAAAAAACGCCGAAAAGGAAGATTTATTAGATGAGCCTGAAAGCAATGATGTAGAACAGGAAACTACCGAAAAAGAAAATTTGTCAGATGAATCTGAAAACAACAATGCAGAACAGGAAACTGCCGAAAAAGAAGATTTGTCGGATGAGCCTGAAAACAACAATACAGAACAGAAAAATATGACAGAAGATGAGTACGCAGCATATATGGAAGAAGAATATCTCAAATTTGAAAAGAAAATGGAAGAACAAAACAAATCAGATTCAGCTATGGATGAACCTAAAGAGAATTCCCAAAGAGACGAAGAAATTTCAGACCCCACAAAAATGGATAATCCTGAATCTGATTTTAAACACGATGAAAATACCTTAAATCTTGATATTACAGACAATGATGTTAACACACAAAAAGGACCCGAAACAAAAATAGAGGAGGGAATAGACAATGTATTAAAAGATAATCAGGACAGAGTTAAAAAGGGTTTAGGCGGAATTATATTAAACACACTAAAAACAATTCTATCAATAATAACGTCAATAGTAACGTTTATCCCAGCGATAGTTATTGGATTCTTCCAAGGTTTAAATCAAGCTGCTAAGGAGAATAGAGCAGTTAATCAAAAGAAACAAGAACTTGATGAAGCATACACCATTGATAAACATACAAAGAAAGATGAAAAGAAACAAGAACAAAAATTAAATAAAGAAAAGAAACTGGAACAGCTTGAGAAAACTTTTGATAAGAAAAAAGCACCTAAAGATAAACAAGCAAAAAAGATAATATTGATTAATGAGAAAATCAAAGAACAATTCCCAGAGTTAATTAAATGTGAAGAAAATGAATTAAGCAGTATTTCAGAAAAATTAAACGATAAACAGACCATAAATATGGAGGAATATGGAATTGATGGCAGCATTCGATTAATAGATGGAAATATTGAGTTGTACACAAAGACTCAACTGGCAAATGAGCATGAAACAGAAATATTTATGCGGCAATTAGATTTTTATGTTAAATCTCACTCCCTTTTAGATGTAGAGATAAACAATCTTTTAAATAAATATAAAGATTTTGATTTTGAGACTTTCAAAAAAAAGAATGAAATAATAACTATTGAAGAATTAAACGCAAAATATAATCTCAAAAATCATTGTTTTGAAGAAGATAATAAAGAAAAAACAACAAAACAACAAACTTACGAAAATAAACAAGAGTATGAAAAATCAGCTAAAGAATTAGATGATTTTGATGAAAGATAATATTTAATGATTCATAAAAACTAGCTTTGTTCATTGAAAAAGCTAGTTTTTTTATATTAACTAACTTCAATTACCAATATTTACCAATTATTTTTAAAAACTTTTGTTGTAAAATGTATTTCCCAAATTTTGTAATTTTAGTTGACAAAAAATGTTATAAATGGTATACATTTGATAACGATAGAACAAATGTTCGGTGTAAATTTGTTCTAAATAATTATTCTTGTAACCCATTTTACATACTATCAAAGACAAATAGAATATTAAAGGAGGAGAATGATATATGTATAGCATATCGCAAATTAAATCAATTTTATCTGCATCAATGATTTGTGATTTTCTTGGACTACAGGAATCAAAAAATGAAATTAAAAGTTCGGGAAAAAACATATTTATTTTGTGCCCTGACCATCAAGACAGAAATCCAAATTCATGTGTGTTAACAAATTCCGGATATACCTGTTTTGCCTGCGGCAGCCATGGAAGTTTAATTGATTTGTACGCAAAAAGGAAAAATATATCTTTTTCTGAAGCTGTTAACAAATTGGGAGACTGCCTTCATCTTAAAGAAAGTAATGAGGCTTTTGAACCATCACCACTATCTGAAGAGGACAAAGAAGCTTTAGGATTAAATTCTATTCAGTATCTTAAAAGATTATGGCTGGTAAATAAAGATGCGTATTATTACTCACTCAATAAAATAATGAATGAAAGGAAATGTGCTCTAAAGAAATTGTATTATAGCACAAACAGAAGTAGCCCTGACTTTAAAGACTTGGGCATATACAATAGTGATGTATTGTTCAAGATTCGAAGTCAAATTGAGAATTATCTAATGCATATAGAAAAAATAAAAAATGGATGAAATTTTAAATAAAATCATTACAAATGAGAAAGACCTGATTAATTTATCGGTCACTGATATTTACGCTAAATATGTAAATATTCCATTATCATGGGATGAGACTCTTATTCTCTTAGACGCTATAAAAGCAGCTAAGATTCAACCAAAGTTATTTAAGGAGGGTTTAAAAAAATGACTTTTGAAATAAAAGAAATAAAGGAAACGTACCCAAAATCGGCAGATGTTGCTGTTCAGGAATTAAAAAACACGTTAGGAGAAGAATATTCAACATGTTTAAGAAACGAATATTATCCAGCTTTGAACGATGAAGAATGGGATGATATATATCTGTCAACCCTAAATATCGCAATAAAAAGTCTTAAGATTAAAGAATTTACCATTGCGGGAATTAAAAAAAGAATTGAAGACCACTTGCCTTGGTTTTCAATCATGAAAGATTATCACTCAGAAGATAAAAAGGTCAGACATAACGCCATTGAGAATGCGTGTCAAAGATTAACTAATTATCTTTGGAATGTAATATGGACTTATTACAAGTCTTATGTAGAAAAACACCGAGAAGAATTATTCCAAGAAGGAATTATCGGAATACTTGAAGGTTTGTGTTCATATGACCCCCATTTTGCAACGGCAACTAACTTCTTCTGGTCTTTCATTCGACATCAGTTGTCTGCATACATAAATGCTACAGTAAATCATTCGAACGCTTATTTCCAGAAACATCTGAAAATAATTGATGCAAAAATTGCAGAGTTTGAAAAAAAGGGAATTCCATGGTCTATAAAAGATATTTCTATAGCAACTGGAATTAACACTGAAACCGTTAGCAATTGTATTGCGATTAAGAACGGAAATGAAGCCCCTCTCAGTTTAGATTCTGAAGAATTTACTATTGCACTAGGCTCTAAGAATATATCTAAATCTGCAGAAGATGTATTTATTGATAATTCAGAAGCAAATGCTTTGTATCAGGCTTTAGACAAAATTCCTGAAAGGGAGGCCTTAATCGTTAAAATATATTATGGATTAATTCCGGACTCAGAAATTAAAAAGATTGTCCATAATACTAAAACAAAAGTAACTAAAAAAGCGATAGGCGATGCCTTTGGAATGTCGGAATCAGACATAGCAAGACTAATTACTTCTACGTATAAGAAGTTAAAAGTTCTTCTTAGTCCTAATCCTAAACCCAAGTGCATTAATGAAACTGAATTAGCTTTCACTGAAAGAAAATTTGATTTCAGAAATATGGATATATAAAAAATAAAAGACCAAGCATTATTTTTAGTGCTTAGTCTTTTTTTTAGCTTAATAAATTTATTCAAATATTATGACATTTTACATACTATTTATGATTTTTTGAAGATAAAAATAAGACAAAAATACAAGGAGGCTTATAATTGAAAAAACTAATCAAAGATAAAGCCACAGGGATAGCATTAGCGTTTTTATCTATGGCGATATTTGTAATAATTTCTATGATTTATATAACCATCACAGAAGCAAAAAATATGAACGTATATCAGGACATTGAAAATATAACACATAAATATTTATTGTCAACAGAATATGATGGCGGATTGAATATGACACAATATACTCAGTTAAAAAAAGAACTTGAGAGCTTAAATATAAAAAATGTCGATTTGTCCGGGTCTACTTTAACGACTGATAATGTCCAATACGGAGAGAATATTGTGTTACAAATATCTGGTACTATAAAATTAATGAGTAACCCTTTGCTAACAGGGAAATTACATGAAAACAAAAATTTTGTGATTCGAAAAATTATTTCTTCAAAATATTAAGAAAGGATTTGTGTGATGAAAAAGGACAGTGCAAATGCAGGTTTTTCACAAATTTTGGAAGCTACAGTAGGGGCTTTTTTGCTATCAGCACTTCTATTTATTTTATTTAGTTATGGTAAACAAACAATTTTATATTCAAAAACGGAAGCATTAGCAAGAGAATGTGTTTCAGCGATGGAAACCACAGGTTATTTAACAGACGACATGAAAAATATAATGACGAAATCTCTTGAAAAACTAGGTTTTAAAAATATTGATTATACTGGAACGTCCTTAACAAAGCAAAATAATGGATTACCTGTTATTCTAAAAATTCAATGTGAATATTCAAGAGAATTATTCTCTATGAATTTTATTAAACTCACTAAGACTGATAAAACGTCAAATATAACGATAAAAAAGACTTCAATATCAAAATGTAATTAACGGAGGTAAAGAAATGGAACAAAATACAGAACATATTGATGAATTATTCAATGATGTGATTTCTCACTATACAACTATTGAGCCTAAATTATTAACTCAGATTCAAAAAGGAATCATTAATAAAGAGGCTTTTTTCGAAAACGTAAAAAAATATTTAAGTACGCAAAGAGTCAATGAAGATGAATGGAATATATTATCTAACAAGCTTCAGACATTTCTTTTTGGATATTATAAATTAACTCCATTGCTTGATGACATGAGTATAACAGATATACGATGCCATGGAGCTGATAATATTAGAGTTAAAAAATATGGAAAAAGATATGGCACCGATATTTCTTTCAAAAATCAGCAGGAATATATTAATTTTATTAACACGGTGGCAACAAAAAACCAACGAGACTTAAGCATGATTAATGCACAAACAACATTTATGGATATTGACTCACACCCTAATTTCAGACTTCGATTTGACATTACGACAAAGTTGCTTAATAGTTCCAGAATTCCTACCATGCATATAAGAAAAATTGCAAAAGACAAATTAACTATAAATGATTTAACTCATTGCAGTCCAACCCCAATGATGGATGATGATGTTGCGAATTTCTTAAAAAATCAAATTCATAATAACAAGAGTATGATTATTTGTGGACCGAATGCATCAGGTAAAACAGTCTTATTAAACGCAGCTATTGAAGAATATCCTCACAATAAAAGTGCTTTATGTTCACAAGAAAATGAGGAATTATTTTCAAACACTCATCCTGATATATTTTTTCAGCATATTGTAACGCCTAATGGAGAAGGCAAAATTAAATATGACCTTAAAGATGAAATTCGATATGGGTTAATTTCAGACAATGATTTATTTATTATCGGTGAAATTAAAGATAAAGCAGCATTATATGCCATCAATGCCGCATATACTGGTTCTGCTTGTTGGCTTACAGTTCATAGCGAAAATTCACAGGAAGCTGTTGAGAAGTTAGCTGATTATGCAATGGAAGATGCTAAATATTCTATTGATAAAATATTAAAAGAATTATCGTATATGCATATGGTAATTAATATTAGAGATTTTAAGATTCAAGAAATATCTATGATAAAGGGATTTAATAAAGAAACAAAAGAAATTATATATGAAAAAGTTTTTTCACTAAATGAAGGTATTCGTGATTTTAAAAAATATATGTTACCTGAACCAGATTGTGAAAGTGAAACTCTAAAATTTGTATCATAGGAGGATAAAATAATATATGTTAACTTATCTTTATATGGGCATAGAAATTGCCATCGGAATAAGTATCTTTTTCCTGATTTTCAATTTATTGACATATTGGAATTCTAAAAACACATTTGCACAAAGTATTAAACAGATATATGAATATACTAAAAGGCATGAAAAGGAAAGACAGGATGCATATGAGAATGAATATAAAAGAGATGGAGCCCTTGAGACAAAAGGCCTTTTAAATAAACTTGACAAAAAAATTGCCGAATCAGGCATTAAAAACAGATTTAAAAATCTAAATGCTGAAATAGCATTGATTGTTACATTTATTACTTCTGTGATTGTGGGAATTATAATTTACATTATATTTGGTAATTTTATACTTTCTTTAGCAGGGTTTATTGTGTCTGCTGCAATGTTTTATATCTTTCTTGATGTAAAATGCAGTATTGCTTTTATAAAAGAAGAAAAAAATTTGATAATTTTTATGGATTTGGTTTATTCTTACTCGTCTTCAACGGATGATTTGATACAGATTTTAGATTCTGCCGGTAGACATTTGACAGAACCGCTTAGAACAGAAATTGCAGAATGTTGTGTTCAGGCCAGAATAACAGGTGATATATCCTCTGCAATTCAAACCCTTTCAATGAAAGTTGGAAATCCTAAATTTTATGAAGTATTATCTAATCTAGAAATCGGCTCAAAATATCAGGCAAATTACGCTGAAATGGTGGATGCTATGAGAGATGATGTGAGAATTTATTTAAAAGGCAGACAGGAAGATAAAGCCAGGGCATCAGGAGCGAGAATAATGTGGGTTATTTTAACTGTCTGTGGATTATTTTTGTTAAAGATGATAAAAGGATTTGGAGAACAATCTTTATTTAGTGTTTTATTTGGTTCTGCAGCAGGATATTTTGTTGTATTCTATTTTATCGTTGTGTATTTAATAGTTTTAATAAAAACCATCAAATCATTTAAGTAGGAGGAATTATATTATGATACAGTATATTACATATGCAATATATGGGCTTGTGGGCATTTTTGTAATATTGTTTTTCTTTTCAATATTTAAAATGACAAAACGAAATGCTGATACAAAAAAAATGGCATTTTCAGATAAAACATTGTATAGGATGAAGCAATCCAGGTTTGAATATTTTACACCTGAGTCAATAGAAAAAAGAATCACAGCTTTAGGAGCTCCTTATATTTTTAAAAATAAACTAACTCCATTATCCTATATTATGATTAAATTTGTGTTTGCATTTTTAGGATTAATTCTAGGTACAATTTTAGGAAATTTATTAATTGGAATATTAACTGGCGGATTATTCTTTTTTGCTTTGGATTTTGTTTTAAAACTTAATAATGATGATGATAATAAAAGAATGATGGAAGATATTCAGGTATTCTTTTCGGTAATAAGAACTCAAACATTAGCGGGAATTTCAATAACAACGTCCTTGTCTGAAAGTTACAATATCGTCAAAAATAAACGTTTGAAAGCAGAATTAATTGAATTGTCAAGTAAAATATTAGCACATAAACCGTTGGATGAGGCTATGGATGAATTTAATTCAAAATTTAAAAATCCGTATATTGAATCATTTTGCATTGTAGTAAAACAAGCTCAGGATAACGGACAAGCCAGTAAGCTATTAGGTGACTTATCTAACCAGATTACAAATATTCAAAATAGTTTGCAGATTAAAAAACAAAATAGAGAAGAAAATATTAATACATTTTTGAATTTGCTTATATTTGCTGGGTTTTTAATGACATGTATGATGTACCTCTTTTTATCAACGGATTTTTCAAGTATATTCTAAAAATCAAGACAGTCACAGAAAAGTGACTGTCTTTTTGTTTATCAAAAAATAAAGTCAGTTTACATACTATATAAGAAGTTGTAGAAAGTTTACTTTTTATGACTTTATAAATAACAACATAACAATTAATGAAAGGAGATTAATTCATGAAAAAATTAATCAATAAAATAAAAACAAAAACATTAAAAGCAGCTTTAAAAGTATATGATGCAATGTCTAAAAAGGATAAGGGAGAAGCGACTTTAATTGTAGTAATTGCCCTTATCGTTATTGCTGTACTTTTGCTTGTAATTTTTAGAGAGCAGATTTTTGGTAGATTACAGACTGCTATAACAAATACAGGAAATAATATAGACAGCGTATTTTCAGCATCTTAGAAAGGATATAAAATCATGCTTAAACGAGATACCGGAGATGGGTCTACTGTATTTTGCATGTTTATGTCTTATATTGTAATATTTGTGGGATTGTTTTTCTTTTTGATGACATATAACACAAATCAAATATCATTGATAAAAGAAAATGTTAATAATGCTTTAATAGAGTCGAATCTTTCTGCGTCAATAACAGATTCGGAAAATTATTCATATTACTATGACAAAAGTAATAATAAACTACACGTGTTTCCATATTTAGATGAAATTAATAAGACATATGACAAATATTCAGAGACTCTTAAAACAAATTTATCATTATCTAGTCTTGACAATAAAGTATATACTCCAAAATCAGGAACTAAATTTGATAAAATAATTTCTAAAATGTCTGTTTTAGATTATGTTTTATTTAATACATACTACAATGAAGATGGAACAGCATATATTACCGCACAATCCTTAAATGGTTGGCGAGTTTTAGAGTTTAATAATTCTACAGGATTTTACGAACTCACAAATAAAATTTCGCCAGCACAATCTCAATGTGAATTGGGAAAATTGAAAACTCCAGATGGAGCGATAATTACGACACCATCGGTTTATTCAAAAATCAGTTTTGATATAAAATTTGGCTTTATAAAAGAAACTAAAACATTAGACTGCGAAAATACAATTAGTCTTATTCTAACTTCATAGGAGGTTTTATCATTTTTATGAAAAAAAACAAAATAAAAGAAGAGGGCGGCTTTATCAAAGAAAAGAAGAACAAAAGTAATATTGTTGGCCGTCTTGTTGTTAGTTTGATTATTACACTTATGCTAATATTTGCATTGTTTATAATAAAAAAATCATTGTCAACAAAAGAAGAAGAATACGAAGTAATATGTTCTTCACAGGAAATTCCTGAAAACGTAGTAATTAGCGATAAAAACTTTACTCAGTATTTTACAATCAAGAAGATTCCTGTATCTATACTCCCTCAAGGATGTTATAGAGATAAAGATTTATTGAATGGGTTACAGGTAATCGCAACCATTCCTAGAAACACTATTGTTACAAATGTGAACTTTATAAAGGAATCAGATGTTTTAAATACAATGAACAATCCTGTAGTTATGGGTGTTGCTCTTAATAATAGCTCAGATGGTTTGAATGGAACATTAAGACCAGGCGATATTGTTGATATTGTATTTTGCGAGACTAAAAAAACAATAACAATTAGAAACGTGTATATCGTTAATGCTTTTGATAATTCTGGTGTATCTATAGATGTCTCTAATACTTCAGCTATAGCATCAAAGATAAATGTGTACATCGAATCAGATTATGTAACGTCCTTTGCTGAACATTTAAAGAATTGTGATGTTTATATTTCCAAAATAAATTACGACACCAAACAAAGACTATTTGTTCCATCAGATTCAGATTATGAAATGAACATTACAGAAAAAAAGGATACTGAAAAAGAAACCGTTCCGGATAATACAGAAAAAGAAACAGAAATAAAGCCGGACGACAAAAAGGAAATTGAATCTCAGGAAAATGAATCTTTAGACAATATGGTAGAAGATAAGAATAATACTCTTGATTATTCTGAAAGGACAAAATAGTAACCCTATAGTAATTTGTAGACTAAAAGACTGCCGACTTATTGTTAGTAGTCTTTTTTTTAAAAACAGTCAAAAAGGAGACGAATATGATATTAATCATAGGAATAGCATTTAATTTTATAATTTTTTTATATCAGTTTATCCTTCATAAGAAAAAAGAAGAATTTAAACTCACGATTAAACACGAAATATTAATGTTTGGTTTTATTTCAACCATTCAGACAATTTGTTTTGTGTTAAATAAAAATGTTAATTTAATCTTTTTGCTGGGGATTACATATTTGGTTATACAAGCTTACACTGATTTTAAAACGCAATTTGTTTATAGATTTATAAGTTATATATTTATTTTAATAGATAGTATTATGATAATAATTTATCATCAAAACATATGTGCATCGCAGTTAATTATATTAATTTTTATTGTTTTTTTTATTGTATGTTCTATAGCGGGCGTTTTTGGATGGGGCGACACAATTTCAATTAGTGCAACTATTCCTATATATTTAATTTCGTATGGACCGAATGCTGTTGTGCTATTCTTTATGTCTTTCTTTTGTTCAACAATAACTTTTGTTGTTTTTAATTTAGCTAAAAAAACTAAACGAAATCCTTTTATGCCACACTGGTTAGGAGGATATTTGTTAGCTTATTTCTTATTATTTGCTTATGACAAATTAATTATTTAGGAGGATGTTACTCAAACTTAATAATGAATATTTCATATAAAGATTTTAAACCAAAAAATCATGCTGCAATTTTAGCGATTGAATTGCTGCCTGATAACATATCTTTTATTACAGAATACAAAAATGTTATTAAGCCATTATTAGATAATCCTAATACGGCGAACGCATTGGCAAATATTAAACATTATGATATTAATACGTTTAATCATTCTGTGTCAGTCGCTATTGTTTCCGGTGTTATTTGCAAACTTTGTTCTTTATCAAGTAAAGAATTTAAAAATGCAATAATCGCTGGATTATTCCATGATATTGGAAAAATCATGGTAGACAAACATATTATTTTAGGGAACACTAAATTATCTGAAAAAGAAAGGTTTGTTATACAACTACATCCACTTTTAGGATATAACGTTTGTTCTAAATTACAACTCCCAAATTATGTCAAAAGGGGAGTTTTAATGCATCACGAAAATTATGATGGGACAGGATATCCCTTTAATAAGAAGAAAGATGAAATACCTTTAATTGCTAGAATTTTAAGACTAGCAGATGTTTTTGATGCTTTAATATCAAAACGTTCGTACAAAAAAGAATATGATTACGATTCAACCGTAAAATACATATTAAGTAATTCGGGAAATCTTTTTGACCCGAAATTGCTTAATGTCTTCAGAAAGGTGGCATAGATATGGAAACTTCTACAGAAAAAAAATCAAGAGAAGTTATAGACGCAATTAATTCTTTTGATTTTAAGAATTTGTCTATTGATAAATTTTTAGAATGTCAACAATTAATTGGAGAGTTAACAAAATCAAACATTGAATTTAATAGATTGGTTAAATTTGGGTGTCCTTCCCAATATATAGATTGTAAAGAAGTTTGTGAGGGAAATAAGACCTCAAAAGATAAATCAAAATGTTCACAGTGTTGGCAAAATGCGTTATCTGAAGAAATAAATGTTGCGTATGGAAATGAAGAAACTGCACCAGAGGAGGATGCCTCTCCTGAGACGAAATCTAAAGACAATACATATGATGATGCTTTTCAGACTTCTCCTTTGTCTGAAGGTGCAGGATATTTTGCCGCCGCACAAGAAGCGATAAAACAACAATTTTCAAGGCCACAAAAAGATAAAAAATTCTTTAATAAAAAGGAGAAAAAATCAGAATATGATAAATTGAAAGTCTTAAATTTAACTCCAAATCAGATACTTGAATTATTCGATATTATGAAATGGCAGGAAATACAAGATTTTGATGATTTAAAAAGTGCTCTAAAAGAAATATTTTAAAACTAAAATATAAAATTTATTTATATGTGCAATTCAACATACTATTAATGAAATTTTCTATTAAATGTGGAGGCATAAGAATGAATACAAACATTAAAATTTATGAGGATGATAACCGATTGGTTATTGAATTAGCAAAAGATAACTTAAAAGAAACCCTGACAAATAACATTATTGTTGGAGTTTTAAATTCCTTAAAGGCGTTAGGTTCTGTTTCTGAAATTCCTAATTTGGAGCCATCGGCTGAAACTAAGATAGAACCTTTATCTGAAAATGCAAAAGAATTTATGGATGAAGGAGATGTATTAGTTAATACCGTAGGTACTACTAAACAGATGCCGATGACAGTCAAGGAATTAGTTAAAACTAATCCAAAACTTGCAAATTGGATAGTTGAAAAACTTGCTGACTCAAAGAATGCTGAAATAATTACACAGCGTAATGCTATTGTAACATATATAAAAAAGCATCCCTTAAATTAATAAAATAGACTCCAGATTTTGGATTAACTCCAGTCTGGGGTCTATTTTTTTATATGTTATATCTGCAAAATCACATACATTTATTGTCTGTAGTAATTTCCTTTGTTTTAGATTTTTTTCTGTTTTGAGCCTTTAATTCATTTTCATATAGTATTAAATTATATTTGTGATAAAATAATTCACTTTTTTGAGAAAAAGGCAATGCTGTATGTAAGTAATCAAGAGGTGTAGGAAATAATTCCTTTTGAACATTCAATAAACGATATTCACGCAGCTTTTTTTTACAATCTGTAGTAATGAAATAAGCATACATTTCTTCGATATTCTTAAATGCAAAGTTTTGTTCTAAGATGTACATTAAACAGATACAAGCGTTGCTTTCGCCTTCGGCACAAGAAGCAAACGCCTTGGGGAGCCTGATTAATTTTCCACTTAATACTTTCTTATACACCGATAAAACTCTTTCTCTATTTCTTATCTTTATCTTGTCAGGATATATTCTTCCAACAACATAAACTAAGTCCTCTGTAGGATTATATTCACATGGAAATCGTATTTTATTTAATAACTGTTCAAGTTTCATTTTTTTTACAACGTCATATGTTAAGTAGACTGCCGCTTCTTCAGGGGTCCAATGAAGATATTCTTCAATTACATATTTAAAAACAGTAAGAGCTATTTTTTCTACAAAAATAGGCTGATAGTCGAATAAATACTCTGGCATTTGAGAGCTTTGACTAATTAACATCTGCTCATATTCGTAAATTGTGTCGTTTATCATTTTTGTATATCCTTTCAAATTATATTTTATATAGTATGTCAAAAATATTCAAAAAAAAACAAATAAAATATTATTAATTCTTTTTATTTAACATACTATACTTGAACAAAAAAATATTAAAGAAGGAGAAGTTTATGAATTGGGAAAAAATAAATTACAAATCTCTTGATGATTTGATTAATGATAAAAAACAAAAATTAGAAACTAAACCCAAATACGCATTAAAATGTATAACAAAGCATGGCTTGGAACCAATAAATGTTATAAATGATATTTTATTGGGAACAAAAATTCCTGGAAATAAGTTCTATGGACTGCCTATTTATATGATAGGAGATTATGACGTTGATGGGATTTGTTCTGTTAGTCAAAGCGTTTTAATGGCTAATAAATATGGTATTGATTTGCGTGTTAGACTGCCCAAACGATTTTCTGAAGGATATGGATTATCCGAAAAAATAATAGATGAAATTGACAGAGGAATCATTATTACCGTAGATAACGGAATATGTTCACACTCAGCAATACAAAAAGCTAAAGACAAGGGCTTATATGTAATAATTACAGACCATCATTTGCCAATGAAGAACAAGGATGGTAGTGATTATCTTCCAAATGCAGATATTATTTTCAACCCGCATTTAGGAAATACATGTGAGTTCAAAGATTACTGTGGGGCTGGAATTGTTTATAAGCTTATAGAAACAATCAATCCTTTAGACACAGATTTCTTAAATCAAATGTCTGTATATGCAGCATTTGCTACGATTGCTGATTGTGTGCCACTGGTTGAAGATAATCGAAATATTGTTATTAAAGGGATTTCTAATATTAAATCTTCAAAAATAACAACAGGAATGACAGCTTTGCTTTCAATGACTGAAATATATTTTCGTCCATTACTTGTGACAAAGAAAACAAATACAGGAACAATTACAGAAAAAAAATTACCAGATAAAAATAAAAGCGTTATTGTAAAAACAAAAGATAATAATTATCTTTTTGCATTCTTCGCTTCTTTCGAAAAGTTTTTGAATGAAAATAAGAAAATAATTTCATTTTCAGAAATTGAATCCTGGGCATATATGCCAAAGAAAGTATCCGATGATTTTTATTTGGATGAAGAAGGTGTAGGTTTTAAAATAGCTCCAATGTTAAATGCCCCCGGTAGGCTAATAGATAATGGAAGCGAAATTTCTGTTGACTTGCTTACATTTAATGGAGACATTAAAGACGCTGTAAAAAAAGCACTTAAGGTTTATGAATTAAATGAAAAAAGAAAAACATTAGTGAAAGAGGGCTTGGAAAAAATAGAATGCTTAATCGCAGAAAAACATTTAGAAAACAATTATCCATTAACGATATATTGTCCGAATCTGCATGAAGGCATTATAGGTATTATTGCCGGTCAGTTAGTCGAAAGGTACAAAGCCCCCGCTATTGTATGTACAAATTTAGAAAACAATACGTTAAAAGGTTCGGCAAGAAGTATTGATAATGTCAATATCAAAGAATTGTTGGACAAACATGCTAACTTATTGATTAAGTATGGTGGTCATCCAGAAGCGGCAGGATTATCTTTATTAGAAAGTGATTTTAATAATCTTGATATTGCTTTAAGAAATTCAGTTAAAAAATCTTCTTCCGATAATACGATTCGCTACTGTTTGGAAATAAACGCAAATGAAGTTAAAAAAGTCGCTTTAAGATTAAAGGAATTAAAGCCATTTGGCGAAGGTAATAATAAACCTGTTTTTTTAATTAAGGACTTAAATTTAACTCCTGATATATATAGGGGTGAAAAATATAGGTTATGTCAGGATGCCAAAACAATTATTTTAAACAGTCGAATTGTTTCAGACTTGGAAACATTTGACATAAAGGCTATAGGATTTGATTTAGCAGAAAAATATCTCACATTAACAAAGAATCCATTAGTCAACGCCGATAATTTATATGTTATCGGCACAATAAATGAAAACCATTTCAATGGAAATGTCACCCCACAAATTGAAATGATAGATTTTAAAGGAACCACAAGATAGGAGAATAATATGAACATTAAATTCACTAGAAATTTTACAGACATCAAGGGAGGAAATGTTGTTAAATATCCCAACCAGGTATTTAGTTCAGTAAAAGAATATAAAGATGGCTCAAAAATGACGTTTGCCGTTGACACTCATTTTGTAGCAACAGAGGATATTGATGGATGCTTACCAAGTTCTGTGCATCGTGCAGGACTTTCCAGATTGGTTTTAACATTACTTAGAAAAACCGCTTCTGATATAACAACTGTATCCGGTAATATTCCTATTGCCGATTATGCGAACCTTAAGAAAAGGATAGAATTTTCGCAGAATGTCATTAGAGAATCGGAAATTGGGGTTAATAATGTTGCTAATGACAGCCCAACATCAAACAACGAATTGTCAAAGTTCACAACAACTTTCAAATTCGGAAAAAATGCCGGAAAAACAGCTATGGATATTGTCAAGGAAAACCCTTCTAATTATGAGTCTATTTTAAAACAGAATATTGACTTTTTACAGGGTGTTATTGATAAGAACCCAAATGGTCCATACGCAGAGTCAAATGCAAAATTCATTGCAGAAATCAATGAATTATTAGAAGTTTTAAAAACTTCAAACAAAATAGAACCTCAGTCATCAAAGGCTATCAATTTTGTAGTTTATGATTCTGGCATCAAAGTACCAAATGCATCAAAACTAAATGAGCATGGAAAAACAATGGTATATACAATTAAGATTTCAATGAATACTGGAATGAATATTCCTTATAATGTGGAAATTATGAATTGTTATGCAAATTGTCCAAAAGCAGGAAACGTTGATATGAAATCAATGGAATGTAAAACCTTATTATCTGTAAGACTTACTGAGGCTCAGATAGATGAACTGATTGATTCTATTGATGTCAAAAAGACAAGATTTGAAATGCTTAATGCAGAACATGCTGCGGCTTTGGAAGATAAATATTCTTATTATCATACGCCTATAGTTAAGAATTTCGAAATTGACGAATCTGTTATTTCTGAAATCCTTACAAAACTAACTAAATAATTTCTAAGTGCGACTCTTTTTGTAGTCGCACTTTTTTTTAATAAAAACGTTTATCTAATTTTTTTATCATTTTACATACTATTATTGTGAATGAATTAATCCTTTAATCATCTTGGTGAAGATGATATAATAAAAATTAGATATGAAAGGAAATGCAAATAAATGCAGGACATAAACAAAGTAATAGAACGTGGAACTATAATTAATAAGTATTGTCCACAGACAAAGAACACTCCATTAACAATTATCACACTGTCTGTACCAACAACAGCCAAAGAAATTCCGAATTATCCTAAATTTTATTTTTATGGAGAGATGGCGGAAGTAGCTAATAAATTTAACATTTATGACACAGTTAAAGTTGAGGGTATGATACAGTCGAAGAAGTCAGTTCGTGATAATAAGAGATTTAACTCTCAGATAATTATCGGAAATGATATAACAGAATCAGAGAGAACATTTAGCAGTGTTTTTGAAGAGACAGAAATTTCAGGTGGTAAATATTTAGCTCCTGAGAATATGGTTAGATTGATTGGAACAATCAAGACAGTATCAAAGCCATCTTCAAGCGTTAGCGCTGTTATTATAGAAACAGTTATTGACAACAGACATAGTTTTGTAAGGTGTTTCGCATATAATTCACTTTCTGAAACCATAATTTCAAAATTTGATGTGGGAACGAAAGTCGCTTGCATAGGAGAAATACAAACTCTTAAGAAAACGAAAGATGATTCACCAATTTATTTTGAAAATGTTGTTATTAAAGAAATTGTATCAGTATGATTTCTTAAAAAAATAAGTTCGCCCATGCATTTTGGGCGAACTTTTTTTTGTTATTCAACATACTATTATAAAATAATTATAATCGAAAGAGGTAAATATAAAATGCCAATTTTAGAAGGTAAATTCGTAAAGTCAGTATATTACAATGATTATGATGGCTTTTCGGTATTTAAAATCTCAAACAAATATCCTTGTATATACAAGGATAAAGACAACGAAATCACATGTAAAGGTAACGTTTCAAGTTTATTGCCAGGAACGCCTGTTCATTTAGAGGGAGATTGGGAAACAAATGAAAATGGGACTTTTTTTAAGTGTATTAATGTAACAATATATACAGAAGACACAGATATTATATCAAATTATATTCATTCTATGTGCCCAGGATTTGGAACTAAAACCTCAGACTTAATTGCAATGACATTTAAAGGCGATTTTTTTAGCATTATAAAAAATCCAAATGGAGCTGATTTGATACATACACGAATTCCTAAAATTTCTATCAAAAGAGCTAGTTCTATGATTGCTAATCTTAACATTAGAAATAATAGGCAGGAGAGTTTTAATTTCGCAACAAAATATGGAATTTCTTTTCCATCTGCAATTAAACTTTCAAAAGCTTTTGGAAATTTATTGGAAGACACATTGTTGTCTAACCCATATGTAATAGGTAGAAAATTTGATATGCCGTTTGATGAGATAGATAACATCGCTTATTTGAATAAAAAGAACTATTTGGCTGCTGATAGAATTGAAGCTATAATTTATGAGGCATTAAAAAAATCTGCAGAACAAGGCAACACATATATGCGTATATCAGATTTGCTTAAAACCGTTAATGAGTTATCATTGAAATCAAAATATGAAAAATTAATTCCTAAATTACTGATTTTAACAACAATTTGCAATAGTAACTTATTTGTTTACGATGAAAAATATTCCGATAAAATATTCTTAAGCAAGTATAGAGATTATGAAATAATAATTGCAAATGAGCTCAAACGGTTATGCTCTAATTCATCAAATGATTTAATGTTCGTTGACAAATACATTGATGAATTGGAAAAGGAAAATGGTATTAAACTTGAAGTGCAGCAGCGAAATTCATTAAATTCGTTAAAACATCCAGGTGTAAAAATTATAATGGGTGGTCCGGGAACTGGAAAAACAACAACAATGAATATATTACTTAAATTTTTTAAAAAGATGTACCCTGGTTCAAAATATGCTTTATGTTCACCAACTGGCCGAGCATCTCAAAGAATGTCAGAAGTAACAAAAGAAACCGCCTTAACCATACATAAAACGATTGATTACAAACCTTTTGATAATAATACTTTTTCTTGTAAAGATTACAATAATCCTATAGATGCTAAACTCATCCTTGTTGATGAAATGTCTATGGTAGATGAAGAATTATTTGCTTTACTTTTGAAAGCAATAAAAAATGAATCAATAGTGATTCTTCTTGGTGATGTAGACCAGCTTCCATCAGTTGGTCCAGGTCAGGTGCTTAAGGATTTAATTGAGAGTCAATGCATAGAAACATATATGTTAGATGTTTCTAAGAGACAAACAGAAGGAAATATTATTAACAAAAATATTATTAAAATAAAAAATGGAAATACAAATCTTGAAACATCAGATAATTTTATTATTGAAAGATATAGCTCTAATGAACAGATGTCAGATAGAATTACGGAATTGGGGGTAAAATATTTCAATTCAGACAACAAGTACGAAACACAAATTTTATCATCCACAAAACGATATTCTTCAGGAACTTTTAATCTGAATGAAAAAATGCAGGAGGCTGTAAATTCTTCAAATATTTCATTTAATTATGGTTCTTCAACATTTAAACTACATGATAAAATTATTATGATGCATAATCGACCTGAATATAATTATTTTAATGGAGATATTGGAGAGATTATTGCAATTGAAGATACTTCATTCACTGTTGCAATAAATAATGAAATTTTGGTTTTAGACAGAGCAAACGCAGAAGATATGATGCTATCATATGCAATCACGACACATAAAAGCCAAGGTTCTGAATACCCAATAGGGATTATTGCTTTACCAATGAAACCTTATGTCCTTTTGAAACGCAAAGTGTTATATACTGCTGTTAGCAGATTTAAAAGCAAAGTGTTTATTATATCTGAGAATAATGCTTTAGAATTGGCAATTAAGAATAATTCAGATGATTTACGACAGACATGCCTTAAAGACGAAATAATAAAAACTTTTAAAGGGAACTAAATCGTGTATATTGAAAGCTATGATTTTAAAAAACAATATGTACCCATAAATTGAATTTGTGGGTACATACACTTGGTATTTTTATCAATCTTGATAAAAAGCATTAAATATTTTTATAAAACTTGTCCCAGTAACTATGTTACGTTCTTGAAATATTTTCACATAGTCTTTATTCCATAACCTAAAATTATCATCTAATGTTATAGGATGTTCTTCAAAAGTATTTTTATAGTATTTATTTAAAATTACAAGTTTTCCCGGAAAAAGACAAATGGTTATTGTTTTGTTTATTCCATCGAAATCACTAAAATCAAGATATTCCTCTGTGACAATTAATTTATTCATAATTTCTCCAGTTTTTCTTTTTTTAATTTTAACGATTATATCATAATTTCGATAAAATGAAAACAATGAAAACTTTAATCCTCATTGATATTTTACATACTATATTTGACAAATTGATTATAAATAGGAGGAATATTTATGAGATTAAGCATAATATTAGATGTGGATGATGTTTTACTTAAGTTTAATGAAGATATATTGCATTCATTAAATAAAGAAAAACATACTAATTATCAGCTTGAAGATATTTCGTCTTGGAGTTGTAATGACAAGCCAGAGCTTAATGAAAGGTTTAAGTATGTAACAAAAACTTTCTTTTTAACTCAAACTCCATATCCTGGAGTAAAGGAATTTATTTCAAAATTATCCAGTATGTGTGAAATATTCATACACACTGCCGTTTCACCAGAATATATTCCTGAAAGAAATAAAAGAATTTTGGAATTATTTCCAGAAATTAATCCGGATAATATTCTGTACGGAAATCGTAAGGATTTATCTAGAGCAACATTTATGTTAGATGATAATCCAACAAATATTTTAGATTCTAATGCTGACGTTCCTATATTGTTTAGACGACCATGGAATCAGAATTTAACAGGATTGGTGGCAGTTAATACATATGATGATGTCCTAGAGCTAATTAATTTATATATTAATAGTTTTAATCCAAATTCCGTTTATAAAAGCAAGTCAATAATAGCACTTATTGGTCCGTCCGGCTCAGGAAAAACAGAAATTGCAAAAAAAGTGTCGGAAGTAATGAAATATGAAACTCCTGTCGTAAAATCCACAAAAATATCTACACATTATCATTATTGTGAAGAAACTGAATTTATAAAACTAAAAAAGAACAATAGTCTATTAGAATATTCCGTATACGGAAATTATTTATATGGAATAGACAAAGAATCTATAGACAATTGCATCAAAGTGAATTCTGTAATTATCCCTTTGGATATTACTGGAATTTTAATGTTAAAACAGTTTTATCCTGTTTACATAGTATATGTGGATAAGGATAAAAAAGAAATCATTGAGAATATCTTAACAAAAAGAATATCGGTGGACGAACAGGTAAATAGAATATTAGCAATAGATTCCGAAAAGAGTATTAAGAATTTTGCAGATATGATTATTTCTGATGGAAATGAACTTATTGAATTTCTATCAAAAAATTAAGGAGTGAGAAATATATGAATGATAAAACAATAAAAAACTTAGAATCCCTTCACAATAAAATACTTAAAAGCGAATTATGTAAAGAAATAACAGAAGATGAAATGAAAGCTTTTGTTGAACTTAAAGACATTGCTAAAAAAGAAAATGATAATTACATAAAAGGAATTAAAGATTTTACGAAATGGTTTTTTGACAACAAATATAAAGACATATCTAAAAAGGAAAAATGTTTTTTAGTTGGTAAAGACGGAATCTGGGTAGACGCTGAAGAAATTTTCTTTGATATGCTAAAAACTACATCTGAATGAGTAATCTAATTAACAAAAACACTTGATTCTTTATATCAAGTGTTTTTTTTGTTTTATTTTACTGTTTAACATACTATTAACATAACATCATTAAAGAAAGAAGGATGATACAATGGCTGAAGAAGAACAAGTATATGAAAAAACAATTAAATCTATAGAAGACTATGCTAAATATTTTTCATCTTTATTGGATAAAAAATTTAGTAATGACTCTGTTTTGTATGCAAAACAGAGAAAGCAACTTGTTGAAATAAGTAACAAAGATATGTCAGCAACAAATACTGTCGAAGTTCCTGTTTCTGCTCTTGATAATGTATTAGCAGAATTAAATAACCAGGGGATAGTGGCAGCCCCTTTACAATCTAACAATAAAACATCTGAGTCTATGGGGTATTATTTAGTATGGTTTGATGCAAGAAATAGTGACAATAATGTTGTCGTTAAAAATGTCTTACAACAGGTAAGCCAATCCAGTAAAACAAAGATTGATATTTCTCCAGAGTCAATGCCTAAAATATTAGAGGAGTTAAAATCTCACGGAATAAAAATTGCTTGGGAAAAGAATAATGACACAGGAACTTATTCTATTTGTGTAAATTCGAAATATGCTGAATTATTAGATAAAGCATGTTTAAAACATGAGAGAGTAACTAGAAGTATTGCACCTCCATTAGATTCTGTAATTATTAACCATTTAAAAGATAATGGGATTTTATTTGAATCAGAATACGATAAAGACACAAAAATGTCTAAAATTTCTTACGCAAAGAGTGATTCTTTGATAGTCACGAATTTAATTAGTAGTTATCGTGAAGCTGGAATTTTATCTATGGATGATTTTTGTAATAAATATGAAAATTCAAGATGTCTTGAGTATACATTTAAAGACGAAGTTGAATTGAATAGATTTATTGATACTATATCAAAATCTCCAATAGATTACGCTATTGATAAAAACACTATTGTCTTTAAAGCTGAAGATATAGCCCCAATAAATAGTGCTATTTCTAATAGTATGACTAAATTATATTCAGCAGGACAATATAATAAATACCTTGATGCTGTTGCTGATGCTAAAATACAGGAAGAATCAATTAATTTATTATATAAAAATAAAAACGGACATTTATATTTTGCTTCATCTGAAAACCCAAATATATATGCAGAATTGAAAAATGGAAATTTGACGGTATATCAGGTAATATCAAACACTACTGGCAAGAAAATACATGCAGAATACAGGACATGTTTTGCCTTGAATGATAAAGCTAAAATTGGGTCATGTTTAGCTGCACTTGGAACGCCAATACTTATTCCTAATGATAAATTTAATGCACAAAATTTTGAAGAAGAAGAATTGTTTTACAAAAATATAATAGAAAAAACATTTAAAGATAAGTTGAATGAAAATAATTTACATTATCATGAAGATAATATTCTTAGCGGAATTGACACATCAAAATCTCCTGAAGAGATATATGCAGACATTCAAAATAGTACAAAGCCTCAGAACCAAAAAGAAAACATTTCTGTGCAAGATATAAAAGAAGAATTAAATGTGATGTCAAAAAATACAAAAAATACAGAAATTAAAACTCAATTCAAGATAAGAGAAATTCATAGGGACCTTGATTCAATAATTAAGGGATATGGTATGGAAGATTTAAGCCGTGAAGAATCTTTAGGAATCAAAAAAGAAACAAATATTACTGAAAAGTCTATATAGATTTTAAGACCTCTTAATGAGGTCTTTTTTTTACGCTTATATTCTAATCTATCGTTTTGTTTCAAACGTGAACACCCGCATGAATTCTTAAAATAATTTGCAATTTCACATACTAAATATAGAAAACTTTAGAAAGGAGAAGCAATATAATGTAATAATTTGTATTGCGAATATTTTTATGATACCAAAATCGAAAGGGACCGGGATATATATATTTCTAGGAGTCGTAATATATATATTCGGGCTGTATTTTTGTGGACATGCATGTGCAGCTATAGTTAGCGGCGAATATGATATGAGTGATTGGCTTAAATGGTTTCAAGCCGCAAGTTCACATTTAAAGTTATATCCTAAAACAGTCAAATTTGCTGATGTTCATTTTCTTGCTTATTTTGGCATTTGGTCAGCTATTATGGCGATTGCAATTTTCTTTGTTATTGTAAACGAACAATTAAACGCCAGAACGTGTCCAGGAAAAGAAAAAGGTTCCGCAAAGTGGTTTACAAACATGAAAGCTTATAATAAAGCATTTACGACTCCAATTGGAAAGACAAAAAATGTTGCATTAGTTAAAAATACCGATAATGAAGGACATACATTAACTGGCTTTAGCGAAAAAAATATGATACTTAGTAATGATGTCAAAATGAGTATGGAAGATAAAAAGGTCGGAAAAAACAGTAATATTCTTTGTATTGGTGGTGCTGGTACTGGTAAATCAAGATTTGTAATCAAACCTAATATATTACAAGCACATTCAAGTTATGTTGTTACAGACCCATCGGGAGAGCTATTAAGAGACACAGGTGATTTCCTTGAAAAGGCAGGATATAAAATAAAAGTTCTTAATCTTGTTAATTTTGAAAATAGTTCATCTTATAATCCATTCAATTACATACGAGATGACTTAGGTGTTCAGATTCTTGTCAATTGTCTTATGAAAAACACTAGCGACCCAGATGCAAAAGGCGGAGACAAGTTCTGGGATGATTCTACAAGAGCCTTACTTAAAGCCCTTGTTTATTATTTAGTAAAACATAGACCAAAATCAGAGCAAAACTTTGCATCAGTAATGAAATTATTACGAGCAGCTCAAATTGATGAAGATAGACCGAATGTTAAATCTCCACTTGATAGAATATTTGATGAAGTAGAAGAGGAATTCCCTAATGATATTGGTGTTAAGGAATATAAAACCTTCAAAATGGGTGCTGGAAAAACCCTTAAATCAATTTTGATTTCTACAGCAGTACGTCTTGATTTTTTCAACTTACCAGAGTTTATCGCCTTAACAAGTTCTATTCCAAAAGATGGGAATCCTAATAATTTAGATGATTCAAACTGGGTTGATGACCTTGATATGGCTACTGTTGGAGCTGAAAAAACAGTCTTATTCTTGATTATAAGCCAGGCTGACGATACATTTAATTTCCTTGCAAATATGATGTATTCACAGCTCTTTGAAACATTGTATTACAATGCAGAAAATGTGTATGGCGGAAGATTGCCTCAGCAGGTAAGATTTCTCCTTGATGAATTTGCTAACATTGGTCAAATTCCACAGTTTGATAAGAAACTTTCAACTATGCGAAAGTATGGTATGTCATGTACCATTATTTTGCAGTCATTAGCTCAAATTAAGTCTCTATATAAAGATGATTGGGGAACAATTGTTTCTAACTGTGACTCTTTCATTTTCCTTGGTGGACAGGAACAGGAAACTTTAAAATATGTTTCAGAAATGTTAGGTAAAACCACAATAAAAACAAGGACAACAGGAAGGTCTAGAGGCAGCAAAGGAAGCAGTAGCATAAATAACGGTCAGGATGGCAGAGATTTGTTATCCCCAGACGAAGTTAGAACAAAAGTTAATAAGAAATTCTCAGTGGTTATAGTTAATGGTTTAGACCCGTTCTATACCCGTAAATATATATATGAAAAACATCCTAACTACAAATTTACAGCAGATTTTAATAAGAAAAACACTTTTGATATAACTTCTCACAAAAACAACAAAGTTATAGAGGCTAAAGAAAATACTGAATCAACTCCTAATGTTAATTTAGTAGCTAGTTCAAGATTAGCATTATTTGAAGAAATAAGAAAAGCAAAGGTTGGTGTTGAAATCGGTAGTTATAGTGCAGGTTTTAAGAGAACCCCACCAAAATTTGTATCTTCAGATATAGCTCTTTCACAAATCAAATTAAAAGAAATTGAAGATATTCCTGAATTTGACAGAAAACTTCATCCTGAAAAATACATAGTGGGAAATGTAGCTGAAGCTTAACATAAGTGCTCCTTTTTGGAGCACTTTTTAGAATAAAAATAAAAACGAAAGTAGGCATAAAAATTGAAAACGAAAAAGGTTACTATTTTATTATTGACAGTTTTTACTTTGTTAAATATAGCTTTCCCCGTTTTTGCAGCAGGACAGCATAATCCATATATTTTTCTTGATTCTATAATCGAAGTAGCTGTTACATTTTGTAGATACGGAGGAGTGTTGTTAGGATGTATAACAATATGGGATTTATTAACATCTATGTATGATAATAATTCTCTAAAACAGACTACTGCAAGAAAATTATTTACAGTGTCTTTTGCAATGTTAATTGTATCAATATCATTATATGAAATAACTCATATGTTCATTAATGTAATAACGTCATTGTTTGCTAAATTTAATTAACAGGCTGTCGCACTTTAATCTGGTGCGACAGTCATTTCTTTTGTTACTAAAAAAAATAGCTGTTTTACATACTATTTATGGATTAATTCAACACACATGATTGAACATATACTTTTTGTTCAATTAAAACATATTTTTTTTGAAAGGAATTATACATATGAATAGAATAAAAGATTTTGTAAAACAGTGTACATCAAAAGTATCTGCAAGATTTAAAAAGATAACAACATGTATGGCTACGGGAGCTATGACCTTAAATATTGGGATGACAAAGGTATTTGCAGATGGAGATGGAGATTTAGGTAAGAATGCCACGATGGATGGATTAATGTCAGCTATTCTTAATATTATTTTCCAGATTTTCCGATATGTTGGTATCCTTTTACTTGTATGGTCTATAGCTCAGATTGTTATGGCATTCAAGAATGATGACGCAGATTCAAAACAGAAAGGTATGATGATTGCAGTAATTTCTGTTGTTCTTATAACCCTTAGTTTTGTACTTAAACCAATTTTATCATCAGTTGGTGTTAACATTTAATATAATCATTAATATTTGCCCTCTTAATGCAACAGTTAAGAGGGCTTTTAATTTTTAAGTAGTTTTACATACTATTTACAGTAATTTATTAAACGCAAAAAAATAGAAAGGATGTGTTTTAATTTTGAACCCTTTTATATTATTGGCAGTAAAGATTAAAGATTATAAGGTTCCAGGACTTACTTATTTGCTTTTAAAAAGATTAGCAAATATGATTGTTGATATTGCTGGTCCTGGTCTTGTTTCTGATGTAAAAAACGCATTGTTAGGAACGTGGGATAGTAACGCTGAAATGGCTGATAGCATTTACAATTTTGCAAATGTGGTGTTTGATACTGTAAAATATGTCGGATGCTTTCTTCTCATGGTGCATTTCCTATGTGATATTATGGAAAAAGTAACAAATGAAAGATTTACTTTAGAATCGTTTTTTAAATCTTTAGTTAAATTTTTCATTGGATTTGCTTTGATACTTAATTGTTTAACAATTTTTAAGACATTAACTCAACTTGGTAATGTAATCGCAGACGAAATCGGCAAAAATGTCCAAAATGTTAATTCAAGTGGAGGCTCGATTACATACACATATAATGGAACTCAAAAAACAATATCTCAAGACGAACTATCAAATCTTACCGATGAAGAACGTGATGCTGCAATGAGTTCATATTCAGACAGTTTTTTGGATATAGTTATTGAAGAATTATCAGAAGATGTTGCTTTGAAATCTTTGCCTAAGACTCTTTTGAAAAAGATTGGTGCTATGATTTATAATTTCCAAATTACCCTCATTGGTCCATTTCGTGTATTAACGCATATGTGCACACTTTTAGTACCGTGGTTGTTTGCGAAATTAACATACTTTGTTTGCATGATTATTGCGTTTACTCGATGCCTAGAACTACTTGTTAGAGCCGCCATAGCTCCAATGGCAATTACAGATATCTATTCTCAAGGAACTCATGGCAATGGATTTAGGTTCATTAAAAAATTCTTTGCAGTAGCTTTGCAAGGAGCAATTATCATATTACTTGTTACTGCAATGGGTCAGGCTGCTGGATTTGATTTTACCACATCAGATAGTATTCAAAAATTAGCTGGTTCCATATTAGGAAAAGGAACTTCTGGAACAGGAGCGTTATGGAAAACAGTGTTCTTTAGAATTGCCGGCACAGGATTGGTTCTAAAATCACAATCTGTTGCATCTGAAGTCGTTGGTGTATAATTATGAAAGGAGATTTTAAATGATAGAAGTGAATATTCCTAAAGATATTCGAAAATATAAAACTAAAGTCGTTGGACCATTTACAGTAAGACAAACTGTAGGTTTAATTATAGGCTTAGGTCTGGGCTTTATTGGAAATAGAATAGCATCAGCATTATCATCAGATGCTAAAATATTTATGACAATGTTATTTGGCGTACCAGGGGTACTAATTGGATGGATTTCAATGTATGGGATGCCTTTTGAAAAATATTTTAATGTCATAATTACAAATACATTTCTTATCCCTAAGAAAATATTATATAAAACAAATCCTTGTCAGGGAGAGATTGCTAAATTAGAAAAAGAAATCGAACTCCACACAAAAGATAAAAAGAAAAAAATAAAGCCGTTTAAAAATCCTTCAAAAAATTCGGATTATATAAAATATTGTTAAAACAAATGGAAGCTGTTCTCAAATAGAGTTGCAGCTTCTTTTTTTATACAACCTTCAATTTCAATGGCTCACATTTCTATAGCATGAATGCATAGCGACTAATTTACCAAAAAAAAGAGTTAATTTACATACTATTTATAGCGTTTAATAAAAACTTTTTAATAAAATTGAAAGGTGGATATCAATGAATCTTTTTAACATAAATAAAAAAGATAAAAATAAAGTCAATAATGGAATGACTAAGTTAGATAAAAACATTAAATCCGCACAGGATGTTATGCCCTATCAAGGAGTATATCCTAACGGAATTATTGAAACTTCGCCAGGAATGTTTACAAAAGCTTATACTTTTGATGATGTGAATTTTAAGGTCAGTTCAGATGAAGAACAGGAACGAATATTTCTTGACTTCGGGAAAATGATTAATAGTATTGAATCCAGGTCAATAATCCAAATCAGTGGTTACAATAAAACTATTAATGAAAAAAAATTCAGTGAAGACGTTCTAATACATAAAAATGGAAGTTCATATGATAAGTATATTGATGAATATAATAATATGCTTTCAAACAATTTAAAAATTGGAACAAATAATACGGAAAAAGAAATATATATGATAGTTTCTTTGCCTGTAGATAATATTGAAATTGCAACAACAGAGTTCGCCAGAATTGACACATCAATATTAACGGCATTAAAGAAAATTAACAAAGGACAGGCATCTACTGTTTCTATATATGATAGATTAAACTCTATATATAAAATGTTACATCCTTATAACCAAAATGATTTCATGGAATTTTCGGAGTTCTCTCTTGAAAACATAAAAAATCAGGGGATTACAACAAAAGATGTTATTGCACCAACATCTTTTGAATTTTTGCCAAAGTATTTTATTTTAGATGGCGACACTTATGGAAAGGTTATGTTCCTTGATAATCTTCCTGCTTCATTATCGGCAGATGTATTTACAGATTTTTTGTCTTTAACAGGTAACGTTTTGGTAAGTTGTACAATGAAACCATTGGATGTGAATGTTTCAGCAAAACTTATTAAAAATCAGTCAATTAATATTAATGCCAGCGTAATAGAAGCACAGAAGAAGGCTACAAAGTCTGGATATGGAGCTAATTTAATTTCTCCAGATTTACAACAAGCAGCAGAAGAGGCGGAAGGTTTAAGAGATGATATTACTAATCGTAACCAGAAACTTTTCTTAACAACATTAACTGTTGTCATTTATGGAAAAAACTTAGAGGAACTTGAAAAATATTCTGCTGAAGCAAAAACAATAGCAAATAAGCATCTTTGTATGCTGAAAGATTTATCTCAACAGCAAAGAGAAGGACTTTGTACAGCACTTCCTTTTGCCAGAAAAGATATATATGTAGATAGACTTTTAACAACAGAATCTACTTCTGTATTTTTACCATTTAACGCATATGATTCTATTCACCTTGGCGGTGTTTACTATGGTCTTAATCAGATTACACATAATTTAATTCTTCATGATAGAACTAAAACCAAGAATGGTAATGCCGTAATTCTTGGTATGCCAGGTGGCGGTAAGAGTTTTAGCTCTAAACGTGAAATAGTCCACGTTTTATTAAGGAACACAGGAAAAGATGATGTCTTCATTATCGACCCTGAACGAGAATATGTTGGTTTGGCAAAAATGTTGAACGGTAAAGTAATCAATATAAGCCTTAGTTCCGAAGATAAATTAAATCCTATGGATATTGACTTAACCGATGATGAAAATCCAATCGCAACAAAATCCGACTATATTATGGGACTTTTAGCAACAATGGTCGGCGATTATGGGCTTAGTGGCGTTCAACGTTCTGTTGCTGATAGATGTGTTCGTTTACTTTATAACGAATATCTTCAAATTCTAAAACGTGAAAATGATAAGATTAAATTGCATAATTCAGACCCTAATAACGCTAACAATCAATTACCTACTGTTGTATCAGTGCCAGATGCTATTCCAACTTTAAAAGATTTCTATGAAACCTTAAAGGCTCAGCCTGAACCTGAAGCTCGTAACTTAGCGTTAGGTATTGAAACGTATTGTGTTGGTTCACTTAATCTTTTTGCATACCAAAGCAATGTGTCTATTCCGGATGATTGTCATTTAGTAGTTTACGATACAAAAGATATTGGTACAACAATGAAGGAATTAGGTGTTCAGGTTTGTTTGAATGACGTATGGACCAGAATGTTTAGTAACTTTAAAAAACATAAGAGAACTTGGTTCTATATTGATGAATTTTATTTGTTATTACAAAATCCATCGTCAGCTAAATTCTTACAGATGATATGGAAAAGAGCTAGAAAATGGGGCGGATTACCTACTGGTATGACGCAGAATGTTGAGGATTTACTTCGTTCGGCAGAGGCAAGAACTATTTTAAGTACATCGGATTTTGTAATGTTACTCTCGCAGGCCCCTCTTGACAGAGGACATTTAGCCGAATTGTTTAACATTAGTCCTGAAGAACTTGAGTATATTACAAATGCCTCTCCTGGACACGGATTGATATACAATGGTTCCACCTTAATCCCTTTTGAAGACAATTTCCCTACTGATACCGAGTTATATAAGGTTATGACAACAAAAGCAGATGAATCTAATGATAGATAATATTATAAGGATGCTATTTATGGCATCCTTATTTTACATACTATAGTTGATTGGAGGCAAAAAAAATCTATGGAATTAAAATATTACACATTAAATTATAATCGTAATTCTAATAAAATTGAACATTTTAATATTTTTGATAATTTTTACGTTAATGATATAACAGTAAAAGAAATAAAAAAGTATATTAGGTCATCTAAAAAATATAAATATGAATCCTTTAACGGAATTGTTTTATGGGGATTTGACGCTTTTTGTGAAAAACTTAAGTCCATTATTCAAAGTGAAGAATGGTGCAGATATGAGTATGAAATTAGCGTTGGTAAATGTTTTGAAGAGAATGTCTCTAATTTGGAAAAATGGGACTGTTATATGCAATGTCTCCCAAATATTGAAATGATTGCAAGAGATGTTATTTTTCAATATAAAAATTTAATAAAGAAAGGAAGTAAATGATTATGTCTGGCGGATATTGGGATTATAGAAACGACACGTTAGCCTCTGAATTATTTGGGTATAACTTAGATGCTCATTATGGAGAGCAAGGATTTGAACAAGCAAATCAAGCTAGAGATATAAATCCCCTAGAAGATAAAGAAGTTTCTGAAATTTTATGGGATATGATGTGCGTACTAAATAGTTATGATTATTACAAATCGGGAGACATTGGAGAAGATACATATAAAAAGGATTTATTGTATTTTAAGAAAAAATGGTTTAAACGAACTCGAAAAGATTCTCTTGATGCTTATAAAAACGATTTAAAAAATTATGCTGAAAAATTAATAAACGAATTCTCGTTTGAGGAGAAATGAACATGCAAAAAACTGTGTTAGTAGTAGATGATTCTATGTTTATGCGAAATATCCTTAAGAAGATTTTACGTAATAATAATTACGCTGTAATAGATGAGGCTGAAAACGGAAAAAGTGCGATAGATAAATATTTTCAACTTAAACCGGATATCGTAACAATGGATATAACAATGCCAGAAATGAATGGATTAGAAGCATTAAAATATATTAAAAATAAGGATAAGAATGCAAATATAGTCGTTTGTTCTGCAATGGGGCAACAAACACTTATAATGGAAGCCATTCAGTCTGGGGCGAAAGACTTTATTATTAAGCCATTTCAAGCAGACAGGGTTCTTCAAACTTTGAACAAAATTTGAATATAATTTTTTGTTGTCCTTTTTGTCACGAATATTATATAGAAAACAAGACATATAGAAAATGAGCAATGTAATTAAATATGCAACAAATTGATGCACAAAGCATCGTGAGTTAATACAAAACATCAGTTAAGCCGACCAAAGCAATAGACTGGTGTTTTTTGTTTATAATATTATCTTAATTATAGCAAATTAGAAGCTTAAAATCAATATTTTTTTCATCAAGAGTCTAAAATTATTGACTTTTATGCCGATATTATATATAATATATACAAAGGATAGTGATAATGTTGATATATGTAATTTGCTTATTGTTTTTAATTTTAGTAATAATTGATATTTATGTATGTTACAAAACTAAAAAGTCAAATACAATATTATCATTCTTGGTAGTTTTAACGGCAATTATAGGTTTTGCTTATGAGTTAATACCATAATGTACCATCATAAACTATAATCAATAGGTGGCATATAAATGAAACAGATATTTATAACAAATGAATACAGAGTTTTGGAAGTCCTTTGTGTCAACTCTGTCTATGTAAAAAAAACAAGGTTTTGTGCCATGCATCAGTATGAAATAGCAGAAGAGCTTAATTTATCAAGAGCAAGTATTAACAAGATATTCTCTGATTTGCAGACTGAAGGATATATTTCGATGATAACTAGAGGCAGATGGAAAATATCAGATGATGCTCTACGCTTAATAGAAGTAACACAACAATTATAATGAAGGTTTATTATGGAAGTAAAATCTATTTCAGGTGGAATAAGCGGTGCTATATCAGACCCTTTATCACCAGAAGCTCAGGAACACGCAATGAAGTATTATGAAGAAATTCGCCATCGCACAGATGATATAATAAAAATATCTTCATACACAGGATATACGCCAGAACAGATATTGAAAGTTAAAAACTATTTATTTATGGAAACCCATATTTTATCGACAGGAATTAAACGATTTGATGCAAGTTTCGAGATTGCGGAATCGTGGCAAAGATTAGCTGATATGCAAGAATATGTGCAACCTCACGATAAACTTTTAATTCCCCACGAACTGATGGAAATGGATTTAATCACCAAAGGAATGAATCAATCAAATGCTCACGATAAAACTTGTGAAGAATATAATTATCCAAGAGCAACAAATGAATTTTATGGCAGATTACAAAAAGAACATAATGCAAGAATAGGTAAAGGCGATATTATTAGCGGTGGAATATCTCACCATAAAGAAAGAGATGATTGGGATTTATGTTTGTAAGAAAGGAGACATAATATATGGTATATATTGATATTATTCAAGATGGATTATTTATAACACTTAATTGTCATAAAGGTAGCGAAAACGGAGAATTTTTTCAGTTGGTAATTGATAAACGAACCAAAAAGGTTATTAAGAAACCTTCTGAACCAGATATTGATGCATCAACTGCATATTCTCATATTTATGCAATGTTAAAGAATGAAAAACCTCTTCCAACTCACACAGTTGCATCTTGGGGTTGAAACAAAAAACCACTTGGTACTTTTAAGATTATCTCGGTATCAAGTGGTTCTCTTTGTTTTTGTCTTAACTTAATGACATTGTGGCAAACCAGTTCCTTTTTTATTATATACAGGAATATTATGACTATTGGATTTTTTTGAAGAATATTTTTGTAGAAATATGTCTATAATTGGTATATAATAGTAATAATACTAATGATTGGTAGGTTTGCTATAATGAATGAATATGTAGAAAAGATTTTTTATACATTTTCTGATTTCACATACTATTGATATAAAAGGAGGTTTTTATGAAATTTGATGTTCAAGAATTATCTCAAAAAGAATTCAATAGTATGTTGATAAAATACTTGTCTGATTATTCTGTATCTATATCTGAAATGCTATCTATTCCTGTAGGTGGACATGGACATTTTGAACATGAAGGAAATAATTTTCGTAATATAAACAAAAATATTAATACAACATGCATACTAAACCATAATATCACGAATTCATTGATTTGTGACTGTTTACTTCAGAATCGAAAAGAAATATACGAATTCATAACTACACACAACTATGGGAAATTGGCAATATCATTAACTTCTGAATTTGCGGTTGGAGGAGGATATTGCGAAGGCAAACAAGATTGTTATTTTACAAATGATTTGCGATTAGTTTTGGTTCCTAACATATATACACCACCTGGTTTTGGATTATTAACATATTATCCCGATATTTCAAAAAATCATTTTAAGTTATCTGATAACCATATATTATTTTCATTTGATAAGATTAGTAAAGAATTTGAAATAAACAAAGATGATTTTATCTGTGTATTGGGGTTAAACTTAGATGACGGTTTAGATAATCAAGAGTTTATTATGGACAAACAATTATTTTTAGAATATCTAAAAGAAACAGAAAGTATTGAGTATAAACTAAATTCACAGCAATTATCTGATACCATTATTCAAGAAAAAATAAATAAATATACAATTGATAAAAATTATTGTATTTGAAATTATTAATAATTCTTTGTGCTATAATAAATAGGTGATTTCTTTATTTTCATAATTTGTTTAACATACTATAATTAAAATATTCACATCAAGGAGGCAAACATGAAATATTATTCATTTAACAATAACGAAAGATTGGATAAAATACTCAATGAAAATAATGTTCAATTCCAGAAGGTTAAAGATAATACAACACCTGCTCATAGGACCTGTTATATTATTGATAAATCGCCTGAAGAATTAAAAAGAATTGATTCAAAACATTTTTCTAAAATTCCTATTCTTTCTCAAAAATCAGGTTTTTTATTAAAGGAATCAGGTTTTGCAATGGCTGAGGCAGATTGCGATTTGTATATTATTTCCCCAGAATTTTCTTTAAATTCTGCTCAACAGAAATTAAGGAAAGCAATTAAAAATGTCTAATATTTAAGTCCAACTCTAAGAGTTGGACTTTTGTTTTGCAAAAGCCGGAAAGCACAAAATCATTCAGTTATTTAACATACTATTATAGAGGTTTTAAATACCTCTATTTTTTTTCTGCAAATTTGGCAGAAGAAAGGAGATATGATGACAAACGATAATGAATTTATAAAACAACATTATTCTGAAAATCAAAACTATAACGATGATTTACAATCGGACAATCCTATAGACGATACAAACGATAAAATATCTAGAGCTACAGAAAAAATTGATGAACTTGAAAATCGTATATCTGAGTACGCTAGAATCAAAGAAGAAATAAAAAAAGAACAAGAACTAAAAGAAACTAATAATACATCTAAAAATAATGATGATGTATTAAATCATACAGAAACTTCTGAACTAAAAGATAAATACAACGATTCTGTAAAAAAAGTAAATGATATTCAGGGAAGACTTAATGATGCAAAATTTGTTGAAGATGAAGCCCGCAGAATTCAGGAAATTACAGAAAGAGAATTAAATAATAGAAAAAATGCACTTGATAAAGCGTATGAGGACCTTGAAAAAATTAACAAAGAAGATAAGGCAGCATATGAAAACCAGAAAAACATAATTAAAGCAAGAGAACTTGATTATAATCGTTGCGAAAATCTTTTAAATAATGCAAATAGCAATGTTAGTGAAGCTAAAAAAGAAAGATTAGAAATAAATGCAGAATATGCTAAAGCAACTAAAGAACGACGTATAAATGAGGAAGAACTTAATAAACATAATATCCTTATGAATTCTGAGAATAAAGAAGATTCATTAATGGAGGACGAACTTCAATTTAGTGGCGGACAAAATGGTAGAGTCTTTTTTGGTGGTGATTTTAAAAACGCTTCCCAAAATATGGCAGCTAAAACAATTTGGAATGCCATTGGAGAAAATACTATTGGCGAAATGGCTAAACCTTTTATTCAAAAGGGCTCAGTTTCGTCTATTTTCACAAGCGTAGCTTCTACTGTTGGAAGTCACGATGAAGTAAAGAAAACTGCTGAAACTCTTGTTAATTGTTCAGATGTGGATATTTTGAACAACACACTTTCTAATTTACAGTTTAAATCAAGTGAAGACAGAATCCATTTTATGGATAATTTGGTTAATAATGGTCGTTTGGCTGAATTGAATGCTGATTTAGCCTCTGTTGGGGCAAAAGAGACTTGCTTAAAGAATGCTCTTGATACAAACGATTATAAACAAGCTTTCGATAAAGAACGTGTTTACGCAGGGGGGATAAGCTCTCAAACAGTAGATTTAAACGATTTGAGTAAATCTTATAATTCTTATTTCGCTAATGAAAATTGCCATATTCCAACAGATTTATTAGCGAGAAAAGATGCGTCTGAAATTAATGCTTTTGTTGAAAATATGAAAGATAATAATTTTAGACAAAAATATCCCAACATGACAGATAGGGATATTAGAATTCTTCAGAATTATGCAAAAGATTTATCCTATATTGATAAGCCTTCTAAGTTCAAATTATTAGATAGAAATAATACTTCTATGAAGGATTATAAAAACGCATTACAGTTAGCGATGCGAAATTCTACACACAATTCAATAAGACAACTTGGGCGTAATCTTAATGATGGAAACATTAAGAAAATCATTAAATTATTTGAATCTGGAAAACTTGATTTGAATCCAGAAGAAATAGGCTTGATTTATGCTGCAGCAAAACATTCAAAAGCATTTGATATTTTAAATGAACATGAAAAAAATAAAGGCAAATTTAAGTTTAATTTGAAAGCTTTTGGATTGAAACATTTAAAATCCACAGATTTCTTTGTTGGTTTTAATACTCTAACGTCAATATTGAATGTGACTAAAACAGTATACAAAACTTCTAAAAGGATAGGAAGCCGTATTGGCCGGTTAGCCGGAAAAACGCCACTTGGAGAAATACTTTGCCGTTCAAGAATAAACAGAAAAATAAAAAAATTCAAAAAAAACACAACCACTAAAATAAAAAATTTTAAAAATACTTTAGTTGCTGTAGGACAAAGCGGCCTTGGATATGCAAAAAGAGGTTTAGCTGCAACAAGAAAAGGAATAAATCGTTGTTCTAAAGCTGCAGGTCGGCTTGGAAGAAAAGTTTACAATTCAAAAATTGTTGCTCCAGTAAGATTTGTAAACCGAGGCTTTCATAAAGCGGGAAGTTTTGTTAGCTCTAGAATAAGAAAAGCAACAAATAGTGTTGTCGGCAGAAGAGCTATAATAGGAACTGGAAAAATTGGTCGTAAAACAGCTAAAATTGGTAGTAAGGTCTTTAAAGCTCCGTTAAAACTTATTGGTGGTGTAGCGAATTTAGTTAATAAGCTGAAAATGCTTTTTATTAAAAAAGTCGCTATTCCTATAATAGTTGCACTTATAGCAATTACTCTCTTTGGTTTTGTTATGAGTGGGTTATTGGGTGTTACTGATTCAATAATTAAAACTGTTGCTTTTGATGAAATTAAATTAGAAGAGGGCGATACAAATTTCGATATTGTTAGATGGGTTAACGAAGATTTTGCTGAAGCTGCTTATTATGCAAAAATCAATAAAGCTATCGAAAACAGCTCTTTAGTTGCAGGAGAAGATTATAAAAAAATAGATAATCCTAAATATGCTAAATATGAAGATTATAATATTGCTTATTTCGACTGCGAAGGCAATAGACAACTTGAATATGTCTCTAATTTAAGGGATGTTCTGACTTTAGCATTTGCTTATGTATATCAAGACGAACCAACCACATTAACAAACAAAGAAGTTACTGATAATGATGATGATAGTGTTGAAAAAGATAAAAATAAACAGAATGAAGACTTTAAAGATGAAGATACCGATATTCCTTTTTCGGCTTTAACTGCAAGTCAATATGTTTTATTAAAATACATGATTACTCAAATTTGGGACGTAGGAAATGAAGTTACCGTTGAAACAGATGAAGACGGTAATAAATACCTTAAATGGGTTTCTAATTATCTTACAGCGGTAGAATTAGATGATAAAGATAAAGTTGTTTACTATGATAATCATTTACCTATTGAATATGAAGAAACTAGCACAAATTCCATTAAATACAAAAATCACGAACTTAATTTAGATAAACCATACGACTTTATCCCAGGACTTTACGACCAAAGTGTTTATGGACAAAATTATACCACCGAAAAATTTGTAGCACATCTCGGAGATATTAATTACATTGAGTATAATTACGGAAATGAAAAACAAGGCTTATGTAAAACAAGAGAATTTGTACATAACGGAAATCTTAATCGTTCAGATTTTAAAAACTATGTGAATTTAATAAATGAATCAGGACATTTACTTGAGGTTGTTGAAACAAAACTTATTCATTATATGAATAATGGTTCTTTCAATATTGATAGTAATTATTCTGACATTATCCCTTATGAAGTAAAATTTATGGATAAGGATAATATGGGTACATTAAATGCTGCAAATAAAGAGAATGTTGATGAAGCAGCTAGTTTGATTGAAGCCTATATGTTTGGAAATAGTGATTCTCAAAGAATAGGATTAGGGTATGTTAAGGTTGTAAATCCAAATTCATCTTCTACTGAATATGTAGATTTCTTTATTGATTCTGTATATATTCAGAAAGTATATGGTTCGATGGAATATTTTGAAACCAGTGGAGAAAGCGTTGATGATGACAATAAAGATGAATCTCAAAATACTATAGAGCAACCAATGTATACTTATTATAATGGTTATAGAAATATAATATGGAGCCTTGAATCAAAAGATTGGTCAGAAGTATTTATTCCTTTTTCACCAATGGCATATTCTTCAAATCCTTTATCTGATTCAAGGTTAGATAAAATACTTAAACAGGAATTTAATTCAGATAACTATTATTCAAATTATAATAAGATATATAAATCAACAAAAGTAGATGATAGAAATATGGATTTTTCTTATATTAACGATTTATATCAATTTAGATTTGCCATTTCGTATTGGGCTTTAAAATCAGTAGGAAATATCCCTTATTATGATATTGGCAATAATATGGAGGAATATAAACAGGAACTTCTTAAAAGAGCTCAATTTGAAAATAAATATAAGCTATTTTACGATGCATTAAACAATTCCGGAAAATTTAATGATAATAGCATTTTTAGTAGGTATCACTATAAAGCTTTAGTCAATAATTATTATGATATACTTGGCGGGTCAGGAATTAATGCGTTTAAGAAAACGAAAACCGATTATCCGTCAATTAAGGGAAATCCTGGCAGCCAGCGTCCGGGTCTTGATAATAATAATCTTATTTTCTGGATTTTAGAAAGTGCGACAGCAAATACTAAAGATAAGGAAAATTATTATTACACAAAATCCCCAATCTTGCCTTTATCAATTTCAAACGATTTAACGCTTCAAGTCTCTGGCAAAAAATATACTTTTACTCCTAAAGACATAAAAAAAGGAAAATTAAAGACAGGAGATATTATTATAACAAACAATAATCGTTTAGGAATATATTTTGGAGGCTCAAATACTGATAATCCATATATTGTTATGTCAGCAGCCAGATATAATGCATCCACATTAACTAAGGCTACAACATATCGTGATAATGCGTTAATTATAGAAAAAGAAAGTATGGGAAAAATTACATACACAAAATATATTTCTCTTGAAGATATTATGAAGGTATGTAATCTTGGAAATGCTGAAGCAACAAATCTTGATAAAATCTTGGAGAAATATATAAAAGATGATACTTTAGATGAACTCAAATATAAGGTAAAAAGTAGAAATGCGGATATTGAAAAGACTATTAATGCTGATAAAAGAATAAGCAATAGATTTAGTTACTTGTTTACAACAAAAAATAAAGCCGATGTTTACTTAAAATATATTTCAGAATATTGCAAACAGTCAATTAAGTTAACTTTTGACATTGCTCCTAATTATGGAATACAAATTCAAAGAAAGAATCTGGATAATAATCAGGTATGTAGCACTATTATAGCAAGAGTAGATAATGATTCGTATTCACTCAATGTTTTTGGTGACACATTGGGAAAGTTTACTAAAGCTCAAATAGATGCGTATATTAATAAAATGATTATTCCTGGAGAAAAATATTCATTGAAAACAATTAACAGTGATATGGAAATGACAAAATATGAAGAATTAAGTTTTACAAAAAATACTGTATATAAAGTCGGCGAAGAATTATTCGATATTACAATTTCATTGAAATCCGGATATTCCGCAAAATGTGAATATAAAAAAGATAATATAACGATTACTAAAGAAATAACAAAGACAGAAACAATGAGCATACCTAAAGGAGCAGCCTTAATTGTATCTACATATAAAACAGAAGATAAATCAAAAACAATTTGCGAAACAAATGTTGAAATTATTTCTGAATCAAAAACAATCGGAGCATTTCCTAAAAAGGATTATGTAATGATTAATGTTAATAAGGATAAATATGGTTCTATACGTTGCAACAACAAAGTATCGAAAGCAGGAACAAGCGCATCCTTTGTGGTAGAAAAAGACAAAGCATATGATATAACATATACTAAGGGAGGATATACCAATACATTAAATACAGGAACATTAACAGGTAATTATACTTGTACAATGCCACAGACTTATAATGTTACAATAAATCTGGATAGTAATTATCAAGCAAGTGTAATAAATGACGTTGGCGGCTATATTGATTCTGTTAAAATAAATAATTCACAAACAGTTAAGATTCCACAAAACAGTATAATTCAGGTTGTGACAAGCAGAAAACATAGTAATGATTTAGTTACTAGAGAGACAAAATATAGCGATGATAAAAAGAAAATAACTGGAAATACAACATTAAATTATCCATTAAATGATGGAAAATATAAAGTAATAATCGTAAGTATTCCTAATGGCTCAGGATATGTAAAATTTAATAATACATATTATCCAATAAGAAATAATTATGCGGTTATTCCTATTAATCAGTATAAAAATGGAGAAGAAGTGACAAGAGTTTCTGGATATATCTATTATACTCCAGACAAAAACAAGTCATTTAAAAATAAAGAAATATCTGCAACTTTAACTGACATGAAAGTGTCAGTAAGTCTTGAAAAAGAGACTATTAATATTAAAAATAATTCGTCTTCAAAAATGGAAAATATCGTTATTACAGATATGAATGGAAAAACAGTATCAACGTTTTCGTTAAATGCAAATAAGACAAAGCAGATTACTTTACCAGTGGGCGTTTATAATATAAATAAAAAAATAAAAAATTCTACATCGAATAAATTTGAATTATTATTTTCAAATAGAACTGTTTCTCTTACAAAATAATTAAAATCGGGCTGGATTCTCAGTAATTTATTTCTGAGAAAGGCCCGTTTTTTATTATAGGAACTAATTTTACATACTATATACATATGGTAAGTTAATTGGAGAAAACATGTTGACAAAGGATGTTAAATCCATTAAACTACCTATAACAAAGGGACATTTTATAATGTAACTTCGAAATGACTTTTGTGAAAAAAGCAACCTTATGCCTGGGAAAGCAGTAGGGGTTGCTTTTTTTTTGTATACATTAACTACGCCAAGAGGTCGAGCACCATAATAACTATCTCCATAATATTGAAGATACAGTTACTTACGACACTGAACTTCTCCCATTTGTTCATACAAATGAAGTTCCCTTCTCTAGTCTATTCATAGGCATTTGCTCCTTTCAAATGACAATGTATGAATGAAATACATCGCCGTGTCGTCATTCGAAAGAATAAACATTAAAAAATGTTCCACAGAAGGTATACTTGGTCGTTGTTGATTTGTAAAGATGTATCTTACTTTTTTTTCAGCAGTCTGTCTATTTTTCTATCTTATTTTACATACTATAGTTAGATTTATATTGTATTAAGAAAGGAACTAGACAAATATGACAGTTAAAGATATATTAAATTATACATGTGGACGAGAGCCTGACGGAATGCCTAGAGCCAATGTAGGATTAACATTATCTATGGTGTCAGGAACTTCTGAAGACCCAGATAAACAAACTCTTGAAGAAAGAGTATCTACTTCATGTGAAGTCCAAATATACCCATCAGAAACTCTGATTGGTGTTGATTTAAAATTTGAATCATATTTAGATGTTGATTTATCTGATTTTTGGGATATAATAGAAAAGTATAACGCATTCATACAGTCTTATGACCCAGATTCAAACGAATGTCCTTTTTTGGAGGTTACTATCGTTCCTGACAAGCTGGATGGCGAATTATATATAAATGCTATTAACCCTTGTTTTAGAGTTTTAACATCTGATAATCCTAAGAACAACCATAACACGATTATTTCTTTAGCTTTTAACACTGATAATAACTTCTTTGTTTTACAGCCAGAGAATTTTAATGCTTCTAAGTATATAGCAGATGCGGAACGTGAAGCTGAAGCTAAAATTGCTCTTATGGAACAGGATGAAATTCGGCGTATGAAGGAAGACGGTAATGGAAATTTTGATGAATATTAAGGAGGAATTTTATTATGTTTATGAAAAAAATTAAAAAATTTATGCTGCTATCAGTATCAGCTTTAAGCATACTTTCAATTACAGTGCCAGCTTTTGCAGAAGAGGAGACATCGGAGGATTATTCATTTATTGCGCCTCCACCACCTGATGATTATGACCCGGATTGGTTTAGTAAATTACCTACTCAGGATGAAAGTCTTACACATTGCCATCTGGTCTATGATGACTATAATATTAAAGAAGGCACTAACGAATATAAAGCTTTGTTAGAATTAATGGAGCATACCGCATATAGCCCTGAATTTCTGTTAACATATAAAAATATTAAAACGGGGGAAAAGGTTGTTGTAAATTTTGGTGTTGATTCTAAAGAATATCAAACTGATTATGAAAACTTTTATACAACATTTGATGGCACATATGAATTAACACACGTTGATATTTCTGAATTTTCAGATTTAATAACAGACGATGGAATGAAATATGTTAGAACAACAAGCATAACAGCAACCCCTGAAACAGAAAATATTGATATTATGATTGATTTAATAGCCTTGTATTATGATTATCGGAATAGTGATGTTGCTATAGATTGGAAACGAGGTTATTCTGAAAATAAAAAATTCTTTGATGCTGTATTTGGTTCAGGTAATGAAAACCTGCCAACTAAAGCAAATGGAGAAGCAAATACATATGACGATTATATCGGAGAAATAGTAACAGACAGTGAAGAAGAATCAACTACGATTGTTGAAGATGAAACGCAGCCTTCAATCGAAGATAAAGAAGAAACAAACACAGAAACAACAAAGACCAAAACAACTTTCAAGGATTGGCTTTTAAAGAACTTGATTATTATAATTATTCTTGTTGTATTAGTTGTTGCATATCTTATATATCATACAAAAAATACAAAAACAAAATAATTTTACTGTATTACATATTAAAACATCAGTGCATATTTTGCACTGATGTTTTTTTTGACTTTACTTGGTAACAAAAAAGAAGCCTAGCTAAATAACTAGACTCCTTTAAATTTCTCATTCTCAATGTAAAAATTTCGCATAAAGCTATCAAGTTACACCGACAAATCTTTCTCATATATTATAATACAACATGTTGATTATAAATGCAAGCATTTTTTTTGAAAAATTATAGAACTTTGTGAGAATTCGAAATGTTTTTTTATTTAACATACTATTAATGATTAATAATTTATAATAGAGGATTTTATTTATGAAATATTATACGACATATGAATTTATGAGCAAATTAAATATAAGAGATACTAAACTATTAGAAGATATGGAAAGTAAAGGGTTTTTAAGACCAGCTAATCAGACATATGCAGGGACAAAATACTACAGCAAAGAACAAATTAAAAATTTTGATTATATTTATTCTCTATATGTTGACTTTTGCCGCAAACATTCTAACCCAAATAATACGCAATTAGACAAGTCTCCAAATCCTATTGTAAATATGTTGCCAGTAAGAAATATGCAATCTTTACAAAATAATAATAATTTGGAAACTCCAACAGCACAGCAAGAACACAACTCGCAAACTCCTATACAATATCATTATCAAACTAATGTAATTGAACCAACTTGTGTTACAGAAGGATATACCGAACATATTTGTCTTGAAAATCCTCAAAATACATATGTTGATACCCAAATCCCCGCATTAGGACATGAGTACACATCTAAAATTGTAAAAAAAGTAACTTGTGAAAAAGATGGATTGATAGAATATTCTTGTGTTAGATGCAAAAATAAATATAAAGAGCCAATTCCGGCATTACAACATGAATTTGCAGACTTTATTAAACAAGAGCAGACTTGTGAACAGGATGGAATTATTGAACATAAATGTACTAAATGCGGGAAAACATCTATAGAAAAATTACCTGCAACAGGACATGATTTTGAAACTAAGATTGTTCAAGAAGGTTCTTGTACAGAAGACAAGATTATAAAGTCAACATGTAAAAAGTGTGGTAAAACTGATGTTAAAACAATCGCTGCTCTGGGACACAAATATATTAAAAATGTTAAGTTAAATCCTACTTGTGAAAAAGATGGCTTAATTGAATATACTTGTGAAATCTGTGGAGATTCTTATACGGAAAATGTTGCATTGTTAGGACATTCATATACAGATACTATAATTAAACCATCATGTACAGAAAAAGGAAAAACAATCCATAAATGTACAAAATGCGGAAAGAACTATGAAGACACAATTACAGATATAATTCCACATGATTTTAACATAAGCGTAATAGAACCTACCTGTATTAACCCAGGGAAAACAGTCTATACCTGTAAAGTATGCGGATTAACGAAAGAAGATAATATCACAGATGCTTTAGGACATGATTATATTGACTCTGTTATAAAAGAACCAGGAGAATATGATACAGGCCTTAGAGAGTTTAAATGTACAAGATGTGGTGATACCTATACTGAAGAAATACCATCCTTATCATATGAAAATTCACAGAAAAATGTAGATAATCTATTGGACCAGTTATCTTCATTGCAGGAAGAAAATGAAACCATAATCAATGAAAAACTCATGGAGTCAGAAAAAAGACAAAAAGAATTGGAAGAAAAATTTAAAAACCCTGTTATTGTTCAAGGTAAAAAACGTGATTTTAAAAAATTAAACATTTCAAATTAACTTAAAAATTTTATATATAACATGACTTAAGTTAAATATAAAAATAAAGCTCTGTTTGACATAATCAAGCAGGGCTTTATTGTTTTATTATTATTTTTTTTGTCTTTCATATTCGAATTCATTTTCACAGCTTTTTTCTTTTCGTTTCTTTTTGTTATCATCCCAAGTCATTAATGATTGTAATGTTTCATAAAATTTTATAATATCATTTTGTTCTTCAGGATGTTCCGCTAAATAGTTGTCTATATTAGAAATAGCTTCTACAGTTTCTTTTATTGGGAATCCTGGGTTTTTAGTCCTTACTAATTCATATAATTCCTTTATTTCGCTGTTTTCATTTTCAAATTCTTTTTTTTCATTCTCAAAATCCAAACGTTCATTAAGAGAAATAGAAGCGTTTTTATTATGAGTGAACTCGGCTTGTCTTTCAAAATAAGCACATCTTAATGCCAATTCCTTATATACTTCATTGGCTCTATTTCTATAGTCGGTAAGAGATTCTTTTTTCTCTGGGTTTGGGAGCTCTAAATCCATTGCTTTATTAATTGCTCCATACATAGCTTGCATTGTAACATGTTTTGCAACAGACTTTTCAATTCCTCTTTGTAGTCCTAATGGAGCCATTGCCTTACCGTATGATGTTTGCAATTCGCTCATTTTCCATGGAGCCCCAATAAAACTTGAAGCATTTAATCTCTCATTAACCATCGGGATTACTACAGCATGAATGTGAGGAACTGATTCGTCATTATGTTCAACAACAGAAACTACGTTATCTTTTCCAAATGTATTTTCCAACCATTTAATAGATTCTTTTTCCCATTGTTCTAAATTCAACCCATTTAATGCTTCTTTACTGAATGTCATCATAACATCTATCGCTTTTACAGCATCTTTTCTTGGTGGACCGGCAACACTATATATTTTTGAAGCAGCAACTTTTGCTTTAAACGCATCTTCGTATGTGCCATATTGATTTTCCACTAAAACCTTATTTTCTGATTTCTTGTTTTCGTCTGCATTCCATACTTGAGACTCTCTGAAATCGTGATTGTATCTATTTATTAAAGCTGTTGTAGTTGTCATTTTTTGTATCCTTAAAACTGCATATGCCATTGTTTTCATTCACTCTCTTTCTAAAAAAAATAATATAAAAAACCTGTGCAACAGGCTTTTTAAATATTTGAAGATATTAGATTTATCTATAGTATGTAAAATAAATAATCGGGATAAAACTATATTATATATTTACGCTTTTTGTTTTTATATGATAAAATGATTTCACATACTATGTTTGTAAATAGGTGTAAAATATCATATACCAACGAGTATAAAAATAGAAAGGACTGAACTTCAATGACTTATGAAGAATATAAAGCTAATTTTATTACAAAAGAAGATGTTGATAAATTTAGGAATCTTGTATTAGCAGATGTTGAAAAAGATGACAAAATACATGATTTTACTGAAGAGGACAGAAATTGGAAATGGTTTGATAGAATACAATATAATTCAGATAACCATCCATTTAGAAATGCTTTTGCTGGCTGCCCAGAACCAATAAGTATAGCAATGTTAAGTGCTGCTTTTGGATATTTGTCTGGAAAAGATAGGGAAGAAGCATTTAATACCTATCGACATTTTTTCAGTTTAACTGATATTGAATTTTATGGTGGGCTTCAACAAGAAGTATCGTCAAAACTTATGCCAATGATTAAAAAGACTCAGGAAGGTGTATTAGACCTTATTCGGTCTACAGGAATACCACTTGATGTATTCAAATATCATGTTGAAAATGATAAAGAATGTTCTGAGCTTTGGAACAAACATCAAAGAAGGTATCATTTTGAAAATCGTTTGTCTTATAGTCCAATAATGAGACAATATCCGAAAGATATAGAATATACCAATGCAGACCCGGATGTTAAAGAAAAAGTCTGCAATATAATTCTTGCTATAAGCGATGCAGAAGCTATTCGTAATTTTTTGGACAGTAGATTTAGGTCAGACAAAGTTTTCGCAGAAAGAGTTTTTTCAGACGAAGAAGCCTATAACAAACTCGCAGAAGAAAGAGCTAAAAAAGCCCACGAAGAAGAACTTCGAAGAATTCATGAAGAAGAAATGAATAGAATTGATAATTTAATTAAGGAAGACGAAGCAGCATTATATCCTGAAATTTCACATGAAGAAGAAAAAACAAACATTGTGAATGAAGCTGCCGAAGAAATGTCTAATGAAGACATCGCAAGAACTTTTGGCATTCCAGAAGATGAAGTTGCTATTATGACAGAAGACGATAAACGAAATTTAATTGCAGACGGATTGAATAATGATATTGAAAAAGAAGCTAAAGATATAGAAGAAGCATCAAATCCTGATGTAAAAAAAGATGATACTTTATACGATAATTTTGTAAGTACAAAAACATTACAATTAAGAAAAGAAAGATATGAAGCAGAACTTGAAGGCGTGAGAACTAATATGAATGCTATTAAGCTAGATATTAATAATACCAAGAAAGAATACTGTGATTATATGGATAACCTTAGATTTGATACAAATGGAGAAATTTATTATGACACAGCTTATCGTTTAGCTGTCAATGACTCTGTTAGTTCTAAAGATATGCCAGAACATATAAACCCAAATAAGTCTTTTAATTGTAATGAGTTTTCGAATGAATATCGTAAATTCAAAGAAAAAACAAATGACTTAAATATAGAGCTTGAAAGATTAGGAGAGTTAGAAAGTACATTAGTTCAAAAAATTTATGGAATTGACATGCAGATGGCAAGACAAGAAGCGAAAATTGCTATGAAGAACTTAGCTAAAGAACATTTTTCTGTCAGACATTTCTTGGTAAATAGTCTTAAAACAATTGCAACTGGAGTCAAAAAAGCGTTCGAATCAATTAATAATATTGGTACTTTATTAAAAAATCGTAATGTCCAAACAAATATGATGATTAATAAATTACATGATGCTTCAAGACGCACTGATATTGTGAAATATAAAGCAGCAATGAAATTAGCTAAAGCCAATGTTCAATTCTTAGATGAAACTACTAAGGATATTGAAGATATATTTATTTCCACAAGAAGAGATTATAACCATCTCAAAGAAAAAAATGACAAATATAATAGTAAATTTAACTTTTATAAAGGCAAAGATGCTTATCTTGCAGCTAAAGCTAAATTAAAATATGAGTTATATCATGAAAAAATGATGGGCTTACAATATAATACAAAAATGGAAATTAATTTTCAATTAAAAAGAGCCGGTGAAGCTCTTGAGGCTTACAAAACAAATGAAAAACAGATGAACTTAACTAAAATGAAATGCCATAGAATTATATATGATTTTATAGCTTCAGATAAATTCTATGGAGTTTTAGAAAGGTGGACATCTATGAATACAAATGGCGCATTGTCATTCCAAAGTTTATCTAATTGTTCAACGAAAGATATATTTGCTTTCGGCAAATATATGGCTCAAGAAGTGGACCCTAGTTATGCAATGGTTTCTGATGCCGAACAATTTTTGCTTTTTGGTGATGGAAGACATAACGATGAACCATTAACTGATATCCCAGCAAGCAGAAAATCTTTAGGATATTTAATTGCTATGGTAAATTTAGGACTTGTGGATGAAAACACGACAAAGTATATTATTGAGAATGTTATCACTACTAATAAGGACCCAATGCAAGCGTTTAAAGATGGTCATAGTAATCCTAAAGCGGTGGCATTTGCAAGAATAGCTGAAGACTTAGTTATGGAAAATAGAAAAGATATTTCTAATTATGCTAAGTTGGAAAGAGAAGCGGAAATAAGCAACATTAAACTAGATGAAAAAGCATTAGCCACAGTAAAAGAATTAGCTATATCGAAATTTTTTGTTGAAAGACAAAAATCTTCTCTTAAAGATATCAAAAAACAAATAAATAAAGAAGAAAGAAATATAACAAAAGAAGAAAAGACAAATAGTTCAAAAGATGAACGATAAAGAATATAATAAAACCCCACCATAATATGGTGGGGTTTTATTTATCTGTCAATACTAAGATTTCTTTCGAATGTTCTAAGTAGACTAGCAATATCTTTTTCATCAAATTCTGCTTTTAAATTTTTAGGACTCATAAAATTCATGACTGTTTTTCTTCTCTCAAGTAAATCGTCCCAAACACTTGTATACTGATATACTGAATCATATCCGTGTAAAGGAGTTTTTTCAATATCGTAACTGCCGTCTTCAGTTAATACAAATTTAAAACCTCTATTGCTATCCATTTCAAGTCCTGTCATTGCAGTAAAATGTTCATCCATCTCTTTAATTTCTGAATTTGGGGTATCCCCTTTTTCTAAGTTTTTTTTCTCAACCTCAAGGTCTGAATTATATAATTGTTCAGCCATTTCATCAAACCATATTTTAGACTCATCTAAGTTTGGATTTAATGTTGATTTATCGAAATCTGGGTCGAGTTTAATTATTTTCTTATATATTTTATTGCATCTTTCAAATCTTTCTGAAACTTCTCCAGCAACAACACTGTCTAAAAGATTGATTTCTGGTGTCTGTATTTTTATTTCAAAATCATAATCATGTAATATGGAATTTAATTCGGAGTTCAGCTTATCAATAATATGCTGTAATGTATCCTTTGGATTTTTATCAAATTCTTCTTTGAATTCTTTTGTGTAAGATATTGCAGAAATACCTTTATCAAAAATATTTTTAGGAATGTCTTTCAGATATTCAATCCTTGGTGAAAGATATCCCCATATATCTTTAAGCTGCTTTTCTTTTTTTAATACTCCTTCTTTATATGCAAAAAATTTAATAAGATGCATTAAATTTTCTTTGTATTCTTCTTTATATTTCTGTATCTTTTTTTCCTTTGACATTTTTTAATTTCCTTTCTATATGCAAACAACTTATACTGTTGATTTTTTTCTTTTATACCTATAGTATGTATAATTTACAAGAAAAAAAACAAAAAAAATAAAATATTTTTTTTAAAATATCATAATTATGAAAAAGTGTCAATTTATCTCAAGATTTTACATACTATATAAAAACAATTGTATGATTTTTTCGGGAAAGGAACACTTATGGATTTTACGAATATAAAACAAATATTAAATCTGTATAAAAATAATAATATTGTAAAGGGAAGGGAACGTATAAAAAAGTCGTTATTAAGCTCTCCTGATGAAGTGATAACGGACTTCAATATTGTAGTTCTAACATCGGCAAAAACAAAGCCAGCTCCATTTGTTAAGTCATTTATTACTGATTTTGTGATTCAACTGGGATTGCATCCCGATTTAGTAGAAAAATTCAATTCTTTTGAGGAATCCTATATGGTAAAAGAAACTTTATCAAAATTATAAGAGACTCTAAATTTTATTGTGTTTAACATACTATTTATATGAATTACTTTAATACAAAACAAGATAAAAAAAAGACATATTATAAAAAACAGGCTTCTAATACTAAGAAGCCTTTATTTTTACCTACAATTTTATTTGTGTTTCCGTTTATAGTTTGTTTTATAAATAAAAATTACTTATCAGATATATGTGTTCCAAAAAAATTTTATATCTATTATTATATATATTTACTTGCTTCTATAGGATTAATTTGTATTGTCCGCCATTTATATATTGTTTTATCTAAGAAAACAATGAACCAAATAGATAAGATGGATGGTAAAGATTTTGAAATCCTTCTAAAAAAATATTTCGAAAAATTAGGATATATGGTTTCGTTAACTCCAACATCCAATGACTATGGAGCAGATTTAGTTATGAAAAGACACGGAAAAGTTACTATAGTCCAAGCAAAACGATATAAAAACACTGTGGGAAATTCTGCGGTTCAGGAGATTGTTGCAGCAAAAGCTTATTATAAAGCGGATAAGTGTATGGTAGTTACTAATTCTTACTTTTCAAAAAACGCAAAAAACTTAGCAAAATTAAATCATGTTGAACTTTGGGACAGAGATTCCTTGAAAAATAAATTTAAAATAAAATGAGTGCTGAAAGTGGTATTTTATATATCACTTTTCTATTTTTGTGAATATATCTACTTTTATATGGATATAATTAAGTATAAAATTTTATGGAAGGATGTTTTACATGAACCAATTTAGACTAAAAAATGATGTCATTGTATCGAAGAAGAAGATTTTACACAAAACAGGGTATATTATAGTTGACCCACATAAAAATAATATAGTTTTTACAATAAAAAAAACACCATCAAAAAATAAAATAAGCATACCATTTAGCGAAGAATTTAATGGTTTTAAGATTCCCTCAATAATTTTGGAGAAATATGATTTAAAAAACAAAGATTATGAATGGGTTGACGAAAATTCTTTCGTTATTAATTGTCCATGTTCAGGAAAACTACCATCTATTACGGAAAATTCTGAAATTAAAGATAAGACTGAAATTGAAACACCCCCTCAAAATTTATCTTTAGATGAAAGAGTTTCTAAGCTGGAACACTTTATTTTATTGCTTCAGAACACTTTTTCAAAATAATACTAAATCTTAATTTCTTTTTGTACTCAATTTACTGAGTATATTAATGCAGTAAACTTATTTTTACTCAATATGTTGAGGACAAACATTCATCGGCATATTGAGTAATATTTTTATTAATATTGTTGTCACCAATTTTTTTTAACATTTAACATACTATAACTAGACGATAAGATAACACAGTTTAGAACTCTTATCGTTAATTGAATATAAAGAGAGTCGTAACATCGTTGAACCTACTCTGGTCTATTAGTATAGACGTAAAAATGGTGCGTGGTGTGTGTAGCCTAAATAGTAAGTACACGGTATTGGGAAACTGTCGATAGCAGCGTACCTGTGCCTCAGTCGGACTTTACAACAATAAATCGACAATAAACAATAGAGTTTGGGGTGGACCTGTTGAACCTACGGGTTGGGGATATGTTCATTTGTTCTATACAATAGGCAATGAGAGCAGTGAGCCGAAGGATGTTGTGTTAACATCCTATGAACGTACTGGAGAAATCCAGAATCTATCGCAGTGCCTTTATTTAAAGCATGATTTCCCGGTAAAAGAAAGTTTTTTTCTCTGTTAATATTAGCAGGGAGAAACTATACTTTTTTTTCTTTTACCGGGGCAAACTATGCCTTTCGATAAAGTAAAGGTTTCCACAAACATTGAACTCAGGAAAGAGGATATTATAACAGCTTTACTTAAAATTGTTATGATATTAAAAAATAATCAAAAATAAAAATATACTTATTAAAATAAAAAACATTGTTATTTATAAAATTCTTTGTTATTTTGCGTAACAACTTATTTCATTTGTATTGCAAAATGAAAGACCAATTAACATTAATATAAATTAAATTATGAAACAACGACTAGGGTTAGCGATCGTGCTATTTTGCTTAATGCCAGCACTTTTTGCACAGCAAAAGGCAAAGCAAAACGCCCGTGAGGACAATGCTTCTTTCATGTTTACAGAATCACAATTGAATGAGGATGATGATGCAGCACAGAGCACATCTGCATTGGTCACTTCTAACAATGATGTTTATCTGTCAAATGTAGGTTATCTGTTTAGCCCAATGAGATTTCGTGTGAGGGGATATGATTCCCAGTATAGTGACATGTATATCAATGGGGTACAGTTTAATGATGCAGAAACAGGACGTTTCAGTTACGGATTAATAGGAGGATTGAACGATGCTACCCGTAATAAGGAGGGGATCGGTCCTTTTGAAATTAACAACTTTACTTTCGGAGCCATAGGGGGAGCTTCCAATATCAATTTACGTGCCAGCCAATATGCGGCCGGTTCAAAACTAACCTTATCAGGTAGTAACCGCAACTATATCTTGCGTGGAATGTATACTTATTCTACAGGTCTGATGAATAATGGATGGGCCTTTACCGGTTCATTGGGATATCGTTGGGGTAACGAGGGAAATATTGAAGGAATCAAGTACAACTCTTTTTCTTACTTCCTCGGTGCTGAGAAAGTGTTCAATGATCGCCATAGTCTCTCTTTGGCAACTTGGGGAACACCTACAGAGAGAGGGCAGCAAATGGCGGCAACTGAAGAAGCCTATTATTTAGCAAACAGTCATTATTATAATCCGAACTGGGGATATCAGAATGGAGAAAAACGAAATGCGCGTATTGTACGCCAGTTCGAGCCATCAGCTATCGCTTCATGGAATTTCACCATTGATGATAATAAGAAACTGGTGACGAGTGCCGGATTCAAATATTCCAATTATGGTAAAAGTGCTTTAGGCTGGAATGGTAATGCAGCCGATCCACGTCCGGATTATTATAAAAAATTGCCTAGCTCTATCTTCGACGTGTGGGAATCCGTTCCTACTGCTGATGAACTGCAGCAGTTTAATGAGGTTACTGATAATTGGAAGAATAATAAAGCTTATCGTCAGTTGGATTGGGATGCTCTTTATTTTGCCAACAAACAGGCGAATGCATTAGGTAAAGAGACGCTTTATTATGTGGAAGAACGTCACGACGACCAGTTGGCTTTCAACTTGAGCTCTGTATTCAATCATCAATGGAATGAGCACAATAGCTACGTTGCCGGAATTGCAGTGAATACAACCAAAGGTATGCATTATAAGAAAATGAAAGACTTGCTGGGCGGACAGCTTTATACGGATGTCGACAAGTTCGCAGTACGTGACCATGGCGCTAGTTCCAGCATGGTGCAGAATGACCTCGATAATCCTAACCGTCGTATTGGTGAAGGTGATAAATTTGGTTATGACTATAACATCTATGTGAATAAGCAGAGTGCATGGGTACGTTACCAAGGTAATAATGGCGGATCATTAAATTATTTTGCTTCCGGTAAAATAGGATCTACACAAATGTTCCGTGACGGATTGATGAGAAACGGACGTGCGCCATTGAAATCACTTGGTAGTAGCGGTACGGCGAAATTTCTGGAAGGCGGTATAAAAGCTGGTCTGAATTGGGCTATCAATGGTAATCATTCCTTCACGTTGAATGCCGGATATGAAGAACGTGCACCGCTGGCTTACAACTCTTTCATCGCTCCGCGTATCAAGAACGACTTTGTGAGAGATTTGAAAACAGAGCGTATCATTGGTGGTGATTTGACTTACAACTTCAATACTCCTTGGGTGATGGGACGTTTGACGGGTTATTACACTCGTTTCCAGAATCAAGTAGAGATGGATGCTTTTTATAACGATAGCGAAGCACGTTTCACTTATCTTTCTATGAATGGTATTGAAAAGGAACATTGGGGAATAGAAGCTGCTGCTACCTTTAAATTGACAAGTGAGCTGTCATTAACAGCTATCGGTACTTGGAGCGAAGCTAAGTATACCAATAATCCGGATGCTGTGTTGACGTATGAAAGTGAGAATGAGTCAAACCTCGACCGTGTTTATGCTAAAGGTATGCGTGCTAATGGCACTCCGCTTTCTGCTTATAGTCTAGCTTTGGATTATAACGTAAAAGGTTGGTTCTTCAATTTGACAGGAAATTATTATGATCGTGTATATATAGATTTCTCAAGCTATCGTCGTCTTGGCAGTGTATTGGATAAGAATGGTGCCGGTGTAGATGCTAACGGAAATCCGGTTCTCAATGTACCGGGTCAGGAGAAACTGGATGGCGGATTTATGTTGGATGCTTCTATTGGAAAATATATCCGTTTGCGCAATGGAAAGAGCATTAGTCTCAATTTAAGTTTGACTAATATCTTGAATAATACAGATTTGCGTACAGGTGGTTTCGAGCAAAACCGTGATGATAATTACAAAGACGGTGACGCACGTGTTTACAAGTTTTCCAAGAATTCTAAGTATTTCTACGCATTCCCGTTCAATGCTTTCTTGAACATTGGTTATAGATTTTAAGAATGTGTAGTTATCAATCCAAAACAAAAAGAAAGGAAGAAACAATTATGAAGAAATTACTATCTATATTATGTACCGGATTGCTGCTATGTGGCGCAGGTCTCACTTCCTGTGAGAACTATGATGATCCGGTGACGGGAAATGCTTATGGCAATAATTCGATCCCGGAAGGACGTACGATTTCAATAGCGGCATTGAAAGAGAAATATAATGATTTCATCGATACAAGCAAAGACACTTATACGACTATCGAAGGTGAGACACGTATTGAAGGAGTAATAACCTGTGATGATGAAAGTGGAAACTTGTATAAGAAGCTCGTGGTGGCAGATGAAACAGGAGCGATCGTTATTGGTGTTAATGCAACCGGATTGTATGCATTCTGCCCGGTAGGTCAGAAAGTAGTGATTGACTGTAAGGGTTTGCAGATAGGTAGCTATCGTAAACAGGCACAGATCGGAACTGTTTATAATAATTCTGTAGGACGTATGCCAGAGTATGTTTGAAAAATGCTTTCGGAATATGTTAGAGATATATTT
>ENA-ORNR01000073-ORNR01000073.1-human-gut-metagenome-genome-assembly--contig:-NODE-73-length-77450-cov-10.086259_pt1 | contig 77450 bp, 60 predicted proteins | sample MGYA00242114_ERZ509020 | MGnify/ENA primary metagenome ERZ509020 (study PRJEB26280, sample SAMEA2338758) | human gut metagenome | biome: human gut; feature: human-associated habitat; material: faeces...
TCATATTGATATTCTTTGTCACCGCTTAATGAAATTGACGCACCTTGACGTTCAATTTGAATATGCGTATCACCCTCACGTTCCGATATGATACAACCCGATACATAAACATCAATATAATATGTTCCGGCATCTGTTACAGACGAAAGATTATCTTTACCGTATCTTATAATCGGTACAGCGTCTGTCAGTTCGCCACCGTTCAAATCATAACATTTAACTGTCGATGTATAACTGTTTCCGTCATATATAATATTCTTGGGAGCAGTTACATTAATCTTGATAGATCTCGCTCTTATATTAATCTTAAATGTAACATCTCTGTATGTACCGTCTACATTACTTATACGGATATTCATATTAGCATAATATCCGGCACTTGTCGGAGTACCCGTTATTGAACCGTCCTCGTTGACAGTAAGACCTGTTGGTTTAAAACCCGATATAAATTCAAAACTATATCCGTCATTGCTTCCGCCGCTCATTGTTATTTGTGCTGAGTACGGCTTATATGCCTCACCCATAGGAAGCGACGTTGTATCTACGCTAAAGTCAGCCGCATGAGCACATACACCTGCCATAAGCATTGCTATCATTATAATCAAAAATGCAGATATTTTTTTCATTTATTACACCTCTTTTCAGTTAAATCAATTACACAGCTTATTATTTTAATTGTTATTGCATTTCCGAAAGCATTGTCCAAAGATACGGACAATGCCATTGGAAATGCAATAACACAGGGCGATAACCGCCCTGTGTCATTACATTGCTTTATTTATCGCATTTATTATAATTCGATATTTATTAAGCAGCAGGAGTTGCTTCAGGAGCTGTTGTCTTTTCAGGAGCAACAGTTGCTTCAGGAGTTACTGTTGTTTCAGGAGCAACAGTTTCTTCAGGAGCTGCTGTTTCTTCCGGTTTTACTGTAGGAACTACTGCATTTGCGCCAACCATTCTTTCATTTACTGCAAGAAGAATGTCTGCCTCTGCCCAGTGACCTGCAATGTCATTAGGAGTAAATGTTACGATTGGTGTTGATTCTACAAGAACTCTGTTGATAATTGCAACAGCTTCAGCTCTTGTTAGCGGTGAATATGGACCGAATGTACCGTCTTCATAACCTGAAACGATATTCTTGTCAGCAAGAGTTTCAATGTAATCCTTAGCCCAATCATTTTCAGTTACATCTGTGAAGATGCCATTGTATGAAATCAAATCATATCTTTGAGCTCTTGCGATAACTGCACTGATTTCGCCTCTTGTGATTGTATCCATAGGTCTGAATGTACCGTCTTCATAACCGCTTAATACATCCTTATCTTCAAGATAACCAATGTACTTGTTGAACCAAGCGTCTGAATCAACGTCAGGGAATGATGCTTGATACATACCGTCAGGTAGATCGTCACCATAGCTTAGTCTTGCAATCATAGCTGCAAGTTCGCCTCTTGTGATGTTGTTATTTGGTAGGAATGAACCGTCATCATAACCTGAAGCGTATGGCTTTGTATATTCTGTGTTGATTACAGGTGCTTCTGTCGGCTTAACTGTTGGTACAGGTGTTGGTGTTGCTGTAGCTTCTTTAACAGTTACAGGAATATTCTTAACTACGCCGTTAACCTTAACCTTAACAGTTGCTGTACCCTTACCAACCAATGTGATGTTACCGTTTTCGTCAACAGTTGCTACATCTTCATTTGATGATGTCCATGTTGGTTTAGCTGTTGAGCCTGTTACAGTAGCTGTAACTTTAATCTTATCACCTACAACACCGGAAACAGTATCCTTATCAAGTTTAATTGATACGCTGCGTCCGCCGCCGCCGCCACCGCCGCCGTTGGCGCCGCCGATGTTGACGTCGTCAATGCAATAGGTGGAGGAGCCTGACGAGGATGTGCCGGTGTATTCCCAGCCAATGTAAATGATGCCGCTGAAGGCGCTGAGGTCTACGGTGCTTTCAACCCAGCTTGAATAGCCGGAAGCCGGTATCTCGGGCAGAGTTACGGTAAGCTCCGTCTTTGTGGCGGTGTTGGGGTCGGCGCTTGTCAGCACATAAACCTTCATGGTAGATGTGGTGCTCTGGTAAGCGGCCTGGCACTTGAAGGTAAGGGTCTTCTTGGGCGATTTGCTCAGGTCGATGGCCGGTGAAATCAGCCATTCGTCCCACGGACCGGTGGTGCCTTTGTAGGCGGTGGCGGCGGCGTAGGTGTTGCCGCTGAACTCGTTCAGATACCAGTTCTTGTCGCCGCTTGTCTTGGTAACGGTCCATCCGGCTTCCACCAGATTCGAGATTTGCTTGTTGTAGCCTTCGAAGTCGCAGAAGAGCGAAGCCACAGCGTCGCCGCCGGGATTCGGGCCTACCGTAACGCCGTCAATCTGCCATTCGGCGGTGCTGCCGGTGTTGCCGGAGATGCCGTTGGCGCCGAGCACCGGAGCGAAGTTGCCGTAAGCCTTGATGGCTTTGCCGTATACGCCGGGGTTGTCGAGCAGGTTGCCATACTGACGCAGAGCAGAGCCCTGGGGCAGTTCAATTACCAGACACTTGGTGATGTCTTTGCAGTCGGCTGTGGGGCCTATTACCAGCGTGTTGTCCATCTCGGCGTTCGAGCCCCAGATTACCTGGTCGTTGGCGCTTACGTTAGTTACGCCGCCCTTCACTGAGCCTACAATGTATCCGCTTACCCATCCGGCAGCGCCTGTGCCCTGCAGCTCAACGGCTTCGGCCACGCTGTAAGGATCATCGAGGTTGCCCTTGCTGTCGAAGATGACGTCGGCAGTGGAACGGAGCAGCAGCTGCCACGAGTTGTTGAAGTAGCTGAGGATGCCGCGCACGGTGCCGTTGCCGCTGGGCATGATGTCCTGTGCAAACGAGGCGTAGCCTGAGTTGCGCACTGTGATGGTGTTGCCGGCGGCGTCGACCAGGGTGCGTGAGGTGGATTTGCGGTTGGGGGTTGCGTTGTAGTCCTCGGGAGCTACATACGGCTCGCTGCCGCCGCCCTCGAAGTGTACGTTGCGCAGCTCAATGAGCTGACCCTGCCAAGCCTGCTGACCTGCCGGCGTTGAGGGCAGCGAGGCCAGGTCGGCCACCAGGCAGTAGATGCCTTTGCTGAACTCGGGCTTTGCGCCGTCGGCCGGTATCACTGTCATGGAGGGCTCGGGCAGGCCGTTGAGCTCGGCGCGGCCCTGGAAGTCCTCATAGCTCATGAACGACGTCTGAGGAGTGCCGTTGTATGTGCCGTAGCCGCCTATCTGCTCATAGCCGGCATATTTGCCAATGTAAGCGCCCGTGAGGTTAACCACAATCTCCTGACCTACGCGGTAGGTGTTGTAGAGGCTGTTCTGGTTCACCGAGAAGGGGAGCGCGCCTGTTTCGTCCTGAATCACCAGGCTCTTGTAGATGTTGCCGGAGGCGTCGGAAGAGATGACGCGGCCGTGTACTATATAGTCGGAGCCGTCGGCTTTCTGCGGCACGAGCACTGCATAGTTGGTGGCATCGTCCCACAGATCAGCCTTCACCTCGGCTATTGTGGAGTTGGGTTGCATGGTGGCCACCGGTATGTCAACCGGCGGAGTGTCAAAGTCGTCCTTACAGCCCGTGATGCCTGCTGCAGTGACCAGCGCCAGCCCCGAAAGGGCAATGTCGCGTAAAAGATGTTTCAGATTCATATCGGATGTCTGTTTTTTGCTTTGTTGGTTTTAGAATCGTATGCCGAAGTTGGCGAATACGCGTATGCCCTGCGCGTAATAGTATTTGTTGGGGAACTTGCCTACGTTGTAGTTGTCGTAGTCGAAACGGCCCTGCTGGTAACCGCCGGTCATGATGTTGCGGTTGTTGAGCAGGTTGTTGACGCTGACGTTGATGTTGATGGAGCCCCAGCGTGTGTAAATGACCTTACCCACCGAGAAGTTCATTACGAAAGCATCTTTGAGCTTCTCCTGCGTGGTGATTTCCTTTATCTTGGCGTCGAGTTCGCCCTGTGTCTCCACGGCCTGCCAGAGGTCAGGCATTGCTTCGTGGCGAATGGGGGCGAGGTCAACATAGCTGTCGCCCATCCAGTTGGCGTTGAGGTTGAAGAACCACATGCCCGGAGCGGCCCAGTCAATGCCGAGGCTGTAAGCCTGCTGCGGAGTGCCGCCAACGTAGTAGTTTTTCAGATATACCGTGGTGGTAACGTCGGGAGCGGCGCCGTTTTCATAGCTGCGGGTGCCGGTGGGACGGTTCTTGTACTGATAGCGGCTGTAGGTGGCGGCTGCCGAGATGCTCAGCGCCGGGGTGATTTTGTACATCATGCCAAGCTCTACGCCTTTGTAGCTGGTGCGTATGCCGCTCATCACGTAGTTCATGAAGGTGGAGTACTGGTCATCGTAGAAGGCGGTTTTCTGCAAGCCGTCATACATCTCTGTCCAGAAGCCGGTGATTTGGCCGCGGAAGCTGGTGTAGTTCCATCCGTAGCTGATGTCGCCGCTGAGATAGCGTTCGCTCTTGAGGCCTGTAACGGAGGTGTCTTTGATACGGGGCGATACATACGCCTGGTCGGGCAGCGGGGCACGCGTGCCATAGCTGGCGTGTGCGGTGATGTAGTTGCGGCCGTTGATTTTGTATGTGGCGCCGGCTTTCAGGGCGGCGTTGTCGAAGGTATGGCGTTTGCCGGCGCCGTAGGAGTTTTCGGGGGCGCGGCCGTTGCGCATATTGCCGTGACGCATGAAGTTGGTGTAGCTCATCTCCAGACCGTAGTTCACATCCCAGTGGGTGGTGGTAATCTGGTTCTGCAGCCATGCCTTGGCTATGTATGAGCGTATGTTGTAGTCGTAGCCGAACTTATCGCCTTTCTTCACGCGGCGGTTGGGGTTGTTGAGGTCATTTTGCAGAATGGTGGGGTTGTCGGGGAAGTCGCGCTCCGAGAAGTTGTCGATGTCGCGCCAGAACTCGCCGCCGAGCAGGCTGCGGATGGTCTTGTAGTAATGGCCGTCGGTGTAGTTGAACGATACGCCGCCCTGCAGCGACATATTGTCGGTGAGACGCGTGTTGATGTATGAGTTGAACATCCACGAGGTGAAGTTGCTGTGGCGGTTCTCCAGGATGTATGTGGAGTGGCCTTTCAGCTCGGGGTTGCGGTCATACTGCGTGCGGTTGAGCTCGTTGATGCGGAACATCTCGTCCCAGTTTATCTGACGCGTGGCTTTGTTGTGCTTCCAGGCGTCGAGATACTGGTTGTAAACCTTTTCCTGATAGGCATACAGCTCGGGGTCGGTGTTGGGGTCTGCGTCGGGCAGATAATACGACGGCAGATAGCGGTAGTAGTCGGGACGCGGGTCGGCGGCCTGATACCAGTTGAGGGCCGAGCTGCTGTAGTTGCTCGATTTGAAGGCCACTGCCGTGTTGATGGTGGTGCCCATTTTCGGTTTCCATATCCAGTTGAGGATAGCCGAGGGGTCGAAGCTGTCGACGATGCGTGCCGAGCGTTTCTCGCCGTTGAGGTAGCCCCAGTTGGGGTTATAGAGGTTGTTGTCGGCCAGGTCGTAGGCTTCCTGATAGGTAGCCGAGTTGGTGGCGCGCTGTGTGGGGTTGCCGAAGGTGGTGAGGTTGAGGCGGTGCTTGTCGTTGAAGATTTTCTCAAGGCTCAGCGAGTAGCCGAACGAGGCGTAATAGGTGCCTTCAATAACGCCTTCGGGGGCGTAACGGCCAATGACGCTTGCTGAGAAGGCCCAGCCGTTTTTGGTAACGCCGGTGCTGTATTGCAGCATGGCGCGCATCATGTAGTTGGAGTTGGTGTACGACAGGTTTCCGCGGAAGCCGCGTGCATACTCCGATGCGTAGGTGGTGAAGTTTGTTGAGCCGCCCAGGTCAGAGAAGCCGTAGTTGGCGGCGTCAAGACCTACCAGAGTGGTTTTGTTGCGGAATGCAGAGGAGGTGAGGCCGCCCATCTGGCTGTAGTTGAAGCGGCCGCGCATGGCGTCGTTGTAGTCGATGCCGTTGATGTAACCGCCGCTCCATTCCGAGCGGTAACCGCGCATGCGGAAGCGCATGATGGAGAAGTCGTAGTTGGCGCGTTGATAGAAGATGTTGTCAACTGCACCCTGAATGGTGCCTATTGACTGTGAGTGGCCTTCGTCTTCCAGCACCTGGCTTTCGTCGAAGACGTAGTCGTCGGAGTTCAGAGTCTGGTTGGTGAGGTCGCGTTGCAGACGCAGCGTGCCGAGGTCAACCACGAGTCCTTTCTTGATGTCGACGTTGATTTCCATGTCCTTGTAGCCGAACGCCACAATGCGGAGCTGGTCTTGCCCCGGAGTGCAGTCCGACATTTGAAAATGGCCGTCAGACGTCGAAGTTACAAACTGTCCGCCGTTGGCCAGCAGCACGTTGGCATCAGCCACCGGTGCGCCGGTTATGGCGTCAACCAGAGTGCCTTGCACCCCGGTGGCCGCTGCGGCAGGCAATAGCCCGCACAACAGCAGCAATAAGTGTAATGTTAAACGCATTTTGGTATTATGACGGTTGGTTATTTATCGGTTTATCTCCAGCGTGAGGAAAATCTCGGTAGGGAAGTGGTCGGAGTATCCTCCGGTCCACACGCCCGACGAGAAGGTGCGGAAAGGATAGCCGCGATACTGGCCCTCCTGCTGTTTGAGGAAGTCTTTGTTGAGCACCAGAGCGTTGCTGAACTTAAGCCGCGATTTGCCCTGAGGCAGCAGGTTGTAGTTCACCATTATCTGGTCAAAGAGGTTCCATCCGCCGCGATAGGTGTAAGAGCCTATGCCGTCGTCGAGCTTCTTCCAGAAGGGGTTGTAGAAGCCGCCGGGCTGCACCTCTTTTTCGCTCTTCTTGCCGCCCATCACCACAGCGCAGCTTTTGTTGAACGGGTCGTCGTTGAGGTCGCCCATCACAATGACGCCTATGTTGGGGTCAACCGTCAGCAGGCTGTCGGCTATGTGGTGTGTGAGTGCGGCGGCCGATTCGCGCAGCCAGCTCGACTGAGCTTCGCCGCCGCGGCGGCTCGGCCAGTGATTCACTATGATGCCTACACGTTGGCCTCCGAGGATGCCTACCACGCACATCTGGTCGCGGGTGCGGAAATAGGGCAGCGAGTCAATCTTCAGATAGTGGTTCTTTACGTTTATCACCTTGAAGAAGCGCGGGTTGTAGAGCAGGCCTACGTCGATGCCGCGGCGGTCGGGCGAGTCGTGATGCACTATCTGCAGGTTCCAGTCGGCAATGTGTTTGTCTTTTACCAGGTCCTGAAGCACCGTTATGTTCTCAACCTCGCTCACACCGATGATGGCCGGACCCATCGGCGTGCTCTTGGTGGGCATTTGCGATATGGCGTAGCCGAGGTTATTGATTTTTTTCCAATAGCGGCGGCTGTCCCACTGGTTCTTGCCCTGCGGCGAGAACTCCTTGTCGTATTTGCCGTTGTTGTTGATGGTGTCGAAGAGGTTTTCCAGATTGTAGAAAGCCACGCCATACACCTGTACCTTTTTGCCCGGATGCTGCGCCCTTCCGGCGGGTGCCAGCATGGCAGTCAAGCATACCGCAACGAGCAGCAGCAGACCGTAACCGAGTTTTTTCATGTCAATGTAAGTTGTAGATATTGTGTGTTTTCTTTAGCAAATAGCCCCTTGGCGGCCCTGTGGGGACTCTGAGGGGTTTGTGATGCTGAGGCGCCGCGCCGTGCCGCCGGGGCAGCTGACGCGGAGCCGCAGTGTGGGGGTCAGAAGAACTTCACCGTATTGCCTTCGAGCGAGCTGAGCACTGCGTTGGCCAGTGAGCTTGCGCCCAGACGGAAATGTTCCGTGTCGAGCCATTCGTCGCCCAACACTTCCTTCACAATGGCGTAGTAATAGAGCGCCTCCTCTGTGGTGCGCACGCCGCCGGCAGCCTTGAAGCCAACCTTGCGGCCCGTGGTCTCGTAATACTCCTTGATGCACTGACACATGACGTATGCAGCTTCCAGGCTTGCACCCGGATAAATCTTGCCTGTCGACGTCTTGATGAAGTCAGCTTCCGAATACATGGCCAGCAACGAAGCCTTCTTGATGTTGGCGGCCGTTTTCAGAGCGCCCGTTTCGAGAATCACCTTCAGATGCGCATCCTTGATGGTGTGTTTCACCTCGATAATTTCGTCGCAGAGGTCTTCATAGAGGCCGTCGTTGAAAAGGCCGATGTTCATGACGATGTCCACCTCCTTCGCGCCGTTCGACACAGCCAGAGCCGCATCAGCCACCTTCACGGCAGTGAAAGTCTGGCCCGAGGGGAATCCGCCGGCCACCACGCACGTGTTGACGCCGGTAACGTCGAGGTTTGTAGACACCACGTCGGCAAAATTGGAATATACACAAATTGCAGCCACATGGTTGTACTGCGGATACTCATCGTCGAAGTCATTGACGCGCTGAGTGAAACGTGTTACCGAAGCCGGAGAATCCTCCGTGCTCAAAGTGGTGAGATCTATGCTGCCCAGCAGGAAGTTGTACACCTCCGGCGAAGCCAGTTCGTGAGCTTTTTCCACTATCTTCGCCACCTCGGCGCGTACCAGTTCATCGCTTTCGGGAACCCGGCTTTTAGCCAGCACTTCATTGTATCTGTCCATATTTTCAGAGTTTAAAATGTTCAAAAATGTTAAATCCATGGGCTCCGCAGAGGTGCAGTGCAACAGGCATTGTACATATATAAACACTTTAGGGCTACAAAGTTAGCTAAAAAAATATAAAATCGAGACCAAAAGCGGTTAAATTTCTGCTAATATGTTATAAAACATATTTTCAGCCCCTGATTTGGGCAATAAGGGCAATTAGACCAATTAGACCAATAAGACCAATTAGGCCAATAGCTCGGCAGGCCGGCAAGGCTTAAAAGTTAAATAAGGTTAAATAATTTGGTGGGTATGGATTTTGGTTGTACCTTTGCAGCCGGGTAAGTGCTACGCGACGAGCTCCTTGTAAATCCCCCAGGTCTTGACCGAAGCAAGGGTAGCAGGTCGAGCATGTGTGATGTGGTGAGCTTACCCACCTGCCTCTTTAGCTCAGTTGGCCAGAGCACGTGATTTGTAATCTCGGGGTCGTTGGTTCGAATCCGACAAGAGGCTCCCCCACCACCAACCCCTGAAGGCAGACAGTCCTCTTCCCCTATCCCCGGACGTCTGCCTTCACCCTTTTTTATAACCCCAATACAAACAGTATAAACGCGGCTCGCGCCTGTTTATTATTACGGCTAAATGAGGTCAACAAATACGTAAGTAATTGTAATCAAGCTTTTTGAGGGTGCCGCACAGAAGCTCTTATCATCTCCGAAATGCAGAATCATCATACACAGTTGCTCAACACCACCTTCATCACCGATGCCGTCCACACACAGTGTCTTGAAGAGGCGCTCAGAGAGATTGTGCGTCCGGCAGTGGCCGATACCGACCATTCATTGTGGCGCCTCGACAGGCAGCAGGGCAAGCGCCCCGAGGCCGACGAACCGCGCAGCTACGCCTTGCAATGCCGTTTCTCCACCCTGCGGCAGGTGGAAGAGTTCCGGCGGGGAAGACTCGCTGAGGCCATAGAGCAACTGCAGCAGAAAATGCCCCCGCAGAGCTGCATGGTGTTTCAGACTCATCTCTCACAAATGGAATTCTGATGGACGAGGCAGTAAAGAAATATGACCGCGTGATAATGGGCATAGACCCCGGCACCAATGTGATGGGATATGCCGTGTTGGGTGTTACAGGCAAGACCCCCGAAATGGTGGTTATGGGCGTTATCAAGCTCAACAAGATAGAGAGCCATTATATGCGGCTGGCGCGCATCTATAACCGCGTTTTGGGACTTGTGGAGCAGTATCTGCCCGACGAGCTGAGCATTGAAGCCCCCTTCTGCGGCAAAAACGTTCAGTCGATGCTGAAGTTGGGTCGTGCCCAGGGAGTGGCCATGGCAGCCGCTCTGAGTCGCGACGTTCCCATAGCCGAATATCCTCCCACATCCATAAAACAGTCAGTTACCGGTCGCGGCGGCGCCACCAAAGAGCAAGTGGCCGAGATGCTGCGCCACATCCTCAAGATTCCGCAGGAGCAGATGCCTCACCTGCTCGATGCCACCGATGCTTTGGCGGCTGCCCTGACTCACTTCTACGAAAGCAACAAACCGCAAGTAGCCCGCGGCCCGAAATCCTGGGCTGCCTTCTTAGCCGCCAATCCCGATCGCGTGGTCAAGCACTGAGAGGAGAGGAGAGGGGAGAGTGGAGTGTGGAGAGTGGAAAGCGGAGAGAGGATTATCGCATTTGTGTAAGGGAAGAGAAAGCTAAGTCGAGTCGTGGCAGCGGGTTGGCATAGTGATTGCCGGGCACCATATCGAGCCGACAGGGCACCCCGAGCTGCTGCAGCCGCGCAAGGATAAGTCGCGTGTCATCTTCCACCGGACGGAAGGCCTTTATGGGCGAGAAGCGCTCCTTGCGCCCCAACAGCATATAGACACTCCCTGTGGGCTGCGGCGCCGCCTGCCGGTTGACGAACTCCACAAAGCCCGGATACCAGAAGGAGCCGCTGAGGCTCAATACAGAGGGGAAAAACGGGCTCACAAACCGTTGCCACAGAGCAAACAGCCCTGACATACTCACACCCGTGAGGATAAGTTCGGCACCCGTGAGGCCGAGCCATTCCTCAGCCGCCGGAGCCACCTTTTGCGTAAGCGTGGCGAGGAACTCCGGCGCCAGTCCCTGAAAATCGGGCGAACCGGGCGGCTCACCCGGCGCTGGCCACGGACTCAGGTCGTTGTCCCAGTCCATACCCGTTATGCTCACCATCGAGATTCTGTATTTGGTCGCAGCCTGCGCAAGCCATCCCCCCAACGCCTCCATGGGGTATAGGATGTATGCCACACGCCGGCTCCCCGGGCAGGGTGAGATATGAAGCGTAAGACCCGAAGTTTCAATTACATGTATCATTGTTCAAGAGGAAGTTTCAGCACATCGTTGTATGGGACGAAGCCGAGGCTGCGATATAACCCCCGGGCCATATCGGTAGTCTCCAGATAAATCTTGCGGCATTTCCGCGCCTTAGCCTCGGCAATGAGAAACTTCACCAGAGCCGTGGCAATGCCCTTGCCTCGCCATTCCTCGCGCACATAAATGTTCATCAGGAAGGCACAGCGGCCGTTGGGGTTGTCGGGCGACGGCAGCTCATCCTGCAGACAGATGGCACCGCATCCAACCCCCTGACCGTCATACAGCGCCTCAACAGCGAGATGAAGCCCGGCGGCAACGTTCTCGGCGTAATAACGCCGGTTCTCGGCAAGCAGCTCAGCACCCGGTTCATGCCCGAAGACATGACTCAGCACCTCGGCACGCCACTGCATCAGCGAGTCGAGGTCAGTGAGCGGCAACAGCTTCAGCTTCTCAATTTTCATGTTCAGAGATTTTGGGCAACGCCGCCACATCCACCTTTCCGCGCCGCGTGAGAGGAATCTTCTTCAGCTGAACGAAAATGTCGGGCACCATGAAGTCTGAGAGCCGGGCATTGAGCCATGCCTTTATCCTGCCCACACCCCCGGCCGCCTTCTCCGGCACGAAATAGGCCACCAAGTAGCTCAGCCCCTTGGCGTCGCGGAACGAGCGTACCACGCCACGTTCCACACCCGGCGCCGAGTTCAGCACATTCTCCACCTCGGCCGGCTCAACCCGTTTGCCCATAATCATCACCTGGTCGTCGAGACGGTGAGTGAAGGCCAACTGGCCGTCGGGCAGCAGATAACCCTCGTCGCCGCTGCGGTAAACCCGTCGGCCGTCGGGCAGATGCGTGAAATTGCGACTTTCAGGCGGATTCCCCACATAGCCGCGTGCCACGCCGCGACCCAGGATGCAAATCTCGCCCTTTTCGCCCGGTTTCACCGGCTGCAGATGGGAGTCGAGCAGCATCACCTCAACGCCATAGACAGGCCGCCCTATGGGCAGCGTGCCGTCGGACAGCGGCTCGGCGTTGTCTACCCGCGCATAAGTGGCGCAAACAGTTGTTTCGCTGGGTCCGTAAGTGTTGTAAATGGGGATATAGAGCTTCACCAGCCTGTCGATGTATGAATAACGCAGCACATCGCCGCCGCTGATGAGCAGGCGCAGCCGCCGCGGCACCATGTCGAGCTTGTTCATCTCAGCCAACAGATAGGGGAAGCCGCTGATTTCCGTAACCCCCTTTCGGTTGCAGAAATCAATAATCTCTTCCGTGCATCCGGAGGCCGTTGCAGGCGCAGGAACCGCTATGGCAGCCCCGTTGAGCAGACTGGCAAAGACCTCTTCCACAAAAATATCGAACGAGCAGACCGAGAGCTGCAGCATGACGTCGGCCGGCGACGTGTGCATCTCATTCTCAAAAGCCTGAGCATAATTCACCACAGAACTGTTCTCCACAATTATCCCCTTGGGCTTGCCTGAAGTGCCTGAAGTATAGAGAATATAAGCCTCGCCATCGGGCTGACTTCTGTCGGGCATCGGGTCGGCCGGGGTGCTTTTTAGGCGTTGCATAAAAGCCTTGTCGATGATAGTGGCCACCCCTGCCGAGTTCATATAATAGTCAATGCGCTGCTGCGGCAGGAACGGCTCCGCCGGCACATAAGCGTTGCCTGAGCGCAACACACCTATAATGGCTGCAATCTGGTCGAAGCCATGCTCCATGACAATGCCCACACGCTTCTGATGCAAGTCGGCCAACGCTTCGGCCACCTGAGCCGAGCGAGCCTCAAGGTCATCATACGTCAGCGTGCGGTGTTCTTCAATTACCGCCGGAGCATAAGGCTGTTTCACGGCCCAATGGTGAAAGTGAGAGTAAATGGTGTTTTTCATATATTAATCAAGACTGTATGCCTAATTAACGCAGGCGCCTAATTAAAAGTTGATTATAATGATTTAAGATTTATTGACATTTGAATGTGGCGCATAATCAGAAAAAATTATAACTTTGCACATTGCAATGTTTCTTCTTAAAGAAGGATTGAAATTTGCTTCAGTTGACAGGAAGAGGAGTTTTGTAGGATAATTTGCAACGGGCGGCGGCGCTGAGTCAAAAAATTGTTTTTGCTGACGGGCCGAGGAGCGAGCCGACACAGCCTTTTGAGGAGCAGATAAAGCCTTTTAGAGGTGTGAAAAACAGTTATTCGGAAACAAAACAACCCACATTGCTTCACATTGACAAATAAGATTGACAAATAAGACAACTAACCCACTAACAAACAATATCACTAACCCAAACAGCATGGAAAATCTGCCAAAAGTAGGAACAGCCATCCTTGAGTCGTTGGTAAAAGTTCTGTATTTCATCTTCGTATGGCCATTTCTGGTATGGCTTAAGTCGGTAGGGCGCATCAGCAACGTCAAAGACCAGCAACTGCTGAATCTCGACCGCATCAACACCCGTTGGCCGCTGCTGACGTTCTTCAAACGCTTCTTCACCGAGTTCATGTTCGACGCCACCGTAGTGCTGTGGTATCCCCTGGGCCTCATCTTTGCCATCGTCATGCTGGTTCAGGATGGCTTCCTGTCGTTCGCCATAGTACTGATTGGCACCTATTACGGCGCTGTGAACATCTCCATCGCCCGCGATATCTTCCAGTTCCTGGTTCTCGCGCCTCTGAGCAAGCTCATGAGCTGGCTTACACGTCCTGCACAGTATCTGGAGCTGGACAACAAAATCAGCAACAAGAAAGAAGACTGATACACAAGCTTTTAGCTTTGGGCGGCCCGGCTTTTGCCGAGCCGCTTTTTTGCGGCTTAAGGAGCTTAAGGCGCTTAAAGGAGCTTAAGGAATTTAAGGAACTTAGGGAGCTTAAGGCGCTTAAGGAATTTAAGGGGAGCGGGGAGAGGGGCGATGGGAGCGGAGTGGGCGGGGAGAGGAGCAGGAGGGGTGGAGAAGGGTAGGGTAGAAACGCAAAAAGAGCGCTCCCCTCACGGGGTACGCTCTTTCTGTGGGCGATTACGGATTCGAACCGCAGACCCTCTGCTTGTAAGGCAGACGCTCTAAACCAGCTGAGCTAATCGCCCGATTTGCTTTGCGAGTGCAAAGTTAAGCAGAAATTCCTTACGCTCCAAATTTTTTTGCTAATTTTGTAAAAATTTTTTTCGCATCTCGGCATCAAAATACGCTTAACTGCCTGAGATGCAACTACTTGGACTAACAAAAATTTTTTTGAAAAAATATGGAGATAAGTACCCTGACAGCCATTTCGCCTATCGACGGCCGTTATCGGTCCAAGACCGCGCCCCTGGCGGATTATTTTTCTGAGTACGCGCTGATACGTTATCGTGTCCGCGTGGAGGTAGAGTATTTCATAGCCCTGTGCGAGTTGGGTCTGCCGCCGCTGAAGGGTGTGCAGCCGGGCCTCTTTGAACCCCTCAGAGGTATTTATCGCGAATTTACCCCTGCCGACGCCCAGCGCATCAAAGATAAAGAAGCCATCACCAATCACGACGTCAAAGCCGTGGAATACTTCCTCAAAGAGGAGTTCGACGCCATGGGTCTGGAGGAGTACAAGGAGTTTATCCACTTCGGCCTCACCAGCCAGGACATCAACAACACGGCCGTGCCCCTGAGTCTACGCGAAGCCATGGAGGACGTGGTGCTTCCGCGTCTTCACGAGCTGCGCGACAAGCTGCAGACCCTGAGCGAGGAATGGGCTGACGTGGCTATGCTGGCCCGCACCCACGGCCAGCCGGCCTCCCCGACGCGTCTGGGCAAGGAGATTGCAGTGTTTGTATATCGCCTCGACGAGCAGCTGAAAGCCCTGAAGCAGGTGCCTTACAGCGGAAAATTCGGTGGCGCCACCGGCAACTTCAATGCTCACCGCGCCGCCTTCCCCATGACCGACTGGCCCGCTTTTGCCGAAGAGTTCCTGCAGAAGAAACTCGGCCTGCAGCGCGAGCATCTCACCACACAGATAAGCAACTACGATAACCTGGCCGCCCTCTTCGACGCACTGCGCCGCATCGGCACCATCATCCTCGATCTGGACCGCGATATGTGGATGTACATCTCCCTGGGCTATTTCCGCCAGCGCATCAAGGCCGGCGAGGTAGGCTCCAGCGCCATGCCTCATAAAGTCAACCCCATCGACTTTGAGAACTCGGAGGGCAACCTGGGCATCGCCAACGCCCTCTACAGCCATCTGGCGCAGAAACTGCCGGTGAGCCGTCTGCAGCGCGATTTGACCGACAGCACCGTGCTGCGTAATGTAGGCGTGCCCTTGGCTCATACCCTCATATCCGTGGCGTCGACCATGAAAGGCCTCGGCAAACTGCTGCTCAACGGCGCCGCCATAGACTCCGACTTGCGCAACCATTGGGCTGTGGTGGCGGAAGCCATCCAGACTGTTCTGCGCCGCGAAGGTTACCCCAAGCCCTACGAGGCGCTGAAAGACCTCACACGCACCAACAACGAAATTACGGAAGCCACCATAAGCGCCTTCATCGACTCCCTCAATGTGAGCGACAAGGTGAAGAATGAGCTGCATACCTTCCGTCCTGACACATATCTCGGTTTCTGATGCAGCCGCAAGCCATAAGGATTGAGGATTTTGACTATCCCCTTGCGCCGGAGCGCATAGCCCGTCATCCGCTGGAACAGCGCGACAGCTGTCGGCTGCTGGTGGTACCGCCGCAGTATGATGCTCCGGCGCGGCATTGCCGGTTTGGCGAGTTGCCCGACCTGCTGCCGCCCGATACCCTGTTGGTGCGCAACAATACGCGGGTGATTCCGGCAAGGCTGCTGATGCGCAAACCCACCGGCGGCGCCGTGGAGATTTTCCTGCTCGACCCCGCCGAGCCGCGCGATTACGCTCAGAGCTTCGAGAGTCGTGGCAGTTGCGAATGGATGTGCCTGGTGGGCAATCTGAAAAGATGGCACGGCGGCAAGGTGAGCCTCCAGGCCCCCGATGTGCTGCTCGAAGCCGAGAAAATGGCCGAGCCAAACCGCGACGGACTGGTGCGCGTGAGGCTCAGCTGGCAGCCCGAGGATATCGACTTCGCCACCGTGATAGAGCGTGTGGGCCGCATTCCCATTCCCCCTTATCTGGAGCGCGACACCGAGGAGAGCGACATCACCGATTATCAGACCGTATATTCGCGCATACGCGGCTCTGTGGCGGCTCCTACTGCCGGATTGCATTTTACCCCCGAAATCTTCGACAGGCTGCGGCAGAAGGGCGTGGATGTGGCCGACGTAACCCTGCATGTGGGCGCCGGAACCTTCAAGCCCGTGAAGAGCGAGACCATGGCAGGCCACGAGATGCACGTGGAGCGCTTCAGCGTCAGCAGCGAATTGCTGCAACAGTTGCTCGACGCCAAGGCTCAGGGGCGCCGCATAATGGCTGTGGGAACCACCTCCGTGCGCACCCTGGAGTCGTTGCCCCTGATTGGAGCGGCCGTAATGGCAGGGCGCGAACCTATGGCTCGCCAATGGGACGCTTACGAGCCTGAGATGCTGCAGACCGACACCCTGACGGCGCTGAAGGCGTTGAAAGAGTATGCCGACAGGCACGAGGGTGTGCTGAATGCCGCAACCGCGCTGATGATTGCCCCCGGATTCAACTGGCGCATCACGGAGGGTATGGTGACCAATTTCCATCAGCCCAAATCGACGTTGCTGCTGCTGTTGAGCGCCTTTCTGGAGCGTAACGGCGGCGATGGACAGCGCTGGCGGCGGCTCTATGACAGCGCCCTCGCTATACCCGATTACCGCTTCCTCAGTTACGGCGACGCCTGTCTGCTGCTTTAACCATGAATATCAGCATTACATACCGGCAAGAGGATGCGGAGGCGGACAGAGCGGTTACGCTGCCCCCCTCGAAGAGCATCGAGGCCCGCAGACTTGTGTTGGCGGCCGTGAGAGGCGAGACGGTATGTGATGAAGGTTCAGACCAATGCGATGACCTGAAAGCCATCTCCGGCGCCCTGAGGGCCTATCAGCGCCGCGCTGCGGTGATTGATGTGCATGAGTCGGGCACTGCGCTGCGCTTTATGACCGCCCTGTGTGCCGCCACGCCGGGGTATGAGGTGAGGATTACCGGCAGCCCCCGACTTTTAAACCGCCCTTTAGAGCCTTTGGCAGCCGAGCTGCGCCGCGCGGGTGCTTCCGTAGACCGCATAGACGAAAGGGGAGCGGTGTGCATAAAAGGTGCGTGGCTCAACGGGGCTGAGGTAGATGCCCAAAGTCTGCTGCACAGCAACAGTTCACAGTATCTGTCGGCGTTGCTGCTTGCCGAGCCCCTTTTCCGCACCCCGTTGCGCACCGAAAAGCTAAGGTGGGAAGAGGCGGCGTCGAGTCCGTACTTGGCGCTGACAAAGGCTATGACAGAGGGACACGACGCCGGGGAGCGCGACTGGAGCGCCGCGTCGTATTTCTATCTTGTGGCACTCATCACCGGCGCAGAAGTGGCGTTTAAACCGCCTCTCACGCCCCCTGAGGTGAGTCTGCAGGGAGATGCCGCCTGTGCTGACCTTTTCAGAAAGATGGGCGTGGAGAGCAGTTTTGATTCGCATAATCAGACCAAAGTGTGGAGGGGAGAGGCGCCGCAATGGCCTCTTACGCCGAATCTTACGCCGAATCTGATGCTGAATATGCGTAAGGTGCCCGACCTTGTTCCGGCTGTGGCGGCCGCCGCTGCAGCATCGTCGCGGCCACTGGTGATTTCTGACATAGCACATCTGGCGGTGAAGGAGAGCAACCGGCTGCAGAGCATCACCGAGGCACTGTGCGCCGCCGGCTTCGAGGCCCGCCATGATGCCGACAGTATAACCCTGACAGGACGCCTTAATTCGGCCGCAAAGGGTGTTGTAGACTGTTGCAACGACCATCGTATTGCCATGGCTACGGCTCCGTTAGCGGCGCTGCGAAAGGAGGGCCTGACGCTCGTCGGCGCTGAGTGTGTGGCGAAATCTTTTCCCCGATATTTCAGTGATTTACGAAAATTCGGATATATAATCACAGAACGATAAGCATGGAAGGAGCGTTAGTAATATTAGCCGTGTTGGTGGCCGTGGGTCTGCTGCTGTTTTACTTCGACCGACGTAAGCCGCATCAGCACCATAACGCCGTTGCCGCCAAGGCAGAGAAGGCTGAAAAGACTGAGAAGGCTGAAAAGGAACAGCAGCAGGTATGTTGCGGACTGCACGCGGTGTGCGAGAAGAAATATGCTAAGCCTGCATCAGACAAGCCGGAGTATTACGACGACGAGGAGCTGGATGTGCTGGCCGACCGCGACCCGCAGACATACACTGAAGCCGAACGCGATATGCTGCGCGATGTTGTGTTGACGCTGCGCCGCGAAGATGCCTGGGGCTGGAGCCGCTCGCTGGAGATGCGACACATTGAGCTGCCTCCCGACATCCGCGACGAGCTGCTGATGCTTCTCAGTGATTAGAACACTCGGATAATAGATATGTATACATTTTTTCTTTATGCCCTGTTGGCGCTGGTGATACTGTCGGTGGCTATGTCGTTGTTGGGGACGTATATAGTGACCCGTCGGCAGGTGTTTATAGCCGGCGGCATCACCCATACCTGCTTCGGGGGCCTCGGCCTGGGCTATTGGCTCGGCTTTCCGCCGGCTTTGGGCGCTGTGGTGTTTGCCCTTGCCGGCTCGTGGGGCGCAAAGCGTCTGAGTCGCACTACACGCTCCGATTCCGCCATTGCCGTGATGTGGGCCGTGGGCATGGCGCTCGGCATACTCTTTGTGTTTCTGGCGCAGGGAAACGCCCCTGAGCTGAATACCTTCCTCTTTGGCAACGTGCTCACCGTGTCGCCCGCAGACTTGTGGCTGTTGGGAGCCTTTACCCTTGTGCTGACGGCGTTTTACCTGCTGTTTCAGCGCGTCATCATAGCCACGAGCTTTGACGAAGCCTTTGCCCGCACGCGCGGCCTACCGGCACAGGCCATAGACACCGTGATGACCATTATGGTGGCCATAGGCATCGTTTTGGGCATACGCATGATAGGCATCATGCTGCTGATGAGCCTGGTGAGCCTGCCGCAGATCACCGCCGAACGCTTCACCCGCCATTACGGCGCCATGACAGTGCTGTCGGCCGTCATCTCGCTGCTCGGCAGCGTAGGCGGCCTCATAGCCGCCTGGTATCTGGGCGTACCCGCCTCCGCCTGCATCGTCATCCTCCTCGCCCTCCTCTACGCCCTCGTCCGCCTCTTCACTTAAGAACCTTATTTTAGGTGTGATTTAATTAAAATTGAAACTTTCAGAAAAATTATTTGGTGGCTAAGGATTTTTTTTGTACTTTTATGGCTGAATGAGTTTATGGTTTCTTATTCAGTTAATAATCCACTAATTTTAAATTACAGTACTTAAAATCCAAATCATGACAACTCGAAGAATGCCAAATGGCAGACAAAGACCAAGGTCTGCATCATCAAAACCTGCTCCTTACGGCAAAAAGCCTGCAAAACACCACGGCAAGAAACAGGGATTGCCGGCCGGCCTGATTATTGGCGGCGGTGTGGCTTTGTTGGTTCTGATAGTTTTATTTGTGCTATGGATGGCAGGCGTGTTCAGCAGCTCTTATCAGTTTGAACGGCGGCATCTCGACGCATATATGCAAAGTGAGCGCATGGTGGAAACGGCACCAGGCGCGGGTGTGTATGTGGATTTCAGCAACGGCATGAATTACGCATACTCCAATGCGACAGCCAATAGGGCTATGCGCGATATTCTCAATAAGCTTACCGGCGACAAAATAGGTGAGGCGGTGAAGTTCTATTCGTTGGCCGATGCCAAAATAGAACCGCTTGATATGAGCGCTACGGAGATTTATAACCGCATTCTTGCGCCTGAGAGCTTCAGCCTGCAACAGGCTCCGATACGTAATGCACTGGCCCGAATAACAGACCGGAAACAGGCGGCGCTACTCATTACCGACTATGAAGAGTATAACGGCCGGAATATAGAACAGCAGGCTTACGCCAAAGATTATTTCATTGACTGGCTGCAGAACTTCTCCATGATAGTATTCTATAAAATAGACTATTTGGAGAATGGCAAAGAGAAGAAGCTCTTCTTCACGGTGTTTGACAATGATGGCGTGTTGCTGGCCGCTGTGGATCAGGCTCTTCAGCCTTTGTTGGGCAATGGCGTTGACAGATTCGTAATGGGTGGCAAGAAATATCGGTTCCCCATAAGTATGGATGCTGATGTATATAAGGCTGCCAACCGTGGCGGCAACTATCATAATTCAGAAGGTGTGGACTTGGTAAGCGCTGTGTCTGAAAATGACGGACCGGAAGACTATCACCGTTATTATGGCAATGTGGGGAGTCATAACGGTAAGGGTGCATACGAGAATCTGACCATCTACAGCGGAATGCCGGCCGAATATTATCCTATAGGCAATTCATGGAACGACGTTGTGCAGACGGCAAAGGATATGAGCGACAAGAATGTGCCGCGGAAGGATCGTTATATGCACTTTATGCAGGGAATATGGGTGGATTTGCAGCAGCAAAACGGCTACGACATAAACGGCATAGAGGCTCGCTGCTACAATATGGAAGAGGTGATAAAGAAGTTTGTGGAAATCAACAAACTGAACACCGATGACAAGAAGAGCAACAAGAAACTGAAATCGGTGGAAGATATGGATGCGGAAGAGGTGTCGGATATGTTTACCGTAACCACAGAACCGGTATCAGTACGTAAGGACGGCAACTGGGAAGAGATATTTGTGGACTTTGACAAGGGGTTCAACGGCTCTTTCACGGGCAATACGTCGGCAACAGACCTACTGCGACTGAATATAGTTATTGACGGAGCAACGCCGCGCCTTGAAGCAATTCGCGGTTTCTTTGGATGGTCCGGAAATGAATCGCTCACGGCTTCGATACAAAATGCGCTGCAGGATCCGCGTGTGAATCCAAAAGGCAGTATTTTGTGGAGCTATTTCATGAAAGTGAAGATTTGAGCGGCATTTTGCGTTGTGTTATGCAACCTTGAACAACTTCAATCGTAGAATAGGGCCCGGGGATGAGAAAACCTGTTATGGGGGCTTAGACAAATATAAAAATCAAATAAACAAATAGAGATATGGGTATTTCACTTATCGTAGCATGGAGCATAGCGCTCGGTTTCATGATACTCTTTTTTCTGATAGCAGTTTTGCAGGCGAACAGCGTTCCCTTTCAGCCGGGATGCGGCGACATTACCAAACGCAGAGTGATTTTCTGGGCGTGGTGTGTGCTGACGCCGTTAATCTCGTTTGGAGTCAATGCCATAGTGGCAGGACAGATAGAGGTGCCTGCGCATCGCAACATGTATCTTACGGCATCGGGCATAGCCGCCGGTGTGGCTCTGGTGGTTTTTGTGTTGGTCGGAGCCATCATAGGTTTTTCGGCACGCGGCAAACTGCGTCGTTGGCCGTTCTGAGAATTATTCGCAACGCAGAGCCAACTTGCGGAGATATATGGCGCAAGGTTTATTAAGGCACGTTGTGATAAGTAGAAAATATTGATATGAACAACGACAAGAAATTTATCATTGCCATAGGAGGCACGGGAATGCGTTGCCTGGAGTCGTTTGTGCATTTATGCGCTGCGGGAATGTTCGACAATGAGGAAATTGACATACTGACGCTTGACACAGACCAGAGTAACGGCAATAAGGGCCGTGTTGAGGAACTCATAGATCTTTACAACAAAGTAAAGACCAATGATATGGCCAACAGAGGAGGTCAGCCGCGAAGCGATACATTTTTCTCGGCCAAACTGAATCTTTACAGTTTCTATACGGATTATTCCAAACCGGAGCGGCGCACTTATGATGCTTTGGCACAGCAGACTCCGGGTTTGAAGCAGAAAGACCGTGACGACAACCGCGATTTGGCGGATTTGTTCTATGACCGAGGCAGTGTGCAGGAGTTTGATCTGACCCACGGTTACCGCGCCCAGACGCATTTGGGCTCGATGCTGATGTATCACGGCATAGTGGAGGCGGCACGCAATGTGAGTGAATCGACAGCCAAAGCCAAGCCTAATGAGCTGGCTTTGCGCGATTTCCTGAATCTGCTGAACAAAAATGCCAATTCGGCACGGGTTTTTGTGTTCGGGTCAGTGTTTGGAGGCACCGGAGCATCTTCTATTCCGGTGATTCCGTTGGCTTTGCGTGATGCCCTGGAGATTCTGACCAAAGGGGTGAACAGGATAAATCTTGACAAGGTGAAGTTCGGCTCAACCCTTCTTACTGACTATTTTGACTTTACATCGCCCACTCAGGAGGAAAGGAAACGCGAGAAGCTGATAGCCGACTCAAAGAATTTTGCCCTTAACTCGCAGGCAGCTTTGAGTTTCTATAATGCCGATTCCACGGTGATGAACACGTATAAGTGTTTGTATCACATAGGCTGGCCAACCAGTCTGAAGGCCGACTATTCGCACCCCGGCAATGTGATAACGGGAGGCAAGGAACAGGCCAACGATTGCCATGTGGCAGAACTGATGTGTGCTTCGGCAGCCTTCGATTTCTTCAATATGGAAAATCTGAACAAGCGAGGCGCACAGTATCTGTTCCGCACAGTGGGCACTCAGAGCGATGACCCCAACGGTCCGCTAAAGCTTACAGGCGCCAGTTTTGTGGGAGACCAGCATAAGGAAGAGTTCGAGAATAAATTAGGTGCGTTGCTCAGCTTTGTACATATAATATTATCGCGATATCGCAATGGCGGCATCCGTGCCTTCCTTGACGATTTAAGTACACGCGATATCCATGATTTTGACACGCTGACAAATGAACAAACGGACGAATTGCAGAAATATCTGCGCTGTTTCGGCTATGCGTATGACCAGAGAGGTCTGGCGCCGGGCTGGATTTATCAGATAACAAAATCGCTGAAGAACGGGAAATTCATTTTCACTGACGACTCGCTGACCACCGATGTCAACTCACTGAAAAAAGTTGATCCGGGCTATGTGCTGGAGGATGAGAATCATCAGTGGAGCGAATATAAGCGATACTTAGGTATTGGCAGTTCCAGACCGGATGTAGACAAAACATATTCCACTTTTGTGGATGAATTGCGCCGGCAGACGTATTATGATGGCCAAGGCGAGACTGTAAAGGAACAGTTCCTGGCTCGGATATACAACACGCTGACGTCTCTGCAGAATTTCCAGACAGCGGAGGCATATTAACAGAGAGGCTAAAGAGAAATGGCAAAGAAAGAACTTGTGATAGATTCGGCGAAAGGCACGAATCCGGGTACCGTGAATCAATGGACCCCTCTGACCAATGCGAATGAATTTATAGGAGGCATACTGACGCCACCCCTGACGGCAAGCACCAACATAGGAGCGTTGGTAAGCGGTATCCCGTCGGCCTTTGCGCGTGTTGATTTGTTTCACAACGCGATTAAAAACGGCAAGGAAGACCAGAAAACTGCCGGGACGAAAAATCTGAATACTTACTACATTGAGCTGCTGAACGAATGGAAAGGCATGATAGCGGCTCTTGCACTTGATTACGCAAGTTTTGAGGTGCGGAAGATAGATTTGGCCTACAGCGACGGCAAAGACATATCGGCCACCTCCAATCTGTATGAGCCGAAAGGTGCGTTTGGCAATATGCTGCTTGAACGGCGTCAGCGCTGGCGTCCGGTGGGCAGGGATGTGCCGGAGCAAACGCCGCCTTTCATAAATATGATAAAATATCGGGGAGGCGTTGTTGGCGCCACTTCGCCTGAGACGCTGGTTTTCACTTCGTCGGGATATGGCATAGACACGGGCCGTGATAACCTGCCGTGGGTGAACAATGGCAGATTCACTGATCCTTTGAACAACTCCATGAGCGAGGATCAGGTGATAACCCTGTACGCCTATGTGAATTATATTCTCGGCAATCTCGACAAGATAGGCGAGTATTACAAGCCGTTGAACGATGAGTTTGTGGAATACACACCTCACCGCACAGTGCTTTCTCACTGGTTGCAAAAGATAGGTGAATATGCGGCCGAAAGGCGTTATGATGTAAACAAGGGCACGGTGCCACCTGTAAGCCTTGATTTTTCTGAACCGTTCAAGAGTGTATTCTTCCACCGCGACCGTTTATATTCTGTTGACGGAGTCATAACAGAACAATTCCGGGAAGGAGCCATAGAGTTTGACCCCAAGCGGCTTTTGCTTGGCCGCGATGCACGCATAGCGCGGATTCATTTGCCGGCGTCGTTCAGCAGCGAGCCGTACAGGGTAAGCGATTTGCCGGTGCAGATACTTCGTGCCACTGTAAAGAATCAGCCCGACCGATATGCCTATTTTGCTTTGCCTTTGTCGGCACAGGGACTCGATGTTTTTGGGCGGAGCATAGGCAGCCTGGTTGGCAATGCCGCAGTGGGACAGGCCACTAATCACCGGCTTACGGCAGTTTACGACGAAGAGGCGCACGGCCTTCAGCTAAGTGTGGAACTGGCTATCTCCACCGAGAGTGGAAAAACACGCACGTTTAAAGAAAAATATGACGTTGGTAATGAAGAGGGGCTGCGAAATCATGATTTGCTGTTGTGGCCTAATTTCATTTCACGGCAATGGAACGCATATTATCTTTTCTCGGAGATGCCTCACTCGCTGAGTACCACAACCTATTCGGCGTATCCGTTTGTGGGCGACCCGGAGGATAATTTCCGCATTATCAAAAATTCAGAAGGGATGCCGTTGGCACTTGCCGAACGCAATAAAGTGGTTGAGGGGGTGGAATTGCCGGGCAACAGAAAACTGGACGTCTCTCTGCCCGTACAGTCGGGGACTGCGGTGGCTGAAAACAGTTATAAGTATGAGATTTATCGCAGCAATATGCCTTTTAAGGGTATAAGACTGGTGTCTCCAACACAGGCAGAGGGGGGATATCTGCTGATTAACTACACTCAAGAGCCTGACCGCCCCACATTGCCCCGTGATATGCTCAATAGCCGCAGACCTTTGCGCAAAGTAACCCTTGGCGTGGACTTCGGGTCAACCAATACGTCTTTGGCGTATGCCGAGAGCAACAGCACACCCACCGGCTTTACGTTTGGACGCCAGCGCCTGTCGCTGTTAGGCATGGATCAGCCCGGCGGCCGAGGCTATAATACCGTGCAGCCCAATCAGGTTCTCTTCTTCCAAAGCCGTGAGCGGCCGTTGCAGTCGAACGCTGTGAAAAGTATACTTACCCTGCACAGCGACCAGCGTCTGCATCCGCTTTATGACAATATGACCGACAGCATGCGTGCTGCCGAGGCCGTAACGGGCGGTTTTCCCTGTTTTATGGAGAATATGCCTGTGCAGGCTGTGAATGAAGACACTATATTGCTGCAGTATCAGCGTATAGGCCGGGTAGAGCAGATTCACAATATGAAGTGGAGCGACCGTGAGCTTGACAAGAGCCATAAAACGGCTTATCTGCGCACATTGTTGCTTCAGGTATATGCCGAGTTGTTTGCCGACGAGCATTGTCATGTTCCCGATAAGCTGGTATGGTCATATCCGTCGGCTTTTGACCGCACTTTGCTGCTGAGTTATCAGCAGATATGGAATCAGCTGGGGGGCACCAAGGTGTCTCCTGTAACAGATGAATACGGTCATCCGGTAGAATTAAAGATAAGCCAGTACACGCTTGACTGCGGATTGAACACCCCGAATCCGTTTGGCCCCACCGGAAGCGGAATGCCTGACAATGAGCCGTTTGGAGCGATTGGTTCCGGAGGTTTCGGGGCATTTGGCTCTTTTGGCAATGACCCATTCGGTCAACCGGCAAATATGGCTGGCAATGGTTGTTCGGAGGGGCAGGGCGACACTGCCTCAAACGGGTTGCCCTTCGGCGGCAGTTCGCCCTTCGGAAGAAGCACACCCTTTGGCGGCAATGGAACCGTGGGGAGCGGCTTTGGTGGCTGTGATGTGTTTGGCGGTGCGTCTGCAACGGGTCAAAGCGGCTCTGCCGAAAGACCGGACTTCAAGCCTGACGACCCGAATCGCGTTACCAACTATAATGCCAAACTGATTTTCCCCGACGGCAACGCCCTCAACTCTCTCACAGAGGCCACTGCAGTGGCAAACTTCACTTCTGAAACATTAGGCACTCAGGCCAACCGATTATACCTTTGTTTTGATGTGGGCGGCTCCACCACCGACATCTCAGCACTCTGGATTTCGGCCGACCGCGTAACGATGATAAAACAGAACTCCATTCGTTTCGCGGCCCGGAATGTGAGTCAGGCCACAAGCAAAATACCGGCTTTTGAAGATGTGTTGCGCAAAGTATGTGCCCAGACCGGAGTGCGGATGCTGGGTCTCAATGAGGGACAGTCAAGGTATAACTCCGACACGGCTCCCTATTACTTCGAGCAGATTGTAGATCGCCTCGACAATGCTCAGCTGCGGTTGCTTTATAACACAATTGGTGCAGACTGCAAGCCTCTGTTGTGTGTGAATATGTTTGTGACAGGGCTGTTGATGTTCTATGCAGGGCAACTGGCTCACAAGCTGGTTGATGATCTGATGCATCTGCCACCGAATGAGCAACTGAAGCAAAGACCCTATGTTACCGTGACGTTTGCCGGTAAAGGCTCGCGCCTGTTCCAGTGGCTGAGCATTATACCCGGACAAATGGACCAGCGCTATTATCGTGAGATGTTCGTGGCCGGATATGGTAAGGAAGCATTGCAAAATACTCTGGGTGATTGGCCTAAAATCAACTTGCCTGACAATAACCGGGAAAAAGATGTGAAGTATGAAGTGAGCAAGGGTTTGGCAAAAGGCAATCCCAAGTTATACGAACCGTCAGACTGCACCCAACAAGAGATAGTGGGAGAAGAGAACTTTGAGGTCATTGACGCTCAGGGACAGTCGCATCTGCTTGCCGACATCAATACCTTGACCCCGGAGATGATTCGCTACATAGGGCGCTACTTTAGCCCCATTCCTAATAAGCCATGTGGTCGCTTCTATAATTTCTGCGGATTGTATTACAATGCTTTGACACACATCTTGGGAATAAGACTCAACCTTTCAATCTTTCAAAGGGGATTCCGGGAGATGAATGTGGTACAGAAAGTGCAGAGCAGCACCGAGTTCAAAGCAGCATTGCTGCAAGCAGAATCCGGAGAGCCGTTTGACTATGTGGCTCCCATCATCATCATTGAGGGCATGACTTTCTACGACGGATACCTTTTCCCGTCAATGGACCTATAACCGCAAGGGCTTTCTGAGCAATAAAAGTCTAACATTTCAAATTCACAGTTGATGAGTGCTGAGGGGTATAGAATAGTAATATTGCTTTCTCGCAAGCGCATAGCTTTGTATTACCGACAGGCCGGCGGAACACTTCAGGAATTTCCTGATGGTCCGTGGCCTCAGCCATTGGCTTTGTTTCCCACCGACAATGGTGTGATACTCGGCGAAGAGGCTCAGCAAGCCTTCAACCGGGGGAACGGCAATGCCATAGTTGACTTCTTTGAGGAGATAAAACGCCCTCGACGGGTACGAGTAGGAGCAGGTGAGGTAGAGATACGCCAATTGTTGCTTCATGGGCTTGAGGATAGGTTTCGTGAGCTTTTTGACAGAGTTTTCTTTGGTCAATACGGACCTTTTGAGGCTAACCGTGCCAACGCTCCGGTGTTGTTGCTTACAGCTCGAGACGTGGAATCCAATGAATGTGATTTTCTGCGGCGAATGTTTGAGGAGGCCGGTTACGGCACTGTAAAGACAAAGATTCTCGACAGGATTATTGCCACGTGTCTGTTGCCACAGGCTCAATCATTGTTGCTGGTGAAATCCGATGGTGTCAATCTGCACTTTACTCTGCGTCGCAGCGACCGCAAAACGGAGAGCATTTCGCTGCGCGGCTATGGCACCGATCCACGCGTGGCAAAGGTGGCCGAAAATATCTGGAAAGATATACAGCCACAGATAACAGACGGCAAAAGAGAAAGCGAAGAGCGGGAATTGCAGCGCATAGCACGCGAATTCCTGCGTTCGGGCCGAAGCGAGCTGACTGAGGATATTGAAGTATCAACCGGAGAAACAGTGAATTTCTTCGTCAGTCGTCCGCCGGTGTATGAAGCCTCTACACCTGAGACGCAATATATGCTCAGCCGGCTTAAAGAATTTCTTGTGAGCAATGGTGTAGACGAAGACCACATGCCGGAATTGCTGCTTTGGGGTGACTGTGCCAACAACGATTACTTCCGGACCATGTTGGGTAAAGGCTTTACAAGGATACATGAGCAGAATGAGGAGTTACGCAACAAGCTGTATCACTTTCTGAGCGAAATGCCCATTGTAACCGCGCAAGCGGCTGCGCCTGTGGCTCATGCTGCGCCTGTCGTGTCAGAGAATCCGATTGAAGTCAGACCTCGTACCGACCGTGGGGTGAGAAACGTTAAAGAGGCTCCGCAGCCAGCTAAGCCTGCAACAGAATGGACGAAAGAGGATTTGCGCAAATTGAAGACCATTGTTATAAAGGCCAAAGCATCGCAAAAAGCCGGAAATGTAACAAAAGTGGCGGGTTATGTGAAAGAGATTTCCTCGCTGGCTGATAACAAAAACATCCCGGCCAACTATGCTTCAGACATAAAATTGCTTCACCAATTCTGTAACAAAGGAAAAACGGATAAGCCTAAACAACCGGCCACACGTAAACCGGAAGACAAACCCAAACCACGTGAAGAATCTAAGCGCAATGTTGATGCCAAGCGCAACATGGAACCAAAGTCCGCAGTGAAGCCTAAGCCAAAACCCATGCCCTGGACAAACGATGAACTGTTACTCATAAGGCGAAAGGTGATTTCAGCAGAAGCCTCGGTAAAGATAGGCCGCATGGAAAGAGTTGAGGCAACCTTGGCTGAATTGAGGGCGATGCGCAAAGGTCGTCCATGGCCTGCTAACAGACAGGTTCCTGATAAACCAACATGGTGCGAACGCATCGAGAACCTTGAAAAACAATTGCTTAACGGGAAAAATAATTTTAAATAAACAGATATGCCGAGATTTAATCTGACAAAAGACGAAGAAGTGAGCATACCGCAATTGCGGCATAGCTTCAATCTGAATAAGGAGGAAGACTTAGACCTTATTCGCGTGGATCTGGACTGGACCAAGGGTGATTTGGATGTTCAAACCTTTTGTGTGGGCAAAGAGGATCAGATTTTAGAAGACGCCGACTTCGTTTTCTATAATTCTGAAAGAAGAACCGATTTACCGGCTGACGGTGAGAACGACGCGATGTACATCAACCGTGCCGTGGAGATACCTTTTGATATTGACCGCTTCGGAAGCAAGAGGAAATGGCGTCAGCATACCGCTCCTTATAGCTTCGACGGCAGCGTTATCGGATCGTTCGATGACCGTGAGGGAGGCAAGGGGGAGAAGATTCGCATCAACCTAAGCAAAGTGCGCCCGGCAATCAGAAAAATCGTGATTACTGTAACCGTCAATCCAACCCCGGAAGTTGAAACTTTCCGCGATGTGGAAAATGCCGTTGTAACGGTGCGCAATGCTCAGAACGGCGACGAACTCGTAAGCTATAAGGTGAACGAGGAATTCGCTAATGAAACAGCTCTGATAGCCGCAGAACTGATCAACAAGGAGGGCGAATGGGTGTTCCGTGCAGTTGGCGAAGGCCTAGACGGCGGTCTTCAGACTTTGGTGGATACCTTTGCTTCGTAAACCAAGAGTCTCGAAAATAATCTTTTAAACTTTATATATATGGGAAGATTTGATCTTAGAAAAGGCCAACGCTTTACATTTGCCAAAGATGAAGAGCTTGAGCATTTGCGTGTGGAACTGACATGGGATTCCGACGCTGACCTCGACGCGGAGGCATTCTGCCTGACCAACGACGGAGTGATAGACAACGATTTCGACTTCGTCTATTACAAATCGAATCATCGTGCATCTGCTCAAAAAGAGGGCGAGAGCGATGAAGAGTACATGAACCGTGTGGCTGAAGAACCATACGACCGTGCCAAATATGGCGCCAAGAAGCTGTGGATGAATGCCACAGTGCCTTATTCCACAGACGGCAGCGTGATTGGCTCGTGGGATGACCCGGGCAGCGAAGACGATGACGATGAGAATGGCGAGACCATTCGTGTGGACCTCAGCAAAGTGCGTCCTCAGATTTCGGAGATAGTGTTCTGCGTAACAATCTACAACGATGCAAAGGCTGCTCAAAAGGTTACCTTCAAGGACGTGCCGGAAGCCAAAATCACTATCTTCAATGCCGATACCGACGAAGAACTCTGCTCATACACCATAGCAGAGAAATTCACTTCTGAAGATGCCATGGTGGCCGGAGCAGTTCGCCTCAACGACGATGGCGAATGGGTGTTTGAAGCTATGGGCGACGGATACGACGGCGGTCTGGAAACGTTGGTGGACATTTACTCCTAAACACAAGGGTTTATGGCAACCAAACTAACACGTCCGTCAGACGAAAGAACACGACCCAAACGTAACTTTGATCTCGGCAAAGGGGGAAACCGCAACTTTGACCTCGACAAAGGAGGCAAACGCCACTTTGACCTCAGCAAAGATGATCTGCAGGAAAACGTTGCGCCTCAGTCGATTGATACGGTAAACCAGTCCGCTGAAGCAGAAAAGAGCGCTGTGCAGAACTCATCGGAGTCGACACAGCAAATAGAGGCTCCGAAAGAAAACGGATCAGGTAAGAAGGTGGTTATATGGCTAATCGTCTCGCTGTTGATTATAGCGGCCGCTATTTTCTTCTTTATGCGTTCGTGCAATCAAAGCAAAGACGAAGCGCTGGCTGAAGAGGCAGTGGAAGCCACATCCGCTCAAACAGAAGATGAGGGAGCCAATGCCGTTACCGACACTTTAGGTAATATCCCTGGAGGCGCAGTTGAGGCTGAAAATGCTGAAGAGCCCACCGCTGAAGTTGCCGTAGAAGAAGCAGGCAAAACAATGGCTGACGGCCAAAATGAACGCCGGTCCGCATCAGCTGCCGCTCCAACTGCGTCTTCGGCCGGGAATGAAGCTTCCGCTCCTGTTGGCGACGATGACCTCAATACCGTGGTCAACGCTACCATAAGAGGCGACTATGGCAATGGCGAAGCGCGTAAATCGGCCCTCGGAAACCGTTACCGTCAAGTACAGTCAGAAGTCAACCGCAGGCTCCTGAAGTAACTTCTGCAAAATAGTCTTATACCGGAAGATGTGTCAGAGTTATGCTGACGCATTTTCTGTGTCTGTAGAGATGGGAAATGCAACTTTATGGAGCAATGCAGCGTTAATAATGAAAAATACATTAGCATGAAACACTTTTTACGTACTTTGGTGTTGACGGCCGTGGCGCTGGTGGCAACGGTGTCGTTCACCTCCTGCGATGACGGCGACGACGGCTGGTGGGGTCCCATCGACGATACTTACCTCGATGCCAATCTCGACGGCGTGTGGCAGCTCTATATGGCCAACGGTCAGTTAGTGTCGCCATACGATACAAGCTATCTGGAATTCTTCGGCAATGGCACCGGCTTCTATTACTATTACGTAAACGGCATGCAGTCTGTGCAGCGCACGCGCTGGATCTGCAACCGCAGCTATTCGCGCCAGACGCTTACCATACGTTATCAGGACGGCGCTCAAGACAGTATGAACTACTGGTTCAACAGCACCGGCGATTATCTCTATCTCAACTGGTACACCGGCTCAGGCTACGAGATGACTTACTGTTACCGCTACAACGGCAACCATGTGCCCTGGTAAGTTGGCTGTAACTTGCGCTTGACCACGCAGCCGCCTCATGCCCAAGCGGGCGGTTGCATTAAAAGGTTAAATCACGACATACACCGTATTCACCGGCTGAAAAGGTCAGTTTCGGTTTATTTCGATTCTGCATCTTTTTTTAACAGACCGGAAATTAGTCTATGTAAGCACGCAAATGTGAAATATAGTTAAATTCGGGGGCTATTAGTTAAAGATAGAGGATTTATACCCTTTACCTCTTTACAAGCCTTTGAAAAAGTATTATATTTGCAAAGTGTTTTTCATAGTATTAATTAAGATTAAGGTTTCATCTCACCACTTTGGGAAAAGGGGTGAGATTTTTTTAACATTTCGGGCCGTTGAAAAAGGCCTTTTCAGGCATGATTCCGGCTCAGCGGAAAGCGGGGTAGAGCAGCCTCCCGGAGGGCTTGCAACCTTTGGGATAAGGGCTGTGAGGAGGTGAAATTTTCATCGGTGGGATTAAATTTTGGCAAAAGTTTACACAACCCCCTTGCCGTTCAAAAATAAATTAGTAATTTTGCTTTCGCAAACCAAGACTAACCTTAAATTCTAAATAATATGAAATGTAATCCTTCTGAAGGCTATCGCCGGGAGAGCGATCTTCTTGGCATGCGCGACATACCGGCCTGCGCTCTCTATGGCGTTCAGACCCTTCGCGGCCTTGAGAACTTTGATATCAGCAAGTTTCATCTCAACGAGTATCCGTTGTTCATCAATGGTCTGGCCATCACCAAAGAGGCAGCTGCCATAGCCAACCATGAGCTGGGTCTCATCAGCGATGCTCAGAAAGATGCCATTGTGCAGGCCTGCGAGGAGATTCGCAAGGGCGAGCATCACGAGCATTTCCCCGTTGACATGATACAGGGCGGCGCCGGCACCACCACCAACATGAACGCCAATGAGGTTATTGCCAACCGTGCACTTGAAATCATGGGTTACAAACGCGGCGAGTATCAGTATTGCTCACCCAACGACACGGTGAACCATGCTCAGTCGACCAACGACGCCTATCCCACTGCCATCCACATTGGCATGTACTATTCTCACCTGCGCCTGGTTGAGGAGCTGGAGCGCCTCATCGCCGCTCTGCGTGCCAAGAGCGAGGAGTTCAAGAACGTCATCAAGATGGGCCGCACTCAGCTCGAAGACGCCGTGCCCATGACGTTGGGTCAGACCTTCAGCGGTTTTGCCGCCATCCTCACCGACGAAATCAAACACCTCAACGAGGCTGCCGAAGACTTCCTGACGGTGAACATGGGTGCCACCGCCATCGGCACAGGCATCTGCGCCGAGCCGGGATATGCCGAGAAATGTGTTGCCGCTCTGAGCCGCATCACCGGTCTCGACTTCAAACTCAGCGGCGACCTGGTAGGCGCCACCTCCGACACCTCTTGCCTCGTTGGTTATGCTTCGGCCATGAAGCGTGTTGCCGTCAAGGCTTCCAAAATCAGCAACGACCTGCGTCTGCTGGCTTCCGGCCCGCGTTGCGGCTTAGGCGAGTTCAATCTCCCCGCCATGCAGCCCGGCTCGTCGATTATGCCCGGCAAGGTTAACCCCGTTATCCCCGAGGTCATGAGCCAGATTTGCTACAAGGTGATGGGCAACGAGCTCTGCGTCACCATGAGCGGCGAGGCTGCCCAGATGGAGCTCAACGCCATGGAGCCCGTTATGGCACAGTGCGACTTTGAGAGCGTAGACCTGCTCATCAACGGCTTCCGCACCTTGCGCGAACGTTGCATCGACGGCATCACCGCAAACGCCGAACGCTGCAAAGAGGAAGTACACAACTCAATCGGCGTCGTTACGGCTCTCAACCCCGTTATCGGCTACAAGAACTCGACCAAGATTGCCAAAGAGGCACTCGAAACCGGCCGCAGCGTTTACGACCTGGTGCTCGAACACGGCATCCTTACCAAAGAGGACCTCGACACCATCCTGCTGCCCGAGAACATGATTAAGCCCGTGAAGCTTGACATCAAGCCGCTGCGTCAGCTCTAATCCTCTTTAAGAGTAGTTTTTACCTTTTACAGGCTGTGCCAGATAAAACCGGCGCAGCCTGTTTTTTGCGCCCTAAACTCTTCTGTAAGCATCCTTAAAGCGGCCTACCTTGAAACCCTTATCTTCTCTCCTGAAGCCCTCATATACGCGCAAAAGAAGGACTGCGCCGGAGAAGTCCGGCGCAGTCCTGAGGGAAGTTATTGCGCTATGAATAGCTTATTGCACAAGCACTTTGACGGTGCGTGAGCCAAGCCTTACGATATATACACCCTTGTCGGCAGCCACGTCGATGAAGTCGGACCCGGCGTTCGAGAAGATGGTGATGCCGTCGTGGCGTGTTACAGACACATTCATGTCCGAGGCGCCGGTGATGATGATATGGCCCGCGCGGGCTCTCACATTTGCACCATTGTCATACAGGCCGTTGACAGCGTTGGTGGTTACGCTTATCAGATTCGACGGCGACGATTCGCCGCGGTCGTACATAGCCGTTACGCTGTAGATGTGGTTGCCGGCGGGCACATCGAGGTCGGTGTAGGAAGTGCCGGCAAACGGTGTCTCGTTGAGAGGCATGCCGTCGCGATATACAATGTAGCCCGTGAGGTTGGCATCGGTGATTTCGTAAGCTGCCGGTATGAAGGTGAAGTCATCGAGCATAAGGATGAACATATTCTTCGATACGTGGCGGATGGCGAAATACTTAGCGCCTTCAGGCACAGAGAACGTATTCTTTGTCCACTTGGACGAGATGTAGCTCTTGGCGCCCACCTTGATGAAGTTGTCGGGGTAGCGGTCAGTCTTCGAGTAGTAGAACTCAAAGCTCTCGGGCGACGACTGGGAGGCGCTCCGGGCGTAGAACGTAATAGTCTGAGCCTTGCCGTTGAGACGCGGCGAGAAGAGCCAGTCGTCGTTGGCGCCCCCATACAGATTATACATCGAAGCCATGCTCTTGGAGCCTGAATAAGCGGCGTAGGTGTCTTTTGCCTCGGCAAAGCGCGGGTCGCTGACGTCGAACACAAAGTAGCTGCCGGCTACCTGCTGTATGCCTTCGAGATAGACATTGCTGATGCCACCCTGAAGCTCGCCGTCGACGTCTGCCGTCTGCCAGCGTCCGAAGTATTCGGTTTCCCACGCGCTCATCTTTTCAAAGTTGTCCGTAACGGACTCGGTGTTGAGCAATTGCGGGTTGGGAGCCTGCCATTTCAGACTTACATTCTTGTTGTCGGCGGTTTCGCCTGTCAGAGTCAGCGGCTGCGGCAATCCGGCCTCCGAAACCATAACCTCCACGGGCAATGAAGTGTTGTCGTCGACATTCATGTCCCCTTCCATCTCCACACGTACGGTATAGACTATTGTGTCGCCCATACCGGCGCCGAGTTTGTCGGTGAGTTTCATCTCATGGCTCTCGCCCGGAGCCAGTGCCTTGGTTACTTCCTGCTTCTTCACAACATTGCCGTTGCGGAGCAGATGCACATTATATTTGTCGGCATTCTGTTTGCCCATGTTCTCTACCGAGAAACGCATGGTCACGTTGCTGCCGGCCATGCCGCGCTTCGGCCCGGTGGCCTGCATTATGGCCACATTCTTGTCGCAGGCGTTATAGACGCGGATGTCGTCGAGGAACATATAAACGTAGTTCTGAATTACACCGGTGAACTGTAACTGCACGGTTTTGCCGGCATATTGGCTCAGCGGCACACTTACCTTGTTCCACTTCATTTCGCCCTCGTTGTTCACCACGTTGGCAACCTCCTTGAAGCCCTCGCCGGAACCGTCGTCGACTTTCACGCTGAAATAGTTTGCCGACTTCGGTGATATGGAGTAGTAGAAGAATTCGAGTACCGGGTCGGTGCCGAGCTTGATGCGGCCCGTTACCAGGTCAGACGAAGAGTTCACATACTGGCCGCGCATTATGAACATACCGTTGCCGTCAACAGGAGTTACATCGGGGAACTGGCTGTTGGAAGCAACTACCCATTGTCCGCCCTGATGCTGTCTCTGACCGTATGTATAGGTAGGTATGCCGTTGAAAACATTCTCGTGATACATGCCCTCGTATGCCGGACCCAGAGGAAGGATGTTGGAGATGCCGGCACCCTGGCTCAGACCAAGCTGATTCTTGGCCAAAGCATAGTAATAAACCAATGTCTGGGGGTCGCCCTGCTGCCAGTCAAGGCTCTTGATGCTTGTGGTTTCGCTTTCCATGGTGTGGTCAAGGAAAGCGCGGTCATGATATGAGCGAATCTCGTAGGTGACGCCGTTGAGATTCTGCGGGTTGCCGGCATTGTCGGTCTTGGGAGCGTCCCACGACACCATGACCTCGCCCGGATTCGACGTCTCGGCTGCCACCACATTGTTCGGTACGCCGGGACGGTTGATGCCCATATACTGCTGCGTTTCGAGCGGCAGACCCTCGCCGGCCGAATTGTGACAGATGACCTTGTATGTGCGCACACCCGTCTTCATGTCTACATCCTTGAAGATGTAATTGCCGCCCGGTTCCACTTCCGTAAAGGTTTTTATAAGAGCGTTGTCTCGATAAAGGTCAATCTTTGTCAGGTCGGTGATGGTGTCGTTGTTGATGCTCAGCACCGGGGCCTTGATGCTCACGATGCCCTCGTTGGCGCCCTCGAAGTCGGGGGTTATGGTGAGGCTCTGAGCCTTCCCCGGAGCAGCGAAACTAAGCCCCTGTCCTATCTCGAAGTCGTCAAAAGTCATCCAGCACATACTTCCGTCATACATCGGCGATGTGGCGTGGAAACCGAAGTAATAGAAACCGTCTTCCTGCACCATCAGTGAGCCGTTGAGTATGTACTGGCTCGTCTTGGAGGCCGTAAACGCCGATTTTTGAAGCAATTCCATTGTCATGCCTTCAGGTGTGGGAGCGAAGCCGTAATAGGCCGAAATCTCCTGAGGAGCATTGTTCGACCCGCCCAGTTTGAACCGGATGTCGTAGTAGTAACCGCCCTTGAGCCATACCGGATAAGAAATCAGCCAGTCGTCGTTGGAATGCTGTTTGTTGTTGTAGATTCTCAGCGTGGAGTTCGTCGATGACAACGGGTAGAAGTCCCACTGAGTGTGGTCGTTGTTGATATCCACACGAGTAAAGCAGCTCAGTGAGCCATATTCTGTGAAATTGTCAATGAACGGACCCTCTTCCATCCGCAGGGTGTAGTCGGCGGCCGGACCGGCTTCCGTGGCCGAATAAGCCCGTACCTCATACTTGAAGCGGCCGGTGGCGTGTGCCAGGGCATCGGAATACTTCAGTTCGGCTCCCGGTGCCGGCGCCGTGTAGGTATGCAGCACATTGCCGTCGCGTATCACCTCTATCTTGGCTATCGAACCGAGAGCCTTGCCGGTTACTGTGGTTTTGGGTGCCGTGAACGAGACATCGACTCCCGTGCCGTCTTTTTTTACCACTGGAAGCAGGTTGGCCGGCACGTCGGGCGTCGACGGGTCAAGAGCCGCATAGATGTCCACATTGTCGAAGTCCATGTAATACTGCAGCGTAGGAGTGCAGGCATGCAGGCCGAAGTAATATTTGCCGTCCGTCTTGGGAGTGGCCACCACACGGGCGCGGGTAAAGATGCAACTCTGGAAATAGGTGGTGTCGAGCAGTATGTTCTGGTTCATGGCCTCCACCGTGGGTTCGTTTGAGAAACCCACACGCAGATTCTCGCCGAAGTCGCTGCCGGTGCCCACGTCAAACTCAATTATGTAAGCCTTGCCGCCCTTCATGTTGATAGCCGGCGAGATGAGCCAGTCGTCCTTGCCGATTTTGCGGGCCGAGTTGTAGTCGCACGCAGCCATACCGTTTTTGGCCGGTCCATACTGGCGCCACTTGAACGTCTTGCCGTCGCCGTTGGCATCTATCACCTTATAAGTATAGAACGGTGCCGAGGTGTTGAAGCCCTCATGATAAGGAGGGGTGACATCGCCTATGATGACGGTGTTCGATTGCACTGCCTTGGATTTCTGAGTGCCGTTCACGGCCTGCACGGTGTAATAGAATCCGGTGATGGATTCCGGATTTTCCAGCGTCTCCTCAAAAGCTGTGCCTTTGTAGCCTGTGGCCACGGTTTTATTTTCCGGATAACGGACTATTGTGTAGGAGATGTTGTCTGCCGGACAGTAACCGCCGTGCGTGCCCCCCTTCGACGCGTTCCAGTTGAGGCCGAACTTGTTGCCGGCCCTGTGCAGGGTCACTTCCGTAACATCGTTGGGCACGTCGTTGCCAATCCAGTGTGTCTCCTTGCGCGTGGGGCCGTTGCCGCCTGCCTTGTTCGAGAACACCACTGAGAAGGTGGTGTTGGCCGGTTTGGTAATCTTCCACGTCAGCGAGTAGCCTTTTGAGCCGTATTCCACCGAATCCTGTTTCAGGGTGGTGCTGCCGGCCTTAACCAGACATTTTATCTTGCCTGTGCCCGGTTTGCCGTCATACTGAGTGGCCGGAGCGTCGAAGCTTATGGTGCCCGTCAGAGCGCCCGGTTCGTAGCTCACCTTGAGGTTCTGGGCTGCGTCGGGAGCCGCGTCCTTGGCCTCGGCTTTCGGAATGTATATGCCCACAACCTGCTGATTGTGCGGATAATTGCATACCAGAGTGGCTTTGCCGGTGGTGTAGTCTATGGTGTACAGACCGCCCTGATTGTTTGTGAGCACGGTGGAATAATAAAACTCACCTGTGGTCGGATCCGTGCAGGCACTCGACAGGAAGCCCGGGCGAAGACCCGTGTCGCCTATCTTTGTCATCTTGCCTGTGGTCTTGTGGATATGGTAGAACATACCGTCGGTGCCCACACCGTAAATCTGGCCCTCGTTGTCAACGGCCATACCCGACAGGCAGACGTCGAGCAGTGCTATGTACGAGGGGTCCCACTGAGCCTTGCTCACGTCCATCGTCGTGAGATACCATTCATCGGCCTTGGTGTTGCGCGAGCAACTGTAAACCTTGCCCGTAACGGGGTCAGGTGCAAAGTCCGATGCCGTGGTGCGCACACTCGACAGCCCGTAGGTGCTGCGAGTCCACGTCGACGTGGAGTATTTTACGTTGTGGTAATAGCCAATGCCATTGCTCACACCGTAGTTGGCGCAATAGTAATAATTGTCTTTGAAGAACCCGCCTCCGTTGGCATTGAGGTCGTTGGCAACGTGCAGCGGTGTGAATTCGCCGCCGTTGAGGGGTATGGAATAAACGCCGTAAGGGGTGTTGCCGGTGCCCCAGTTGTCGGCATAGAGCACAGAGCCGCACACACGCGTCCACTGAGCTGCTTCCTTGGTGTCGTCAGCGGCCGGTAACAGCGGCGTAACTGACTGTCGCACCGACAGAATGTACGGAGATTCCGCTTCCACGGTGCGTACGCGCAATGGCAGTTCCGTTGTGTCCATTGGCGCCTGCGTCACGGGCATCGCCACAGATGCTTTCTGTATCTGGGCAAATACTCCCCACGCACCAAACGCCAGCAACGCTGCCAAAACCATACGAATAAGAAGAATTTTTCGCATCTTTTTCAGGTGAGTTGGTTAATATTAGGTTGTATGATTGTCTTTTCTAGTAAGCGATACATATAACTTGACCGTAAAATTAATATTTTTTTGTATACCTGCAAAATTTTTTAGAATGAGTTGTCCAGAATTTTTCAGATGTTGAAATTCTGCTTTGTCAAATTGCTTTTACCGAGAATCTGAACGAGGGTAAGCACGCATCTATAGCTGAATAATTGACGCTCTACGCCCTTTTATCCGGCATTATGCCATAATGCACTTTTATGTTGCGTCTTTACGGCATAAAACAAACCGCCCGCGTCATTTTCTCTGACACGGGCGATTTAGTTTATTCGGGTTCAGGGTTATTGCAGAATGGCCGACCCGCCGCCACCTTGGTTCTGAAGCTCGTTGCCCATCCGCACCTTCTTGCCGTAGCTGAAGGTGTAGGTGACGCTGAAGAAGATGTTCGGATTGAAGTCGCCGCTGGTCCAGCCCTTCTCGGCATAGTGGTGCGTGCCCACGTAGTTGCTGCGGATATGCGCCCCTTTGCTGAACCAGTTGGGGATGCTGGTGGAGAACTTGAAATTGCCCACCGTGTAATTGGCATAGAACTCGTAGATGCTCGGATAGCTTCGCACTATGCCACCGCTGTAGGCATCTATCGACTTCTGTGGGGTGCAATAGCGCATGTTGATGTCGAAGTTGCCGAAGTAATACGACACTATGGCCTGCCCCACAATCCAGTTGCAGTGCTGACGGTCAATGCCGGTCAGCCGTACGTGGTTGGCACTGGCGTAAACATTGATGCGCAGACGGCTGTCGAAGAAACTGGCTGTGCCGTTCAGAGAGGCTGTGTAGCGGTTGGCGTTGCCGGAGTTGATTGTGCGGCGCACCACACCGTCGTAGCCCGGCAGCACGAAGTAGTCGTAAGCCTGCTTGTTGCCTTTACCCTCCCATTCCACGCTGGCCGACAGCGAGTAACGGTTGTTGGGTATGAACGAATAGGACGCCGTGGCCTGGCGGAAGATGGTGTTGCGCAGACGCGTGTTGCCCTGCAGCCACAGCAGTTCATTGCTCTGCACAAGGGCCGTGTTCGACGTACTGGCCCCCGGATGGCTGTTACCCCACCAACCCTCTATGCTTGCGCTGTGGCGGTTGTTGAGTTTATACTGAAGCTGAAGCCCCAAACGCGGATTCCACTGCTTCAGATTCGTGTGGCTGTTGACGCGGCCTATGACGTACGACATACCCACGCGCGAGAAGAGATTAAGACCGCATTTCCAGTTCTGCATATATTCTAAGAAGAGCATATTCTCCGACGACAAAAGGCTCTGACGCCCGTCGTACGAGCCATAATAGTCCGTGTGGTAAATGGTGTTGTAGCTCATCAGCGAGGTGCGGAAAGTATTGCCGTGTCCCAATTGCTTGCTGTACGTCAGGTTTGCCGTGGGCGAGTAATATTTTTCGCGGTTGGAGTTGAGGATTGGCTCCATGCCGTTCACGGCATAATTGTTGTGGCTGCGGCGCGAACCGTAACTGAAGTTCCACGAGATGTTGAGGGTGTTGCCTCGGGGCATCGAAATCCAGTAATAGCCGCTCAGCCACGGACTCAGATTCTGGCTGTCGCTGCGCCTTTCTGACATCAGATTGTCGCCTACCACCGCGTCTGAGAAGCTGAGCGACGTACGGGTCATATTTCCCGGTTCGGCATAGCGGCTGAAACCGGCCTGATGCTGTATATAGAGCGAGTCTGAACTGTACGACAGCCGCAGAGAGCCCCATTCATTATTGCTGTGGGTGTAGGCGTCGTCGATATGCGTTATGCGGCGCAGCTCATCGTAGTGGTTGCCCCGGAACATGATGTCGCGGTAAATCTCCTCGTTGTGGCCGCGGGCCTGATTGCCGTAGGCAAGTGTGCCTCCCGCTGAGGCATCTAATGTCCAGCGTTTGCGCACATATTTTGAATAGACATTGGCGTTGCCGCGGTTCTCCTCTAAAAACCAGGCGCGACCCGAGAGCTTGGTGTAGCCGCCCCATTCATACTTGTGCATGATGAAGTTCACCACATGCTGTGCCGAGTTGAAGCGCGGGTCCTCCGGGTAGTCGAGCACCTCCACCCGCAGCACATCCTCCGGCCGCAGACCGCTCAGGTCGTCGTCAGTAGCCGGCACATAGTCTATAAACATACTCACACTCTTGCCCGACAAGGTGGTAATGCCTTTGCTGATAGGGTTTACCACAAGCTGCGGAATCTGCATTGCCTGAAGCAGCTTCGAGGCATCCGCGGCCTGACGTTTCATGCGTTTGTCGGGCGTGTATTCCACACCATATTTCACAATTCGCTGTGTGCGACCCTGCACCACAACCTCGTCGAGGGTGGTGCCAACAGTATCTTTTACTGAGGGTTTTGTTACAATAGTGTCTGTTTGTGCCTTTAAGGAGAAGGCTGACAACAGCAGTGCGAAGATAAACAGTAAGTGTCTCATACCCTCATGACGCCGCAGGCGTTAAAAAATTACAAAAAGAGCAAAAATTATTTATTGCTTGGTAGCTTGGTAGCTAAGGTAGCTATTGTAGTTACTGTAGCTACCTAAGCTAAAAAAGCTAAATTAGCTAAAATAGCTAAAATAGCTAAAAGAGTGCGGTCCTCTCTCTCCTCTCCTCTCCTCTCACCCGCCCCGCTCAATCATTTCGCGCACCTTGCTGCGGCTTTGCTCGTAAGGCGTGTTAAGGTCAAGGAGAAAAAAATTGTGCTGGCGGCGGTGCCCGTCAGGCGGAATCTGCATATAGTCAGACCCATATTTGCGGCTCAGATACTCATCCGGGTGCTCGTAGCCCATCACCTCCGTGTCTTCAAAGCGGATGGGGGTGGGGTTGCCGAACACCGTGCGCGGCATTACCCCTCGCAAACCGTCGTCATAATCGGCGCAGAGCCGCGCCGAGTCATAGTCCACGGCTGTGGAGATGGCGCGCATGGCCTTTTGCAGACCCTGAGGCGTGTAGAGCCGGCGCGTAAGCAGCGGCAGCCACGACGAGGCTCCATGGCCATGTTTATACGGGTCGCGGTGAATGAAATAGAGCGCCCTTTTCAGATACTCATAGCGGCTGAACTGCCAATGCCTTCCACTCCACGAAGGCCGAACGCCGTCGAGCGGAAACACATCCATATAAACACCCCCCAGGAAGGGCAGATGAGGCCGTTCCAACAACGTTGTGGAGGCATCCTGCAGCTTGGCGAAGGGCAGCGGATAGTCGGGGTTATTTTCGGCGCAGACTAACTCAAGCGGTTTCGGCAGCCATTGGCGGCTGTTGGCTATCAGCAGGTCATAGTCGCGGCGCGGCATAGCCACGTCAAGGTCATCGTCCCAGGGTATGAAGCCCTTGTGGCGCACCGCTCCCAACATTGTGCCGGCGGTGATGAAATAGCGCAGACCGTGGCGCTGACACACCTCATGGAAAATCTTCAGATTCTCCAGCACATGAAGCTGCAGCGGACGGATGTCGTAATCGGCCATATTATAATTATAATTTGGCGTTGGCGGCCTCGAAGTCGGCCACCGTGTCAAGCTCCATAGCCGTCAGTCCGGTGATGTCTACCGGCCGGAAGCTCCTTCCTTTGGCAATGAGACGCTCAAAAGCCTTCTCGTAGAATACATTGTCGAGCCCTTCGCGCAGAATCATTTCGTCGAGCTCGTCGAAGAGCGCCTCGGTGTAGGCGGCTCCCATCTTCTCCAGCCCGGTCGATTCGCCCACAGCCGTCTGCGGGTCAACAACCTTGCTGATTTCCTTCACCAGCCCGCGGTCATCCACCGTTACCTTTATCTCCTCCTCGCCAAGCGGATGCCTCTCCAAGGCTAACGCCTCGCTGTCGGGGCAGGCCATGAGGCGACGTATTATCTCCGGGTCGAAGAGGATATCGCTGTCAAGCAGCAGAATGTCGCGGCCACGCGCAAACGGCTTGGAGAGATAAAGCGAATAGATATTGTTGGTTGAGGCGTAACGGTCGTTATGCACATAATGCACCTTTACCTGCGGATAATGCGCCCCGAGATATTCCTCAATCATCGGAGCCAAGTAGCCCGTCACCACCACCACCTCGTCGATGCCGTTCTGCAGCAGTGCCTCCATGGCACGACCCAACAGAGCCTTTCCTCCCACCTCGAGAAGACATTTGGGCGTATGCTCGGTAAGTGGACGGAGCCGCGTGGCCATGCCTGCAGCCGGTATCACTGCCAGCCTTTTCATTCCGTGGCTATGCGTTTTATGGTGTCTATTACCAGCGCATTCTGCTCGGGGCGCCCCAAGGTGATGCGCAGATGGGTGTTGATGTCAGGCTCGTTCATGAACTTCACCTTGTAGTCCTCATCCTTGAAAGCCTTCTGAAGCCTCTCCTTAAGCTCTATGGGGTATTTCACCAGGATGAAATTGCTCACCGACTTATATACCTTGAAGCCGGGCAGAGTCCCTATCTCCTCCTCATAGCGCTTCCGGTCGGCGTTCATCAGCTCCGCAATGTGGCGGTAATGGCTGTCGCTCTTCAGGGCTGCTATGGCAATGTCTTCGCTGATGCGGTTGTAGCCAAGGTATTTGTTTGAGAAGCGGGTGAAGTCCTTCAGCGGCGCCGACATGAATCCGTAACCCATACGCAGTCCCGGCAGCCCGTAGAACTTCGACAGCGTGCGCACAAAAATCATATTCGGCCATTTCTTAACCATAGGAGCTATGTAATCGGCCTTGGGCGATACGAACGACGCGTAAGCCTCGTCTACCACCACAACGGTCTCCTGTGGCACACGCTCCATTACATACTCCAACTCCTCGGGCGTCAGTCCGTTGCCTGTGGGGTTATTGGGCGAGGCTAAGAGAAGCAGCTCGGGCTTCTTCTCGCGCGCCATGTCGAGCATGGTGTTGAAGTCATATACAAACGTGTCGTCGCTTTCCACCAGCGGATACTGATATGTGTGGCCGCCAACCTCGTCGGCGAGCGATTTGTAATACCACCACGAGAACTTGGGTATCAGCATAGTGCCGCCGCCTGCTTTGCGGCCAAGGAAGAAATGCACCGTCTGTTTCAGCAAATCCTCCGCGCCGTAGCCCAGAAGCACCTGTTCCTCAGGCACCCCGTAAAGCTCCGACAGATATACGGAGAAGATGCTCTTCTTTCCCTCGTCGTAGATGCGGGTGTAGAAGCACAGTTTGTTTATGTCAAAGTCGCGGAGTGCCTTCTCAACCTCACCCGACGGCTGAAAGTTAAACTCATTGCGATCAAGAAAAGCTGTCATGGTATGTAAATTTAATTTTCCACCAAAGTGCCTATCTCCTCACCCTTGAGCACACGGGCCAGATTTCCCTCTGTGTCCATGTCGAAGACATAGATAGGCATATTGTTCTCTTTGCAAAGGGCGGTGGCGGTGAGGTCCATCACCCTGAGATTTCTGTCGAGCACCTCGGCGTAGGTTATGCGGTTGAATTTCCGGGCATTGGGGTCCTTCTCCGGGTCAGCCGTATAGATGCCGTCCACGCGCGTGCCTTTGAGCATTACGTCGGCGCCCACCTCTATGGCTCTCAGAGCCGCGCCCGTGTCGGTGGTGAAGAAGGGGTTACCCGTGCCGCAGCTTATTATGGCCACGCCGCCCTCGTCGAGCAGTGCTTTGGCGTCGAAGCTGCGATACGGCCTGCCTATGGGCGACATGGAGATGGCGGTGAACACCTCGGCTTTCCTTCCCAACGCTTCAAGAGCCGAACAGAGAGCCAGCGAGTTGATTACCGTGGCGAGCATGCCCATCTGGTCGCCGCGCACACGGTCGGTGCCCTGAGCCGCGCCGCTCAGACCGCGGAAGATGTTGCCGCCGCCTATCACTATGGCCACCTGAGTGCCTTGCTGCACTGCCTCGTTCACCTGCTTGGCATACGCCGCCAGACGCTCCGGGTCTATGCCGTAACCCCGGGAGCCCATAAGCGATTCTCCCGAAAGCTTGAGTAATATCCTTTTGTATTTCATGTCTCTGTTGTCTCTTTTGTCTCTGTTGTGTTGCGAAGGCGCTGCCGCTCGTTGCTTGACCGGCTCTCCGTCGTTTCAATCTACAAAGGTAATAAAAATTTCTTAATGTGGCATTTTGTTACTTCCCGGTGCCTCCAAATCATAAAATCCATCCCCTTCCAACATAATATAAGGAGGCTGCACGGCGGGTGCAGCCTCCTTTGAGGGTAGGGGAGCCTCAGCTCCGTGTGTCATTCTTTATTTCACAACCAGCTTCATGGTGCCGTTTGCAACGCGAACCATGTAAACGCCGGGAGCTACTTCTACGCGTACCTCATTTTCGGGAACGGCGTTGAAGAAGGTGATGCCGTTGATGCCGATGATGGATACCTGCTTGCCTTCGGCACCGCTGATGGCGATGAAGCCCTGGCCTGCAACTACCGATACGCCTGCCTCGATGCCGGCTACGCCGTTGGTTGTTGCGCCGTTGCTCGGTGCTGATTCTTCACCTGACTGGTAAACTGCTGTTACGTGGTAGGTGTGCTTGTCGGTTACATTGGCGTCAGTGTAAGTGGTCTGAGTTGCTGGGATGAGTTCGCTGTTGATCTTAACGTTGTCGCGGTATACATTGTAACCTACAACTACGTCGGGTACGGTCTCGAAGGTGAGGTCGTCGACCATCAGCAAGAACTTGTCTTTACCGTTGTTGCGGATTGCGAAGTACTTGGTGCCGGCGGGGAGCTGGATGGTGTATTCAGTCCAATCGGCGGGAACACTCTTGACAACCTTTGCCGAAGTGAAGCTTTCGGTGTTGGCGTTGGTGCTTGAGGTCAGCACTTCCATATCCTCAAGGTAGTTCTTGCTGTAGCTCTTGGCCCAGAAGGTAAGAGTCTGTGCGCTGCCTGAAAGAGCCGGTGAGATCAACCAGTCGTCAACCTGCGATGCGTCGTAGTTGAACAGTGATGCGAAGAACTTGGTGCCGCTGTGTGCCTTGAACGACTCGTTGAAGTTGCCGCCCTGTTCGAAGACGAACCATGAGCCGAGGCTCTGTAAGGCATTGTTGGGTATCTCAAGGCCCTCGAAGCCGCCGCGCGGTTTCTTGTCCATGTCTATGAACTGCCAGCCGTCTATGCCGGTGTTGTTCCATGATTCATAGCTTTCCAGGTCATAGAGGTTGCCCGAAGCCATGCGCTCGGTTGACTGAGCCGAAGGTGCTTTCCACTTCAGCACGGTGCTGCCGCTGCTTACTGATGCTTCAAGCTGTTGCGGACCCGGCTTGCTGGAATACTGACGTTTAACAGTTACTACATCGGAGGTGTTGTCGGCTGCATTTTCATCCTTGCTGTATTTTACAACAGCCTTGTAGGTGGCCTGAGCGTCTTCGTCAGCAAATGTCAGTTTCACAGGTGCCGAGAAGGTGGCTATGGCGCCCGGAGCTATTGCCAGACCTTCTATGGTCTTGAACGGAGTGGTGGCGTTGTCGCGATAGAACTCTACGCTGTAAGCCTCGGAATTCTTCGAGCCGCGGTTTTCTACCTCTACGTTTATTGCAAATTCCTCGTTCGGTTTAACGTTTTCAGGAGCGGTGATGCCCGATACGCCGAGGTTGTGGTCCAAATTCTCGCATACCTGGAGCTTGTCGATCATTACGTAAACATAATACTTGCAAGTTCCCTGAATGCCTACCTGCACTTTCTTGCCTTTGTAAGCGTCGAGGCTTACCTGAACAGGTTTCCAAACGCCGGTGTCGCCGTTGCAAAGCTCGTTCACTGTGCCGTGTTTCAGTACGGTCCATTCTTCGGTGCCTACCTCGCGAATCTTGACGTCGATTTCGTTGATGTCATATTTCAGTTCGCCGTCTTTCTCGCTGATGATGTTGTAAGTATGGAACTTGAAGACGGGTTTTGCAGCTGTGGTGAGGTCAATCTTGCCGGTGAATACCATGCCTGCGTCGTTCAGATTTGACATCTTGCCCGACATGAAGCCGCCGTCGTTATCGGCTGAGTTGATGCCCAGGTCACCGTCTTTGTTGATTGCCCAAGTAGCGCCGTTGCCGGCTACCTTCTGGAGGCCGAGGATAGAGCTCAGGCTCTTTTCTGCGAATGATTCATAGTAAGGCAGAGTGTAGGGGAAGCCCACTGCCATGAACGGACCTGCTGTGCCGGTGCTCGTGCCGTCGGCTGTAACGGCGAAGACGCCTACCTGGAAGAATTCCTGACCTTCGGTTACAACGTCCATGTCGAAGCTGGTGGCCGAAAGGTTGTCGGCATAAACGGTAGTGGTGGCCGATGCCTTCACCAGTTTGTAGGTGATAGGTGTGCTGCCAAGAGGCTTGCCGTTGATGTCAGTGGTGGGAGCGGTCCAGGTGATGTGAACCTTACCGTTGCTGGTCTCGGTGGTGGTAACGTTGGTTACGGGGCTCGGTTTGTCGAAGCCTACGAAAGTGCTTATCTCGGCTTTTTTGCCTTGGCCCTTGTCGTTGGTGCAAACTACCTGCCAGGTGTGGTTGCCGTTGGTGGGAACTTCAGCATCGGTGTATGAGAAGTTGCCGCCGGGCTGGATGCCTGTCAGAGTCTTGACGGGGGTGCCGTCGCGGCTGATGATGATGCTTGAGATTGAACTCAGGGTTGAGCCGTTGAGAGTCTTCGTGGGAGCCTTGCCGCTGATGACAGCTTTCAGAGCGCCGGTCTGGTCGGCGGTGGCCTCCAGTGCGGTTACTGCGTCAGGTGCGCCGCCGTCGATAGGTGCGCTTACCGTGATGTTGTCGGCCCACAGATAGAACATGTTCTTGTCTGATACGCCGTGGATACCGATGTTATAGGTACCTGTGGTGGTCGGGGTGAAGTATTCATCGAAGGTGGTCCATACCTTGCCGTTGATTTGTGTCAGAGGCACCAGAGTGGTGGTCATGGCTGATGCTTCAGGAGCGTTGCCTATCTTAATCTCGAATTTCTCGGGATAGGAGTTGGCTGAGTGGTTGCGCAAATCGGCTGCGATGCGGTAAGTCTTGCCGGCTTCCAGCTTGATGCCCGGAGTGATCAACCAGTCGTCCATTTCATTCTTTGAGTTGTAAGCGGCGCGTACGGCTTTCTCCGTGGCATTGTATGTCCAGGTCTTCTTGTCGTTGTTGGCGTCGATTACGGTGTAAAGCTCAAATGCGTCGGCGGTGTCGAAGCTCTCTGAGTAAGGAGCGGCGATTTCGCCAAGACCAATCTTGTTGGATTCTGCCACTGCCGATGATTTGCCGTCGCAGTTTACAACTACGGTGTAGTAATACAGAGTGTAGGTTGCCGGGGTTGCAACGGCATCCTGAAGGCTTGTTGCGGTGGCTTTTTCAGCTACAACAACATTGTCGGGCATACGGGTTACCTTGTAGGTAAGCTTGCTCAGGTCCATGTAGCCGCCGTTTACGGTTTCGGTTACAGCGTCCCATTTTACGTTGAACTTGCCGTTTTCGTATGCAATGGTCACCTTGGTGGATTTCGGGGTGTCGGCGCCGATGAAGAGTTCCTTCTTCACCTTCGGGCCGTCGCCCTTGGCGTTGCTCAGCACAACCGTAATGGTGTAAGTGCCGGCTTCGCCCACTGTCAGGTCTTTGCTTACGTTGGCACCGTAGGCGCATTTGCCCGTGGCTGCTACCTCGCCGTTTACAAGAATCTTGTAATCTACCTCGCCGGTGGCTGCTGTGCCGTCGAACAGGGTGGTGGGAGCCTTGAAGTTAATCTTGCCGCTCAGCGAACCGTTGTTGAATACGCAGTTCAGGTCGGTAACGGCTGCCGGAGCTTTGTCGTCGGCGATAAACGGTACATAGAGACCGGCTATCTCGTCGCCATACTGGAATTTGCAGAGCTGAGTAGCAGCGCCTGTGGTGGTGTTAACCTCCATCAGATAGCCGTTTTCATCTTCCGGGCAGAGAGTCCAGAACATACGGCCCGATTTCTTGTCGACGCAAGCGCCTGTGACGTATTTGGGCACGCGGCCGGTGGCGCCGACCTTGGTCATGGCACCCGTGGTGGGAACTACCTTGTAGCAGTCGCCGAGCATGTCGATGGCATAGATCATGCCGTCGTTGCCCCAGGCGCAGGCGTTCCAGTTCTGCGGCAGTGTGCAGATTACCGTGTGCTCGTTGGTGGTCAGGTCGAGTTTGCCATACTCATAACCGGCATTGTCGCCGCTCTGGCCGTTGTAGAAGCAGCCGTAGACGTTGGTGCCGTCGGTAGTCAGGGCGCGAGGCGTCTTGGCGTTGGTGATGGATTTACTGCTGAGCTGTTCCCATGTCTCGGTGGAGTATGTCCTGGCATAGAACGTATAGCCCAGAATTGTCTGTACGGCTACATAGTTGTAGTAAACGCCGTCGACAACAACAGCTGCATAGCAGCCGAGGTTGCCGTGAAGCAGTTCGGTGAAGTTCTGGCCTGAAGTGTCGAACGAATAGATACCCAGATGGGCATTGCCGGAAGTCTGACCTTCGGCCGGGTTTGAGTAGATGACATTACCGTTGATGGTAATGCCGCCGGTGGCCTGACGAATCTGGTTGGCCAGCGTGTTGTTTGAAGGCTGCAGTACGCTCATCACCGGAGCACTGAACATCCGTGATGAGGCTGTGGCTGCTGAACGCATCTGTACGTCCTGGAACGTGTTGCGTGCGTTGTCGGGATTGGCCTGCTGCGTTACGACGGCGCCGGTGGCGCGTGCCGACAGCTTGGCTGCTCTCTGGGCGGTGACAGACGGTATCACCAGTGCCAGGGCTGCGAGGGCCATGAGAGAACGAGCGATAGATTGTCTCATGTGTTATGATTTACGTAAAGAATCACTTTGATTTAAGAATACGGAAGGGTGATTCTTTACCTGCCGTATCCATATATAAAGAGGTGTTCAACTCTCAACGGATTCACTTGCCGTTTGTTGGGTTTTATATGATTAGTCCAAAATACTGTTTCGCTTCAGTGAATTTGGTGGGTTTTTGTATTATGTGCCGGTAAGTGTAATGCGTCGTAGTTCATTTCATGCGCTAAATTACAACTATTTTCGTTACCCACCAAATTTATTTAAAGATTTTTTTTGGTTTGAAGCGTATTTTTGGGGCTCTTTGCCTCTGTTTTGTGCCGGGGTAAAGGCGTAGCCCCGATGAATACCTAACATTTTGTCAATTTTCAGAGTATTAAAGTAGTTTAACACTTTCATATTTTTTAACTTGCCGATTTTAAATCGCAAAAAGATAAAGTGAACGCCCGGACCCTCTGCGGGGAATAAATTTTTGCTTTTGGGGCTGCCGGTGATGAAATTTTTGAGCCGGGTGCTTCGTTGCCTTCCGCTCCGACTGCCCGGAAAATCATTCCGGAATCCAATATGTAAACCGCTCGGTAAACCATTCGGCAAATCATTCTTCAAATCATTGCGCAAATCATTCGGCACCCGTTTTGTGAATTTGCAGATTATTAATTACCTTTGCAGATTGAAACGGGTGTGCAGTGAGCCCCCGTGCTAACCGTTACTTTTTATCAAAGGTGGAGACCAAATACATATTCGTTACAGGCGGCGTTGTGTCGTCGCTGGGCAAAGGCATAATCTCCTCGTCGCTGGCACGCTTGTTGCTGGCACGCGGCTATAAGGTTACGATACAGAAGTTCGACCCTTACATCAACATCGACCCGGGCACCCTCAATCCATACGAGCATGGTGAATGTTACGTTACCGTCGACGGTCACGAAGCCGACCTCGACCTGGGCCACTACGAACGCTTTACCAACATACAGACAACACGCGCCAACAACATCACCACTGGCCGCGTTTACCAAAGCGTCATCGACAAAGAACGCCGCGGCGATTATCTGGGCAAGACTGTGCAGATAATTCCCCATATCACCGACGAAATAAAACGCAACGTCAAGCTGCTGGGCAACACCGGCAAGTATGACTTTGTGATTACCGAAATCGGCGGCACCGTGGGCGACATCGAATCGCTCCCCTTCCTGGAGGCAGTGCGTCAGCTGCGCTGGGAGATGGGCAAGGATGCCCTTGTGGTGCATCTCACCTACGTGCCCTATCTGCACGCCGCCAAGGAGCTGAAGACCAAACCCACACAGCACAGCGTGAAACAGCTGCAGCAAGTGGGTATTCAGCCCGACATACTGGTGCTCCGCACCGAGAAAGACATCCCAGCGTCCATGCGCAAGAAGGTGGCTCAGTTCTGCAACGTCAGTCCCGACGCCGTGGTGCAGAGCGTTGACGCCGACACCATTTACCGCGTTCCCTTGCTCATGCACAGCCAGGATATGGACCAGATAATTCTGCGCAAAATGGGCCTCGAGCCGCAGGGTGAGCCCGACCTCACCGAGTGGAAAGAGTTCCTGGAGCGCATGGGTCGTGCCTCTGAAGAAATCAACATTGGCCTGGTGGGCAAATATGCCGAACTGCAGGACGCCTACAAGAGCATCAACGAGAGCCTGCATCAGGCCGCCACTTACTGCGACCGCAAACTAAACCTCATATACATACACAGCGAGAAGCTGACGGATGAAAACGTGGCCGAACGCCTCGGCAATCTCGACGGTGTGGTCATTGCCCCCGGATTCGGACCCCGCGGCATCGACGGCAAACTCGTGGCCCTGAAATATTGCCGCGAGCACAATATGCCCACCTTCGGCATCTGCCTCGGCATGCAGTGCATGGTGATAGAATATGCGCGCAACGTGCTCGGCCTGACGGAGGCCAACTCCACCGAGATGCGCCCCGACACACCCGACAACGTCATCGACCTGATGGAGGAGCAGAAGAGCATCAGCAACATGGGCGGCACCATGCGTCTGGGCGCCTTCGCCTGCCGTTTAGCTCCCGACTCGCTGGCCGCCAAGGCTTACGGCAAGACCGACATCAGCGAGCGTCATCGCCACCGCTTCGAGTTCAACAGCGACTATCGTCAGCGCTTTGAGCAGGCCGGAATGGCATGCACGGGAAGCAACCCCGAAACCGGTCTGGTGGAAGTGGTGGAGCTCCCAGACCACGACTGGTATCTCGGCACACAGTATCACCCCGAATACCAAAGCACGGTGCTGTGTCCGAACCCCCTCTTCATCAGCTTCATGCAAGCCGCAGTGAAACGCCATCACAGCGCCCGTAACAGCGCTCATCACAGCGCCAATAATTAATCTTATTACACACTAATGGACAAAAACACAATATGGGGTCTTCTGGTCATGGCGGCGGTGTTCTTCGCCTTCATGTACTTTACGGGCGACGACAAGAAGCAGGCCGCCGCGGAAGAAGCCGCCACAGAGCAAACCGCCGCTCAGGCCGAGCAGAAGCCTGAACCCCTGAGCGACACCGATATGGACTTTCTGCGCACCAATCTGCGCGACAACGGCACCCTTTCGGAGAGCGAAGGCGTAAAAACCTACACTCTGAACCGCGGGGGCGTCAGTCTGACGCTGACAGGCGACAGCGTAGCCGGCACCGTGAATGTCGACGGACAGCCTTACACCCTGGCCCAGATAAACAGCGGGGATGCCTCCATGACCACGCAGCAGCGCCGCCGCGCCCTCGACAGCGTGCGTCAGCTCAGCGAGAGTCTCAGCCGCTACGGCTGCTTCCTCCCCTTCCTCAACGGCAAAGACACCACTGTGAAGCTCGCCAACAACGTCCTCGCCCTCGAGCTAAGCGCCAAGTCGGGAACGGTAACCAAAGCCGAGCTGCTGAAGTACAACACCGAATATAACTCCGACGAGACCAAGAAAGAGAGCCGCCGCGTGGTGCTCTTCCACGACAAGACCAACAATATGTCGTTCGACATCCCCGCCGCCGTGCCCGTCAACACGCATAATCTCTATTTCACCCCGCGGGTGCTCAACGACTCCACCGTGCTCATGGCCCTGAACTTCGACAACGGCGCTTACTGGGGCATCCGCTACACTCTGCCGCGCGGCGACAGCTACAATCTCCGCATGGACATTGTGCAGAAAGACATGAACAAGGTGCTCAGCTCAAACAACACCATACTCGGCTTCCACTGGCAGCAGCAGCTGGCACGCCAGGAAAAGGGTCGTATGTTTGAGGAACGCCAGAGCGGCCTCTTCTATAAGTTTGCAGGCGGCGATGTGGAGAACCTCAACGAGGGCAAGGACGACAAGGAAGAGCGTCAGGCCAAGATTCGCTGGATAGCCTTCAAGAACCAGTTCTTCAGCACCATCGTCTTCAGCCGCCGCCCCTTCAACCAGGCCGATTTCACCAGCACCATAGAGAAGAACCGCGACTACCTGAAGAACTTCACCACCGAGGCGGAAGTCAACGACTACAACTGGAGCGCCTCCACACCCGCTTCCTTCGACGTCTTCATGGGCCCGAACCTCTATCCGCTGCTGAGTCATCAGGACAAGGTGCTCGACATGGGCGAAGACCTCGACCTCACACGTCTCATCCCGTTGGGCTGGAGCCTCTTCCGCTGGATTAACACTCTGATTATCATACCCATATTCACCTTCTTAGGCGGTCTGGGTCTGAACTACGGCATAGTGATACTGCTGCTCACCATCTTCATCAAGCTGGTGCTCTATCCGCTGTCGTACAAGAGCCTTATCTCGCAGGCCAAGATGCGCATCCTGGCCCCCGACATCAAAGCCCTCAACGACAAATATCCGGGCAAGGAGAATGCCATGACGCGTCAGCAAAAGACCATGGCCCTGTACAGCAAAGCCGGAGCCAGCCCCATGTCGGGTTGCGTACCCATGTTGCTTCAGCTCCCCATCCTGTTTGCCATGTTCAGCTTCTTCCCCAGCTGCATAGAGCTGCGCGGACAGAGCTTCCTCTGGGCTCACGACCTCTCGGCGCCCGACGCCATCATCTCGTGGAGCGGCAACATACCCCTCATCACCGAATATTTCGGCAACCACATCTCGCTGTTCTGTCTGCTCATGACTGTTACGAACATCGTCTACACCTACACCCAGAGTCAGAATCAGGCCGGCGGCATGCCCGGAATGAAATGGATGATGTATCTGATGCCCGTGTTCTTCATGGTATTCTTCAACAACTATGCGGCCGCGCTGAGCTATTATTACTTCCTGTCGCTGCTCATAACCATCACCATGACGTTCATCTTCCGCAAAGTTGTCAAGGAAGAAGACGTAAGAAAGAAGATGGCCGAGAATGCCAAAAAGCCCCGCAAGAAGTCCGGCTTCATGGCCCGTCTGGAAGAGATGCAGCGTCAGCAGCAGGAAATGATGAAGCAGCAGGCCAAAGCCAAAGGCCGCCGCTGACCCCTCCGCCTGCCTCTGAATTCTGAGACTGAGCCTTAGAGCCATTCGCTCAAAGCAATATAAACCCATTACCATAACCGCCGGAATGAATCAGCACAGCCTGCCGATTCATTCCGGCGAATTCTTCCTTTCTCAGAGGGGCTATGTATTTGTTTTAGATGAAACGGACAGTAGTTGTGCATAAAAAATCTTTATTGCGCACACTATGGTTTGATAGAATCAAAAATGTTATTGTGTGATTAAAAAAATTGTAATAACTGTGTGGCACATTTTGTTGAAACAATTCTTTAAGCATAAAATATGGGAAGGTTCAAACTGATTATACTCTTTTTAATGAGCGCATTCTGTTTGGTTGGTAATGCACAAATTAGAATGAGTGAAACTGTTGAAATTGCTAAAGATAGGAGGATAGCGGAGCACAAAGTATTGGGTGTTTTATGGGATACCCCTAGTTTGTGGTATTCGCCATCTGACACATTATATTATTTGCATTTTGGTGTGCCAGATGATAGTTCATCAAGAAGAATTAATGCTTCTGTGAAATTTTATCTTGGCAGAACTTTGAGTATTGCCACGGAAAGCATAAGTGCAATGATAGACAAATTATCAACAATAAAAAAAGATGATGCTTTTACTGTTGAAGATTTTACCGGTAAGAAATACATTATAATGCATTGGTATAAACATGACTTTTACCTGTATGATCCTAATATGGAATTGGAGAATGTATTCGGGAAGACAACAGCTAAAGGAGTTCGCTTTTGTGGACATATAAAATCACTGCAGAAATTACTTGATAAAGCAAGCAAATTAGATAAATAAATTATGAGACGCTGCTGGGTTGATGGCAAGCGAATGCCCGATGTCAGAATAGATGACAAGCAGAACAACTATAATCCTTATGGCATAGTATTGCCGATGGAGAAGTAAAAAATATTGTACATAGTTGGTTTCGGTAAAACGAAACGTATACTGCCAATAAAGAGAAAAGAGAGAGGCCGCCTGAACAATCGGGCGGCCTCTTTGTTTTATGTGTAGAAGCTCGGCCGCCATTCTTCTCCGGTCGGGTTCCCTTTTTTGGGAAACTACTGAAAAACATAACCCCCAATACCTAAGCCCATGCACTTAACACCCAAAGAACAAGACAAGCTCATGCTGCTGACAGTGGGCATGATAGCCGAGCGCCGTCTGCAGAAGGGCCTGAAGCTCAACTATCCCGAAGCGGTGGCATACATCACCAGCACCGCCCTGGAAGGGGCCCGCGAAGGCAAGACCGTGGAGGAAGTCATGAACGACGCCTCGCAGGTGCTTACCCGTGAACAAGTGATGCCGGGCGTCCCCGACATGATTTCTCTGTTGCAGGTGGAAGCCGTATTCACCGATGGTTCCCGTCTGGTCAGCATTCATCACCCTATTAAGTAATCGAAAACAGCAACACCCTTAATCCATAATTACTATGGCAGACACAGTGAAAAAGATGCCGCCGTCGCCGGCAGAATCCTGTCCGGCAATCAACGGATATGAGACGCCCGCAGGCGTATATCCCGGCAAACCCGATATATGTTATCCCAACACCCCGGGCTTCACACCCAAAGAATATTGCCCCGTGGGAGGCGTTATTCTGGCCGACGGTGAGCTGGAGTACAACACCAACCGCCGCACAGTGCGCGTGACGGTGCGCAACACCGGCGACCGCCCCATACAGATAGGCAGCCACTATCATTTCTTTGAGGTAAACCGTTATCTGGAATTCGACCGTCCCAAAGCCTTCGGCTATCACCTCAACATTCCCGCCACCACAGCTGTGCGTTTTGAGGCAGGCGAGGAGAAAGAAGTAGAATTGGTGGCTTTTGCCGGCAAACAGCGCATCATAGGCTTCAACGGCCTGGTGCAGGGCTATGCCGGCCTCGAAGATTCGCCCGTATACTATCCCAAGCGCATAGAGAGTATTCGCCGCATGCACGAATACGGCTTCCGCAGCGAAGACGAAGCTACCATAGAAGGCGAAGCAAAGTAACACTCATCCCCATTTACACCAACCATTATGGCAACTATTTCAAGAGATCAGAACAATATGCTTTTCGGCCCCACCGTGGGCGATAAGATACGTCTGGCCAACACCCAGCTGTATGTGGAGATAGAGAAAGACCTCCGCACGCTGGGCGACGAAGCCGTATACGGCGGCGGCAAGACGCTGCGCGACGGCATGGGCCTGGCAAACACCATTACAGGCAAAGACGGCAGCCTCGACACCGTTATCACCAACGTTACCATCCTCGACCCCCTGTTGGGCGTGGTAAAAGCTGACGTGGGTATCAAAGACGGCAAGATTGCCGGTATAGGCAAAGCCGGTAACCCCAACGTGATGAAGGGCGTTACTCCCACCCTCTGCACCGGCGCCAGCACCGACGCCATCAGCGGCGAGCACCTCATCCTCACCGCCGCCGGCATCGACGGCCACGTGCATCATGTGGCTCCGCAGCAGGCTTACGACTGCCTCAGCAACGGCATCACCACACTCATCGGCGGCGGCATAGGCCCCACCGACGGCTCTAACGGCACTACCATAACCTCCGGCCGCTGGAACACGGAAGCTATGCTCCGCGCCATCGAAGGCCTCCCCATAAACTACGGTCTGTTGGGCAAAGGCAACTGCTCATGTCAGGAATCGCTGGCCGAACAGATTGAGAGCGGCGTCATGGGTCTGAAGATTCACGAAGACTGGGGTACCACCATGGAGGCTCTCCGCGCCTGCATGACGGCAGCCGACAAATACGACATTCAGGTGGCCCTCCACGCCGACACGCTCAACGAGAGCGGTTATGTGGAAGACACCATAGCCGCTATCGACGGTCGCACCATCCACAGCTACCACACCGAGGGTGCCGGCGGCGGCCACGCTCCCGACCTGCTCAAGGTGGCGTCCATGCAGAATGTGCTGCCTTCGTCAACCAACCCCACGCTGCCCTTCGGCATCAACTCGCAGGCTGAGCTCTTCGACATGATTATGGTATGCCACAACCTCAACCCCGACATACCCAGCGACGTGGCCTTCGCCGAGAGCCGTGTGCGTCCCGAAACGCAGAGCGCCGAGAATATCTTCCACGACCTCGGCATCATCTCCATGGTATCGTCTGACTCGCAGGCCATGGGTCGCGTAGGCGAGAGCTTCATGCGTACTTTCCAGATGGCCGACTACATGAAGAAGGCCCGCGGCAAACTCAAAGAGGACGCCGAAGGCAACGACAACTTCCGTGTGCTCCGCTATCTGGCGCAGATTACCCTCAACCCCGCCATCACTTACGGCATCAGCGACATCCTCGGCTCCATAGCCGTTGGCAAGATGGCCGACCTGGTGCTATGGGAGCCTGAGTTCTTCGGCACCAAGCCTAAGATGGTCATCAAGGGTGGTCTTATCAACTGGGCCAATATGGGCGACACCAACGCTTCGCTGCCCACTCCGCAGCCCAAGTATATGCGTCCTATGTACGGAGCCTTCGGCAAGGAGATGCCTGCCACCTGCATCAGCTTCGTCAGCCAGGCGGCTTACGACCTGGGCGTGAAAGAGAAGCTCGGCCTCGACCGCATCGTTTACCCGGTACACGGCACACGCCAGATTACCAAGGCTGATATGGTGCGCAACACGGCTTGCCCGCACATTGAGGTGGACCCGGAGACGTTCTATGTTACCGTTGACGGCGTGCTCGCCTACGTGCCGCCGGCAAAGGAGCTGGCGTTGGCGCAGCTTTACTGGTTCTCATAACCGACAGAGGGTGCCACCGGAGAGATGCATCTGCGGCACTTTGGGAACCTCTCGCTGTCGGGCGCATACTAAAGTATGCGCCCGACAGCTCGGAACCCCAAAGCACCACATCTGCAATCTCTGCGGCGACACCCTCGTAAAACCGTAACTCGGTTTATCCGGAATTGACCATGTCTCTCCTCTTCTTCCTCTCTCCGTAGCATAACGAAAAATACACACAGCAATGCAAGTTTACTCTGAAATATTAGGTAATATCAATCTCAGTCCGGAATGGAAGGAGAAAATTGAGTCAGTGCCTAACGTTGAAAATATCCACCTTGACCAGTGGATGGCTCAGAAAAGCCGTTTCCTGGGTCGTGGCGACAAAGGGGGCGAATACCCCGTGGCGCTCAAGCGTCAGAGCCAGGTAAAGGATGGCGATGTTATCTATTACAATCCCGACGAGGGTCGCGCCGTAGTGTTGCGCCTCGACCTCAGCCCCGTGCTGGAAATAGACCTCGGCGCACTGGCAAAAGAGCAGCCCGAGACTATCATCCGCCACGCTGTGGAGCTTGGTCATGCCATCGGCAACCAGCACTGGCCAGCCGTGGTGAAGGGCACAAAGGTATATGTGCCGCTCACGGTAGACAAAAAAGTGATGCTCTCTGTGATGGAGACACACCACATAGAAGACATCAGCTTCCGCTTTGTGCAGGGCACAGAGGTGATACCTTATCTGGCTCCTCATGAGGTGCGCCGTCTCTTCGGAGGCGCCGGCCACGAGAGCCACAGCCACGAGCACGTTCATGCCGACCTCAACTCGCTGCATCACCACAGCCACGTCATTACGCACGACCATGGCGACGGCCACGTCCACACGCACGTCATCGACGACTACGACGGCGAAAAATACCCCGTTTGCTGATATGACACCTACCGCGCTGATGCATGTGCTGCAGTTCACCGACAGCACCTTTCCCGTAGGCACCTTCTCCTTCTCCAACGGCCTGGAAACAGCTGCTTACGAACACATAGTGCATGATGCCCCGACTCTCGAGGCCTTTACGCGCGCCGCTTCCGAGCAGGCGGCATACACCGACGGTGTGGCCGCTCTCCATGCCCTGCGTGCCGCCGAAAAAGGGGATTACGAGGCTCTGCTCGACGCTGACTACGCCTTGGAGGCCGCCAAGATGAACGCCGAGGCAAGGCTTATGCTGGCACGCATGGGCAAGAAGCTGGCCGAATTGGGCGTTAAGCTCTTCCCCGACGACAAGCTCATTGCCCGCTGGCTCGACGACATCAAAGCCTCGCGCACGCCCGGTTCCTATCCCGTGGCTCAGGGTCTGGTCTTTGCAGCCGCCGGATTGAGCGAAGAGGAGCTTTTCTGCTCGCATCAGTATGGTGTCATCAACATGATTCTCGGTGCCGCGCTGCGTCTGGTGCGCGTCAGCCACATCGACACCCAGCTCATCCTTCAGCGCCTCACCGCCGAGAGCCTGACCATGTTCGACGCTGTGAAGAAGATGCCTCTTAGCCAGATGCAGGCCTTTGTGCCGCAGATGGATGTTTGCGCCTCGCTGCACGAGAAAGGCAAGATGCGCATGTTTATGAACTGATTCAAAACCTTACAGAAACAACAACAATGAGTACCTGCAGAATAGGGGTGGGCGGCCCCGTCGGTTCCGGCAAAACAGCCCTCATAGAAGCCATCACTCCCAAGCTCCTGGAGAAGGGAATGAAGACCCTTATTATCACCAACGACATCGTAACCACCGAAGATGCCAAGCATGTGCGCAAGACCCTGAAAGGGGTGCTTGCCGAAGACAAAATCATAGGCGTGGAAACGGGTGCCTGCCCTCACACCGCAGTGCGCGAGGACCCCTCCATGAACATCGCCGCCGTGGAGGAGATGGAATCGAAATTCCCCGATACCGACGTGGTGCTGATTGAGAGCGGCGGCGACAATCTTACCCTCACCTTCTCACCCGCCTTGGTCGACTTCTTCATCTATGTCATTGACGTGGCTGCCGGCGACAAGATTCCGCGCAAGGATGGCCCCGGCATATCGCAGTCAGACATCTTAGTCATCAACAAAACCGACCTGGCCCCATACGTTCATGCCTCGCTTGAGGTCATGGACCGCGACTCGCGTCTGATGCGCCCCGGAAAGCCCTTTGTCTTCACAAACGCCATGGCAGGCGAGGGTGTGGACGAGCTGGTGGACCTGATTTTCAAAATGGCTCTCTTCGACAAACAATAATCCCCTGCCGGACTCTCTTCTGTTCAAACTGCCATGTCGTTTCAAACAACCCTTCCGAAGATAAAAACCGCAGTGCCGGAGGTAGACTTCGGCTATCTGCCTGAGCTGGCCCCCTATCTGCGCGAACCCGACGCCATGTATGTGGGCGCGCCGGGCAAACACGGCTATCTGCGTATGCGTTTCGGCTTCAACTGCGACGGCAAATGCGTGTTGCGCGAACTCGACCGGCGCGTGCCCATCATTGTGCAGCAGGAACTCTATTTCGATGCCAACCTGCCCAAGATGCCGTGCGTGTATATCCTGGCCAGCGGCGGACCCTACATCGACGGCGACCGGTTTGAGCAGAACATTGAACTCGACCCCGGGGCGTACGCCTTTGTCAGCACCGGCGCCGGCACCAAAATATCCACCATGCGCAGCAACTACGCCGGCATGAAGCAGCTTTTTACCCTGCATGAGGACTCATACCTGGAGTTTCAGCCCGAGCCGGTGTTCCCCGGCCAGCACTCGCGCTTTGCCTGCGACACGGAGATAGTGTGCCATCCGTCGGCCACCATCACTTACAGCGAGATTTATATGTGCGGCCGTCGCTTCTACCGCTCCAAGCTGCCTGAGGGCGAGATTTATGCCTACGACGTTATGAGCGTCCTTACGCATGGCCGGCGCCCCGACGCCACGCGCGACCTCTTCCGCGAGAAATTCGTGATAGAGCCTTACAAGCGCTTCCCCAAAACCATAGGCGTAATGGCCGACTACGACATCTTTGCCAACGTGGTTGTGCTGACGCCGCCCGACAAGGCCGCCGAGGTGTACAACGCCACCGAGCCTTTCATTGACCGCGACCGTCAGCTCGCCGCCGGCATCACTACATTGCCCAACGGCGCCGGACTGCTCTATAAGGTGATGGGCAACAAACCGGGTCCGGTGAAGGAGATTGTGCGTGGCTTTGCCTCAAAGGTAAGGCAGGCTGTGAAAGGGGTGCCCATACCGCCCGAATTCCCGTGGCGCTGAAACGGCTCTCTGACTCTGCGTCAGAGACCGCTGAATAAAAAATGACCCTTGCGCTCTGAACAGGACGCGAGGGTCGTTCGTTTCTTATTTAAAGAAACAGGGCGCCTTTTGGGAAATTTTTCGTCTGCCCGCTTCATTACCTTTTTCGGAAAGACTATGGCAACACTTACAGACTTTTTTGACGTCAACAGACCGGGTCCCGTGCGCGGCATCCGCAGCATTTTGCGCGGCATAGGTCAGGTAATGTTTCAGGAGAACGCCTGGACCGGTTTACTTTTTCTCATGGGCATTTTCTGGGGCGCCTACGCCGAGGGAACACCGCAAGTGGCATGGGGCGCGCTCACAGGCGCCGTGGTGTCAACGCTCACAGGCTGGGCTATGGTGCAGAAACCTGCCGACGGTCTCGCCGGCCTGTGGGGCTTCAACGGTACATTGGTAGGCTGCGCGTTCCCAACCTTCTTAGGCACAACGTGGCTCATGTGGCTCTGCCTGATTCTCTGCGCGGCCCTCAGCACCATTGTGCGCCGTGGCTTCAACAATGTCATGGCACCCTGGAAGGTGAACTCGCTCACCTTCCCCTTTGTGTTCACCACATGGGTATTTCTGTTGGCCTCGCGCATGTTTGCCGGCATGCCTCCTATCGGTGAGGCCACGCCCGAGCTGCCCGGCGAAGTGGTAACGGCTTTCAGCCACGGCTTCGGCAACCTGGTTACTTACTGGCTCAAAGGCATCAGTCAGGTCTTCCTCATCAACGACTGGGGCACCGGCATCTTCTTCCTCGTTGCGCTCTTCATCTGCGACCGCTGGAGCTGTCTGTGGGCTGCCGTGGCTTCGGCAATCTCGCTGGCTGTGGTCTGCCTCTTCCATGCTTCCGGCTCCGACATTGCCGACGGCCTATACGGATTCTCGCCCGTGCTTACCGGCATTGCCATAGGAAGCGTCTTCTATAAGACCACAAACTGGAAGATTGCGGCGCTCACGGTGCTGGCCATCGTCATAACAGTGTTTGTGCAGGCCGCCATGAACGCCTTCTTCAAACCCTGGGGCCTGGCTACCCTCACCGGACCTTTCTGCATAACCACATGGCTGTTCCTACTGCCTGCATATAAGCTCAGCAACATCTTCTCGCCGCACAGCGAATGGCGCTTCTCGGAACAGGATTTCGAGGCTCTGAGACACCCCGAACAGCTCAAGAAAAGCAATAAAGAAAGCAAGTCATGATTTATCTGCGCGATATGCCTTTGCGGCGAGCCAATTACCGGGTGCTTGCCATGGCTTCGTTAGGCCAGCTGTTGGGCAGCGGCCTGGCCACCTTGGTGGGTGGTCATCATACCCTTGCTTGAAATAGGGCGACATCCCGAGCTGACACCCTTTCAGCAGGGTCTTACGGGCTGTGTGTCGCTCATAGGCATAATGACCGGCAGCCTGATATTCGGGCGCCTCACCGACCGCTACGGCTATCTCTTCTTTTACCGCTTGTGTCCGGCGCTGACCATGGCCGCCGCCCTGCCGGTGTTGCTCATGCCTCACTGGGGTGTGCTCACAGCGCTCCTCTTTGTGATGGGTCTGGGCGTGGGCGGTGAATATTGTCTCGACTCAGACTACATCTCGGAGCTGATGCCCAAGCGCTGGAAGCTCTTTATGGTGGGTGTGGCCAAGGCAACGTCAGCTTTAGGCTCCATACTCTTTGCGCTGGTGTGTTTCATCATGATGCGGATATGGCCTGTGGCACACATCTGGCCGTGGCTCTTCCTGACGGTGATAGCCACCACGCTGCTTATGCTGTTGTTGCGCATCAGGGCATACGAAAGTCCGGCGTGGCTCATGAGTCAGGGTCGTGTGCAGGAAGCCGAGACCACGGTGAAGAAGATTCTTGGCCCTGACGTGGAGATGATGGCGCCTGAGGAGAAAACAGCCGCCGACGCTCAGCCCCCTAAGTCATCCATGGCCGATATGCTCAAGGGCAAGAACCTGCTGCGAGCCATCTTCTGCGGCATTCCCTGGGCCTGCGAGGGTCTCGGCGTATACGGCATAGGCGTGTTCCTGCCTGTGCTGTGCATGGCGCTCGGTTTCGAGGATGCCCTGCCCGCCGGCGCCGACGCCATTCAGCATGTGATGCACGTGGAGAGGTCAGTGGAACTAACCACCCTTATCAACTTCTTTATGCTGCCGGGCTTTGTGGCCGGACTGTTACTGATGCGGCGCATGAGTCATGTAAAGATGCAGACCTGGGGCTTTATCATCTGCGCCCTCGGACTGATATTGCTGCTCATGGCCTACGAGAACCACTGGAATATGATGTGGGCAGTGGCCGGATTCTGCATCTTTGAGCTCTTCCTCAACGCCGGCCCTCACCTGATTACGTTTGTGCTGCCGAGTCAGATTTACCCCGTCAGCGACCGCAGCCAGGGTTCGGGTCTGGCCTCCTGCCTGGGCAAAGTCGGCGCCGTGTTGGGTGTCTTCTTCATACCCATGCTGCTGAGTGCCGGCGGTGCGCGATTGGTGCTGTGGGTGAGCATCGGCGTGATGCTCTTCGGCGCCCTGCTCACAGCTGTCTTCGGCCGCCTGGTGATGCCTGCTCAGAAGTCGACAGCAAGCAAATAAAGCAAGTCTATAACCCTGTAAAATAGAATGAGGATGCACTTTCGGGCGCATCCTCATTTCTTATTTGGAGATTCGGTTATCAGATGGCGTCAACTTCCACGGTCTCGAGGCTGTCGGCGGGTTGAGCGTCGTCGTTGGAGGTGGCGGCCTCCAGCTTCTTCATGATGGAGAAGATGAAGACGCCGCTGATGAGGCAGATGCCGATGAGGATAAGCCACAGCACCCAGATGTCGATTTTACCCCACAGCAGCATGGGTATAGACACCAGGTAGTTGCCAATGGCTGTTGCGGCAAACCAGCCACCCATCATAGAGCCTTTGTACTTGGGAGGCGCCACTTTGCTGACAAAGCTGATGCCCATGGGCGACAGCAGCAGTTCGGCAAAGGTGAGCAGCAGATAAGTGCCGATGAGCCAGTTGGGACTTACGGCGCCCTGTGTGCTGCCGGCAAGCTGGAAGGAGCCGATGAGCATAACGGCGTAAGCTATTGCCGCCATGAGCATGCCGTAACCGATTTTGCGCGGTGCCGAAGGCTCTTTCTTGCGTTTGGCCAGCCAGCCGAAGAGGGCCAGCGATACGGGCGTGAGGGCTACCACATAGAAGGGGTTGAACTGCTGATATTGCTGCGGCTGAAGGTTGCTGACGGGGTCGGGGGTGCTGGAATAGATATACCAGACTATGCCTGCCACGGCAGCTAAGATAAGAGCCGAGATGATGCGTCCTTTGGCAGTCTTGCTCTGGAACAGCGAGAAGAGGGCATAGACGCCCACAGCGATGGAAGCCAGGCCCCATACGTTGAAGCCGATGCGCGTCCAGCCGCCTAATTCGGGTGCTGTGCAACTCTTGGCGAACTCGGTGAGGGTGGCGCCGTTCTGGTGGAACACCATCCAGAAGAATATAACCACGGCGAAGACCAGAAGCAGAGCAATGATGCGGCTCTTGGTCTGCGCGGGAGTCAGTTCCTTATGCTTTACAGCGGTCTTGACAGTAGCTGTGGCGGCAGCTTTCTTGTCGGTGAGGATATGCGCGTATGAGCGGCGGCCAATCCAGTAGATGAGGAAGCTGATGACCAGCGAGGCACAAGCCACGGCGAAACCGTAGCTGTAACCGGTGCTCAGCGCTGTGATATAGTCGGAGGAAAAGGAGATGGCGTCAGTGGCGTGCATGTTGGCGGCGGAGGCTGTCTCCAATACCTTGTTGGCCAGGGCGGAAGTGTTGCCGCCGGCGGCTTCTGCGTCGAGAAGCTTGTTGCACAGCGCCGGCAGGTCGGCGTTATACACAAATCCTTGGGCTTTCATCGACAGGTTGGTCATGGCGGTGGCCGTCATGGGCGCGAACATGGAGCCGATGTTGATGGCCATGTAGAAGAGCGAGAAGGCGGCGTCGCGCTGCTTGGCATAACGGCTCTCGTTATACAGGTCGCCCACCATCACCTGCAGGTTGCCTTTGAAGAGGCCCGTGCCGATGGCAATGAGCACCAGAGCGCCGAGGAGGATGACCAGCGACCCTGTGCTGCGTATGCCGGTGGGGATGGCCATGATGAGATAGCCGGCAAACATCACCATGATGCCGGTGATGACGCATTTGTTGAAGTTCCATTTGTCGGCCAGCCAGCCGCCTATGAGGGGCATGAAGTATACGGCGGCCAGGAAGCCGGCGTATATCTGACCCGACACGGCGGAGTCAAAACCGAATTTGGCCTGCAGGAAGAGCAGGAAGATGGCGAGCATGGTATAGTAGCCAAAGCGTTCGCCTGTATTGGCAAGCGACAGCACATACAGCCCGAAGGGTTGGTTTTTGAACATATTGCGGTTAGTTGAGTTTTTAGTTTCTGTTTCAGGAAAGAAAGAAGAGGATGTTTCAGATTCTCTGTTGCATCCTCTTCCTGAAGGGTCTTACTGACTCACAGATGTGGTATGGTGTGTTTCAGCAGTAAGCGTTACGGTGTATGTGTCTGCGGCTCAGGCTTTTGCAGTTTTTTCGGCCGGTTTGGCGTTGTCGTTGGTGACGCGCTCAAGCCATTTCACCATGGAGAACATAACGCCCATCGACAGCAGGCAGAGCCCGGCGAAGACAGCCCAGCATTCCCACTGGCGGGGGAAGGAGTTGAGCATGGTAACGCCCAGGGCGATGAAGAGGTTGCCGATGGCCGTTGACGACAGCCACAGACCCTGACAGATGCCCTGGAGATGCTTGGGCGCAATCTTCGATACGAACGAGAGGCCTAACGGCGAGATGAACAGCTCGGCCACGGTGAGGAAGAAGTATGTGAGAATCAGCACGTATGGTCCTGCCTTCATCGATTGTTTTACAGCCTCCGAGAGGCCCTTGAACTCTTCGCCCGAAGGATAACCGGCTGCTATGGCCACTAACATCAGGAAGATATAGGCCATGGCGGTGATGGCCATGCCGAAGGCAATCTTCTTGGGTGTGGAGATGTCTTTGTTGCGGCGTGCCAGAGCGGCGAAGGTGAGCATGATGATGGGTGTGAGCACAATCACGAAGAAGGGATTGATGCACTGCCAGATTTCAGGCGCTATGTTGTCTGTCTGCACGAAGTCGCGGGCGAATACGGAGAGCGACTGGCCGTTCTGGTGGAACGAGAACCAGAAGAAGACTACCACGATGAGCACTGCGTAGAGGGCAAACATGCGCTGGCGTATCTCTTTGGCGTCGTGCTGCCGCTCCTGCGGCGATGTGTTGAGTGCTGCTTTGACTTTCTTCACCGGGTTTGGCAGACGCTTCATTACCCATGCGAAGACAGCCAGCGAGATGAGCATGGCCACCACGGAGGCGATGAACGAGAAGTGAACGCCGGTGTTGAAGATTTCAAGATATTGGGTGCAGAAACCGCCGTCAACGGTTCCTTCGTAACCAACCTTTCCGGCGAGGTCGAGCAAGTTGGCGTGGTCACCGGCGCTCATGGCTCCGGCGTCGTTGAGGAATTTGTGGCAGAGGCGAGGCAGGTCGGAGTTATAGGCGAGGCTATGGGCTTTGAGCCAGAACTCACGCAGCAGCGGGGCGATGAAGGGGGCGATTACGCCGCCTATGTTGATGAATACGTAGAAAATCTGGAAGCCCGAGTCGCGGCGGCTCTTGGCCAGTTCCAGCTCTTTGGGACCCTTCTTGGCGGCTTCGGCCTCGAAGTTGTCGTAGAGCTGGCCCACGATGGCCTGCAGATTGCCTTTGAAAAGACCGTTGCCGAAGGCTATCACGAAGAGGGCGAAGCAGGTGAAGACAAGTACCCACGAGATGCTGCCCGAAGGACCTTCGGAGAAGACAGGTATGGAGAGCAGTGCATAGCCTAAAGCCATGCAGAACAGGCCGCTTATGATTGTGCCTTTGTATTTCTGGGTCTTGTCGGCAATAAGACCGCCGGGGAGGCTGAGCACGTAAATCAGAAAATAGAATACGGCATAAATCCAGCCGGCAGCGTCATCGCTGATGCCGAATTTGGAGCAGAGGAAGAGCAGAAGCACGGCATTCATGATGTAATAGCCGAAGCGTTCGCCCATGTTGGCTATGGCGGCCGGTATCAGCCCTTTGGGATGGTCTCGGTGTGCCCTGATGCAGTAAAATACCAGCAGAGGTATTACTATAATCAGGATAATCAGCAGGATGGCCAAGGCCGAGTGTTCCTGCCAGAATTGCATGATTGATAATAGCATAGAGGTATTATGATTTTGAGGTTATTTGTTTGCTTGCTCAATAGCCTCGAAGGCCTGCGCGTAGAGGCGCATCTGGCGCAGCATGGCCACCAGACCGTTGCTGCGTGTGGGGCTGAGGTGGCTGCTGAGGCCTATGTGGTCGATGAAATAGAGGTCGGCGTTGAGGATGTCGTGCGGCGTCTGATTGCTCAGCACACGTATCAGCAGAGCTATGATGCCCTTTACTATCATGGCGTCGGAGTCGGCGCGGAAAATTATTTTGCCCTCCGGGTCGAGCTCGGCGGCAATCCACACACGGCTCTGGCAGCCCTCTATGAGGTGTGCCGGCGTTTTGTCGGCTTCGGGCAACGCAGGCAGCTGGCTGCCAAGGTCTATGATGTAGGCATAGCGGTCCATCCAGTCGTCGCCCAAATCGGTGAACTCGGCTATGATTTCGTCTTGAATCTCGTTGATTGTCATTGAAGGAACAGGTAGTTTGGAGTCTCCTTTATCATTTTTTCAGAAGCAAAGGTAAGAATTTTTTGTGAATGTTGAAAAAAAGTTACTAAATTTGCACTGAAAAAACTATGCCCCGAGTGAGACGAGTGTAAAGCTACGTTGCAAGGAGTGTGAAATTTTAATCCGGGAGTGCGGATTTTTAATCTTGCGATTTAACTTTTTGCAACTTACGTTGTCTAACTTATGTGGGGTAAAAATTGTTGATAAAGGCGGAATGAATTCAGTTCCGGCAATATCAACCACTCTGCAGGCAGGTTGCCCGCAGGATACAAAATAAAGGAAAATGGACAAACTAAGTTATGCCTGGGGTCTGGCCATGGGTCAGCAGTTGAAAGGGATGGGCGTCAAGAATCTTGATTTTGGCTCTTTCAACGATGGAGTAAAAGCAGGATTTGAAGGCACCGAACCGGCCATGCCGCTCGAAGAGGCCAACAGAATGATAAATGACTACCTGAAGAACCTTCAGGCCGAGATGGAAGCCAAAGCCCGTGAAACCGGCCTTAAGTTTCTGGAAGAGAACGGCAAGAAGGAGGGCGTGAAGACCACCGCCTCCGGTCTGCAATATGTAGTAGAGCAGGAAGGCACCGGCCAGCAGCCCGGTCCGGAAGATGAGGTAACGGTGCATTACACCGGCAAACTGCTCGACGGCACTGTGTTTGACAGCAGCGTTGACCGAGGCCAGCCCGCCACGTTCCCCCTCAACCGCGTAATCCCCGGATGGACAGAAGGTGTGCAGCTGATGAAAGTGGGTGCCAAATATACTTTCTTCGTACCCAGCGAACTGGCTTACGGCGCTCAGGGTGTTCCCGGAGCAATTCCTCCCCACAGCACTCTTATCTTCAACGTTCATCTGCTGAGCGTGAAGAAGAAATCGAACATCATCATCTAAACAAGATACGGTGGCGGCGCGGCAGTGAACACACAGCCGCACCGCTCCGAACGCTTTTCCGCTGCGGCGGAGGCAAAATACTGACAACTCAGACAATGAAAATTAAGCGTATAAACGCTCTGTTGGGCGCATTGGCAGTGATTGCAGGCACGAGTATGACGGCCTGCGCAGGCTCAAAAGCCGAACAGGAGAATATTGCCGACGCGGCCATTGACGCCGTGGAAGAAACAACAGAAACAGCGGGAGCAACGGGCGACCCGACTGCCAACAATGATTTGACAGCCGCCAACGACGTCAACAGCGGCACGTGGAAGAAGCTCCCCTCAGGACTCGAATATCAAGTGATTGAAGAGGGTAAAGGCGCCAAACCGAAAGCCGACGACGTGGTGAGCGTGGTCTACACGGGTTATCTGCCCGACGGAACTATCTTTGACGCCACGGCCAATCACGGCGGCGAGGAATACACCTCATTCCCGCTCAACAAGGTGATTCCGGGCTGGACGGAAGGTGTTCAGCTGATGCCCGTGGGCTCCACATACCGTTTCCGCATCCCCGGCAAGTTAGCTTACGGCGAACGCGGCATCCCCGGCGTGATTCCTCCCAATTCAACGCTTATCTTCGACGTTAAGCTTGTAAAGATAGGACAGTGAAAAAGACTTTAGCGTTAACGGCGGCCGCGATACTGGCCACGGCTCTCCTTGCAGGCTGCAAAGGACGCACCACAGAGACAACCGAGTCTGACGGCTCGGCACCCGTAGAGGTGGTGATTCCCGAAACAGAATCGGCCGAAGAGGCCCGCGATTCGTTGCTGCAGAAGGTGCAGAACACCGACACAGCTCAGCCAACTCAGGAGAGCAACCCCGTCAACGACGAGGCTAAATAAATACCATAGATAATAAGTGGCGCCGAGAGCCCGAGGGTCTGACGCCATATTAATAAATGAAAATGAAACGATATAACATCTTAGCAAAAGCTGCATGCGGCCTCTGTGTGGCAGCATTGCTCAGCGCCTGTGGCTCCGGCACACCGAAATCGCCGGCAGAAGCCAATCTGGCCACATCCTCCGATTCAATATCTTATTTCCTGGGTCAGATGATGGCCGGCAATATGATGCAGCTGAAAGGTCAGGACACCACTCTTAACAATGCCGAGAACGCCGACGCTTTCTGGAGCGGCTATCAGGAGGGTCTGAAGCTGTTGCGCAACAGCACGTCAGACAAAGACAAAGCCTACAACGCCGGTCTGGTTGAAGGCGTGCGTCTGGCACAGCAGATTCAGCAGCAGCAGGAGGTAACTCCGGAATTCAAATTCAACGCCAAGCTCTTCAACGAGGGCTATAAATATTCCTACTGTGGCGACAGCGTGCGCGGCGTCAACGAGGCCGCCCGCGACCTGAACTTCGCCATGGAAGCGCTGTCAAATCGCGCCGAAGCAGCCAGCAAGAAGGATATGACCGCCGCCATGGAGACTTACGCCAAGAAAAACGGCTATAAGAAAGCAGCTTCCGGCTTCTACGTGAAAGTGATAAAACAAGGCTCAGGCAATGCCATAGTGCAAGGCGACTCGATAATGGTTTCCACGCATCCGGTGGAATCAACCGGCCGCGACCTGGCTCAGTATGGCCTTGTACCCACCCCGGTGGTATTGGGCAAAACGCTGCCCATGAGCTATCCTTTTGCCAAAGCTCTGCTCGGTGTGAAAGGTGGCTCGGAAATCTCAATTCTGATGACGCCTGAGGACATCTTCGGCGGCAGCGCCCGCGGCCTCGGAATCAAAAACGACAGCTTCATCATTCAGGGCGTAACCCTGGAATATCTGGGCAAAGGCAAATAAAAATCGGCGCAGAGAACGTGCCGATAACAAATTGACACGTCCTCTGCAGCCCCTTTTTACCCCCGATATTCAGAAAAACGGAATGTTTTATAGGTGAAGGAGAAAAAATGCTAAAATTTCCGTTGATAAAACATTGCCGGTTAAAAATTTTTGAGTAATTTTGCAATCGAAAAACTACAATACTACGATTTGAAATGGAAAAGATAGATAACTTAGATCGCAGAATCCTGAACATCATCATGCGCAATGCACGCACTCCGTCGAAAGACGTAGCCGTGGAATGTGGCGTATCACGGGCAGCAATCCACCAGCGCATCCAGCGTCTGATAGAGATGAAAGTCATAGTTGGCTCAGGATACCTGATTAACCAGCGCAAGCTCGGTTACAACACCTGCACCTACGTAGGTGTAAAGCTTGAGAAAGGCTCCATGTACCGCGAGGTAGTGGGCGAGCTCGAAAACATCCCCGAAGTGGTAGAATGTCACTTCACCACAGGCCCGTACTCCATGCTTGTCAAGGTCTATGCACGCGACAACCAGAACCTGATGGAGCTCCTCAACGACCGCATCCAGCACATTCATGGTGTTACAGAAACTGAAACGCTCATCTCCCTGGAGCAGAGCATCAGTCGCCCGATTACCCTTCAGCTTGACCCTAACAGCTTGAAATGAAGCGGACGGTAATCTACTCCTTAATGGCTGCGCTGCTATTGGCAGTCGTAGCCATTTTCTTTTTCTACCCCGACGATGTGGAAGGGCGCGTGATGCAGCAAAGCGACCTGCAGCAGGGTAAAGCCATAGGCCACGAGGGGGAGATATGGAAGGAGCAGACCGGTGAGCAGCCTCGCTGGACAAATGCTCTCTTCTCAGGTATGCCCACGTATCAGATTTCGCCCTCTTATCCCTCTGATGCAGCCCTGAAATGGGTACAGGGCGTTTATACCCTGTGGCTGCCGGCGCCTGCCAATCTGCTTTTCGGCATGATGATTGGCTTCTTCATTATGTGTCTGTGCATGGGCATAAAATGGAGCGACTCGCTGTTCGGCGCCATTGCCTGGGGCCTCAGCACCTATTTCATCATCATAATAGGCGCAGGCCATTTATGGAAATTTATGGCGCTGATGTACATACCGCCTACCATTGGCGGCATCGCGCTGCTTTACAGAGGCAAATATCTTGGCGGCCTGGCGGTGGCATCGCTGTTCGGGTCGCTGCAGCTCATGAGCAATCACCCGCAGATGAGCTATTATTTCATGATAGTGATTCTGTGCATGGTGCTGGCATGGCTGTGGAGCGCCGTGAAGCATCACGCCACGGCACGCTGGGGCATCGCCACCGGCTGCATGGTGCTGGCAGGTGTGGTGGCCTTGGCAGTAAACTCACCTTCGCTCTATAACACCTATTCCTATTCCAAGCAGACCATTCGCGGCAACGCCACTGAGTTGCCGCCCATGCAGGGCGAAGAGGTTACCACCAACGGCAACGGCGGTCTTTCGCTCGATTACATGACTCACTGGAGCTACGGAAAAGGCGAGACCTTCTCGCTGCTCATCCCCAACGTCAAGGGCGGCGCCAGCGTGAAGCCCGCCGAAGGCTCTCTGGCACCCGCCACTCTGGCCGAGACAGAGAAAGCCGAGGAGCTGTATAACAACGGCGTCATCTCGCCAATGGAATATCAGCTGCTGCAGGCCTATCCGCAGTATTTCGGCGAGCAGCCCGGCACGAACGGCCCGGTATATGTGGGCGCCTTTGTGCTGGTACTTGCCCTGTTGGCTATGTTTGTAGTAAAAGGTCCGATGAAATGGGCGCTTTTCGTGGCTTCCATACTCGCCATCATGCTCAGTTGGGGCAGCAATATGATGTGGTTCACCGAATGGTGGGCAAACAATATTCCCGGCTATAACCGCTTCCGCACCGTGTCGTCGATACTGGTGATAGTGGAGTTCACCCTTCCGCTGCTTGCCGTGCTGTGTCTGGTGCAGATGAGCCGCAAGGACGGACGCGAGCATTTCCGCAAGAACCCGTGGCTCTATTACGGCGTCATGGGCCTTCCGCTGCTGATATGCCTGATAGGATGGATGAGCCCGTCGGTCTTCGGCAGCGGCATGTCGGGCAACGACCCCGACCAGATGTGGCTGGCCCAGAACGGCGTGCAGCTCAACGACCAGCAGTTCGGCGCCCTGATGCGTGCCGTAACGCAGGTGCGTATGGATATGGTCAGCGCCGACTGTATGCGCTCCTTCTGCTTCATCGCCTTGGGATGCGCCGTGGTGTTCCTCTATCTCTTCAACGTCATCAAACGGCCTAAGGTGATGGTGCTTGCTGTGGCGGCTCTGACGCTCATCGACCTCTTCACCGTCAACGGACGCTACGTCAACTCCGAGAGCTTCAATGAACCCCTTGAGGCTCAGGAATTCGTGCCCACTCAGGCTGACCTGGCCATACTCAAGGATACCGGTTATTACCGTGTTGCCGATATGCAGGACTTCATGGGCTACCGCTCATCTTATTTTCATAAGACGGTAGGCGGTTATCACGCCGCCAAGCTCACCCGCTACAACGACCTGCTGACGCATCAGATAGCCACGCCGCAAGGTCCCAATATGGCTGTGCTCAACATGCTCAATACCAAGTATTTCATGGCCGGCGACCAATATGAGCGGAACCCGCAGGCCATGGGTAACGCATGGTTCGTAAACGGCGTTGACTATGTGAAAGGGGCTAAGGCCGAGATGATAGCCCTCGACAGCCTTGATGTGGCAAACAAGGCTGTGGCCGATCAAAGCTTCAGCAAGATTTTAGGCACGTCGCAGCCCAAGACCCCGGGCGACACCATTACGCTGAGCTATTACTCGCCCGACAAGCTGAGCTATAATGCCCGCACCGCAAAAGGTGGCGTGGCCGTATTTAGCGAAGTCTATTTCCCCGACGGATGGGAAGCTACCATCGATGGCAAACCGGCTGAGATAGGTCGCGTGAATTATGTGCTGCGCGCCCTGAATGTGCCGGCAGGCAACCACCACATAGAATTTGTGTTTGCTCCCAAAGCATTTGAGACAACAAATACCCTGTCGGTGGTAGGCGTGATACTCGTCTATCTGTTCAGCGCCGGCGCCTTGGCCTTAGTAGTGCTCCATATCCTGCGTAAGCGCAAAAAAGCGGCTGCGGAGGAGGAGACAGCGAAAGAGACCCCCGCGCCCAAGAAGGCAAAAGCCGAAAGCAAAAAATCTGCAAAATAACTTTTCTGACGGGGACATTGCCGCTGTCGACGGCCGTGTCCCCGTCTTCATTTTTTCCACCAATGAGCAGTCTGATGCAATTTCTGCGTTCCTTGCGCCATCTGAAAGGGTATGGCATACACTCGCCTTACGCCTATATGCTGGCCACCGAGGTGCTGAGGCTGCCCGGAGGTTATTCATATTACGACGAAGGGTTGCTCAAACCCGTTGCTATGCCCCGGTTGGCTGTTGCTCTGCAGCGCTTTGAGTGGCGGTTTGGGACGGTGCCCCGAATCATGGAGGAGAACGAACAGCCCGGCGCCGATGCTCCCGCTGTGTGGCTCAATCCCTCGAAACCATTCCTTGACCAATTCAGAAAAGAGACCCCCACTGGCGTGCTTTTCTTCGGCAAACGTGCCATGGTCTATTTCCCCAACAGCAAAGTGCGGTTTGTGGCTTATGAATACCGTTTCTGATCCTGACCTGCACATAGACCGCTTTGCCGATTATATGCTGCTTGAGCGGAGCCTGAGCGCCAATACGCGCGAGGCATATCTGCGCGATGTGGCCCATCTGCGACAGTTTCTCGACACCACAGGCACCCCGCTCACAGAAGCTACCCTGCGCGATTTACACGAGTTTGCCGGCTTCCTCGGCGAGCTGAACATAGCGCCGCGCACACTGGCCCGTACCATTGCCGGCGTGCGGTGCTTCTACCACTTCCTTGCCATGGAAGGCGTTGTGGAGGCCTCACCGGCAGAACTTCTCGAGACACCGCGTATCCCCCGTTCGCTGCCCGATGTGCTGGCGGTGGAAGAGATTGAGGCCATGATGCAGGCCCTCGACCCATCAAAACGCGAGACCCCGCGCAACAGAGCCATCCTGGAGATGCTCTACGGCTCCGGTTTGCGCGTAAGCGAGCTCGTGTCGCTGCGGTTGGGATGCTATCACCCCGACGAGCAATTGGTGCTGGTGAGAGGCAAAGGCGACAAAGAGCGGTTGGTGCCCATTTCACCGGCTGCCATTGAGGCAACAGCGCAATATCTGGAACAACGCGCAGAGCTCCCCGAAGCCCCCGGATATGAGGATTTTCTCTTTCTGAACCGCAGAGGAAAGCCCCTGACGCGCGTCATGGTGTTTTATATCGTGAGCCGACTGGCAGAGGCGGCCGGTATCAGTAAGAAGATTTCGCCGCATACACTGCGCCATTCCTTTGCCACCCATCTGCTTGAGGGGGGCGCCAACCTGCGGGCAATCCAGGAGATGTTGGGGCACGCCTCTTTGGCCACAACAGAAATTTACACACACGTAGACAGTCGCATGCTCCGTCAGGAACTCATGCGCTGTCATCCGCTATATCGCCATAACAGGCAGACACAGACAAACGACCATGAACAGTGATAAGAAACACGTTCTCATAACCGGCGCCTCCGGGTTGCTCGGACACTATCTCACACAGCAGTTCAGCGACTGCCGCCTGACCCGTTTGGGACGTGGCGAAGAGTGTGAGATAAAATGTGATTTGGAGAAGGAAACGCCCGATTTCACCGATGTTTTTTCATCCGGCTTAGACCTTGTGGTGCATGCCGCCGGCACCGAAGAAGAGAGCCATGCCCTCAGCCTGAACCTGGAAGGTACGAAGCGTCTCCTTGAGGCTCTGAGCAAAGTAAAAGTGAAGCAATTTGTCTATATTAGCTCCACGGCTGTCTACGGCAAGACAGAGGGCACCGACATCACGGAAGATTACCATTTGTGGACCGGCAATAAAGTGGGCCAGTCAAAGGTATTGGCTGAGGAGGAAGTGCAGAAAAAGTGCGGTGAAAGCGGCACTATTTGTACAATTCTGCGCCCGGCAACCATGTTTGGCAAAGAGATGAAAGGGTGGGGACAGCGCATGGCAGGACAGGTGCTTACCGGCTCATATTTCAACATCCGCGACAACGACGCCAAGGTGAGCCTTGTAACGGCTTACGATGTGGCCCGTCTGATACCTCTCATAGCACCCATAGGAGGCATATACAACGTCTCTGACGGCATTTCGCACTCCTTACAAGACTTGGCCATGGCCATGGGAAATAATCGCGGCAGAGCCAAAAAACCATTCTTTTTACCGATGAAATGGGCAAAATTAGCCGCTCGCATAGGCGATGCCATACCCTTCCTCGGTTTGATTGTCAACAGCGAGGAATTGCAACGTCGCACCGCATCCCTCACATTCAGCTCACAGCGTCTGCGCGATGCGTTGCCCGAGTTCCGTTTTCACGACACGGCAGCCGTGGTAGGACGCACAGACACAGATTTTCCGTATGAAGACGAGTGACTGTATATCGAAAGGCGCAACGCAGCTCGGCGCCACGCTGAAATCGTTGGCAGCGGTGGCTCTCAAGGCCCGCAAACCGGCTCCGAGGGTGAAGGAGGCTCCTCAGCGCCCCCTGCTGATTTTAGGCAACGGCCCTTCGCTGAACCAAACACTGCAGACGCAGCGCGAGGCAATGGAGAATTACGACCTGCTCGCGGTGAACTTCGCGGCAAAAACGCCCCTTTTCACCGAGCTTAAGCCTGCGCATTACGTCCTTGCCGACCCCCATTTCTTTGAAGGAGGGGATGACCCGAATGTGCAGCAGATGTGGCAGGCCTTGGAGGCCGCAGAATGGCCTCTGACGCTTCATCTGCCCGTGGCAATGGCAAAGCATACCCGCGCCGCGAAATGGGCTGAGAAAGGCTCTATGTGGCGTTTGAGGCCATTTAATATGATTGCTGCTGAAGGCTTCCCCTCAGTGAGCCGGATATTGTTTGACAGAGGCTTGGCAATGCCCCGGCCGCGCAACGTGCTCATTCCCTCAATTATGGCCGGTATAAGGCTCGGTTACCGCCGCATCGTTATTGTAGGCGCTGACCATACATGGACGCGTACGCTGAGTGTCGACGAGCAGAACCGCGTGATTTCGATACAGCCCCATTTCTACAAAGACAATAACGCCGAACATGAACGCGTGGCCTCGGTATATGAGGGCCTCAGGCTGCACGATGTGTTGGGAAGCATGACAATCGCCTTCCGCAGCTATCACCATATTGCCGATTACGCGGCGCATATTGGCGTTGAGATTCTCAATGCCTCGGCCGAGACCTTCATCGACGCTTTTCCGCGCCTGAAAACGCTGTAAGCAGACTTCTTCTTCAGCACCATACAACAGAAAGGCGGACGCATTGCTCTTGCATCCGCCTTTCTGTATATCTGAGTATTACTGTCCGCTAAACTTTAAGGATAGCAAAAATGTATGGCTCGAACGCTGAT